>WNFL01333726.1_pt4 | contig 21197 bp, 26 predicted proteins | sample 5400361 | NCBI WGS metagenome assembly WNFL01 (sample SAMN13153351, study PRJNA577476) | soil metagenome | isolation source: 40 cm soil on Douglas fir-dominated hillslope | place: USA:California | collected 2013-09-17
TGCAAGGCGCATAGCGGCTCGTGTACAGATGAGACCGGTGTGAGACGCCAACGATCGTCCTGGAACGGGTGAATTGTGCAAGAGGTTGATATGAAGGTCCTGAAATTCACCACCTATTTTTGGGATAGGGAGGTATATAATTTGCAGGTTGAAGTTCTCAGAAAGGACTAGGACCATTGGAGTCCGCCGACCGATATCTGGACCGAGCGATGGGAGCCGTATTGCCTCTCCTGAGACAGTAGTGGTCCACTATTATACCCGGGCTTGTAAATGCCAAACAGACGTAAAGGACGACTCACCTCTCGTTCGTGTCCCAACCACCAGCATCCGACGATCCCATCTCCCGGACCAACGTTCCAATTGAGTTTCAATCTCAAGCCTTCCCAGATGCAAGCAATACCTGGGGTCAAGCCACTGACGCTCGGAAAATATGCGAAGAGATATTGTTCGTTTGGGGATATGGAGAACATTCGCGGAGGTCCAAAATTACCAACAGATTCAAGTACAGCATCAGGGACTGGAATATTTTGTGCAGGTAAACGAGAAGTAGGCGGGAGTGGCTGTAACGTAAGAGTCGGCAGATACATATGTGGGGAAATTATTCCCTTGGAAGTCCACAGAATAGCTCTGCGATTGAGAGTTCAATGCACCAGTAGTGTCAAGGTGGATTGTTGGATCTACCTTTGATCATTTGGGCCGGAAACGATAGGAAGCGCGTTCCACCACCCGTAGGTTGGTGGCAGAACGCGTGTCTTGCCTTTGGAGTCGGGCGACAAGAGAGTAGTGTTAGATGCAAATGGGCTCGTATGGAGATTTTCCATGCCTGGTGGACGACTCCAACCTATGGCCGGCCTTTGTCCGTCTTCCACTTTTGTCTCTCCCTATAACTATGGCATCGTTCGCAAGTACAGGTAAAAAGATCGTGGCTATTGGTCGGAACTATGCGAAACACGCACTTGAACTGGGTAATACCGTCCCAGAAAAGCCTTTCTTTTTCCTCAAGCCGACGACCAGCTACGTTCACTCTCCAGGGAAGGTCGAGGTCCCACAAGGGACAATCGTGCATCACGAGAGTAGGGGATGGTTTCATTTTCGGCTCTACCCCTGAACTTAGCCGAAAATAGTTGAATTGGGGGTAGTCATCGGTCGTACAGGTCGTGACATCCAAGCAGCCAACGCAAAATCCCATGTTTCTGGATACAGTAGCTTTTGTCGTCTTCTGGTCATATTCACTGCTCATACCGCCGCCGCAGTCCTTGCCATTGACATGACTGCACGCAACATGCAGGACGTGGCCAAAAAGAAAGGGCTTCCCTGGTCTGCAGCAAAGGGATTCGACACCTTTACACCTATTAGGTACTCTAGTCTATATGACGTCACGTTGTTCGCTTACCCCATTTAGTTCATTTATTCCCAAATCATCAATCGTCGACCCTCATAACCTAAACATATGGTTGAAGGTAGGCCATTTGCCGACAAGGAATTCTTTCGCCCAATTTGCCTCGCTGCCAGATCAACGACGAGTTCAAGCAGAATGGCTCAACGTCTGATATGATATTCCGCATCCCTCAGCTCTTAGAGCACCTATCCTCAATCATGACTTTAGAGGCAAAGCCACTTCTTTCTAAATTATTTGGGTGCTCGCTTACCGCTGCAGTAGGTCGGTGATGTGGTTCTTACGGGAACACCAGAAGGAGTAGGGAAGATCTCTGCAGGAGACAAGATCACGGCTGGCCTTGCCCTACCCACCTCATCAGAACAGATAGCGACTTTACATTTTAACGTAGTTGACAGAGAGAGCGGGTACGTCTTTTCCGAATAATTTACGAGGCGTGCTCCGTTTTCCAATGTCATAAACTACGCTCCTTGGCGCGGAAACATCCTATTACATATGAATGCGTTTCGACGGTCAATTAGTGATCCTACGACGCCCGTTCATTTCCAACCTTCCTCGCCCAATACTCTCGTTTTCGGACCAACTTCGAAGGGTCCTTCAATCCTTCACTTTCGTGCGTCACATGCGAGACCCTAACGTCGTGCCTTTGCAACCTTCTCCTCCTTTTTGGAGGAGGTTCATCTTCGCCCCTTCTGCTCGAATGATGCGCAGTACCTTCGTCATCGGAATCAGAACTGCCCCTCATGTGTTCTCTCTCCTTAAACCTGTCAACCTTTTTGTGAAATCGAGGTTTTGATTGGTGGTACCGTGATCCTTCGTCGTCCGACACAGCTGGTGGACGAGAGTCATTCTCTTCCATACTATTGGGGTCCACCGGGTGAATAATGAGGTTCGTCGCGTCTTCCGTAACACCATCTGCTTGGGACACTGCTTCTTGCGAAGGGCTGGACTCTGAAAACTGCATGTCCTCCTCCGTTTCGTCACTGACCACTTCAGTGCGCGGTCGTTGGAGATGTAAGTCGCCATGCAATGACCCACTCCAGTAGAGGTTCCGGATGCGCTCTCGAATTTCCACCACCTAGATAGCGTGTGAGCATAAATATATATCAAGAGAGGTATAACCGTGCATTACCTTCTCACTTACGCCAATCAAAACACCGAGTGTACTATCAATCCGTCCCGGATCACTCTCTGGTTGTAAACGAATGTATCGACCAGAATATAGCGCCTCGCGCTGTTCTCGTAATTGTAGAAGGCGACTAACCAGAATGAAACCGGCACCTGCAAACGCTTTCCGTATAGAGCGCACTTGGAATGATCCTCGCGCGATATCGTTTGCTATTTCCATGTCAGTTCGGCTCACGACTGAGAATAAATCTGGCGAACTGGGATCAGTCGGGTCCTGCACAGACATCAGATATGGCTGTTTCAAATCAGCCCAACCTCTCTGGGCCTTTTCGTAGTAAGAACCTCCATTTAAGATGCAGATTCCGCAATCGTTGAAGTTGAAGTATTGTCCATAAAATTCGAAAAGCTCTATTAAGAGCACCCCGAAGTTCTCAGAGGGGTCAATCTCGCCTAGTCGAATCTTGGGGTGCATCTGTTCATGGGGAACATTAGCACCCACCATATTCCTGAATGGTGAACACACCTGTATAAAGCTGATCACCATACAAATGATGCAATAGCTCCCTAATCCTCCTTTGAACACTTCATTTAACCCCCTTGAACTAAGGAACAACTTGATTATGATGATGAGAGGTCGAAGGGCAGGGAAATGTTGAAGGTATCGGTTAATCATTGCAACCGCACTGAGCCCCGTAGTCTGGTTTATGGAAATGTCCACGGGTATTCGTGCTGAGAATATGTCACAGGGTGCAAGTTCAGTGTCCCAAAGTTCGTACCGTGTACAGAGGCGAATTTAACGATCGGTACTCGCGCTTTGATGACCTCAAGGCGATTTCCAAACACCACACGAGACTTGCTCAGTCGTTTGGCGAGTTTGCGGAGTGCGGTTATTCTGCTCGGGTTATCCATCGGCACGTAAGACGTCTCCAACACGATGTCAATATCACTGTGAAATATTGAGTATATCTTGAAACCTGCATCCGAATTTCACTGACCCCATTGGAAGGTACAGCTTCGTCGCGAAACTACCAAAAGCGTGCGCCTTCGCATCGGGCCAAATCTCTCGAGCAATATCGCCAATTTGCCGCAGTATTAATCCACGTATCTCGTGTTCCTGTGAAGTGGGCTGGACATAGCTGACGAACGCTATTATCTCCTTGTGTAATCTGAGGGAAAGAAATCGTTCAAAATTCCGCAACGTGCAGATCAAACCTACATGGCTGATACGCTGTCGGAAGGGTCTACCTTGACGTGCCGCATCCAGGGCGTGTGGAGGTGGTCTCTCCCCCTTCTGTCGCCGCCCCTCCCCTGTTTTGTCACGCCCCTCTCTTCCCTCTCCCGTTCGTCTAATTTCCGCTTCTTAGGATTCAGTATACTGGAAGCATCTGGATCGTATTCATCCTGAATGTCCACAAAGGGAATATAGTCCGCGCCATTGATGAAGCCAGGCTCCTGCGGAAGTGTTGGTGTTGATATTCGGGGAGCGGATTCCAGCGGTTCATGCGGAGGTGATATTACGAAGAAAGAATCAGGATTTTCGTCAAGATCTCCGCCTCGACTTGCCCCGTTGCGGTCCCGCCTGCTAGAGCGCCGCCGCACGGCTTTCGGAGGAGAAGAGCCCCGTAAAAGTGATTCGGGTTCTTTAGTCCTACGCTCCGGGAGGTCCGCCATCGCGTTGTGATATGCGGACACGTATATGATGGGAATGTACGAGACCAAGCGCCACTCAATCGAGATGCACGCAGACCGCTCACGTGCAATTTTTTTTGAAGAGCCCTTCAGTCTGTGCGGCAAGAGAGCTACGTGCAAAGATGATAGGATAGCTTTCACGGCACGCTCACAATGCAGAGCCTCGAGCTGCGGCGAAATACAGGGATACAGAACATGATACAAAGACTTGCGACACGAGACCGCTGCGTGAGGTGTGAATGGGGATTAGCGGGTGGTGGCTATACAAGCTGGACGCAATGCACGGCGTATGAGCGAGAAATACTCTAACGATGACGGCTGGGAAACCTATTCGCCTTCTCGTGCAAGGCGGGACGGGATGACAGGAGGAGACAAGTGATGAAGGGCCCCATATATGACCACGAAATAAGAGCAAAAAGGAAAAGCGACTACAACCGAGCTGCGAAAGAACGCGCGACCGTACCGAAGCCGTTGTTGTGGTTGAGCGCGAATTTGAGAGTATTTCCAGCACCTGTTATTGTCCATATATGCTAAGGCAAGATATTTCTCGATGTTGTTGGATTGTGAAGGAAATGTAACTCACTCGTGGGTGGCCCAAATCGTACACTGGAATCGAAGCTCAGTCAACTGTAAGGGTCCTGAGCTTGCTCTTGACACATCGGAAATGTATGGGTTTCGCGGGCAGCATGCATATATGTCAGAGGAACATGTCGATTACTTCGGCAGATCCGGGGCAAAGAGTTTCTTTTCGGTGATCGAAAGTAATGCACCATATGATTGGGAGCTTGGTTTTGAGTGTTCAACACTCCATCCAGCACGAGGGCGAGAGCGCGCCACTGTTATTGGTAAGTCCGTTAAGCACTCGGAAAATCAAGGAAAGGATTGGGAAGAAGCCAGGCGAATTGAGCTGATAGAGCATATGAGATACCATATTGGCGACCTCAGAGGTTTCAGGGAGTAGCACCAGTGCTGTTTCCCAAGGCGAAGGGAACGGCCCAGCGGTGTTTGTCAGAGCAATTGAAAGGTGGTGAATGAAAGAAGGGCTGCATCGGAGGTAATGTAACCAACCAACCGCACTTCTCGGGGCTGGGCGTAGCCCAGGGAGCTCACACTAGCCGAAAGGTTCACTTCTGGAGTAGCCCCCCTCTGATAAGCACAACTAACCGCCTTGCGCATCCACGGTTTAGGAAGCAAACTTCCACTAGCACCGTGAACCGGGACCATCCATTTCTGTACGGACCACAAGGTGTCTCTTTCGTCGAGCATTTCGAATATGAAATCTCCCAACTCAACGAATGGCGCTGGGATCAAGTACCTTTGACCTTGGTACAGAAGCTGGATGGCTCCTTGTGGATGGAAGAGGAATCAAAGTATATATGCGCCAAAATGAGGCGTGTTAAAGTGGTTCTTAAGGTAGTTACGGTATTAATCGCCCAAAGGTCAAATGAAGTAATGAGAACTAGGCCTATGAGGACCACCATCAGCTCATTGACTCCTCACACAGTATGGGGCAGCTCACATGATAAAATGTCGTATCACTCCCCCGCCGGTAGCTTCCACCAGGTATGCGCAATCGATATCCCCTAGGCTCGTGCACCGAACTTTCTCGTTCATTCAAGGATGTTGTTGACAGTGTCTCCGCAATCTGATCTCCGTAGTTGATGCTCCTCGGCGGCGGTGAGAAATCCCTGTGGGCTTGTACTGGCTCTACAGAGTGTCGAAATTGCAGATGCTGTCGTGGAGGGTCGCGGCGTGTTTGTACAGTCGACGGGTGAATATGGTTCGTCATTGAATTGGATAAGCTGTCTGCACAGGAAGTTAGGAACAGGTGAGGACTCCAGCCTCCGTTGCTACCTCTGTTGGTGAAGGGGTCTGGTGCAAACTCATCTTGCAAACGCTTTCGACGGTGCTTGTAGAGGAAGACGGTGGTCCCGAACAGTAGCAGCACTATGGCGGTGCTCAAGACCGCACCCAGGATCGGCGCTGGTGCTACATATTTGTTCCAGGTAACCCCTGGTCTGAAATTTTCATCGTCGGGCATTTGTATCATAGGTGTCGAGCTGGGTGTGGAGTTGAGAGAGAAGACCCTAGCGGTGGAGCTCAGTACGTGCAGGGAGTTTATTTAACGTCAACATATACTCTGAAGGTTCGTTGTATGAAAAGTAGTAGAGGGAGAGATGCCGAAACACGCCATGTTCCCTTGATTGTGGGTCGTAATTAACACTGAGTGTGTGGTTTCCAGTAGCCAGGACTGGGCTGGACCACAGAACTGTCGGGTCACTTCCTACTTGGCTGGCATTCGCCGTGTCAACAGACTCCGGGGCTATATCGTCCAACGTGAAGATCGCGATAGCCCCATTATCTGGGGAGAGCTTTCCGTAAACGAATACCTGATTGCCTGCGGCGACGTGGTACGTCAGGCCTCGCCTGTTATACTGGACATGCGTGGGTACTTGCCGCTGAAGTTGAAAGTGACGAATGCCCGCGGACCCTGTGATACAAGCATTTTGCCGACCTGTGAGTTGTCCGATTTCTCCAACCACCTAATCCCCTCAGTCAAATGCGGTGAATGCAGGGCAGACAGCAGGCAGGGTGGAATACATACCAGATATTGTCGCATGTGACACTTGTCTTGTCTTTGCAGTCAGCTTCTCGACCGAGGCTTCCTGCACTGAGAGTGACACCCTCTGGCGGCTTTACATTCTTTTGTATGGCAAGTCCAAACCCCACGCAGTAGAAGTAGATGGCGATGCGAGTAAAGCGAAAACACCATAAAAACATAGGGAAATATCTTGCTGCCTGCGTGATTCGAGTCGAAGACGGGTCCAAGTCGCCTTTCTCCGGCCACGACAGCCCGGTCGATATGTAGCGAGGCGCGTAGCGAGGGTGGTAGCTTTATGCCTGGGCAATCTCCGCGGACCACCTCCTTCGCCGATCGTTCGCCGATCGTGCCGCGCCGTGCCGTGGGTGGTTGACTGATGAGGCTGGAAACGACCTATCACCCTTCTTCATCTGGCGTTTTCCTAACATTGGACGCCCTGGTTGGCTCAAAGCAATCTGGATACGCCATGGGATGTTCATCTTATCCCTGTCGCGTCACTCGTCCAATTTCCCGCTGTAAGTAGTGTCTTGTTTTAGCACTCATGAATCACGTCAAAGCTGACTTGATGGAACAGCAAAGCTGATGTTCCAGCTCTATATCTGGGGCGGTGGAGCAAGTCAACGCGTCGCAACACATCAAGCACTGAGGCACATATCGGAAAATTTCGACGACGGCCCAATGCTCGGCTAGAGCACGCAGAGCCTAGCTCGTCTATTCAAAAAGCCAGACCGGGTCTCAAGTATCCACTCGAGTACCCGCAAGCCACGTTAAATCGCGTTGACCGACGTGTGGTGAGAATGGGAAAGAGGAATACCATGGTAACCGCGCCAGACATGATCACAAGCCGTACCAACAAGGAATCTTTATTGAATACTCACTCTCGGAGAGCTGCGCAAGTCCCTACCATCAGGGAGCGAAGGAACCCTTCAGCAACTGCGTTGTATTCTTCGAGGTCTCGTTTGAGAGACTTTTTGCACCAGTTGGAATGCAGCAAAATATTCGCGGACTCGGCTCTTCGTCAGAAATTCTGGCAAATTTGCTGTCGACTGAATGCCAGTCCTGCATTTAAAGTCGCAATTCTTGCCTATCTCAACCGCCGTATATGTCGTTTGTCCAGTAACTCAGGCTCTCATGTACAGTCTAGTACCTCAACCGCCGCCGAGATTTATCAAGCAATGCTCCATGTCTTCTTCGTCGAGCCCCGTCGCGCACCTCCTACCTGGGTCATCCATCACGCAGCCAAACTTATGTCCCCATCGCACTTTTCCTGTACCATCTTTAAGACACTCGCCTATGCGGATAATCCTGATCCCCTCGCCATCCTTCATCCTTCACCATTGCAGAGCTCACCAAGCAGAACCCATGTTGTGGAACTCTGGCGCATCGTGTGCTTCCTCGCCACTATGGAGCGCAATCTAATGCACCTCACATCCCCTTATCCCGAACCTGTCTTGTCAGATTTAGCCGCAGCATGGGAACGCTGGTCTGGCATCGAGCCCTTCCTTAAGTTACCGCCACCAGTATGTCAGTACATTGGTATCAGCTTTCTTCGCTGCGCAACAGCTACAGGGCTGCGCAACATTGCCTGCGATGCCATTTCCTGGCTCTTGGCTAATCTTGGACCTACTATATCCAAGATAGGGAGGAAGTCGATTTACCTCAAATCTCTTCGCCGTGCCCTGGTTCTTGCAACCCTTTGTCATCCCAAGATTTTGCCAATTATTAGTGATTGTCTAGACACCTATCCTCGCCTATTACGCGAACAGATCGACCCACTACAGGCTTTACCACCGCCCCTTATTCATGACCTTCAAGCCGCGAGCGCCGACCCTTCTTTCAAGCCTTTTGAACCTACGGCCGTGATGCGGCTCTTGTTGGCAAATGCGAGCCTAGCAACAGCTTTGGACTACTCGACACTAACGGTAGCAAGCACCTGCGAGCACCTATGGGGTTTACTCGCATACTTTGACAGTCAGCGCATTTCGCACCTTTTGCCTGTCAACGCCTCCCAATTTGTTGCCTTGTTTCCCCGTCTGCTGGTTGACTGCAACACACCTGAGTACCGTCTCAGGCAATACCATCATGCCCTTCTCCTTCTTGTCAATTCAGGCCAAGGCAATGCGGCCGTTCAAAGCTTCCTTCGAGCCTGCTGTGCACCTAACCCTGCGACCATCCAGGAACGCGATCTCGCCTTATTCTTTCGTGCATTGTGCATGATGCGCAAACACAAGGCTATGATTCATGTATTGGAAGGCATCCCTCCCTCCTCGCCGGTCTTCGCGCCCGCAGTCTGGCAGACACTGAGCCTCTTCCGTCGTCTCCTTCTCCCAAGCGCGTTCAAGGGGAAGATGTTGGGTGCTGTTCAGAACGTATACCAATCCCTTCCTCACCCTTTACCCCTACCTGCGTGCCCCGAGTCTTTTACCGGGCCAAGAAAGACACTTTGGAAGCTGGAGCATCGAGCGTACGCTCTCCCTGCGACAGTAAGGCAACTGAAGAATTATATCTCTAAGTACCTTGCCACTCATTCTCTCTCCGACTTGCCCGGAGAGACACTCATGGCGTTCAACCACGCGAGCCACGTCGTGTTGCGGTTGCTTTTGGAGAGAAACTATGAGAGCCACGCCAGAGAGTTCTTCAAGAGGATGGAAGAGCTGGGGCTATATGGGCAGAGGACTGAGGCAAGGACCAAGGCGTTGAATATCCTCCTTAGGAGAGGACGTAAGCAAGGCGGGGTTCCCGGACTTGTAAGAGGCAAGGTGCGGCAGATGAGGATGAAAAATGCGATACAAAGGGTTCGTGGTCTGGTGAGGCGGTACGGGATGGTGTTTACGTCTCGATCGCCTGCGACGACCAAGCACAATCCGACCGCTTACACTTCTGGGAAGATATCTGCCACCACCCTCAGTCCTATGGGGAGTATAATTCCGTCTCCTGACCGAGTTTCCCTTAATGAATACCTCTGTACTATCCTCAACAGTGGCGAAGCCACTCCTTCCTCCCTCCTGCGGCACATCTTTGATCGCCTTATTCTCGATGGCTACCCATATGGCGCTGGGGACCCCATCTATGCGCCCTCCACACGCAAGCTAGACAATAAGGGGCGGTTCCTCCTTCCATCAGAATTATTTGGTCCGTTGCCTTCACACAAGACACAAAGAGAAAGCGTATTTCTGAACGAACAACTGCCGGGTGGGTTGAAAATCGCCACTCTTCTCCCGAGAGCAGCACATTTGGATGAAGGGATAGATCTGACGAGGCACGTCATACCGTTGTACAAGATGTTCGCACGGGCATTTGAAGAGCGAGGAGACGATTATTCCACGCGGAAGGTGGCTAAGATCCTTCGGCAGGTGCGGAAAATGGCTGACGAGATGGGCGTGGGTTGTAGATAGAAAAAGATACATATGCACCAGATGAATAGCTATGTAGTCATAAGCACATACATGATATATTCAATTCATAATATTTCACACAGAACAAATCAACGTCTCCCGAATTTCCAACATCAAGTGGAGCTTGATGGCAAATGATTACCACAGAAGGGAATGATGAGGACGGAATAAGGCTATTAAAATGAACAATAAAACATATCTTAGTGGTGACAACTGCCCTCAAAGGGAAAGCCAGAACGAAGGGTCAGAGAAGTCCCGCGGCTCGGAGGTCAGCTTGTAACCTGAAAGTGAGTGAGCAAAAATGGAATAAATATGAACCCAAGGAACGCACCTCTGGTCCTCTTGTATTGCCCATTCCACCCTTCTCCGCTCCTCGGGATCCTCTGGCATCACAAGTACAGGAGAGTTGGAGTCATCCTCTTCTTCCGGTAATGCAAAGATGGATAATAATGACCGTCCTCTAGCAGCAGGCAATCGCGGCGGTGGAGTTGCTCCAGTGTTTGACTGCGCAGTTCGAGCATTCGATTGTTGGATGCTGCGCTCGAACCGTTTCACTCGCCAGAATCCAAGGATGGACGAGAGGAGGACAAGCCATCCTACAGCCATAAGGAAGAACGAGAGCCATTGAGTGACGGCACTGAATTCGGCAGAGGACATTCCGTCGTTCGTCACACCCGGCGGGGCCTGGGCGTCAGCGGCACCTTTTGAGGCGTCGTATACGTCCGCTGGGGCTGGCCAAACTGTTCCCTCTTGCACTTGGTTGTCCTGTTGGGTCATATAATACCCAGTTTGGATGAGCGTTGCACCCAACCCAGCGCGAGACCCAAAGCGAGCGGCGTGAGTCGAGGCGAGCACGGAAGTCATGATGAAACCTGTGGTCCCCAGTTAGGTGACCTTCGGGGACTATCGTCCTTCAAATACTCACCGATAAACTGGAAGCTGACGGAGACGAAGAAGTTCGTTACGAAGGCAAAGAAGTGGCCGCTCGGCAGTCCTTCAATTTCCATATCGACAAGGGATGGAGCGTGAACGGTCGTTTCCCAATAGGGCGGTACAGCGTCTGCTTGAGCAGCTGCGTATGACTAGAACAACCCGTATGAGCAGTCATTGGCACTCTTTGGCGATGGACATACAGGTGGCACATCATTCTGTTCGAATTCTGGAACGATATGGACGTTGCTGGTGCCCTCCTCCAGTGCACGAGGGTTCTCTGTAGTCGTAGGTTTTGCAACTACATTTGCGAATACCCCGTCCATTTGGGTGCCACCACCGACTGGTCGGCCAGGCGTGGGAGTCGAGTGACCAGGCAACCATCGTCTGATTGTCTTCGTAAACCAGTTTCCTCGTCGTGGGGTGGGTCTAACACCAGAAAACACGGGGATGTATCCATTGTCGTTGCCGAAGATATTGCCAGGTAGCGCAAGCTCGGACGGACGTGGAGGAGAGCCAGGCGGGGGAGGATAATCGTACTCAAAGTCGTATAGGGGTACTCCGGACTGGCTGGGAGGGTCGGAAATATTATTTCTAGGGGAAGGAGCGAGTGGCGACGGAGATCGCTGGCTGATCATGGGCTGTGATTCACCTGCGTCGTGCTCATCGTCAGAGCCCTCAAATGCATCTTCCATTTCCCGTTCGTGATTCTGTTGGGTCGTTGGAAGAGGCGCATAACGAACACGCCGCGACATTGCGAAGGTCAAGATCAGAGTTGTGTCTTTGTTTCCCAGTATGGTCTAATTCCCTTCACGCCTCGGGCGTCTAATACAAATGCACGTGCATGCTCTCAAATGTAATATTCGCAATCAATTCTCGATCATCCCTAACAAGGAAGAGGGTCTTGAAGCCAATATGTACTCTGCGGGCGGTAGCGACGAGCTCATCAATATAGTTTCTAATTCTAACCTTAGAATTTGCTTCACTCCAACAGCAAGGTTTGAGTATCGTGCCGAACAAGCTGGGCACCGTGTTATATTTTCGCCTTGGGCTACACAGTATCTGGGTCGGGGGGGAGTTGCGGAAATTCAGCTGTCATCACGCAGAGCATTTGGAAGGGCCTGGTATCGTCAATAAGGCATGAGAAGGACTCTGGAGTGCATAGCGGAAGTTCAAGTAACCAGCATGGCACAAAGCCGAGTTGATTCGAGGCCGAAAGACTGTAATAACTCGTGAAAGGCTAAGTTAGAACGGTCCTTTTCTTTGGGAGAGCAAAAAATTGTCGACCAATTCAAAGGAATATACCGACGGTCACACTTGGCACGAATCAGGCCACTTCCACCTTGAACTCCAACTCCACCTTCTAGTATGGCCGCAGCGCTTAGTTCTCACAAAAGGTGGTGCGAACTTAGCCAGCCAGAGAAGCTCTCGCGATGGCTCGCCCATCAGGTGTGGAGTTATCTCTGTCAGGAAAGTAATTTAGCAGCTTCTCACACTGACCAACATAGCGGTATGTACGAAGCGCGGAGCGGCGCTATTCAGGTGTGCTCCCCTCTAATGCATGCACGCGCTGTACATGTAGGTCTGACAATCCTCATTTAGGGACGCATTGGCTGGGTACGTTGTAGTACGTTCTTGGTTATTTCCGCACGAGAACCGGTTTTCCAGAAACCATCACGGCCGCCCGATTCGAAGGGTATGACCAAATGGGGAACCTGAAGTGGGTATGTAAAGCTTCCAGCGTATCAGACACATACGGCGCTGAGGGCACATCATATAGGTCTACAGGCTCAAGGTGTGTTTAATGGCCCTCCAGTGATTTGGTATTCACAACCCTCTAGTACGTTGGCTGGGGTTCACGATGGAACCGGTTAGTCTATCAAGTATCTGAAATTAAACCTCCGCTAATTAAAGTCATAGGTGGGAACAAGAACGGTCTATAGTAGTTGAGGAGTCGCAGCTCGATATGGGTCGACCTCAAATCGTTAACGCATTTTGGAAATCAATATCGAAGGAAGATCGACAGAGGATCCCACTAATGAATATCAATGATATAATACGTCCTGGACCCGGATTTATAGGTAGGCGGACATGCCCAAGTAAGGTAGTGACAGGCCGGACTGATGGTCCGCAGAGGAACGTCAGGGCGTGCTTCAAAGTATCCTACGACTCCCTGAATACCAGGGATACCGTGACAAGCAGGAACATGCTGAAAGCGAGACGGAAATGTCGGACTTGGAAGTGAATGAACCACAGCTTTTCGACGTTTCAAAGAAGACGACACAAAAAAGGCCAAAAAAATATAAGGGGAGAGTGCATACCAGAAAGGCACAACCCACTTTCAAGGTCAAGAGGCTCAAGTTGAGTGTTGAACAACCCGCTGATGTTCCACCAATCCGTTCAAGAATGGCTAACCAAAGGCAACAAGAAATTGAGCAAGAAACTCACTTTCCTCAAATTCCGGCCGGACAAACGTCGTTTCCTCCGAGTGTCTTCCAGGGTGCCTCCCAGCGCTCTTCTATTGTTTCGATTGACTCCAACCTTGACCTTTCGCCGAGTCCGCCTGAATTGGTTCAAGAGGCTAATTGGCAGGTTCCCATGTTCCAGGTGGACATACCAGAGCGGGGTTATAATATCGCGCCATCTCAAACCCCCAAGGGACGTACAAAATTCGAGGAGTCCCGTTACTCAGATGTCGGCGAGTATCCCATGGTAAACCGTACCCGCGAGCGTATCCGGAAAAACTGGGTGGCCCCGATGAGGAGCGAACTTCACCTCGAGGATGACCAGCAATTACCCATGCGCATGGGAGAACCAATGGAAGCAAGTGGTTCTGATATGCTCGACTATTTGAACGACCTAGATGATTTGTTTAGCGATAAGGATGTTGAGATGGACATGAACGAAGATAACATGGGTAAGTGATCAGGATCAGTGATAATACTATGCTTACACCCTCCAAGATTACCGACCCTCTGGTCACAACTCCGAGCCTCCTGCCAAGAGCCCCCTTGCTATCCTTGAGCCCAATCAAGTCGCTGTTTCCGTCTTGGGCACAACTGGGAGTGTGATATCAGTGGTGCTGAGCCTCCTAGACTTGGCTATTTGTGATGACTTTAGAGATCTCGTCCAGTCAATCAAACAACGTCCAGATCTGAGCCTGGAAGGCCCATACGACGACGCGGACTTGAATGTAGACGGTTGGCAGATGCAGGATGCAGTTGTTGGTGTTGAAACCTCGGATGTCGGGGTGATTCAAGAGGCATTACTTGCCGTGGGAGGCCCAAAGGCAGGTTAAATAATGACCCTTTGATATAAAGCTCACATCTACTACAGTTCTACACGCTCTGTAATGGGACTGGTGCTACCGGTTTCATTCTCTTCAACCCAGCGTGTGGTCCCGCTTGGTTCATGGTTCCAGAGGAAGCTCAAGAGTGTGGTTTAGTACTTTGGAAAGTCTGAAATGTATCCGACCCCGTTCTGTATCATTTTCGTCGATGGAACATTTCTTTTTAACGCTCAATTCTTGAGATATTGGTAGGGGCAAGACTGGGCACATGAAGGAAAAGAGCCACCGCGACAGGCAAGAAGGTGCACGTACGGTAGGAGCAAAGAGCAAATGAAAGGTGAGACGGGCATATGCGGAAAATAGGCAGTGATTCATAAGCGAGAACGGTCCTCGTTTCGTAAAGACGCTCCTAGCATCTCTCCAGATCAGTTAAAACTAGAAGATGTGCCTCTCCAGCGCCTTTTTAGCCTTGTTTGATTTGAGCGTTGGTGATTCTACGAGAGCCGGACTGGTCGAGAGAGGCACAAGCGCTGCCATATGGCCCGGCACAGGCACAGGGGAGGTGGAGGTATGCTTCCCCTTTGCTCGCGGGCGAATCACATCAGGCGAAGCCGACGCACTAGGCGCGGAAGGCGGCAAAGGACCGATGGGCAGTGACTCCCACTGGTTTGAGTCGGGAGGAGGCAAATCTGCAATTGCCGGTGGGGACGGTCCGGACGCTGTGGCAATGATCCCGCGTGGCGTGGTGCGGTCCCGTTTGGAACCTCGAGAAGGTGGGGAGGAAGGCGGTGGGGAGGATGGAGTGGAGTAGGGCGAGGAGGAAGGCGGAGAGAGTGATGGTTGGGTAGGAATCTCCTCGTTGTCGATACTTCCACCGGTGACTGGGAGTGGTCGTGCTTGTTGCTGCTGCTTTTGGCGCTCCAATGACAGCGTATTCAAAGATTGGACAAAGGAGCTGTAAGGAGAATTATTATCAGAGGCCAATATGAGGAAGGTCTCGACGCACTCTAAGTCCTGTCGACGAGAGCTTGACCACCCAGCTGCTGAGTCGCGCAGCTCAACTAATCGAACAGAAAGTCCATTGTAGAAGTCGAGTCCCTCCTTGAGGTTACGAATTATCTCCCTATACTTGGCATGGGCAGCATCGAGATCATTAATCGTCCGCTCTCTCGCCTTGACGTTTGGATCGTCCCTTTTCGCCTGGATGAACATCCGGTTCCGCTCCTGAAAACTACATCAGCACCTATTTACCCTTAAGAGACAAACCCACCTCAACGCTTCCTAGTAAATCCTGTTGTTTGCGTTCATTGCCCATGATTTCATTCTTAAATCGGTCGTACTTGTTCAGCTCCTCGGCCATGGCCTCTTCAAACATCTCAGGCTTGACTTGCGTCCACCTCTCGAGTCCAGCCGCCATGCGGCGGATACGCGGGGCTATGTCGTCCCCACTGGCGAGGTTATGTGCGCGATTAAGAGCCTGTTGGCGCCCACGCCGAATATCGTCAAGCTGCTCGAGGTATTGGCGCAGGAACCGCGCGTGAGATTGGGTTTGGACCGAGTGAGAACTCAGGCTGATACGTGTGCCCGGGCGGGCAGAGCCTGGGACAACTGAGGCCAGCGAATCCTGTTACCACTGGTGTCAGAGAGGAGCCCTCAATATAGTAGGAGTGTTGCGTACCTCATCAAGCACAAGGGTTTCAATCCTATCCTCCCACTCCGCCCAATTATCGCGCACAATTTGATCCGCCATCTCGCCCTTCTCAAGGATTTCATTGTACGTTTGAGAATTGTGCAACAGATGCTGGTTAGCTTGGCTAGAAGGTGGGCGTGTCCACGCCGCTCCGAAGGTCTTGCGTTGCAATTCATCATCTTCAAGCTCCGCATCGAGCAGGTCGAATGTCTATACCCGCCTTGCTATGTGAGAGGAACGAAGAATAACGGGAACAAAGTGAATACACTAACCGCATTGAGCAGAATCCTGTCCTGCGCCGCCAACTTTTGCACATCCTCTATCATACCGCGAATACGCCGAGGCCCATCTTCCGAACGGACTTCTTGTGCTTTTCCCAGTAAGCTCGGAGGGAGGTCCAGCGGGCGATCAAGCATGTCCAACGACGTTGGCAAGGTCAGGTCTTGCAGTTTCCTATGTGGTATAGGTGAGACTCCTCAAAGAGGGGAGAATGGGTGCAGACCTGGAGATGGCCAAGTCCAGTTGCTCGACGTCCTCGCGCATATCCGAGATGACCGACGACTTTCGATCGTTGTAGATATCTGTGATTCATTGAGCACTTATGTCCTTTAACGGGGAGAAGAGTGACGGACCAATAGCCAGCCTAGCACCCCATGTTGTCAAATCGGTGAACAACAGCTGGTCTTCCCTCAGGACGCTATCGGGGTCCTTCAAACCGCCGAGGGTGGCACTAACGACCAATGCAGCAGGATCGATCGGATCTAAGGACGAGAGCGGTGGAATTTCTTGGTGGTAGATTAGGTCGTTGTCCCGCTGCGTATTAGCCGACTGCGTGTCGATGTAACCTGAGAGGGTCTAAGGATAAAAACCGACAATGAGTTTTGAGGACCAATGAAGAGGGAAGGAAGCGTTTGGTGGTACTCACTTGGATATCTTGGATCACGGGCCGTGCCACATCTGGATGCTGCGACTCGATTCCCCGGCGTGCCCACTGGCTCGCTTGCGCAAGGCGGGCGAGTTCGAGTCCGTAGCGTGCAATTTCTGAATCATCCATACTCCTTCTGAATTGAGCCGCCGCTTCAAAATGATATTGTTTGATTTTGAGGTGAGGGATCCAACGCTGGCAATGTGTCCAATGAGCAAGGCAGATTGAACTTCAAGGGAAGACCTACAGCCGGAAAGAGTTTGTGTACGGGTGGCTTAGGCGTGAGTATTGCTTCGAGTGAGGCGGCGTAATAACGCGAAACCTGGAATTGTACGAATAAGGATTCCGGCCTCAGCGGTACCGAACAACGGCGTACCTGCTTCGCAAGCCGTGCGATAGTGCTATTCCGGTAGTTATCTGGAATGGGTGTGTCGGTCAATCTAACATCTGTGTGGGCCGAACGCCTGGAGCGTGTGGCAAACATGAGGCACACACCCATCACGGCTTTCTGCCAATAGCATTCCTGCGCTTGGGCCAGCATGAGAGACTGAAGTGACTTCAGAACAGGTTGGGACAAGTCAGGAGAGGGCGGAGGTCCTGTAAGCGATGCCAGATAAGGCTGAAGCGCATTGTCAATGAGGTATCCCAGCGTGCCGGCGGCGTTCTGGTCCGGGTTGTCAGATACGTAGACAACAAGAGGAGTAAGAATATAGTACTTGGTAATACGCGGTGGCGCGCTTGATGCCCTCTGCAGTTGCGCGATCTTCGCAATCTGCCAGCTGTGAGAGGAGCGCTGCAAGGTTGAAGAGGAGGCAGACACGCTCATAGGCGAGATTTGTGAGTATAATAGGTGGGGAACCAGACTGAAAAGCATTGTGGTAGGATATCGAGATGTTGATCTACACAAGATGTCAGTCTTGCTGGGGTGCGGGATGCATAGAACGCACATCGACAGGAAATTTTGTGAGGAGGAGTACGAGGTGAGCGTGGTATCTTCGATGGAGAAATATGGTCAGTTTGGATATATCTTGACAGAGTCGGGCAAGGAAAGTGAGTGGAACGTCGAAACGGACATACTTGAGAAAGTCATCGATAGCCGATACATGCAGATTCACATTCGATACCTCTGCTCGAAGGTGTTCCCATTGCGACGTGTCCCAATCAAATGCGTCAGGGTGCGCGTCGAGCTCGTTGTTCTCGAGGTATTCTCGCACCGCCTGCTTGATAGGCGGTATTGTCGTCCGCTTGTATGGTATCGTAAGGTGGTTCGAAGCCGTCGCCATCTCCGTGGTCGAGTGCAGGAACGCGTTCAACAGGGCCGAAAGAGGGCAAGTGAGTGAGCCTTAAACCACCTGGCACCAAAGGCAAACCAGAAGAGTCGGATCGAACACGGGCTGAGTGACTGCTGAGCAAGACTAGATAAATACTCCCTATGACGCTCTCGAACTTCGCAGAAGTATCCTCGGCCACACACCCTCCTGCACTTGCGCAGCCTCTCTACACGTGGCTTCCGTGAGGCCGGACCCTGGAGCCTGCGCACGGTAGGGCAGAGGAGAAACCATAGTATGCTATCCGACTTCGTTATCCCAGATAGGTCGAGATATGATTAGACTGAATCAGCGCATCCGCATCGCTCCATGTCCATCATATCAGCCAGCTATATACCTAATGGGACACCAGAAGAAGTCTCAAGTGCACCATTGAACCATTGCCGGGAAGCACGAAAGAACCAATACTGGCAGTTGTTCACCGGATCGGTTCGTAGTATAAGTCGCGCTCCAAGACAATCGAGCATTACCTTGGCCTTACGTAGATATTTAGGACATAACAGTGGGGTTAGCTTTTCGCTGATAATACTTCACTGAAATGGGGAGGACATGTCCTTTTGGAGAAAACAGGGAACATCCTACGTTTCCTCATTCGGCTCGCCCACCTCCCTCTTTTGTTTGTCATCAGGAAAGTCGGCTTCTTTCCGCCTGGGATTCTGCCCCAGGGATTTGTCAACGGCGAAACGGTGGCCAATGACATACGAGATATTCACAGGTCCAGGGTAATAATAAATAATAAATAAAACCTGATGGAAAACTCGGTGTAAATTACACCCCTAGTTTCTCACTGAACGCCGCGAAAAGCAAATATCAAACGAACTAGTGTGGGTTTCTATCTAACCCTTACACTCTTGAAACCTCAGCAATAAAACCATAGATCTCATTGTGGATTCCCAAAAAATTACAATTCTCTGTTGGCAATGTCGTGTATCTGCTGCATTCAAGTTGGGCACATTGATAAAGGAGAAGTTGTATATCCTCATTAACAAGGTTTGCCATGCAGTGCTCGACGATGGCAACAACCATATCTATTCGGATAATCCCAAGCCAGCGCCTTGCCTCACAGGCCACCACTCAATCCTCCACAGTACTTAATATTGATGGCTACACATAATGCACACTCCAGCAGCCTTGTGATCGTTCCATGGGTCTGTGAGCATGTGACCATATGGATGCATGTCTCCTGACAGGGCAGCATTTAATAATGATACAACAGAAGGGGTCGCATACAGATCAGCAAGAACTGATAGCCTTGATCACGATGAAGTGGTCAGTCACTTTGTAGATATTGTCCTGGTACCAAAGGGTGGTCCACACAGAGAAAGACAATCATTGACCATGTATTTGTAGAGGCGTGCAAGGTGGATTTACCATGAAGGGTTCTTGGGGAACCCAGGCAGCTCGTTAGACATTATAAATGTGTACACTCTGGCATGTTCACATATCCAAAGCTGCATGTGAGGAACCTAATTCATGGCAGGAGGTCTCTGAATTGTTGGATGCGGTGACCGCGCGGGTATTGGGCCCAGGAACACAAATCTTGGTGGGAGGGAAGAAGTACTTGAAAGGTAAAGTGGATGATCCATCGGTGTTAGATGAATGCCTTAAGGATCGGATATTCCTGAGAGTATCACTTGAAAAGTGTCAGGTGCTTCATATGGAATGGCAGGAAAGGCCAACTGACATGGGACAGAGCGATACTACCAGTAAAAGAAGGGGGAATAAATGCCCCGAGCATAAAAATAAGGTACGAAACAATCAAGGTGGGATGGCTAAAAAGGTGGTGGCGTCCTAGCCCCGATAGACCGGACTGGGCGGAGGGAGCAAACGAATTACTTATTCAAAGTGCGGGACTAAAGCCTGAAAATGCACGCAACACAGTAAGGGAATGGATTAGCCAAACATGGCCAATCAAATCCCGATCAGAAAAACTCCCGAACTCACTAAAAGAAATGGTAGAGGCCGCGCATAAATACAATGCTAAGATCTCAGTAATGAGAGCCCCGTCAGACCTAAGACTGAGCATGCCAGCCTTCCACCACCCATTCGCGAAAAACAGAAACCTTCATATTAAATCGAAAACCATGAGCTGCCTACAAAATACTCACAATGCAAGAACTGTAGCTGACCTCGTCAGGATATCCTCAGCAGCCTGTGAAGGAAATAGAACCAGAAAACACGGCTGCAAAGAGAAGGCAAAGGAACTGATAAACCGAATCAGAGAAAGGAACTGATAAACCGAATCAGAGACGGCTGGAACCCCAATAAGGAGACCCCCCAAAGACATAGCCTCTGGCACACACCCCGGAGAATTGAACGAAACAGGAAAGCAAACCTGATGAAAACATCAGTGCTATACAACCCAGACACGAGAACGACTCATGACCTACTGGGAGGGATAAGAATATTTGGTAAAGAGCAAGGACACAAATCCAAGAAACGAGACCCCTTTCAACCAGTGAAACCTCCAGCAAGAATAAACAACTTGACGGTCCCAAGCCTCTGTGCCAGATAACAATAAACACCGATGGGTCAGCAGGAAAGAATGGGTGGGAAAACGCATCAGCCGGTATAGGAGTTTGGTATGCTGATGGGAGTAGACGGAACATCGCACTAAAACTGGAAAACCAACAGAACCACCCCACCTCCAACTCAAGGGCGGAACTAAGTGCGATACTGGAAGCACTAAGACGAAACGAAGAAGACGACCTTGTAATAGAGTCAGGCTCATTATCCAGCCTAAGAGCAATATGCACAGACTCGGTCAGATACGAAGATCAGGGATGGTATGGAATACAGAACGCAGACCTACTAAAAGGTATCCT
>WNFL01365546.1_pt1 | contig 21195 bp, 19 predicted proteins | sample 5400361 | NCBI WGS metagenome assembly WNFL01 (sample SAMN13153351, study PRJNA577476) | soil metagenome | isolation source: 40 cm soil on Douglas fir-dominated hillslope | place: USA:California | collected 2013-09-17
CGCGATCATATGCTCGCTCGCCCGGCACCGTAGGCCTCAAATCCAGTTCTTGTCCATCGGCTCGCGTGTTTGCTCCACGCTTCTTTCAGACCTCACCTCACGGTTCGGCCCTTGCGCTTCGCTATCACTTCACCTCCATCAGGTTGTGAAGAGGACTTTCACCTCCAAGCTATCGAACATGCTCGGCACACATAAAAGAGGGCGGACCATGAAGATGGTCCGCCCGGCAATTCCGCCATTCGCAGTTCGCTAATTTGCTATGGATCGCGAAACGGCAGCGGTCTGTAGCGGCACAGTTTGTTGAGCGACCACCTGGCCCTTGTCCTTTGGACTCCAATTGAAGTCCACTACCAAGCCTTCCTTTTCGAGGTATATGCTCTGTACCAGCATCCCTGCTTTTTCAGGCTCAAGAATCAATTCGCTTGTCTCGCGCGCATGGCTCCTCGGCGTCGCCATCGCAAAAACGCTTGCAGCGCGACCCGATTTCTCCGGCCTCATCACCACCAGCACCAGATGCCCGGAGCCTTGTTGAATGGAACTGATGGATTGTGTGATGCCTACCGGTTCGATGGAAAATTTGTACTGCCCCGCCGCCAGCACGGCGTCCCCGAAGCGCGCACTTTCGTTGAGCGTAAACTTCCCGCCGATCATATCTTGCGCCAAGAGAGGGCTCGCCGTTGCGCAAACCGCAAGCGCTCCCCATGCCAGAATCCTCGCCAAGATCGCTTGGTAGATCGATTTACTGTTGAACTTTGCCATTTTCGATTCCTCGCTCCTATTGGAGTAGGCGCACACTCCCTGCGCCTTGTGTTGTGCTGCATCCGTTTCGGACCGAAATGGTCGAGCGGCAAACAGCTCTTGAGTGACCGGGTAACGGGTGCCAGGGAATTCCGGATTCTCGTGGCACGTTGCTGCATAGGAGTCGCGCGAATTCTACATCGCGAATTTCGCACGCGGCCCGCTTCCAGTCCAACGCAAAGAATTCATGGGCGTCATGCGCGGCCGTGATTACTTCAAAATACTTGATAGCTCCGTGTGTTATTCTTGATTTTTCAACTGCTTCAAAACGAAGGGTGAGCAGCTAATGACCGCACGGCTCCTCGATGGAACCAAAATCCGCGACGAAATTTTCGCTGAACTGAAAAGCGAAATCGCGCGCCTCGCCGGCGAAGGCATTCGCCCAGGCCTGGCTGCTGTCCTCGTCGGCGAAAATCCCGCCTCGCAGCTTTACGTCAAGTCCAAAATCGCCGCCTGCGAGCAACTCGGCCTCGCCAGTTGGATGCACACGCCTGCGGCCTCCATCACCACCGACCAGATGCTGCGCCTCGTCCATGATTTGAACCATGACAACGCCGTGGACGGAATCCTCATTCAGCTTCCCCTCCCTTCTCACGTCGACACCAAGCGCGTTCTCGAAGCCGTCGATCCCGCAAAAGACGTCGACGGCTTTCATCCCGTAAACCTCGGTCGTCTGGTCAGCGGTCGACCCGGCCTCGTCGCATGCACGCCCGCCGGCTGCATGGAAATTCTTCGCCGAAATAATATTCCGATCGAAGGCGCGAACGCCGTGGTCCTCGGCCGCAGCGATATCGTCGGCAAACCCATGGCGCTTTTGCTCATGCACGCCAACGCCACCGTCACCATCTGCCATTCGAAAACGCGCGACCTCGCCGAGGTCGTCCGTCGCGCGGATATCGTCGTCGCGGCCATGGGCAAAGCCGGCTATGTGCAAGCGGACTGGATTCGCCCCGGCGCCGCGGTGATCGACGTCGGCACAAACAAGGTGACGAACGCAAAGGAAGCCGAGTCCCTCCTACGAAACTTCCCAGCGCGTCTTGAAAAATTCCGCGCCAAAGGCTCAGCTCTCGTCGGCGACGTGCACCCTGACGCCGCGAACACCGCCGGCGCGCTCACGCCCGTTCCCGGCGGCGTCGGCCCCATGACCATCACCATGCTCATGAACAACACCGTGAAAGCCGCGCGCCTTCGCCGCGGCAAGGCCTCAGCGGCAACCGACGCCGCGCAATCCTCCGCCGGCGCCCGGTGACCCATACAATGCAGCGCCTCGGCCTAACCGGGGGCATCGCCAGCGGCAAAACCGCTGTCGCCGCCATGCTGCGCGAAATGGGTTTCGCCGTTCTCGACGCCGATTCCCTCGCGCACAAACTCGTCGATCCCGGCCAGCCCGCTTACGACGAAGTCGTCCGCGAATTTGGCGCGTCCATTCTCGATCCGGCCGCTCGCGTCAATCGCGCCAAGCTTGCCACCATCGTTTTCGCCGACCCCGTCAAACTCGGTCGCCTCAACGCCATCCTTCACCCGCGCGTCGAAGCCGTCATCCACCAGCAATTTGCCGAATGGTCGAGCAACGGCACCCGCGACGCCGCTTTCGTCGAAGCCGCGCTACTCGTCGAAGCCGGCTATCACAAGAATCTCGACGGCCTCGTAGTCACCTGGTGCCGCCCCGAACAGCAACTCGAGCGCCTCCGCGCCCGCGGCTTCAGCGACGAAGACGCTCGCCAGCGCATCGCCGCGCAACTCCCAGTCAGCGAAAAACTGCGCTACGCCACGGAAACAATCGACTGCTCTGGCTCGCTGGAAGAAACCCGCAAACAGGTCGAAGCCTTGGCAGCCAAGCTCCGCCGCCCGTCCAAGAAAATGTCATCCTGAGCGTTTCTGACAGGGATCGCTGAAGGACCACAACGAAGATTTGTCCCAACCGCGATCGCCAACCGATGCCTATGAAGTGTGCACGAATTTTCCTTATACTATTCTCAATACTCGGCAAAGGATCTCTACAATGACCAAACAACGCAGCATCACCCGCATGCTCCTCGCCTGCGTGGTAATTACTTTCGCCGCATACTGGGCCGGAGCCCGCTGGGGCCAGCGCCAGCCGATCGGCGTGTCCGCCCTGCAACGCGGCGGCAGCGCCCCGAAAGATCTTTCCGCAGTCAACGTCGCCACGCGTGACGCAGCTCTCACCGACGAAGAAGCCATCAACGTCCGCGTCTATCGCCAGGTTTCGCCCGCCGTAGCCAACATTCTCACCAAAGCCACCGAATACGATTTCTTCATGGATCCCGTGCCCGTGGAAGGCGCAGGCTCCGGCTTCGTGATCGACGACAAGGGCTACATCCTCACCAATTTTCACGTCGTGCAGGAAGCGCAATCCATCGAAGTCGTGCTAGGCGACCAGTCGCGCTATCCCGCGAAGTTCATCGGCGCCGACCAGCGCAATGATGTCGCGCTCGTCAAGATCGAGCCGAAAGGAAAGCGCCTCGTGGCGCTCCCGCTCGGTGATTCCGCCGCGCTGCAAGTCGGCCAAAAAGTTCTCGCCATCGGCAATCCCTTTGGATTTCAAAGCACGCTGACCACCGGCGTGGTCAGCGCCATCGGCCGCACCGTGCAAACCAGCCAGACCACCTTCATCGACGAAGCCATCCAGACCGACGCCGCCATCAACCGCGGCAATTCCGGCGGGCCGCTGATCAATTCTCGCGGCGAAGTCATCGGCATCAACTCCGCCATCTACACGCCCAGCGGCACCACCGCCGGCATCGGCTTCGCCATTCCCATCAATAGCGCCAAGCGCATCGCGCACGACCTCATGACCGACGGCCGCGTGCACCAAGCCTTTCTCGGTGTGCAGACGATTTCCATCGCCGGCCAACTCGCCGAAGCGCTGGATCTTCCCGCGCAAGAAGGCTTGCTGGTAGAAACGGCCACGAAGGGCGGACCGGCATCTGCGGCTGGTGTTCGCGGCGGGGATCGCGTCGTGCGCGCCGGCATGCAACGCATCACCATCGGCGGCGATTTGATCGTCGCCGTGGATGGTCAAAAAGTAGCCAGTCCGTTTGACCTGAACATTCTGCTGAATCGAAAACGCCCCGGTGACACCGTCAAGCTAACCGTTTATCGCGGCGGCAAAAAAGTGGACCTGCCCGTAAAACTCGGCGAACGCCCCGGCGCGTAGCCTCAAGGCCCACTACGCCCGCGCGCCTCTTCCAAATTGCGCCCGATACTTTACGCGATCTTCTTCGGTTAACGAAAACCACGTTTCGGCTATATCCCGGACGCGCTCGAGCTCACGCTGCATCTCCGCGTGCTTGGCTTCGAGCATCTGCTGGTCCGCATCGGCCGGCACATAAATCGGCGGCGCAAACAAAATTACCGTGCGCGCAAACGGCATAGGCATCAGAAAATGGTCCCAGGTCTTCGTGAACGTTTTCCCGCGGTCCACCCCGACGTGAAAAACCATCACCGGGCATCCCGTCTTGCGCGCCAGCATCACTGGGCCAGGCTTCGCCACATAGCGCGGCCCGCGCGGCCCGTCAATCGTGAACGCGCAATCGACTCCTTCCTCCAGCCGCCGCGCCATCACCGCCAATCCACGTAAGCCACCGCGCGACGAACTTCCCTGCGCCGTGCCAAATCCCAGCCACTCGATGACCTTGCGCGTCCACTGACCATCGAAAGCCGTGGTGTTCATCACCACCGTGCCGTGATTCCGGTGCCACCATACAATCGGAATAATAACGCGATGCCAGAACGCCCAAATGCACCGCTTCCCTGAAGCGTACACGCCCTCCGCATCCTGCCAGCCCAGCACTTCATAACGCAGCGTCGGTCCCAGCGCGCGAATCACGCTGTACACCGCCGCCGCAATAAAGGGGATCTGTATCCGCCGTGACCACGGCAGCTCCGGCAGCCGCGTATCGTAGTGCACGTTCACCGCGTCCGCGCCATTTTCGGCAACAGCGCCACTCGATGCTGCGCGCCCCGTTCCCTGCTCCGCTTCGCGGGCTGCGTCCTTTGCACTCATTGGCGTATAGTATAGTGTTCTAGCGTCGCACCGTCGCGATGCGTTCCGTCCCCGCATCTAAATTCCTCGGAGCCGCTCTCATTGCCGCCAGCTAGCGCCACACAAAACGCCTTTTTTGGAGTGCGGCGGCTTGCCGCCGCTTTATCGCCGGAAACCCACTCTATAAGAGTAGCCGCAACGCGCGTACTTCCCTTCATCACGCTAATCGCGGTTCTCTTCGCTGCTCTCTACCTGCCACCCTCCGCTCGCACCGACCAGCCTTCCTACGACACCGTCGGCCCCATCGAGGGCGAAGCCATTTCCGTACAGGGCCCTTTAAACATCGAAGTCGTCCAGGGCCGCACCAGGACCATCCTGCGTAGCGGCAGCGACATCCACGTGAATTCTGGTCAGGCTCGCATCGACCTCGTCGAAGGCGGCCAAATCGTAGTCTGCGGTCCAGCGCATCTCTCCGTTCTGAAATCCGTCAACTTACTCACCGTTGCGCTGGACACCGGCATCATTCACGCGTACATCGAAGGCCCGCAACCAGCTCTCACCGTCTACACCGCGCAGCTCCAAGCCAAGCCCTTTGCGATAAGCGGCGCGCCCCTGGACACGCTCGTCGGCTTCGACCCAACCGGCGCGATGTGCATTCGCGCGGACAGCGGCGCCGTGCGCGTTGAACAACAACTCACCGCCCAATCGATCGTCGTGCCGCAGAGCGGTGAGGTGCTAATCACCAATGGCCAGCTCGAATCTCTGCGCAGCGGCGTCACGCACTGCTCTTGCGCATTGCAACTCGCAAAAACTCAGACACGAATTCCGCCCTCCACCGAGGTTAGCCGCCTCCCAACCCCCGAAGAAATGCAAAAGGCCAACACCGACGCGGCAAAACTCAAGACGCAAGCGGCAAAGGCTCCCGCGGTCGCCGCGCCAAAACCTGCCGCAACAGACGGTCCGGTCTACCAGGTCTTTATGCCGCCGCTCTCCTATGACGCCGGCGCCAAAGTGCAGCCCGACAATTTCGACCCGCAGCTGATCGTCTTGGTGCGACGCGTGCGCGTTCGCCCAACATTAATATTTCAGGGAAGCGTTAAAGACGCGCCGGCAATTGCAGAAAATACCTCGCCCACCGACCCCGCAAAATCAGTCGAAACGCCAGCATCGCAAAGCCAGCAGACGCAGCAGAAAAATCCGCAAACCAGCAACTCCGTCATCGCCCGCATCCGCGCCTTCTTCCGCAGCCTGTTCTCTTAAACCGAGCATTTCTGCCGACGAAATCCGTGCCGCCAATCCGAAGCCTGTTTGTGATTGAAATGCGGAATCGGCAGATAGCTTCCGGATGGCCTCTTATTCGGTGGAAAAAACAAAAAGGACCGGCAGGCAGACCTAAGCAGAATTCCCTGCGCGAATTCTCTTCTTTCGGCCCACCTGTAACTTAGTGAAATCTGAGTGTTGGCGACACCGCATTGAGCGTCAATTGCGTCACTGTCGGCGACATCGAAATAGTCTTGGGCACAATTGAGCGCAGTCCATGAAATACACTCTTATGCCCCACTGACCTGGTGGATTTGTGACACGGCGCGATGCGCCGATAGCGCCGCGCCTTCTTGCCATCCGACGAGATGGCTCACGTGATCTCCGGCCATATAGATCGGACCATCGGGTTCGAGTAACCGGTCATAACCGGCCGGGGAGGCTTTGGGTCCGCCATGGCTGATCCAAGACCCCAAGTTGTATGGAATGCGTCCCCAGGAAATATAAACAGGTTTGACTAGTTCGCTCGAGCATCCCGGATGAAGGCGCTCGACCGCTTGCCGGGATGCAGCGAGTTTCCCGGGCAGATCAAGCATTGCAAATTCTGTTCCGTTCTCGAGCGAATACCCTGCCACGATGATTCCCTTTTCCGCAAACAGGTTCGCGCTCGGATACCACACCACGCCAACCATCTGCTTTGGGAAAGAGATCCCTCCATAGATGCTGTAATCTTGCTCCCAAAATCGGCGGGATTCCCAGGCTATCTTGTAGGCGGAATCATAACTTGCGGCGGCGATGGCTTGCTTGAACTCCGGGCAAAAATCCGCATCGATGGTCTTTAGAATCGAGAGTGGCATCGCGCAGATACAACAATCTGCCTCAAGCGCGGCTGCCGCTCCCGTCTTTCCGTCCCGATAGGCAATACGCACGCCCTTCGGTGTTTTTCGAATCTGCTCGACGGTCGCGTCAAAACGAATGCTGTTGGAAAGCCGCTTTTCGAACGCTGCCGCGATTCGGTCCATTCCGCCCGCAGGCTGGAACATCGTTGCCTGCATGTCAAACATGTCTTCAAAGAGCATGCCGTCCCAAAGATTGGCATCCAGCAGCGCATGCATGTCGAGAGGATCGCGCGGCACGCCGAGTTGGTTGCCTGCTCCCGGCATAACCTTGTAGCCCGACCGTGCGGACCCTTTGTAGAAGTAATCGGGAGACAGGTCCCCGTACTTGCGGAGGAACACCAGCATGCGCTCCTTGTCATCGCTAGTCAGTTCCTCCTCAAGCTTACTGCGCTTGATGCACTTGGCCAAAAGCTCGGCAACATGGCCACGCGTGTCATTGATCGCCTGCCGTTGCTGGACAGCTTTGCCGCCGTTGAATTTATCGTTCTGCAACAGCGAACTTCGTGAGCTATTGACCTCCACTTCAAGCTGCACGCCGAGCTCACGGCAATAGCCGAGCATCGTCGCATGCTGTGACGGCAAACGTGCCGGGCCTGCATTAAAGTAGTGGCCGTCTTCAAAGGTGCAGGTTTGTGTCGTGCCGTCCGTCATTTCGACGCGCGTGCCGTTCCGAATCGTCCAATTCCGTCCGCCAGCGCGGTGACGCGCCTCCAAGATCGTGCAGCGGTAACCGGCTTTCTGCAGTTCCCAGGCAGCCACCATGCCTGCGATACCCGCGCCCAGAATCACAACATGTTTTCCTTGGCCGGAACCTTCTGGAAGACGGACCTTACTCGCTGCTGCCTCTGGAAGGGGCAACAGACCCAGGGATTGCATCATCACGTAAGCCGCGCCAAAGCCCCCCACCTGGCCCACTTGCATCAGAAACGCGCGTCTCGTCGTCATTTTTGTAACCAGCTAGAGTCAGTCACCGGCAAATCGACTTCTCGCATCATCTAATCTGCGTAAAGATCAAAACGTCAGCCGTCCACCAAGCTGCAGATAGCGCGGAAAATTTGCTTGTTGGGTGATCTTTCCAAAATTCGCATTTAAAAAGGCGATGTTTGGCGCACGAAATTGCGGCGTGTTGAACGCGTTCAGCGCTTCTGCTCGCACCTGGAAGGAAATGCGCTCGCCGATGGGAAACGATTTGAAGACCGACAAATCCCAGTTGGCCAGGCCCGGCGAGAGGCATCCCACCGTTCGCGAGGCGTTTCCGTAGGTGTAGGCGGTTAATGTAACTATTGAGCCGGTCTTCTGGTGTCCCCGACTTGCAAGCACTGGTTCCCGCGACGACGTTGGGGCGCTGGAGGCTGGCGCCAATCTTGGAGTTGTTGTTTGTGTTTTGGTAGATGGCGAGAGGCGAACCGCTCTGGATCACGGTGATCGCATTGAAGCTCCAGTTCCCAATCACGTAGTTCACGAACGAGTTGCCGGCGGAGAATCTCCTGCCCCTGCCAAACGGAAGCTGATACGTCGCCGCCAGTGTAAAGCGGTGCGGAATGTCAAAAACGGAGCGGCTCCACTCCGCGCCGAGGTTGTAGACATCCTGTGGAGACGTTTGCGAAGCGTTCAGAAAGTTCGAGGCCGCCCAAGTTGAATCCTCCGTCCTTGACCACGTGTACGTAGTGAGGAACGTGACGCCGCCACCCAGCCTTTTCTGCGCTTTCAAAATCAGAGCATCGTATTGCGCATGAGCGCTGTAGTCGTACAGATTGACGGAGCTGAATTCGGGAAATGGGCGGAGTAGCTGGTTATACGCGACCGTGGAATTGCCGATCACGCCAGTTCCGCCATTGCCGTAATACGGGTTGGAGACGCTCTGCACGAGCTGTGAACCCAAGGACAACAATCCGTCGGGCAGCTGATTGAAGTTCGCCGTGTTGCCGGGCAAGAGGTGCCGAGAAAGAGAACCAACATACCCGACCTGAACGCCAACTTGACCTGGCAGTTCCCGCTGAATGTCCAACGAATATTGCTGGACAATCGGGGATTTGGATTTTTGGTACCACGTGGTCACGCTGCTGCCAACTCCCGTAAGAAAACCGTTCGCATTGCCGGAGGGCTGCAGAACACCACCCGGAAAAGGATTGCTCAGCGTGCCTGCAGGAGTTTTAAAACCGTTATTCGAAGCCACATACGTAGTAGTTGGCGTATAGCCCGGGGCATAGGAAGAGCTGTTGGTAAAACTGACTGGAGCATAGAAAATGCCGTACCCAAGGCGAATTGTGGTTTTGGAATTGAGTGCATAGGCGGCGCCGAAACGCGGCCCGAATTTCTTGGTGCTATAGTCGCAGCAGGTTGTCGGATATCCATTTTGACCCGCGAACATGACACCGCCTTTAGTCGGACGACCAGACGTTGCTTCCAGTGGATTTGTGACGGTCGGGTCAAAGCCCACGGCGTACTGATTGTTGCGTTCACTCAATCCTGCTTCCCACTCGTACCTTAGACCCAAGTTCAAGGTGAGTTTGCTGGTGACGCGATAGTCGTCCTGAACATAGCCCGCGTAATAGGGAGCATTCGTGGCCAGGCGAGTCGCCGTTGTGACGGAACCGGAAGAGGGATATCCGAGAAGCAGGTTGACTAGGTCCGTTTTCTTGACCGTATCGCTGGGTGACACAAAATCGTTTGCAAAGTTAAACGTCCCGGCAGTGGTGGACATATCCGTAAAGTCCACGCTGATCGATCGGAAGTTGAACCCCGCTCGCAGGCTGTGTTTGCCAAGATATTTCGAAACATCGAGGACCACGCTTCGCGAATAGTAGACCGCGGGCCCTGAATTCGTTGTTCCCAATGACGCGAAGTTCGTCATAACGATTGCCGGAAAGGCGCGTTTCTGCAATTGGCTCACATAGGACGATGGGAATCCTAATGTGGCCTGATCGAAGCCGCTCGAAGTATCGAGCGTGTTGTTTGGGAAGCGGTTGAAGCCGAATCCCAGGGTCACAACGGTAGTCGGCGAGGGCAGAAAAGTGTTGTTGAGCTGAAAAGCGTCCACTTTGCGAAACAGCAAATAGGAAACAGCGTTCGTTCCCGCGGGGCTCTGTAAAGGATTGCCGCCGGGCTCTCTGCTCGCGTAGTGAAGATACGAGGCATTTGCCCGCCACCACGAAAAGAACTCGTGATCTACTTTGGAGTTGAATTCATCGGCCCGGTCCTTCAAGTTGTCTGCCCCGTTATAATTGTTGCTTGCAAAAGGCACATTAGACACCGAGGGTTGCGGATACATTGCAGCGATGGCAACCCCAATTGGATTCAGTCGCGACTGCGGGATAACGTTTCCGGGAAACTGTGCGTGGGTGACGGGGTCGTAGATGTTGACGCCGCTTTGCGAAAAATCTCCCTGCCGCTCGAGCATCGTTGGAACCGAGTAGTTGTTTGTGAGCGGAGACTGCTGCCGGTATCCTTCTTCGGCTATCCAGAAGAAAGTCTTGTTCCGCCCGTCGTATATTTTCGGAAGAATGATCGGGCCACCAATTGACCCAGCATAGTTGTAGAAGGGCGTATCCGGGCGCGGCTTGCTGGAACTGTTTAGAAAGAAGTTGTTGGCGAGCCAGGCGGTTTGTCGCGTGTACCCCAGCAGGGAGCCGTGCAGTCCATTTGTCCCGGACTTGAGAGTTGTGTTGAATACGCCGCCACCCGTGCGGCCCATCTGCGCGTCGTATGTGTTCGCCTGGACTTTCACCTCTTGCGTCGCTTCGATCGAAGGAATAATAACCGCACGGTTTATGCTGTCCGTAATCGGCACACCATCAATCAGGTAATTGTTCCCACGGATCGGCCCCCCAGCAATGCTTATTTGTGAGGAGCCGCTTTGGTCCTGGAAGCGGTTGAAGCGAGGATCGCCCACGGGCGCAACGTTATTGTTTAGCTTTGAAAATAGAAACGGGTTCCGCCCGAGATTTGGCAAATTCGCCAGTTTCTGCGTATCAATCACTTGGCCGTTCGAAGCGTTTGAGCTTTCCACGATCGGCACGTCTTCAATAACTTGGATGACCTCGTTGTTCTGCCCGAGTTGCACGCCGAAATCCAGCGTTAGAACCTCTTGAGTAGAAATCACTACGCCAGTGCGAACCAAGACTTTGAAACCGAGGGCTGTCACGGTGACGGTGTACGAGGCAGGATCTATCGAGCTGATTACATACTCGCCATATCCATTCGTGATCGTGGATCGTTCCAGATTCGTGGTTTCGCTCTTCAACTTCACGGTAGCTCCGGCGATTGCCTGGCCCGTCGGGTCCGTGACCGTGCCTCGCAAACCGCCGTAGTAGGTCTGCGCGAGGCTCTGCACGCCGAAAACAAGCGCCAGGAGCGCAACTGCAACGATTTTGCCTTTCATTGCTTCCCCTCCGTCCGAGCACACCAATCCCTCACCGCCGAATGACCAACTCCGGCTCCGCCTAACCACAAGGAGCTGTGCCTTAGTGCTGAAACCTGCTCAAGAAAAACTTGGATATGGCCGATCCGCTCGCCACGGCTCCGCACTCTCCTGCGGCCCCTGTGCCGCCAGCGCCGGACTTTCCATCGCCTCTTTAAATGCCTTCTTGAATGCTTCCATCTCGGGCGCTGTACCTACCGTCACTCTCACATGTGTCGGCCAGGCTGGCCATACTCTTCCGATGTACACTTTCTTGGCTTCCATAGCTTCAATGAACTGCTTACCGGGCCGCTTCACATCCACCATGAAACAGTTGCTTTCTGAAGGAACGAAGGAATACTTGTTTGTTGCAAGCCAGGAAAAAACGTCGTTTCGAATGTCCGCGTTGATCTTCTTTCTTTCGAGAACCAGGTCCTTGTGCTTCAAGCTGCTTTTGGCCGCTACCACCGCCGTCACGGGCATGGAGTTCCAGCCATAAGGTTCGAGCTTGGCTAGCAGGTCCGGTCTCGCAATTGCAAAGCCGCAGCGCAATCCGGCCATGCCATAAATCTTCGAAAATGTCCGCAGAACCACGATATCCTTATCCGCAGCGACTAAATCCAGCACTGGCTTTGCATCTGAAAAATGGATGTACGCCTCGTCGATCAGCAGGATCGAGCCTTTCGGCTTGTTAGCCAGCGCGTATTCAATGTCTTCGCGCGTCGTTGTCGTGCCCGTCGGGTTGTTTGGATTGCAAATGTACAGCACACCGGCATTCGGGTCGGCGCCTACCATTGCCTTGACGTCGTGCGCATAATTCTTGGTTAGAGGAACCTTGAAAATCTTTGCCTTGCTATACGACGCTGCGCGCATCGGAGCCTCGTACGCCGGATCGCCCATAACCAGACTCTTCTCGGGAGATGTGAACGCCAGCACCGTATAGTGCAGGGGCTCGCTCGAACCTGCGTATGCACGCACATACTCCGGCTTGAGTCCCTCGATTTCAGCGAAGGTTTTCACCAACTCCTGCGTCAGTCCAAACTCGTATCGGCCGCCTTTGGTGCCGAGGTCAGCCATCGCAGAGCAAGCCTGCGCACAAGGCCCAAGGGGATTTTCGTTCGCATTGATAAGAATCGCATCGGCAGGAATATCCTTGGTAACCCGTCTTTGTGCGAAGGCCAGGTCCGCTTCCGTTGTAATCCGGACCAAAGCCGCGGCTGAAGCCACCGAGGCTATCCTGACAAAGCTTCTTCGGGAAACTCGGCATCCATTTGGAAGGACAACCGTTTCGCGTTTCATCGTAAGTCCACCTCGCAAGCTCGCTGCCGCACCGGCACTCACGTGCCATGCCGCGCGCATACCACACCCCGGGAGTTCAGGATCCGTCGCCGCAAACTTCCGACAGTCGAACTTTCGTTCCCGGTCAAATCTTGCTGCTTGCTTCTAGCTTCCGTGTTACTGGGAGTCAAGCGAATGTTTTCGATGAGTCAGAGAAATAAATTAAGTTTTCTCCATGCTGTGCGCCGGTGTCCGGCCGACTTGATGAAAGCAAGAAGATTATTAATCCAGCCCAAATCAACTGTGGCGTCAAGGCACGGCCGCATCGCGGGCGCTAGCAGACCCAAACCTTGAGAACACTCACGCTCCTTGACTTGCAGCAACTCAGATTGCGTGACAAGAGCAGCAACGACGCGATTCCGTCCTCGCTTTTGCCGCGGAAGGTAAGGCGGGGTCTTCGCGAATCGGTTCGGCGAAGAGCTAGACGTTGCTTGCATGAAAGCGATGATTTCCGGGCCCAGATACGGAAGCACGTCAGGACTCCTGCGTGCGGCGGACGCAACCCGATCTCGCGCGCGAAGACAATACACGCCACCATTCGCATTATTTCGCGGACTTGAGAAGAAAATGTGCACGCATCCGAAGGGAGGCCCCGCCAGATTCCGCATAACGAATTTTCGTCCTGGAATATTTGGCGAAGCTCGGTGTTATACAGAGCGAAGCATGACAACGCGACTTGGGGGTTGTGCACGAACGATGGCAAGTTTCATCACATTTGTTGCGTCCTGCTCTGAGACACCATTCTCAAGCGAGGGGTTCGGCCACTATTCCGTCGACCAAGAGCCCTCCGCCAACAGGGCAGCAAAAGAGAATTTCACGAAACGAATTATAACCGAGCACAGTTATTTTTCGTCGAAAAGGCATGGTCGCTTTTATGGACAATATGATCATCGAGCTTCTATTAGCGCAGTCCCGGCCTTTCTCGGCGTGTCCTACATGGACCTGACATTTCCACCCGAAAAACGCCTTTTCCTCAGCCAGCTTCTCGATGAAGTGTTCGATGGGCTCTACGGTTATGCCATGGTTCTCAGCCGTGACCGCACCGAAGCAGAGGATCTGGTGCAGGAAACGTGCGTTCGTGCCGTCCAAGCGGTAGAAAGCCTGCGCCCTGACAGTAATGTGAAGAGTTGGCTGTTCACGATCTTACGGAACATCTGGCTCAATCAGTTGCGACAACGGCGCGCCGCGCCCAAGATGGTCGAGCTCGATGTGGACGAGAGCACGGCAGAAACCGCCGTCGAACCATCCAAAGATCCCCATGCTCTTTATGTGAGCAAAGTGGAGCGCGAGCTGGTACGCGAAGCGATCCAGCAGCTTTCCGAGGAGTTTCGCGAGATCATCGTGCTCCGAGAGTACGGAGAGCTGTCCTACCAGGAGATCGCCGGTGTTTTGGGTTGTCCGGTTGGTACCGTGATGTCCCGCCTCGGAAGAGCGCGAACCAAACTCCGATCGCTTCTTTCCGGCAGTTTGCGCACTCCCGATCGACAAGCGAAGGGAGCCGCAGAATGAGCCGCTGCGAAGAGCGTACCAGCGACATCCTGCTTTATCTTGACAATGCACTGTCTGGCCAAAAGCTTGAAGACTTTCGCGCGCACCTGGCAGTCTGCTCCAATTGCAGGGAACGCTTGCAGGAAGAGCAAGCGCTATCGTCCCTGTTGCGTGGAGCACGACCACTGTATTTGGCGCCACAGGCGCTTCGCGCCCGTGTAGCCGCGGCCGCCACAGAGCAAGGCTCCGGGTTCTCTCCTGCGTCTGATCGCAGTCGCAAAACGCGCATAGAAAATTTGACACGATGGTGGCGAGACGTCGCGCAGCCTGCTTTCAGTTGGAAGCCTCTGGCCGCCATGGCGCTACTCCTCATTCTAAGTTTGCTCTTCATTCCTGGTGCCGTCGAGAGGGTACGCGCCACGGACTATGTGGAGGCCGCTACGGAGATTCACCGAAGCTACCTGGAAGGGGCCTTGCCACTCCAATGCCGCTCCCACTCGCCCGAGGTAGTCACCGCTTGGTTTGCTGGCAAAACCCCATTTCACTTTCAGCTGCCGGCATCCCAGTCTGTGCCGAAGGGGAAAGCTGTCTACTGGCTGACTGGCGCACGCCTGGTGAGCTACAAGGGTAGTCCTGCCGCACTCGTCGCCTACGAGACGCCTACAGAGAAAATCAGTCTTCTCGTTGCCTCCAGCAAGTCTGCGATTGTGGCAGGTGGAGAAGAAGTGCGCTCTGGCGGTCTCACATTTCACTATCGGAGCGGCGCAAACTCCGAGGTGATCACTTGGACCAATCACGGGCTTGCGTACGCCCTGGTGTCGCCTTTAAACGGCTCTCCGCAACATTCCTGTCTAGTTTGCCATCAGGACATGGCGGACCAGAATCGCTTCAAACACTAACGGGAACGCAGCGAGGCGATTCATTGCATCGAGCTGTCTGGTACGAAGTGTTAATCGGCTAACAAATCGCAGACTTTCACAGCGAGCGCAGTGCGAGGGAATAGAACCTCGTATCGCGTGTCCTATTTCCACGCGCCGCTGAGCGGCAAACAGACGAAATAACGCAGAGCGTCGAACTTAGGAAGTAGCAGTGAAAGTGAGGCCCAAATTGAACTTGAAGCTGCACTCAGACGAACCTATTCCCGCCTCGAGAGTTTCGGCGGATAACCGCAGGTCTTCTTATGTCCGGGCGTCGCGATATCGCCGCTTGCTCCATTCAGTTGCACACCGCGTGCTTGGCAATCCCGACCGCGCCGATATGGCTGTAGAGAATTGCCTGTTCTCGGCATCTCACTGTGTGACCGTATTTGATTGCGAGGGCGCTTTCCGCAGTTGGTTGGTAAGGATCGCCATCGACGAAGCCCTGGCGATACTTCACGGGAGCAGTATCCTCGAGCATCGGCGCGACTGGTCGCTGCAGGAAGCAGCACAGCGCTGCTAGACCATCAGAAATTGCGCAATCATCGCGATTCTTGTATCCAACTGCGCTGCGTCCGGCATCAAACTCAGTTCACGGTAACGCCACAAGAGGGTAATACCATAAGGAGGCGTAGTCATGAATTCCAAGCAAGTGGTTCTCATCACCGGTTCCAGCACCGGCTTCGGCAGACTATTCGCCGAAACCCTGGCTCGTAAAGGGCACACCGTTTTCGATCCGCGCGCTTGCGGAAAAGAATTCACTGCCCATTCACGTCCTTGAGCTGGATGTGACCAACGATGCCTCGGTGGAGCAAGCTGTCGATGCCGCCGTCGCCAAAGCAGGACGCATCGACGTCGCCATCAACAACGCCGGCTACTACCTCTCGGGGCTGGAGGAAGCTGTCACCACCGAACAAGCGCAGCGTCTCATGGACACGAATTTTTTTGGCCCGGTTCGCGTAAATCGCGCCGTGCTTCCGCACATGCGGCGCCAACGCAGCGGCGTGCTCATGCACATCAGCAGCGGCGCCGGCCGCGTGGTTCTTCCTTCTGGGGGTTTCTATTGCGCCAGCAAATTTGCACTTGAGGCGTTGGCCGAGGCCTACAGCTACGAACTTGCCGCGCAAGGAATTGAATCGGTAATTGTCCAACCCGGGGCGTATGAGACTCCTGTTTTCGGCAATACAGTGAAAGCTGCCGATGAGGCTCGCACCAATACCTATGGTGCCGTCAAGGAGATCCCCGCGAAGCTCAACGCGGCACTTTTCTCCACGGCCGGCAATGCTCAGGACGTCGCGGACGCCGTTCTGCGGATCATCGAGACTCCCGCGGGAGAGAAGCAGCTTAGGTATCTCGTCAGCCCCCGGGACTTGGGCATCGACGAGATCAACGCCCTCTCAAAGCAAGTGCAAGGCAAGCTGCTAGAAGCCTTCGGCCTCGCTGCCGACACAAAATTCCGCAAAGGAAAAGCAGTTGCCTCCGTTTAAAGACAAGCACCAAACACATCGAGGAGGCCCTCTGGATGGATGTCTCATCCGTTGGATTCCCGCCTCTGCCATCAAGAATTGAGCAAGATTTGGCCTAGGGTCCGATTTTTCCCAAGCGCCCGTTAAATCAAGTCGGCGGCCATGTCCAGCCCGTGAGTCTGTGCTGTCAGCTTCCGGAGGTATCGCGCGTTGTCGCGATACCTCCGATTGGTTTTTACGCGACGAATTAATCGAACAGACCCCAAGCTCAATACGCTGCGGCCTCATCTTTGCCTCTTTATGCCGATCCGTTGAGGCACTTCTCGCGAAGGGAAAATCACACCCCGCTAGATTCCGCATAAGTGTTCTTCGTCCTGGGAATACTTCTCCAAGCTGGGTGTTATACCGAGCGAACCATAACAATCCGCCAAGGCGGGCAAGCCATGGCAGGCCTTACACGAGCGAGGAGCACTGAGATGAGTTCGAATAATGGAAAACAATCAGCAGTAGATTTCGTAGAGCGCGTTCGCGTGAATCAGCGGAAGCTCAGCTCCGGTCTAAAGGCGCATTACGACTTCATCGTCTGTGGGTCAGGCTCCTCTGGCTCGGTGGTGGCGCGCCGCTTGGCCGAGAATCCCGATGTCAGCGTGCTCTTGCTCGAAGCCGGCGGCAGCGACGATGTGCCAAGCGTGACGGAAGCGGCTCGTTGGTTTGAAAACCTCGGGACCGAGCGCGATTGGAACTTTGTCGCCCAGCCTAATCCCCACCTCAAGGGGCGTTCCATACCGTTAAATATGGGCAAGGTCCTCGGCGGTGGATCGAGCATCAATGTGATGGCTTGGGCACGCGGACATGAGAACGATTGGGATTTCTTCGCGTCCGAGTCCGGTGACCCAGCATGGAACTATGAGTCGGTGCTCGAGATCTACCGCCGGATGGAAGACTGGCAGGGCGCACCAGATCCCACGCGCCGCGGAACCGGCGGGTTGGTTTTCGTGCAGTCTCCGCCTGACCCGAATCCAATCGCCCCGGCCATGCTGGAAGCAGCGCGCTCCATTGGGATGCCTACCTTCGATAGTAATAATGGCGCTTTGATGGAAGGCAATGGCGGAGCCTCTTTAATCGATTTGCGCCTACGCGATGGAAAGCGCCTGTCCGTCTTTCGGACTTACGCCTTCCCCTACATGGACCAGCCAAACCTGACCGTGCTCGCCCACGCACTGGTTACCAGGCTTACCTTAGAGGGAAAGCGAGCTACCGGCGTGGAGATCGCTTTTCAAGGAAAAATCCAACGCATTACGGCTGGACTCGAGGTTGTTCTGTCGTTGGGCGCAATGCACACGCCAAAGGTGTTGATGCTCTCTGGCATTGGCGATGAAGCTGAGCTACAACGCCTGGGCATACCAGTCGTCCAGCATCTTCCAGGGGTGGGGCAGAACTTTCAGGATCATTTTGGTATTGGCTGTATCTGGGAATACCAGGAACCGCTCCCCATACACAACAATGGGGGCGAGGCAACGTTCTTCTGGAAGAGCAATCCTGCTCTTGAGACTCCGGATTTGCAGACCTGCCTGGGAGAACTACCGTACTGCACTGCCGAGACAGCCGCCAAGTTCAATCCACCGCCGTCTTCTTGGACATTGTTTGGATGTGTCGTACGGCCGAAAAGCCGAGGTCAGATCCGCTTGAAGGGGCCCAACCCTCACGACCCTGTCCAGATCGAGGCCAATACGCTGGCTGACCCAGATGACGTGAAGGCCGCTATTGCATGCGTGGAGCTCTGCCGTGAAATTGGCAATTCGGCTGCGCTTCAACCTTTCAGAAAGCGGGAAGTCATGCCTGGCAACCTGACCTGGCAACCTGAGAGGAGCCGCGCTAGAGGATTTCATTCGCGATGCGGCCACTACTTACCACCATCAGACTTGCACTTCCAAGATGGGCCGCGATTCGATGTCGGTCGTAGACGCCCAACTTAAGGTCTATGGAATCGAAAACCTTCGCATCGCGGATGGCTCGATCATGCCGCGCGTGACGACCGGCAACACCATGGCTCCCTGCGTCATCATCGGCGAGCGTGCCGCGGAAGCCTTGCGGAACGAGCACAGGTTGGAAACATCGTCGATGTCGCGTTCTGCGCGCGCTTGAACGGCAGCCTGCGATCCGAGTAGTCGCAGCTCGGCAGGTTGGTCGGACATCCGCTGCGAATTTGGCGCGCATCCCCGAGATCCATGAAGCGGAAAGAAAATGAAAGAGAGGACCGAGATGAGTGGAATTCCGATTGGAGTGGCAGCTCTGGAAGAAGTGGTATTGACTGTGCTGACCCACTTAAACAACGGAGCGATCGACGACGCGATCGCTCGTTTTGCCGGGGAGTTCACGTTCAAAGACCACGGTATTGGCTTGGAGTTTAAGGACAAAGAGCGCTTGACTGAATTCTTCCAGAAGGCACAGGAACTTTACCCAGACTCTTTGCGCCGGACTAACACAATTTTCGTGAGCGGAGATCACGTAATCACCGAATGGACTCTGCAAGCAACGTTAACAGAGCCTTTCTACGGACTCTTACGAAGGGTTCCAGTCTCGGTGCACGGAACCTCCATCGTGCGGATCGACGATGGAAAGATTACCGACTGGGCCGACTACTACGACGGACTGACCTCCCGGCGCACAGCCCAGGCTTCGCATTTCACGGAATGGGTCGAACTCTGACGGCGGTCCCTGCCGCAGAGTCCGCGTGAAGGAGAAGCCGATGACTTTCGATGAACTGTGGAGATTGAATTTAGACCCAGACGGCACCTGCGTGGATTCCGTTGATAAAAACGAAGCGGTCGGCCTAATCGCGCCCCCGGCCGAGAACCCCAACGAACTGCTGCTAACCGCCGAGGACTGTGTGTTTCTGTCGGATGTGGGAATCAGGCCGTGAAAAAAACTCCTGCGCTGCTCGTAATGAAGGTGACGAGAGATTCCCACTCGAGAAGATTCCGCAAGATTCGGCCCAGAGGCACACCTTCAGACACAACTCAATCTCCGTGACGTAGTTTCCTGATTGCGTTGTAAGGAGGGCCTTTGCCAAGGAGGTTTACAAATGAAAATGTTATTGCCCTTTACCGCGGAAACAGCATTGGCTCTGATCCTGGGAAGCGCTTGCTTTGGGCAGCACTACACGCGAATCAATCTTGTTTCAAATGCAGCCGGAATCGCTCGCGTCACCGATCCTCAGTTGATCAATCCTTGGGGCATGTCTCGCAGTCCCAGCAGTGCGTGGTGGATATCTGACCAAAGGACGGGTTTTAGCATGGTGTACAACGGAGCAGGCGCCAAGGAATCGCTGAGCATCGCCATCCCGCCGTCCGACCCGAATGACAAGAACATACCAACGGGTACACCAACCGGCGCCATCTTCAACAGCAGTCAGGCAGACTTTTTGCTGGCTCCCGGCGAACCAGCGATATTCCTGTTCTGCACGGCTGACGGGACGATTGCCGGGTGGAACCCAAACGTGGCCATAGCTCAAGGGACCGCACTCCCTTCAAAGCATGCGGTGACCGTGGTCAAAACCGGCGACGGATCAAGTTACACCGGCCTGACCAGCGCGTTCATTGATGGCAAGCCCTACCTCTACGCGGCGAACTTCACCATGGGCCGTGTGGATGTTTATGACAGTTCATTTCATCCCGTAAGACTGTCCGACGAAAATTCGAGCGCGGTTTGGTCTGATGACCACCCCTACTTTTCCGAAAGTTCTTTTGTTGAAAGTTCTTTTGTCGATGATCGCTTGCCACGCCCATACGCGCCTTTCAACGTCCAAGCTATTGGGAACGATATCGTCGTCACCTACGCGATTCAGCAGCAAGGCTCGCCCTTAGAGATCGATGGCCCGGGCTTGGGATTCGTGGACATTTATAACTCCAGGGGCCGCCTCCTGTTGCGTCTCGAGCACGGAGATTGGCTGAACGCTCCCTGGGGTGTAGCCCTGGCACCAGCGGATTTCGGCCGATTCAGCAACAATCTGCTCATTGGGCAGTTCGCCGGCGGCGGAGATACTCAGTCGAGCGGATACATCGCCGCTTACGATTTGACTACCGGAAAATTTAACGGACTGCTGCAGGATGTAAGCGGGAAGCCGCTGGTCGTCAAAGGTATATGGGCGCTCAGCCCCGGGAATTTCAGCCCTAGCAATAGTGATTCTCCAGCCGCGCCTGGTGCACAAGTGTATTTCACCGCCGGACCAAACCACGGCTCCGGAGGGTTGTTTGGCTATTTGGCGGCCGTTTCGACGGAGGGCCGCGTTGAAGAGGCATCGCTATGGTCGCCGAGAACTGCGACCGACATACACGCACATATCAGCTCCGCTCCCACCGGTGCGGACATCCAGGTGGATGGAGCTGAAGTCGGCGCTACCCCTTCCGATATCGACCTGACGTGCTGCTGGCATGATGTGACCATCCTCAAGCCAGGGCGAAAGCCCTGGACGAAAAGGGTACGCAGTACCGGCGGGCACGTGAACATCAATGCGCAATTACAGAAATGAGGGAAGGACTCTTGTGCAGTGGCCAACTCCCTGCGGAGAAAGGCTGCGGGAGCCGTCGATCGAAGGTGCGATCCGATGATCTCTGCCTATTCC
>WNFL01000750.1_pt1 | contig 21184 bp, 17 predicted proteins | sample 5400361 | NCBI WGS metagenome assembly WNFL01 (sample SAMN13153351, study PRJNA577476) | soil metagenome | isolation source: 40 cm soil on Douglas fir-dominated hillslope | place: USA:California | collected 2013-09-17
CTCCGAGGGTCACCAGCCGGTGATTCCGCCGCTCTACGGCGCGCTCATCAAGAACGAGCAGGACGTGCATCTTTTCGAGCAGCTGGTGTTCCTCCAGCGTCGCGGCCGCTGATGTCGCCGACGCGCAAGCCCGCGCTGCGCAAGGCGGTCGCCAAGTCAAGGGCGATGCGCGCACCGGCGCGCGGCGCGAGTCCCAAGAACCTGCGCCTCGCGGGCGTCGGCAACGAGGCGGTGCAGCGCGCAACGGGGAAGAGCTGGGACGAGTGGCTCAAGGTGCTCGACAAGGCGGGGGCCAAGTCGATGCCCCACAAGGAGATTGCGCTGCTGCTCAGCAGGAAATGCGGCGTGCCCAACTGGTGGAGCCAGATGGTCACCGTCGGTTACGAGCAGGCGCGTGGGCTGCGCGACATCTACCAGCATGCCGACGGCTATGCGGCCAATGCCTCGCGCACTTTCGAGGTCGGCATCGAGCCCCTATTCGATGCGTGGGCCGATCCCAAGGCGCGCGCGCGCTGGCTGCCCAAGGCGCCGCTCGAGGTGCGCCGCGCGGTCGACGGCAAGTCGATGCGCATGACCTGGGCCGCGGGCGGGTCGCGCGTGGAGGTGAACTTCTTCACCAAAGGCGCGGGACGAAGCCAGGTGCAGGTCGAGCACGGCCGGCTGCCGAGCTCAGCGGCGGTGACGCGGCAGAAGGCCTATTGGTCCAAGGCGCTCGCGCGCCTGAAGGCGCTGCTCGACGAAGAGCGCTAGGCTCCCTGAGGCCGAGGTGCTTTTCGACTTCTTCTTCACCGTTCGCAAGGCCGGGATTCCGGTGAGCGTCAAGGAATTCCTCACGCTCCTCGAGGCGCTCGACCGCGGCGTGGTCTACGGCCGCGTCGACGATTTCTACTCGCTCGCGCGCATCTGCCTGGTGAAGGACGAGGCGTACTTCGACCGCTTCGACCTCGCCTTCGCCGCCTACTTCAAGGGCGTGCATGCGATTCCGGATGCGCTCATCAAGGACATCCCCGTGGAGTGGCTGGAGAAGCTCGCCGAGCGCTGGCTCACCGACGAGGAGAAGGCGCGGATCGAAGCCCTCGGCGGCTGGGAAAAGATCATGGAGGCATTGCGCGAGCGGCTCGAGGAACAGCAGGGGCGCCACCAGGGCGGATCGAAATGGATCGGCACGGCCGGCACGTCGCCTTTCGGAGCGCACGGCTACAACCCCGCGGGCGTGCGCATCGGCCAGGGCGGATCGATCAACCGGCGCGCGGTGAAGGTGTGGGACCGGCGCGAGTACCGCGACTACGACAGCAATCGCGAGCTGGGCGTGCGCAACATCAAGCTCGCGCTGCGCAGGCTGCGCCGTTTCGCGCGCGAGGGCGCTCCCGACATGCTCGACCTCGACGGCACCATCCGCTCGACGGCCAAGAACGCGGGATGGCTCGACCTGAAGATGGTCCCGGAGGTGCACAACGCCGTGAAGGTGCTGCTATTCCTCGACGTGGGCGGCACCATGGACGACCACATCCACGTCGTCGAGGAGCTGTTCTCGGCCACGCGAACGGAGTTCAAGAAGCTCGAATACTTCTACTTCCATAACTGCGTATACGAAAGCGTGTGGAAGGACAACCGCCGGCGCCACGAGCGCATCCCGACGGTGGAGGTCCTGCGCAAGTACGGCCACGATTACAAGCTGATCCTGGTCGGCGACGCATCGATGAGCCCCTACGAGCTGGACCAGCCGGGCGGGAGCGTCGAGCACTGGAACGACGAGCCGGGGCGCGCCTGGCTCCAACGGCTGCTGCGCACCTGGCCGCGCGCGGCGTGGCTGAATCCCGTTCCCGAGGAGCACTGGACCTGGACTGCGTCGGTGCAGAACATCCTGCGCATCATGGACGGACGCATGTATCCGCTCACCATCGCCGGCCTCGAGCGCGCGATGAAATCCCTCGCCTGATCGTCATCCCGGACGCCGGACAGCGCTTAGGTCTTCACGAACCTCCGCACGCCGTTCTCGTCCTCGACTCGCCGCACCTTTCCTTCGTACTGCAGGTAATGCAGGTGCGCGATCGCTTCACCCATGGCGAACATGAGCTGGTGGTCGTCGAGCGTGCGGCGGAAGAGGAGGGGCAGCGCTTGGTGCGCGGTGATCGGCTCGGCGCAGCCCTCGAGGAGCCGCGCGAGGCGGACGACGTGGTGCTCGTGGAGCTGCGCAATGCGCACGTGCACCCCGTGGAAGACGCGATCGTGCGAGGGCAGCACGAGGGCGTCGTCCGGAAGGTGCGCGAGCTTGCCGAGCGAAGTCAGGAATTGCGCGAGCGGATTCGCCTCGGGCTGGTTGCCCCAGACGCCGACGTTCGTGGTGATGCGCGGCAGCACCTGGTCGCCGGAGATGAGGATGTCGGGGGCGTGGCCGAAGAGCGTGATGACCTGCCAGTCGTGGCCACCGATCGACAGGCGGTCGCCGTCCATGAGGCGCCGGTATCGGCGCGGAATCTCCGGCACGCCGCGGCGATAGCCGTTGCCGCTTCGCATCTTCTCGGGGAATCGCGACAGGTCGAGGCCGTTGCGCGCGAAAAAATCGAGGCCGGTGCCGCGATCGAATCCCGCGGTGTCGTCGTGAGCGGCGTGGGCGGAAAGGAACTCCGAAGTCGTCATCCAGAACGGCGCTTCGGTTCGCTGGACGAGCCACGCGGCGCTGCCCAGGTGATCGGGATGGTAGTGGGTGACGACGACGTTCTTCACGCGCCGGCCCGCCATCATGCCGTCGAAATGCCGCTCCCACAGCGTCCACGTCGCCTCGACGCCGTAGCCTGTATCGACGAGCGTGAATCCATCGCCGTCCTCGAGGATCCACAGGTTGATGTGATCGAGCGCGAAGGGCAGCGGCATGCGGATCCACCACACGCCCTCGGCCACGGCGAGTGCTTCCCCGGGCAGGGGAATGCGCTCCCCGAGGGGATGGCTTACTTGGTCTTGAATATCCAGACGCCGTTCCAGGCCGGATCCGGCGCGTTATAGCGGAAGTCGAAGATGCGCTGGCGGAAGAGCTTGTAGAGCTTCGTCTCGGGTGCCACCGCGGCGAGGTCCACCAGGATCTTGTCGGCTTCGTCCCAGCGCTGCGCCCGGTAATGCTCGAGCATCCTGTGGAAGCGATCGACGAGCTCGACCGTCGACTCCTCCACTTCGTCGAGCCGGCCGATGGGCTCGAAGATCGCCACCCCTTCCGCGCGGCCCTTGACCTGCACCTTGTCGACCTCACGGTACACATACGACGGCACGGCGTTGACGACGTTCTCCGACACGAGGATGCCGACGCCGTATTCCTTCGTGAGCCCCTCGAGGCGCGAGGCGAGGTTCACCGTGTCGCCCATGACCGTGTAGGCGCGCCGGAACTTCGAGCCCATGTCGCCGACGTTCATCACACCGCAGTTGATGCCCGCGCCGATGATGAGCGGCGGCCAGCCGCGCTTCACGAAATCGGGGTCGAGGCGGCGGATCGCCTTTTGCATGGCGAGCGCGGCCTCGAGGCTGTAGCGCGCGTGGTCGGGGTTGCCGATCGGCGCGCCCCAGAAGGCCATGATGGCGTCGCCGATGTACTTGTCGATCGTCCCGCGCTTGTCCTGGATCACCTCGGTCATCGCGGTGAGGTAGGCGTTCATCATGTCCTTGAGGCCCTCGGCGGTGAGGCCCTCGGAGATGGTGGTGAAGTCGCGAACGTCGGAGAAGAACACCGACATCTCGCGGCTCTCGCCGCGCATCGAGTACTCCTCGGGGTTCTTCGACATTTCCGCCACCAGCTCCTTCGGCACGTAGGTTCCGAAGAGGCTGGTGATGAGGCGCCGCGAGCGCGCCTCGGCGAAGAAACCGTAAGCCATGTTCATGAAGTAGAGCAGCACCAGCATGAGGAGCGGGGCGGCGATGCTGAGGACGTAGTGCTGCGACTTCCACATATAGATATTCACCGCGAGCACCACCACGAAGAGGACCGCCATCGCCACCGTCGCGGTGAGCGCGCCCAGCCGCGGAAGCAGGATCGCGAAGGGCAGGCCGATCAGCAGGACCGTGAAGACCGAGATCGTTCGCGCCTCCGAGGGCCGGTGCATGATCGACTGGTCGAGGAAGCCGCTGATGAGGTTCGCGTGCACTTCGACCCCGGGGTAGTCCTCGCGGACCGGCGTCGCGCGCAGGTCGAGCAGGCCCTGGGCCGACGTGCCGACGATCACGATGCGGTCCTGCAGCTCCTCGACCGGCACCGTCCCGCGAATCACGTCGGTCGCGGAGATGTAGCGAAAGACACCGGTGGCGCCGCGATACGGCACCAGGGCGCTGATGCTGTCGTCGAGCGGGATCTGCAGGTCTCCCACGCGCACCCATGGAATGGTGGCGTCATTGCCGAAGGGTAGCGGCTCGATGCTGATCTTCGCGGGTGCGTTCCCGAGATAGGTGCGGATCATGGAGAGCGAGAACGACTCGTAGAAGCCGTCGGCGTAGCGCATGAAGATCGGCACGCGCCGCGTGATCCCGTCGAAATCGAGGAGCGGATACAGGTGGCCGGTCGAGGTCGCCGCTTGCTGCAGGATCTCGAGGTTGCCGCTGTAACCGGTGGCGAGCTGGTGCGAGATCTGTTCCTTGCCCAGGCTCGCCGCATCGAAGACCGGCGGCGGAAGGACCCCGGACTTGTCGGTCTTCCCGCCCAGGAAGAAGCCGAGCACCACCGGATGCTTGGAGATCTCGTCGGCGAAAAGGCGATCGTAGTCGAGCGACGGTCTGATGCGCCCGAGGATGGAATTGAACTGCGCGTTGTCCTTGAGCTCGTTCTTCGCGAGGCCCTCGAGCTTCTCGAGGCCCGAGCTCGGATCGGGCTCGGCGAACACGACGTCGAAGCCGAGCACGCGAACCTTGTAGCGGTCGAAGAGCTGCCGGGTCATGAGCGCGAGCTTGTCGCGGCTCCATGGCCAGCGTCCCTCGGCGTTGAGGCTCTTCTCGTCGATGTCGAGGATCACGACGCGCGGATCGAGCGTCTTCGGCATGAAGAAGCGCAGGCGCGAGTCGTAGGCGAGCATCTCGAGCTGCTGGACGAAGCGCGAGGTCGCCCAGTCGGCCTCGTGCGCGAAGAAGGCGATGACCACCGCAACCCCGATGCCGATTCGGATGAGGCTGCTCAAAGATAGCTTGAATTTCGTCACGGCCTTGTTTTCGAGGGATGGCGCAGCCGGTGCCACCGAATGATACACCGGCCTCCCGGAGCACAATCACCCATGCTAGGGAGCCTCTGAACCATTCGACAGGGATGCGCGTTGCGGCAGATGCGGATGGATGCGAGGCGCGCGGCGAAGCGAATAGTCGAGCCTATTCGCCAGCCAAGCAACGAAGCAGACGCCACATCTGCCGCAACCCGCGAACACGTCGATTCGAAGAAATCGACGTCCTGACGGACGGGCGATTTCGGGCCGCTTCGTCGTTGCTCGTCCTAGCAAGGTGATCGACCTTGCTTCGGACTCGGCGCCTAGAATCGACCTCGAAATCGACCCGTCGCGCACCCTGTGGAATGGTTCAGAGGCTCCCTAGGCTGAACGAAGCCGCGAACTCACCCCTCTAACGGCCAGTTTCCGGAGAGTCCAATGCGTTCACTGATCGAATCGAAGCTCGCCCGGTTCGGCGAGCAGGTCGCCACGCCGTTCGCGGTCACTTTTCCCGACGGCGGGCAGTTCGCAAACCAGGATGGCGAGCCCGAATTCCGCATCGTGTTTCGCAACGCGAGGTCGCTCATGCGCACCGCCGCGTTCGGCCACATCGGCCTTCTCGAAGGTTATTTCGACGGCGATATCGACGTCGAGGGCAGCCTCGCGCTTGCCCTGGCTTCGGGCATGGGCGGCGGCCTCGATTCGGCGATGCCGCTCGTCGACATTCGCAATCGCTGGCACGAATGGCGTTTCGGAAACGGCGACCGGCGGCAGGCGAAGGAGAATGCGCGCTTCCACTATGCGCTCGGCCATGACTTCTACAAGCTGTGGCTCGACGAGGCGCTGATGATGTACACGTGCGGCTACTGGCGGGAAGGCACGCGCAACGTCGAGGAGGCGCAGCGCAACAAGGTCGAGCACGTCTGCAGGAAGGTGCGGATCTCGCCGGGCGAATCGGTGATCGACATCGGCAGCGGCTTCGGGGGTTTCATGTTCCACGCGCAGCAGTTCCACGGCGCGAAAGTCACGGGGCTCAACGCCACCACGGAGCAGGTCGAGTGGCTGCGCGCCGAGATCAAGCACCGCCGGCTCGAAGCCTCGCTCGACGTCGTCGAGGCGGATTTCCGCGACGTGGGGCGCGAATACGACAAGGTCGTGTCGATCGGCACGCTCGAGCATGCGGGGCGCGATCAGCTCGGCGAAGTGGTCCGCGCCCACGCCGCGTTCCTCAAACGCGGCGGGCTCGGCATGCTGCATTTCATCGGCCACGTCGGGCGGCGCGATACCGAGTTCTACATCCGCAAGCATGTTTTTCCGGGCGGCTGGATCCCGAGCCTCGCCGACGTCATCGTCGAGATGGAGAACGCGGGGCTCGAGGTGATCGACATCGAGAACCTGCGCCGGCACTACGCATTCACGCTCGACGCGTGGGCCGAGCGCTTCGACCGCAACTGGCCGCGCATCCAGGCGCTCGACCCGAAGCGGTTCGACGAGCATTTCCGGCGCGTCTGGCGCGTTTACCTCTACGGATGCGCGGAGATGTTCCGGTCGCCGACGGGCCGCACGCACCTCTTCCAGATCGTCTTCGCCAAGGGCAACGTGACCCGCCAGAGCTACCCGATGAGCCGGGCGTTCCTCTACGAGGCCGAGGAGACCGCCGCAGGCGCGGGGCTCGCCATTCGCCGGGCGGGGGGCGGTTCGCCGCGGAGCGAGGCGTGAGCGCGGCGCTCGACGCGCACCTTGCGCGCAGCCGCGCGCTCGCCGATGAGCTGCGCCGCGGCGAAGGTCGCGCCGGGCTCGCGAAGGAGACGTCGAACCTGTTTCGCGATCGCGCGCCGGGCGCGCGGCGCCGGCTCGACGTGGGCGCGTTTCGCGAGGTTCTCGCGGTCGATCGCGAGAGCGGCTTCGTCGAAGTCGAGGGGATGGCCTCCTACGAAAAGCTGGTCGACGAATGCCTTCCGCACGGCGTCATGCCCGCGGTCGTGCCGCAGTTGAAGACCATCACCATCGGCGGCGCCGTCGCCGGCGTGGGCATCGAATCCTCCTCCCACGGCCACGGGCTCGTCCACGAGACAGTCCGCGAGCTCGAGGTGTTGACGGGCGACGGCCGCGTGCTGGTTTGCACCCCGGAAAACCAACACCGCGACCTATTCTTCGGCTTTCCCAACTCGTACGGGACGCTCGGCTACGCGCTCAAGGTGAAGGCGGCCACGATTCCCGTTCGCCCATTCGTCCATCTCCAGCATCGCGCGTTTTCCGGCGCCGCGGAGTTCTTCACCGCGCTCGAGCGCCATTGCCAGGCCGGCGACGCGCACTTCGTCGACGGCGCGATCTTCGCGCCCGAGCGCCTTTTCATCACCCTCGGGCGCTTCGCCGACGAGGCACCGTTCACCAGCGACTACACCTTCGAGCACATCTACTACCGCTCGATCGCCGGCAAGCGCGAGGACTGGCTGACGGTTCGCGATTACCTGTGGCGCTGGGATACCGACTGGTTCTGGTGCTCGAAGAATTTCCTCGCGCAGAATCCGCTGGTCCGCAGGCTCTATGGCCGCAAGCGCCTCGGATCGCGCACGTATTCGAAGATCATGCGGTGGAACGCGCGCGCCGGAATCACCGGAAAGGTCGAGCGCCTCCTCGGATTGCATTCGGAGTCGGTGATTCAGGACGTCGACATTCCCATCGGGCGCGCGGCGGAATTCCTCGCCTTCTTCACCCGCGAGATCGGCATCCTGCCGATCTGGATCTGCCCGATCGGTCCGGGCAAGGACGCAGAGCGCTTCGTGCTTTATCCGATGCGTCGCGAGCTCTACGTGAACTTCGGCTTCTGGGACGTGGTTCGCAAGCGCGAGGCCCATCCGCCGGGTCACTTCAACCGCCTCGTCGAACGCGAGGTCGCACGCCTGGGTGGGATCAAATCGCTCTACTCCGAGAGCTTCTATCCCGAGGACGAATTTGCGGAGTTCTTTGGGGGCGCGGCGTATCGCGCGCTCAAGGCGAAATACGATCCGGGCGGGGCCTTCCCGACGCTCTACGAGAAGTGCGTGCTGCGGCGCTGAGGCCGCCCCGGGTAGGAGGAATGGGCTAGCCGCTTCGTTACATTCAACCCACGACGCGGGTCCCGGGAAGGTCTATCCTGCCCTTACTGGTTGGAGACCTCCAAGATGAAAACTCGAAATCTCTCGCTCCGGGGCGTGGTCGTTTCATTGTCGGTGTTGGCCCTGGCGCCGCTTGCGGCGCCTGCCGCCAAGCCCGCCGCACCGTCCACGGTTGCGCTCAAGGCGACCGTCTATTCGACCGTCATCGATGAGCAGGACACGGTGGCCTATTTCCACGATGGCGGTGTCACGGGTTGCCCTGACGCGCCACTCATCGATGCGGCCGGCATCACGCGCGACGCGGCTGCCGTGACGACGGCGAGCGCCTGGAATTTCTTCAACTGGAACGCGGTGGCGGATCCCGCGGGCATCTACGACAACGGCTCCTATTGCGCCTCTACCGGCAGCTGCTTGCGCAGCGAGTTCAACTCGAGCGACAAGACCTTCACGCTGGATACACGAACCACGGCCAACCCGCTGCGCAAATTCACGCTCGATTTCACCGACCCCTACAATCCGGACCCGAACGCGCCGTCGTTCGGCCCGTCGCTCACCACCGCGGGCCTCTTCGAGGTGCTCGGATCGGCTTCGATGACCGGGATGGCGGTTTGCAGCACGCGCGCGTGCCCCGAGGCGCGCGAGATCCCGGCGAAGTTCTGGTTCAACGATCCGGTGGCGAGCGATACGACGTGGCGCGTCGATTGGCTGCACATTCGCGTGCTGCGCGTGTCATTGTCGACGTGGTACTTCATCGCCGACGCGTGCGACGGCTCGCAGGTGGCGGGCCTCTCGAAACTCGTGGGCAGCCGCACCAAGCCCCGCGAGAGCAACCAGGGCTTGTACCTGATCCCGATATTCATCGGCGCCGAGAAGAAGTAGGGGCGGAGCCTTCCTAGGATTTCGCTCGGCGATGCAGGCGCCGAGCGAGGCCGCGCAACGGCGCGGTCATGCGCCACGAAGCGCTGCCCTCGATCTTCTCGAGGCTTTCCCTGGCAAGCGCGAGCGCCTCGATGAGCTCCCTCACGCGCGCATCGGCCGCCGCGTAGAGCGAATCCGGGTCGAACGAATACTTTCGAAGGTCCTCGAGCGAGCTGGCCCTTCCGCAGACCACGCCGTCCTCGAAGAAGAACGCGAGCGGCCGCCGGTCGGGTGGCGCGACAGGTTCCTGCAGCCATCGCGCTTCGATGAGCGGCGCTTCGCCGGACGCCGCCTCGCGGGTCGTCTTCCAGCCATCGAGGTAGAGGCTACGATAGGCGTCGAGGGTCATGCGCCGGCGCGGCGCGGGTGGTCGCGCTGCCGGAGCGGCCGCGGCCACGAGGGCATCGTTGATTTCCGGTGCGCTTGCGTTCCACGCAACGGTGCGCGCGTTGGGCCGCGCCGCGACGCGTTCGGGGAGTGCGCCGATCGCGGTCGCGACGACCGGAAGTCCCGCGTCCAGCGCGGCCGACAGGGTATAGGAGAAGGTCTCCGGGCATTGCGAGGCGAAGAAGCAGACGTCTCCGCGCTCGAAAGCCATCAGCTCGGCGAGCTTGCCGTCGGGAAACTCCCCCGAGATCGAAAGCGGAGCCTTTGGCCAGGTTGCCAACCGTCGTCCCACGAAGCCGAGCACGCGAAAGTGCAGGCCGAGGTTGCGCGCGGCCGAATCGGCGGCGCACGCCTCGAGGAGGTCCAGGCCTTTCGCGCGCGAGATGGCGCCGGGGACGAGGACGCGAATCGGTCGTGGCATCTCCGGCGGCTCGCCTTCCGGATGTGGCCAGACCACCGGCGCGATGCCGGGAAAGAATGCGCCGATGCGCTTTGCGCTGTCCGCGCTCGGCGCGATCACACGTGACGCGGAGCGCAGCACGCGAGCGAACACATCGCGCCAAGCGGCGATGGACAACAGCCATTGGGCTGGCTGCGAATCCAGGCACCGCCCGCATGCCGGATCGCTGGCGCAATAGCGGCCGCTCGCGTCGAGCATGTGGTAATTCGGGCAGGCCGCGAAATAGTCGTGGATGGTGACGTCATGCGGGCAGCCGAGCCGCGCCGGAAGGTCGAGGATCGCTTGCGGCAATCCGTGCACGTGATGGATGTGAACGCGATCGATGCCGATGCCCGCGAGGACGGACACGAGCCGATCCCACTCGGAGCCCGCGTCGAAATAAAGGCCCAGGCTCTCGCCCTCGCGCAGCCACCGCAGCGCGACGAAAGGGCTTCGATCCGGTTGCAGGAGGAGCACCTCCGCATCGCCCGACAGGCCCCGGGCGAGATCCGCGATGTGCCGCGTGATGCCGCCGGCATGGGCATGCGACACGAAGAGGACGCGAGCCTTCGTCGAGCTCCGCAGGCGATCGAGGCTCGCCAACGCGGGCTCACCCATCCGTGGGTGTCTTGTCCGGGTTGCTCTTCAGAAGGCGCTGGTACAGGCGCCAGAGCGGGAGGCGGCGGATACGCTCGAGCTCGTCGGCGCGCTCGAATGCGAGGGACTCCGCATGCGCGAGGCCGGCATGCAGCTTCGCGATCTCCGCGTCGCGCTCGTCCAGCGCGCGCTCGCGTTCGGCGAGGCGCGCGCTGCGCTCCGCGACGATCGCCGTCGCTTCGGCGAGCCCGCGCCGGAGCTCTTCGCGCTCGGCTTCGATCTCGTGCTTCCGCGCCAGGAGGCCATGGCGCTCCATCGCGCGCTCGCGCAACACCGCCTCCGCCTCGGCGGCTCCGCGGGCCGCGCGCGCGCGATCGATCGCACCCCGCAAATCGGCGATGGGGTCGCGGTCGATGAATTCCTGGACGATGCGAGGGTAGTCGGGGTGCAGGCCGCACAGTGTCGCCCTCGCGGCATCCATCATCGCGTTGCGCTCCTGCGAAAAGCTGACGGCGCCGTGATGGAAGACGAAGACGTCGGCGGCGAGCACGTTGCGCCAACCGGCCTTGGCGGCGCGCATGCAGAAATCGTTCTCTTCGCCATAGCCGCGTCCGAAACGATCCGCATCGAATGATCCCACGCGTTCCAGGCACTCGCGCCGGATGAACATGCAGAAGCCGACCGCCGTGGGAATGTCCGCGCGGCGACCGCGATTCGCCTCGGACACGACGCGGTCCAGGCCATCGACTCCGAGCGTGCCGGGCATCGCCTCGGTCCAGCCTTCGTATGGATAGGAGCAGATAGTCGCGTTGTTGGAGAACGGCGTCACGGTGGCGATGTCGTTCGCGCTATAGGCGGCGGCGGCGAGCCGGTCGGCCCAGTCGTTGGCGACCTCGGTGTCGCTGTTGAGCAGGATCACGTCCCGGCCGGGATGCAGCGCCGTGCCGCGATTGACCGATCGCACGAAGCCCTCGTTGGCGGGGTTGCGCAGCAGCGTGATCTTTCCGCCATGCGCGAGCCCGTCGAGATACCGTGCGATCTCCGCGCGCGGCGTCGCATCGTCGACCACGACCAGTTCGACCGCGCTGCGTTGCACGGCGCGCAGCACGCTGTCGAGGCATTGGCGCGTTTCCTCCACGCCATCGAAGACCGGAACGATGATGTCGATCAAGCGCGCGCTCCTAGCCGCCGGGACTGCCGCGCAGCCTGCGCGCCACGCCGCCCAGGCCCTCGCGCTTCCACAATCGCCGCAGGCGCGCGCGCAGGCTCTGCCCGCCTCGCGGGGCGAACAACAGGACCACGAGCCGCAAGCCGACGAGGAGCGAAATGCCGGGATCCTGCGCGCGCACGTCTTGCGGCAGCGGCGCGTCCTTGGCAAACAGGCCCGGAAACCGGACGCGCCCCTCGGTTGCGCACCAGCCCAGGAAAGTGAGGCCCTCGGCAACGTTGTCGTAGGGATCGGGAAAGGCGTATTGAAGGTCGGGCCTTTCGCGATAGATCCACCGGTGCCGCTCCTCCACGGCGGTGCCGTCGGAGAATCGCCCGAAGGCCCAGGGCTGCCGGTTCACCGGGTCGTCCCGCGACGCCACGGTCTCGCGCTTGTACCAGGAGATCAACTCGGCGACCGAGTCGTTGCCCGACGCATTCTTCCCGGCCATGATCCCGTGCGCTCCGCTGTCGAACCCGGTGAAGTGATAGAAGCCCAGCGGCTCGCCGTCGACCCGATAGCCCGCGGCCATGCTGCCCGTCATGCGGCGCGTGGTGAGGTTCCAGGTGGCCACGTTGTGCCGCGAGTACCGGATGATGGCGACCCCGTCGAAGAAGACGGGAGCGAGGTTCAGCCACTTCTGGTCGGTGAAGAGCCCGTTGGCGACGTCGGCGCGGCAGAACTGGTAAGTGCGCTGCGACCACCAGTCGAGGAAGCGCCGGCCCTCGGCGGTGTTGCGCACGCCGATGAACCCCAGGTTGAAGACGCCCCACTTGAGGCTGCCGATCTCGTTGTCGACGATCGCTTCGTAGCTTGCTTCCGGCATCGTCTGGTGCGGCGTCAGCGCGATGTTCGCCCCTTCCAGCGTGCGCAGGATGTCGTCGACCCTCGAGAAGAGGACCATGTCCGGGTCGAAGTAGAGGGCGTCATGGCAGTCCGCCCGCGCGAAGAGGTGCTTGAACACGAACGGCTTGATCGCCGTGGAAAGCTCGACGATGTTGTGCTTGAAGGTCCACGAGCGCCAGTTCGGTATGCCCAGCGCGGCGATCTCGATGATGTCATCGAACGGCTCGCCTTCGCCGGTGAGCCACTCGGGGCGTTCGTCCGCGAGCGCGAAATGGATCACGGCCTCGGGATGGTGGCGCCGAATGGATTGGCAGAGCGCTCGCACCTTGGGCAGGTAGTTGACCGCGGCGCTGGTGAAGACGTGCAGGTGCGGTTGCGTCCCGCCCGCCTGAGCGTTGGCGGTCATGCCGCCTCGGTCTCGCCCAGGGCGAGCTCGCGATGGAACGCGAGCATCGTATCGAGGGCCGGAGCGACGCCCACCTCGTCGCAGAGCCGCGCGAGCCGGTAGCTGCGCAGGCGCTCCGCGGGCGCGCCGAGGTCGAACGCCACGATGGGCAGATTGAGCGCCGTCATCTCGGCGACGACGTACGAAAAGGTCTCGGGCCAGATCGAGGGGAAGAAAAGCATGTTGATGCCGTGCGTTTCGATGAGACCGGGCAGATCCTCACGCCTGTACTGTCCGGTCACCTCGAGGCGCGAGGACCCGCACGGGACTTCCAGCGTGCCGAGCACCACGACGCGGGCATTCGGATGGTCCCTCTCGATTCGCTCGACGACACCGGCGACGACTTGCGCTCCCTTCGGCACGTTGATCTGTCCCACGACGCCGATGACGAGCGCTCCCGCATGGCGCACTTGCGGCCGGCGCGGCAGGAAGTCGACGCGATGGGGAATCACCGTCGTCCGATCGCGGGCGAGCCCGGGGTATGCGCGCATGAGGATGGCGCGCGTCGACTCCGAAAAGAATCGAATCTCGTCGGCTGCCGCGAGGCAGCCGCCCCACGCCTCGCGCCACGGCCCGATCTTCGACGGCGGCGAGAACGCGACGTACGGCGCTTCGTGACGCTCGAGGCATCTTTCGCATTCGTGCACGTCGGGAATGCCGCAATAGCGGCCGTCCGCGTTCAACAGCACGAAGGAAGGACACGCCGCGAAGTAATCGTGCGCTGTGACGGTGAGGCGAATCGTCGAATGCCGGCGGCGCATCCGCGCGAGCCAGTCGGCGAACACGATCGGCTCGTCGAACGAGACGGGACTATTGACGAACATCTCCGCGACCGGGGCGGCCTGCAGGACCGTCTCCAGCGCGATGAAGCTGGACGCGCGGAACTCGCGATCCTGCTCTCCCGACACATACACGTGAAAGCGGTAGTCGAGCGTGGGCAGGTCATACGTGCACAGGATCACCGTTTCGGAAGCCGCGAGCCACTGCGCGATCTCCCCGCGGCGGTAATGGTTCGCGCCGCCGCCCATGCTGTGGTCGAAGACGATGCGAACCGAACGCGCGCCGCGCAGCGACCGCAGGAGTTTTTCGCCTCCGGCGGGATCGTCGGCGGATGCAAGTCCCGCGCTCTCGCTCTTGCGCCCGCGCATCAAGCCGCCTAAATCGCGCGCCTTCAGCCTTCGCCAGGCGGCGCGCAGGAGACGCGACGGCGTGTATCGGCGCGCCCGCGCCGCTTCCTTCACCTCGGCGACGCTGCCGACGTCGAAGGTCGCCGAGCGGCCGTCGTCGAAGGTCACTTCGAGGGACAGCGTTTCCACCGAGGCGTCGGGCACGTACCCGGTCACGACGAATCCGGAGAAGCGCGTGGCCACATGACCCGGAAAGACGTCCACCATGTCCTCCCGCGCCAGCCCGAAGGTCGCGGCCAGACGCTTGCGCCAACCGCGGCCTTGAAGCTGGAGGTGGACATCGCGTATCGATCGCTCGCGGTCGGCGACCCAGCCCCAGCCGAAAACGCGCGTGCCGCTCACCACGAGCCGGTCGATACCGAAACGCAGATCGGTGGGCATTGATAGGGGAATGCGGCTCAAATCCCCGAAATTGTAAGGCATCCGGCCCCGTTCCCCCGCCACGGTAGAATTCGCGCGATGATCGACGAGCTGCCGAGCCCCGGATGACGCTTCCCCATGCCTCGACGAGCGCCGCGAAGCGGGTGCGCGCCCTGGCGTTCTACTTTCCCCAATTCCACGCGATCGAGGAGAACAACGCGTGGTGGGGGCCGGGATTCACCGATTGGGTGAACGTGAAGCGCGCCCGGCCCCAGTTCGCCGGCCATCACCAGCCGCGCGTCCCATACGGGCAGCGGTATTACGATCAATCGCGCAGGGAGACGATCGAGTGGCAGATCGACCTGGCGCGAGGCCACGGGCTTGCCGGGTTCTGCCATTACCACTATTGGTTCGACGGCAAGCAGCTTCTCCAGGCCCCCACCGACCTCGTCCTCGATTCACCGGACCTGGATTTTCCGCTCTGCCTCGCCTGGGCCAACGAGACCTGGTCGCGTCGCTGGGACGGGCGCGACCACCATGTCCTGCAGGCGCAAACCCATCGCCCCGACAAGGCGTTGTGGCAGCGGCACTTCGACTATCTCTTTCGCGCGTGGAGCGACCCGCGCGCGATCAAGGTCGACGGCAGGCCGCTATTTCTCGTCTATCGGCCGCACTTGATCCAGCAACTCGGCGAGATGCTCGATGTGTGGCGCGAGGAAGCGCGCCGGCGCGGTCTCGCGGGCCTGTATTTCGTCGCGATGAAGCAGTTCGAGTTTCCGGTGCCCGACGTGCTGCGGCATTTCGACGCGACGATGCAGTTCCAGCCGTTCGAAGCGCTGTTCTCGCCGGACTTCGAGGGGAAGGTGTTCGAGACCAGCAAGCCGGTCATGGCATTGCGGCGGCTGCCCGAGCGCGCGCAGGACTTGCTGCGTGCGCTGCGGTATTCATGGTTCTCGGGGCTCTCGACGTACGACTACGATCTGGTGTGGAAGCACGTGCTGAAGGTCGAGCGCGAAGGCGCCATGCCGTCCTTCCCCGGCGCCTTTGTCGATTGGGACAACACGGCGCGCTACGTGAAGCGCGCTCGAATATTCCGCGGCGCCTCGCCGGAGCGTTTCGAGCACTGGTTTCGCCAGCTCGTGCAAATCACGGCGCGGCGGCCCGAACCCGAGCAGACGATCTTCATCAATGCGTGGAACGAGTGGGCCGAGGGCGCGTACCTCGAGCCCGACGAGAGGCACGGTCACGCCTACCTCGAAGCGCTCAAGCGCTGCATGGACGAGCAGCCCGCGTCGGCGTGGATGGCGGAGAGCAGCGCCGCGGATTGAGGCCTTGCCCGTTCGCCATCAGTACGTGATCGTGAGCGTGCGCGTCTGTGTCGCCGTGCAGCTTCCCGTGGCGCAGGTGCCCGCTTGCCCGGCGGCCATGGTCCCGGTGATGGTGAAGGTCTGCTGCGACCCGCTGCCGGTCGCCGCCGCCGCGCTGAGCGCGAGGGTGTAGCTCAAGCCGAGCAGCGTGCCGCTGGTGGCATCGAGCGCCATCGTGTAAGGCAGGAAGTTGGTGCAGGTGACGCCGTAGGAAGCGCTCGCCGCGGCCGCGGCGCCGAAGGCGATGTAGTTGAACACCATCGGGCTGGGGCTCGGCGCTTGCGTGAGGCTGCAGTTCGCGGGCGTTGCGATGGAGACGGGCAGCGTGCTGGTGGCCGACGATTGCGGGTTCGGCCCGTAGCTGAGGGTCATGACCACGACATCCGTATAGGTCCCGGCCGCGAGGCCGGTCTGTCCGGCGGTGGCGCATCCCCAGTAGGTCGTTGTCTTCGTCACCGTGCCGGTACCGGCGAAGGTGATCGTGCCGCCGCCGACGGGCATCGTCGTGTTGCCCTTCCATTGGGTGGTGCAGCCGCCGTCGGTGTAGAGGTCGTAGCGCATCGTCGAGGCTCCGAACGTGGCGCGATTGTTGATCCCGTTGGCATTGAGGCCGTTGTTCACCGACACGGTATAGGCGACCGAGGTGGGATCGCCCGCCGCGCCGCGCGTGCAGCTCACCGTAAACGAGCTCTGCGTGACGTTGGTCGTGCCGGACGTCGGCGAATAGGCTGTCGCGAATCCACTCGAGGTCACGTTGCAGGTGATCGCCGCATGCGCGCCGGCCATCGGCAGCAGCAACGCCAGCACGGCGGCGCAGCGGCAGAGTGCTCGTTTCATGATGCTCATCGTGCCACGCCCTTGCACATTTGCGGACCGACGCGCGCGATCTCGCCGGCGGCTTCGGGCGGAAGCGCGACATCGAAAGCGCACTGCCGGCCGTTCCATTTCATCGACAGCCGGTTGGTCGGCTGCAAGCCGGTCACGAACGCCTCGCCACGTCGGGCGACGTAGAACTCCTGGGCGTCGCCTTCGATATTCACAATCGCCCCGGCGGGTGCCGCCTCGCCGTCGTCGAGCACGATCCTGATGAGCGCTCCGCGTCCGCTGCGCACGGGGAACTTGACCGCCACGGCGCTTCGCCAGGCGGGGACCACGACCATCTCGATGGTGTCGATCTCGGCGCTCACGGGCAGCTCGCGCGGATCGATGCGCACGGAATTGGGCTGATAGGGAAGCAAGCGCGGGATGAGGGCGATGCCGCTCGCGTCGGTGCGGCTGAGCACGTTGCTTCCGAGCCCGATGCCCACGTCGCCGTAGCCCGCGACTTCCGCCACCGCGAAGCTGTCCTCGACGCGGCGGGTGACGAAGAGGTTTCCGTTCGCAACCACCATGCCGCCGGTACCGCCCAGGCGGGCCGCGGCGAGATCGCGCGAAGCGCTCACGTCGGCCGAGACGGCGCCGTAGCGTCCGAGGTAGTACATGCCACCTTCGGCGCGAGAATGGTCCTGGAGCACGCCGGCGAGCGCGCGCCAGCTCAAGTGCGAATCGGGCCCCGCGTTCTGGGAAGCCGTGGCGTACAGATCCTGCGTGCCGCCGCGGCTGTTGGCGGTCACGTTCACGGTGCGGTTGTTGTCGAGCGGCATGATGAAATTGAGCCCGATGGCGCTGCCGCTCGAGCCGTGGAATGCGCGGCTCGCCGTCAGGGTCACGATGTTGCGCGCGCCGACGCGCATCGAATAGTTCGCCGAGGCGGTGGTGATCCCTTCGCCCGCGAAGCGGCGGATGTTCGCGAAACCCAGGCCGAAGGCGCCGGTGCGCTCGGTGAAGTAGCTGAAATTCCCCGCGAGCTGCATCTTGATGGGCGCCTCGCTGGTCTCCTGGCCGAGCTGGCGAAAGCGGCTCGACGCGCCCTGCGCCTGCAGCGAGACGCCGCCATTGAGGCTCTGGCGATCCATGCCGACGAGCCACAACCCGCCGCTGCCTTGTGCGCGGTCATGGCTTCCCGCGAACGCCACCTTGCCGAGGATCTGCGCCGGAAGCGCGGACACCAATCCCAAACCGACGAGCGAGAGGTCGCGCGTCGCCTCGACGCGCCCCTCGAGCGTGAGCGAATTGCTGTAGCCATGGCGCCAGGTTCCCGCGCCGAAAGCGTCGCCGTAGTGATTGCTTTCCACGCCGAGGTCGCGGCGCACCGAGCCGGCCTCGCCGCTCCAGTCGTTCAATCCCGCGGCGAGGAGCTGGCTGCTGGTGAAGAACGATTGCACGATGACCGTTTCGCGCCCGAGGAGGTCGCGAACCACGAGGCGCGCCTCGCCGTTGCCGGTGAGCAGCGGCATGTTGTCGATCGCGAAAGGGCCGGTCGGGACGGTTGAAACCTGGCGCAGCACGTCGTTCACATACAGCTCGACCGTGGAGGGCGCGGCCGACAATCCGGTCACGGCGGGCAGCGGCTGGCTCGCGAACCCCGGCGAGAGCGCGAAGTTCGTTCCGTAGCGGATGCCGCCGAAGTACACGTCGCGTCCCCACATCGCCGCGCGAGTGGTCGTGTCTCCAACGCGCAGCGTGCGGTTCGACTCGGGAAAATCGCGCGTGAAAGTGGATTCGAGCCGCACCAATCCGCGAGGAGTGGCGAGGGTGTGGTCGGCAGTCAGGTTGCGCGCGAGCGAGCTCGTGGTGAGCACGCCCCATGCGGACGACGCGCCGATTTCGCTTAAGACACCCAGCTCCGTGACCGTTGCCGAATCGCGCGCGGACGAAACCGAGTAATTCACGTCGTAGTTGAAGAAGAGGCTCGGCAGCACGGGGCTCGCGGCCGGGACCTTGCTCATCTCGCGCGTGAGGCGCGAGGTCGCGAACGCCTGGGGCGAGAACAACAGCTCCACGGATTGCGTCGCGAAATCCACCTTCGCCTTGAAGCCGGGGATTGCCGTGAGGGGCCAATAGGCCTGGCCCTTGAAGTCGATCGTGCGCGCGCTCGCCGGAAGCTGCAGGCGCCATTCCTCGAATGCGTCGCGCGGCGCATAGAGGACGCCGGCATGCTCGACCAGCAGCCACGTGCCGGTCTTTGCGCCGTTCACCAACACCTCGAGGGGAAGCGCCCGGTCCTTGGAGCCACTGGCTTGCGTGGGCTCTTGCGCCGCGGCGCAAAACGCGCAAGCGGTGAGCGCCAGCGCCGCGAGGGGCGCCCGGAGCCGGAGCTTCACGGGGGCGCCTAGTCGGGTACCGCTACGTCGAAGGTCTGCGAGGTCCCGTCGTCCAGGTTCACCACGAGCTTCGCCTTGCCGGCGGCGAGCGCGCCCTCGGCGCGCTTCACGTCGAAGGTGCGCTTTACGCCCGGCAGGATGTAGCCGCCGGAATCACGGGTGGCGAGCTTCTCGCCGGCCGACGTGGCAAGGATGAACTCACGCGGCTGGGCGTATGCGCTGCCCCGGTTCTCGCACATGACGCGAACCGAATCGGGCGCCGATCGCTCGAGGCCGCATTCGAGTTGCCGCCGGGCGCCCGGCGGCGTGATGAAGACGGGAAGGGAGAACGCCAGCGCGATCTGCAGCTGCACGTTCTTTCCGGCGGGCTTCGCCTCGGGAATCTCGCGCACCAGCATGCGATAGGTGAGCTCCTGGCGCGGGGACGCGGGCGGCCGCACCATCGCCAGGCGCACGACCTGGCGCGACTTCGGCGCGAGCTTGACGATGGGCGGGGAGAGAATGAGGTCTTCGGAAAGCTCGAGATCGTCCTCGCCGCCGTCCTTCTGGCGCCACACGTAGACGTCGGCCTGCATCACCAGCTCGTCGTCGCCTTCGTTGACGATGGTGATCGCGGTCGCGCGGTCCTTGGGCGCCATGAAGACGCGCACCGGCGTGACCGAGAAAAGGCCGGCGCACGCGGTATTGGCGAAGGCCAGCGCCGTGAGGGCGAGCGTCGCGCCGAGTATCGTTTTCACCAGCCCACCGTCATTTCGAGATACTCCCAATTGGTCAAGTTGATCATGCGCCACGATGTCACCGTGCCTGCGCCGGAGTAGATGTCCACTGTCCCCAGCGCTTCTCCGCTCGCGCCGGGTATCTTGAATCGGTACAAGCCGCGTGGCGTCTTCGAGCCTTGGCCGTCGCCATCGGGCGGTTGCTCCCCGTCTCCGGGGGGGCACACGACCTTTACATTCAATCCAAGCGCCCCGGATTGCGTGGAGGAAGAGCACAGGCCGGGGCCCGATGTATTGGGTGCCTGCAGGACTACGTGAACGTCGAAATTCGCGCTCGACTGCGCGGCACCGGCGCCGGAAATTGCCGACGCGAGCGCCGCTGCCGCACAGCCTAGGCGAAGGAAGCGCATCAGTACGCGATGGTCAGCGTACGTGTTTGCAGCGCGGCGGCGCTGGTGTCGCCCGCCTGGCCCGCGGCCATGCTGCCGGTCAGCGTGTAGCTATGCACGGTGTAGTCGGAGACGCTCGATTGCGCGTCGGCGCCGACGGTGAGGCCGTACGTAAGGCCCGCGACCGACGGGGTCGCGCCATCGAGCGTGACGCCGGAGATCGTGACGCTCTTCGTGCACTTGAACGAAACGGTCGTGGTCGGGGCGGGGGTGCTCGCGGATCCGAATGCCGTGTAGGTTCCAAAATCGACGGCGGCAGGTGCGGCGTTGTTGGTAAGGCAGACGGCGGTGAGGTTCACCTTGACGTCGAAGTTCTGGCCGACGTTGGCGGCTTGTGCGCTAACAGCCGCGGCGGACAGAGCGGCCGCGACGACGATGGAGAGGATACGGGTTTTCATTGGTTCGACATTTCCCATTAGAGGTTGATCAGAGGGTGGCTGCTCCGAATCAGCCGAGTCGCTTTGATGGCCTCCTGGATGCAGTGCGGCGATTCTTGCGGAGGCGGGGGTCGAAGACAATGGGCCTGAATGCATGGAATCTGGTCCGTGCGGCCCATGCCCGATGGCCAATAAAAAAGGCCACCGCGAGGGTGGCCTTTGCGAGAAATGCGACCGTCTATCTAGCGCCGATCAACGATCAACGCCTTCAAGGATTTCAGTTCCTTTTTGAGGCCCTCGATGATCCGCTGCTGCTCCTGGATGGCCTTCACCATCGGGGCCATGAGGTCGGAGTGGCGAAGGGAAAGCGTGCGCTCGGCGTCTCCGCCGACCGAGAGGACGTTGTACCCGTCCCCGAGC
>WNFL01190959.1_pt1 | contig 21179 bp, 20 predicted proteins | sample 5400361 | NCBI WGS metagenome assembly WNFL01 (sample SAMN13153351, study PRJNA577476) | soil metagenome | isolation source: 40 cm soil on Douglas fir-dominated hillslope | place: USA:California | collected 2013-09-17
CCGGTGAGGCGCACGCTCCATTCGCCGTTCTTCAGCTCGAGAATTCCACGCTGGTATTCGGTGCGGCCGGGTTTCTTGCGCATCGAAGTCTCGGCTTTCGCGCGCAGCAGCGGCAGCTCGGTGTCGCAGCGCCCCATCATCGTGAGCAGCGCGCCGCGCACGAAGTGATAGAACGTCACCATGACGGCGACAGGATTGCCGGGCAGGCCGAATAGATACGCCGATTTCCCGCGCGCGCGGATGCGGCCGAAGGCCATCGGGCGGCCGGGGCGCATGGCGATTTTCCAGAACACGACTTCGCCGAGCTTGGCCATCATCTGTTTCGTGAAATCGGCTTCGCCGACCGACACACCGCCCGAAGTGACGACCGCGTCGGCAAGCGCCGCGGCCTTGCGGAACGCGGCTTCGAGTTTTTTCGCGTCGTCGCGCACCACGCCCAGGTCGACCACCTCACAGCCCAGGCGCGTGAGCATGCCCCAGAGCGTGTAGCGATTGGAGTCGTACACTTCGCCGGCCTTGAGCTTCTTTCCGACCGGCACCAGCTCGTCGCCGGTGGAGAAGAACGCGACGCGCAGCTTGCGCCGCAGGCTCACTTCGCCGATGCCGAGCGAAGCGATCAGTCCGAGCTCCGCAGGGCGCAGCAGGGCGCCCGCCTTGAGCGCCGGCTTGCCTTTTTGCAGATCTTCGCCCGCGAGCCTGCGGTTCTGCCCGATTTCCTGTCCCGCGGGAATGGTGACGCGCTTGCCGTCCACCCTGACGGCTTCCTGGATGACGACGGTGTCGGTGTTCTTCGGCATCACGGCGCCGGTCATCACGCGCACGCACTCGCCGCGCCCGACCTCGCCCGTGAATTCCCTGCCGGCGAAGGCGGTGCCAATCTCGGTGAGCGTCACCGGTTCGCCTGCGCCGAGGTCGCCGTTGCGAACTGCGTAGCCGTCCATCGCCGAGTTGTCGTGCGAAGGGACGTCGATCGGCGAAACGACGTCTTTCGCGAGCACGCGCCCGAGCGCCGCGCGCACTCGCAGCTTCTCGACGCCGGACACCGGATTGATGAACGAGCGGATGACTTCGTTCGCTTTTGCGACCGGCAGCGCTTCCGGGTCGTAGTCGCTGGTGCAGGATATGACTTCTTTCAGGGTGGCCACGCGCGAATTATCGCGCTTTACCAGATTGTTGAAAAATTTTGAGCTGAGTCGGCCAAGCGCGGGGTGTCCGCGCTAGTTCCTCTTACTTGTTCGCCATCGGCGGGACCCGATCGCTTCGCCTAGCGGTGACGATGTGTCGTCCTCAGGCGACACCGGCGGCAGGATCAGAGACTTTTGACACAAAGGTGCGAATGCGGGCGGGAATGTCGTCCGCAGCTGGGACTTTTTGCATACCGTCCTCATATGCCACCGGCATAACATCGGCCTCGTTGATTTTTCCATGTAGGCAAGCGTTCGCTGTGCCGCCAAGCAGTGAACCGTGCCGGCCAAGTAGCGAGGATTCCGATGCTGCGCGTGAGAACTTTGCTGCTCCTTGCCGTAAGCACCGCGGTGTTCGCCGTGCTGGCGGGTTGCAACGGCACGGGCGAAGCCGAGACCGGCAACAACGGCGTGGGAACTACGCCCTCGGCCGACACCACGCTACCCTCTGCGCCCACCGGCCTCACGGCCTCGGCAGCGGGCCCCTCCGGAGCCAACCTGTCATGGAACGCTTCGACCGACAACGTCGGAGTGACCGGCTATATCGTGCGCCGCAATGGCGTCCAGAGCGGGACGCCCGCCACGACGACTTATGCGGAAACCGGTTTGTCCCCCGGAGTGACCTACAGCTACACCGTGGCGGCGCGCGACGCGGCCGGCAACGTCTCACCCGATTCGGCGAGCGTGAGCGTCACGACGGCGAGCGCGGCTGACACGACGCCGCCCACTACGCCCACCGGTCTCACGGCCGCGGCAGCGGGCTCCTTTGGAGCCAATCTGTCATGGAGCGCTTCGACCGACAACGTCGGAGTGACCGGTTATATCGTCCGCCGCAATGGAACACAGGTTGCGACACCCGCCGCGACGAGTTTTGCCGACACGGGTTTGTCCGCTGCAACGACCTACAGCTACACCGTGGCGGCTCGCGACGCAGCCGGCAACGTCTCACCCGATTCGGCGAGCGTGAGCGTCACGACCGGGATCGTAGCCGACACGACACCGCCCACTACGCCCACCGGCCTCACGGCCGCGGTGGCGGGCTCGACCGGAGCCAACCTGTCATGGAGCGCTTCGACCGACAACGTCGGAGTGACCGGTTATATCGTGCGCCGCAACGGCGTCCAGATAGCCACGCCCGCCGCGACGAGTTTTGCCGATACGGGTTTGTCCGTTGGAACCTACAGCTACACCGTGGCGGCTCGCGACGCGGCCGGCAACGCCTCAGCCAATTCGGCAACTGCGAGCATCACGATAGCCGACACGACACCGCCCACTACGCCGACCGGCCTCACGGCCGCAGTGGCGGGCTCCTCCGGAGCCAACCTGTCATGGAGCGCTTCGACCGACAACGTCGGGGTGACCGGTTATATCGTGCGCCGCAATGGCGTCCAGATAGCCACGTCCGCCACGACGAGTTTTGCGGATACGGGCCTGTCCGCTGCGACGACCTACAGCTACACCGTGGCGGCTCGCGACGCGGCCGGCAACGTCTCGCCCGATTCGACGAGCGCGAGCGTCACGACGGCGATCGCGCCCCCGCCGCCCCCGCCGACGGCCGGGACGTTCTTCGTTGCCACCGCCGGCAGCGATCTGAATTCTTGCGCAACCGCTCAAAACGGACTCACGCCCAAGCAAACCATTCAGGCGGGGTTCGCATGTCTCAGTCCGGGAAGTACTTTGACCATTCGCGACGGAACCTACTCGGGCGCCGCCAACGCGTTCACCGGTATTCCGAACGGATCGGCGGGCAACTACATCACGATCCAGGCCGAGAACGAAGGGAACGTGATCATCACGGGCGGTTTGGTCATGGCCCAGGGCAATCAATACATAGTATTTCAGGGGCTTCGGTTTCAAGATTCAAATCAGCATCCCATTTACGGGAACCACCTGAAGTTTCTCCGCACCGAGTTCCGAGGTGGGTGCCTGGCCGGAAACTGCATGAACATAACGATCGGGACGAATGACTTCACGCCCGGTGCTCAGTTCGTGCTGCTCGAGGACGTGTGGGTGCACGGTTTCGGCGGTCGCTACAAGGTGCTCGTCTATAACTCCGACTCGATCGTCCTGCGACGTGTGATAACGCGCTTCGACGGGGCGACTTCAGAGATGAACGGCGACCCGATGGCCGACATCACGGTCTACGATTCAAGCAATGTTGAAGTACAGAACGCCATCGCCATCGACGGCCTGCCCTACTCGCCCAATGCCCTCGATTACACGGCCTCCTTCTACAACATCTGCAACGCAACCACTACTACCCCGAGTAAAAATCATTCTTGGCGCGGCTCCATCGCGATCAAGCCGACGCCGACCGGGTTTTTGATGGGGACCGAAGGCGCGTGTGACCAAGTTGGGCAGATCGTCGTGGATGTAGCGGGCTCCGGCGGCAAGCACGGCATTTCGCAGCTCAAAGGGGTCAACGTTCTGTACACGCGAATTACCACCCTGGGATCGGGTGAGGGCGGGTTTGGCGTATTCGGAGGCAGCGCTACCGTCCAGGACAGTATCGCGGCGAACCACGCGCAATACGGATATAAGGGTCTTAGCGTATCGAACTCAGTCACCTGGAACAACGTCGACAATTCCCTCGGGACGCTGCTGAACCCGTTCATCAGCGGCCTCCTATACTTGCCGAGAATCGAGGCGCTCTCTGTGCTTTCGCTGGGTGGCGTCACTGGCGGTCAACGGGGTGCGCAGATCGTCAAGCGCATAGGCGTGCCCGGAACGCTCTACGGCGAAGCGGGCTACAACACCACTACCGCCACCGAGCTCTGGCCGTTCCCCAACGAGGCGCGGATCAAGAAGGAGATGTGCACCGATGCGGGGGTCACGCGGGGCTTCTGCGCCGACACGTCCCTCACCCACTACATCATGAATTCTCTGGGGAACGGCAGTCCGTACTAGAGAGAAGTAGTCCGTATTGGTTCGCAAAGAGTGCACGTTCTTCCTTGCCGCCCTCAAGTTAGGGGCCGGTTTTCCCATGTATGCAGCTCTTCGCGCGTGTTGATATTGGAGAACGCTTCCGGCTCGTCGTCGAAGCCGACCTCGACGACGTTGAGCGTCGCGTACCACGCGTCGATCTTGCGGCCGCCGTTCTTCAGGAAGTCGCCGAGGTGTTCGAGCACGCCGCGGCGCATGAGCGAAAATACCGGGTGAGGCTGGTCGCCGGTTTTCGCCACGGCGAGCTCGGTGCCGGATTCGTCGAGCCGCCGGTACAGCCGCTCGACGAGATCGGCTGGCAGGAACGGCGAGTCGCAGGGCACGGAGGCGAGAAACGGTCGCTTGGAAACCGACAGGCCCGCGTGCAGTCCCGCGAGCGGCCCTGCGTATCCTCCGATCGCGTCGCTCACCACGCGCACGCCGAAAGTCTTGTATTCCTCATGGTTCTGGTTGGCGTTGATGATGATGCCGCCGACCTGCGGCGCGAAGCGCTCGTACACGTGATCGACGAGGCGCCTGCCGCGTAGGGGCTGCAATCCCTTGTCCACCCCGCCCATGCGGCTGCCTTTGCCGCCCGCGAGGATCAATCCGGTGACCGAGGAGATCACGGCGCGTCGGCCGACTACGCCATCAGTGTCGGCGCGACGGTCTTCCTGAAGCGCTGCTTGCCTGTGAAGAGCAGGTAATGCTTGCCGCCCGCCGCGCGGCCGATCATGGTGATACCGACCTTGTCGGCGATTTCGTGGCCCATCTTGGTGAGGCCCGAGCGGGAAACGAGGAAAGGGATGCGCATCTGCGCGGCCTTGATCACCATCTCGGAGGTGAGCCGGCCGGTGGTATAGAAGATCTTGTCAGAGCCGTCCACGCCGTCGAGCCACATCTGTCCGGCGATCGCGTCCACGGCATTGTGCCTGCCGACGTCCTCGACGAAGTAGAGGATCTCGACGCCGTCGGCGGTGTTGCTCGCAAGGGAGCAACCGTGCACGGCGCCCGCCTCCTTGTAGATGGCTTCGTGGCGGCGCACCGCGTCGAGCAGGGCGTGCAGCGCATCTTCGGTGAGCGTGACGTCTTCGCGCAGCTTGATCGAGTCGATTTCCTCCATCAGGTCGCCGAACACCGTGCCCTGACCGCAGCCGGTGGTGACGGTACGCTTCTTCATTTTTTCGTCGAGGCCCTTGAGCGGTTTGCGCGTCGCGATCGCAACCGAGGCCGTCTCCCAGTCCACCTGCACCGCTGCGATTTCATCGATCGATTTCACCAGGCGCTGGTTGCGCAGGTAGCCGATGGCGAGCGCCTCGGGCGCCTGGCCGAGCGTCATCAGCGTGACGATCTCGCGCTTGTCGATGTAGAGCGTGAGCGGATGCTCGCCCGCGATCGGCGTCGGCACGGCTTCGCCGCGCTCGTTGATCGCCTCGACTTCGAAGGTGAGGGGTTTCGAAGCGTGGGTGAGCTCGAGGCGGTGCGGCGTCTTCATCCGCCGATGTAAGACATCTCGATCTTGCGCAGCTTGGCCGTCTCAGCGGTGCGGATCTCGGAATAACGATCGGCGCGCGCCTGCCAGATGCGCGCGATCGTGCCCGAGATCTCCTTGTCGGAAGAGCCGCCGCGCAGCATGGCGCGCAGGTCGTAGCCGGCAGTGGCGAAAAGACAGGTATAGAGCATGCCTTCGGTTGAAAGGCGCGCGCGAGTGCAAGTGCGGCAGAAGGCCTGAGTCACCGAGGAGATCACGCCGATCTCCCCCGAGCCGTCCGTGTAGCGCCAGCGCTCGGCGACTTCGCCTGCGTAATTCGGCTCGACCGGTTCGAGGGGCATCTTCTCGCCGATCATGCGCACGATCTCGGCCGAGGGCAGGACGTCGTCCATGCGCCAGCCGTTCGTGTGGCCCACGTCCATGTACTCGATGAAGCGCACGATATGGCCGCTGCCCTTGAAGTAGCGTGCCATCGGGATGACTGAATCCTCGTTCGCGCCGCGCTTGACCACCATGTTGATCTTGATCGGCGCGAGCCCCGCGGCGGCCGCCGCGTCGATGCCGTTCAGGACTTCGGCGACCGGGAAGTCGGCGTCGTTCATCCTGCGGAACACCGCTTCGTCCAGCGAGTCGAGGCTCACGGTGACGCGGTGCAGCCCCGCCGCCTTCAGCGCGCGCGCTTTTTTCGAGAGGACCGACCCGTTGGTGGTGAGCGTGAGGTCGAACCCCGGAATGTCGGCGAGCATCTCGATCAGGCGCTCCAGGTTCCTGCGCAAGAGCGGCTCGCCGCCGGTCAGGCGGATTTTCTCGACGCCGTGGCCCTTGAAGACGCGCGCGAGCCGCGCGATCTCCTCGAAGCTCAGCAATTCGCTCTTCGCGAGGAACGCGTAGTCCGGTCCGAACACGTCGCGCGGCATGCAGTAGATGCAGCGGAAGTTGCAGCGGTCGGTGACCGAGATGCGCAGGTCGTGCAGCCTGCGGCCGAGCGTGTCTACGCCCGAGCCTGCGGGAGAGCCCAATGCCCCTTCGGCAGGGAGGGGATTCGTCCTGCGCGCGTCTGTGATCGGAATGACCCGGTCGGTCATGGTTTGCGTAGCCGCCTCATGAAATGCGGTTCATAATTCGCCGTTCGCTGAACTGATGAGTATAGCCGGAAAAATGCCTCAGACCAGCCTCGCCGTCGCAGTGGTGATGGAGCGCACGCCGCTCGCGAACAACCGCTGGCAGTCGGAGAAGTGGGAACCGATCGGCGTCGTGCCCGACGCGAGTCCGCCCGGCGCCGCGCCGCGCGCGCTCGTCGAGAGCGCGGCGCGGGCGCAGTGGCTGTATCCGGGGTTCAAGCTCGAGCTCTTCCACGACGAGGCGGAAGGCTATTACCTCAATCTCAGCTCGCAGAAGCCGTTCGTGTTCGTCAACTGGCTCGAAGAGGAGGCCGGGGGCGTGCCGAAAGCGGTTACGGTCAGCTACAACGAGGCGGCGCGCCTGATGGATGCCGGCGCGCGCGTGGACGGCGTGCCGATGCCGCCGCAATGGATCCCGTGGCTCGCGGAGTACGTCGAGCGCAACTACAAGCCCGAGCCGAAGAAACGCTCCCGGCCGCCGTCGTTCAAGGGCGCGAAGCGCGATGATCGCTGACGACGAAAATTTCGTCTCGCGCTGGTCGCGGCGCAAGATCGAAGCGCGCAAGACCACGCAGGAGCCGGCCGAGCCCAAGCCGCCTTCGGAGCCGGCGCCGGCGGCTCGGGCGATTTCGAACGCGGGCTCCGTCGCGGCGCCGCCGGCGCCGAGCGAATTGCCGCCGCTCGAATCGCTCAAGGGCCTCGCCTCCGAATACACCGAATTCCTGAAGCCCGGCGTGGACGAGAACCTGAGGCGCTCGGCGCTGAAGAAGCTCTTCGCCGATCCGCACTTCGAGAACTTCGAACGGTTCGAGGCGTACTGCGAAGACTTTACCAAGGGCGAGCCCATTCCCCTGGCGATGCTGAAGACGCTCGAGCACGCCAAGGACTTGCTGTTCGGCGACGAGGACAAGAAGGACGCGCCGCCTGAGGCGGAGAAGCCCGCCGCCGAGCCTCCGGCCGAGGCGGCCGCGAAAGCGCAAAGCGAGGCCCGCGCGGAAATGCCCCCGCCCGAGCCCGCCGAACAGAAAGACAAGGCCTGAAATGTCGCTCGACGAGCGCTCGCTGAAGGTCTGCAACTGCAACAAGACCATGGCGCTCGACGCCAAGGCGCTGGCCGCGGCCCTCAAGCTCAAGCAGCCGCTCCGGATGCACACCGAGCTGTGCCGCAAGGAAGTCGGCAGCTTCCAGGAATCGCTCAAAGACGAGGCCTGCGTCGTCGCCTGCACGCAGGAGGCGCCGCTGTTCTCGGAAATCGCCCAGACGGCGAATTCTCCGACGCAGCTGAAGTTCATCAATATCCGCGAACACGCGGGCTGGTCGAAGGAGGGCGCCCAGGCGACGCCCAAGATCGCCGCGCTGCTCGCGCTCGCGGAGCTGCCCGAACCCGAATCGGTGCCGTGCGTGAGCTACCAGTCTGGCGGTCAACTGCTCATCATCGGCCCGACCGAGGCCGCGATACCCTGGGCCGATAAGCTCGCCGAGCAGCTCGACGTCAACGTCCTCGTCACCCGGGGCAAGGGAGGCGAGCTGCCCGCCGAGCGCCGGTATCCCGTTTGGTCCGGCAAGGTGACGTCCCTGAAAGGGCACCTGGGCGAATTCGAGGTCGCCTGGGAGCAGGACAACCCGATCGACCTGGAAGTCTGCACGCGCTGCAACGCCTGCATCCACGCGTGCCCCGAGCAGGCGATCGATTTTTCCTACCAGATCGACATGGACAAGTGCAAGGCGCACCGCGAGTGCGTGAAGGCCTGCGGCGCGATCCGCGCGATCGACTTCGGGCGCGCCGGGCGCGAGCGAAGCGAGCGCTTCGACATGGTGCTCGATCTCTCGGCGCAGCCGCTGATACGCACGGCGCAGCCGCCGCAGGGCTACCTCGCGCCGGGCGCCGACCCGCTCGAGCAGGCGCTCGCGGCCGGGCAGCTCGGCCAGATGGTGGGCGAATTCGAAAAGCCGCGTTTCTTCGCCTACCAGTCGAAGATCTGCGCGCACAGCCGCTCCTCGAAGGTCGGCTGCAACCAGTGCCTCGAGGTCTGCTCGACCGGCGCCATCGCGCCGGACGGCGACCACGTGAAGGTCGATCCGCACCTGTGCATGGGCTGCGGCGGTTGCGCGACCGTGTGCCCCTCGGGCGCGATGACTTACGCCTATCCTCACGTGCCGGACCTCGGCGCGCGGCTGAAACGGGTGCTTTCCGTCTACGCCCAGGCGGGCGGCAAGGACGCCTGCCTGCTTTTGCACAATGCGGGCGAGAGCCGTGCGCTCATCGCGAGGCTCGCGCGGCGCGGGAGGGGCCTGCCCGCGCGCGTGGTTCCGCTCGAAGTCCACCACCCCGCCTCGATCGGGATGGACGTGCTGCTCGCGGCGCTCGCCTATGGCGCGGGCCAGGTCGCGGTGCTCGCGACGCCGAAGGAAGCCGCCGAATACGGGGACGCGGTGAAAAAGCAGATGGGCTTTGCCGAGACCATCGCGAACGAGCTCGGCTACGGCGGGACGCATTTCCGCCTCGCGGCGACGGATGAGCACGAGGTGCTCGAGAAGGAGATCTGGGCGCTAGCGCCTGCGGCATCGGTGGCCAAGCCTGCGGCGTACAACCTCTCGCTGGAAAAGCGCACCACGCTCGAATTCGCCATCGACCATCTCGCGAAGCAGGCGCCGAAGCCGCCGGAGGAAATCAAGCTCGGAGCCGGTGCCCCTTACGGTCGGGTGCTCGTCAACAAAGAGACCTGCACCTTGTGCATGGCCTGCGTCGGCGCCTGCCCGGAATCGGCGCTCGTCGACGGGCGCGACCAGCCGATGCTGAAGTTCATCGAGCGCAACTGCGTACAGTGCGGGCTGTGCGAGAAGACCTGTCCCGAGAACGCGATCACGCTCGCCCCGCGCCTGCTGCTTACGCCACAGGCGAAACAGGAAGTCATGCTGAACGAGGCGGCCCCCTTCAACTGCGTGCGCTGCGGCAAGCCCTTCGGCACGCGGCAGATGGTGGACAACATGCTCGGCAAGCTCACCGGCCACTCGATGTTCGCGGGCGGCGGGGCGCTGAAGCGCCTCCAGATGTGCGCCGACTGCCGCGTGGTGGACATGATGGAAAATAAGGACGAGATCAACATCTCGGACGTAAAACCGTGAGCGCGACGGTGACGCCGCTCAGGTTCCAGCAGCCGGAAGTACCCGAAGACAAAGCGCGCGCCGGCTACTATGCACTGCTCGCGCGGCTTTTCTATTCCGGCCCGGACGCCGCGCTGCTAGCAACCCTCGGCGGGGCCGACGAGATCGCAGGCGGTGCCGAGCAGTCCGCTCTCGCGGACGCGTGGAACAAGCTCGCCGCTGCGGCGGGGGCGATGGAGGCCGAGGCGGCCCGCCTCGAGTACGACGAGATCCTCGTCGGTACCGGCAAGGCGGAGGTGACGCCGTACGCGAGCTACTACCTCGCCGAGACCGGCCGCGAGAAGATTCTCGCCCGGCTGCGGGGCGAGCTGCTCGGGTTGGGGCTCGCCCGGTCGGAAGCGGCGCACGAACCCGAGGACCACATGGCAGGGCTGTTCGATGTCATGCGGCACTTGATTTCATTGGGTTCCGAGGACGCCGCGCTGCAAAGGCAACAGGGGTTTTTCGATCGATATATCGCCCGTTCCTACCCCGGTTTCTGCGGTGCAATATCAAAGAGCGAAAAGGCCAATTTTTACAAACACGTTGCCCATTTCGCCGAGAGCTTTCTGACGGTTGAAACCGAAGCCCTTAAGGTGTTCTAATGTTGGCCGTGCAATAAGCTGCCTATTTCAGGTGTTGACGATAGGAAGGAGACCCCATATGAAGAACTATACAAAATCAAAACTCGGCCGCAGGAACTTCCTCATCGCAGCGGGCGTCGGCGGCGCCGCAACGGCAGCCGCGATCACGGGCCGGGTGCTCACGCCGGGAGAGCCCCAGGCGGCCGCCAGCAACGACAAGCGGCGCGGCAAGGGATATCAGGAAACCGCGCACGTCCGCAGCTACTACAACACCGCAAAAGTCTGACCCGAGGAGGCGTGACCATGATCCTGACCAGGAAATCCGCTGGAGCCCCCGCTCATCTTTCGTCCAGCCGTCTGTCGCGCAGCCTCTCCGGAATGCTCGCGAAGACGATCGACCGCCGCGCGTTCCTGAAGCGCTCGGGAGTCGCCGCAGGCGCGGGCGCCTTCGCTTCGCAGTTGCCGTTCAGCATGATCGGCAAGGCCGAGGCGGCCGCGGAAAAGAGCGGCAACATCGAGGTCAAGCGCTCGGTGTGCACGCACTGCTCGGTGGGTTGCGCCATAGACGCGGTGGTGCAGAACGGCGTGTGGGTGCGCCAGGAACCGGTGTTCGATTCTCCCCTCAACCTCGGGGCGCACTGCGCCAAGGGCGCGTCGGTCCGCGAGCACGGCATGACCGAACATTCGCACCGGCTCAAGTATCCGATGAAGCTGGTGAACGGCAAGTACCAGCGCCTCTCCTGGGACCAGGCGATCGACGAGATCGGCGACCGGCTGCTCGCGATCCGCAAGGAATCGGGGCCCGACGCGTTCTACGTCGTCGGCTCCTCCAAGCACAACAACGAGCAGGCGATGCTGCTCCGGAAATGGGTTTCGCTGTGGGGATCGAACAACTGCGACCACCAGGCGCGCATCTGCCACTCGACCACCGTCGCGGGCGTCGCTCAGACCTGGGGCTACGGCGCGATGACGAACTCGTACAACGACATGCAGAACACCAAGTGCGCGATGTACATCGGCTCGAACGCGGCCGAAGCGCACCCGGTGTCGATGCTGCACATGCTGCACGCCAAGGAAACCGGCGCGAGGATGATCGTGGTGGATCCGCGCTTCACGCGCACCGCTGCGAAGGCCGACGAGTACGTGCGCATCCGCTCAGGGACCGATATCCCGTTCCTGTTCGGCATGCTGCACATCATTTTCAAGAACGGCTGGGAAGACAAGAAATACATCCATGACCGCGTCTACGGCATGGAGCAGGTGAAGGAAGACGTCCTGAAAAAGTGGACACCGGAAGAAGTGCAAAACGTCACCGGCGTGACGCCCGAGCAGCTCCACAAGGTCACCGAGTCGTTCGCGAAGAACCGTCCCTCGACCATCGTCTGGTGCATGGGGCAGACGCAGCACACCACCGGCAACGCCATGGTGCGCGCTTCCTGCATCCTGCAGCTCGCGCTCGGCAACATCGGCGTCTCGGGCGGCGGAGCGAACATCTTCCGCGGCCACGACAACGTGCAGGGCGCGACCGACGTCGGCCCCAATCCCGACACGCTGCCGGGCTACTACCCGGTCGCCGTGCCCGGATCGTGGGCGCACTGGGCGCGCGTCTGGAACGTGGATCTCAAGTGGCTGCAGGACCGCTTCGCCCCCGGCATGATGGGCAAGCCCGGCATGACGGTGTCGCGCTGGATCGACGGCGTGATGGAGAAGAACGAGAACATCGACCAGGATTCGAACATCCGCGCGATGGTCTACTGGGGCCATGCGCCGAATTCGCAGACGCGCGGCCTCGACATGGCCAAGGCGATGAAGATGCTCGATCTGATGATCGTCGTCGACCCCTATCCTTCCGCGACCGCCGCGATGGCGGCGATGCCCGTCGAGGGCGTGCAGGAAAAGGCCGGGCGCGGCGTGTACCTGCTGCCGGCGGCGACGCAGTTCGAGACCGAGGGTTCGTGCACGGCCTCCAACCGCTCCCTGCAGTGGCGCGAGAAGGTGATCGATCCGCTGTTCGAGTCGCGCTCCGACCAGGCGATCATGCTGGCCTTCGCGAAGAAGCTGGGGTTCGAAGACCAGTTCCTCGGCAGGAAGGACGGCAAGCAGAACCTGCGCGTCCTCAAGACGAAGGGCGGGTACGACGAGCCTTCGATGGAGGACACGCTGGCGAACGAGATCAACCGCGGCGCCTGGACCATCGGCTACACCGGACAGTCGCCGCAGCGCCTGCAGGCGCACATGCGCAACATGCACGTGTTCGACGTGAAGACGCTGCGCGCCAGGGGCGGCAAGGACGCGAAGACCGGCTACGACCTGACCGGCGACTACTTCGGGCTGCCGTGGCCGTGTTACGGCACGCCGGCGTTCAAGCACCCGGGATCGCCGAACCTGTACGACACCTCCAAGCACGTGATGGACGGCGGCGGCAATTTCCGCGCGATCTTCGGCATGGAGAAAGACGGGGTCAACCTGCTCGCCGAGGACGGCTCGCATCCCAAGGGTGCGGACATCACCACCGGCCACCCGCAGTTCGACCACGTGCTGCTGAAAAAGCTGGGCTGGTGGGACGAGCTCACGGACGAGGAGAAGAAGGAGGCGGAAGGCAAGTCCTGGGCGACCGATCTCTCCGGCGGCATCATCCGCGTCGTGATGAAGAACCACGGGAACCATCCTTTCGGCAACGCCAAGGCGCGCGCGATCGTGTGGAACTTTCCCGACGGCATCCCGCAGCACCGCGAGCCGCTGTACGGCATTCGCGCGGACCTCGTCGACAAGTACCCGACCCACGACGACGTGAAAGTCTTCTGGAGGCTGCCGACGCTGTTCAAGTCGGTGCAGGACAGGAACAAGAACATCGGCAAGGATTTCCCGGAGACTCGCTCCAACCCGTGGCTCGCCGAGCTGATGCAGGAAAACTTCGTCGAGATCAACCCCAAGGCGGCGGCCGACCGCGGCATCCGCAACGGCGAGCAGGTGTGGGTCAAGACGCCGACGGGCGCGCGGATCAAGGTCACCGCCAAGATCACCGAAGGCGTCGGGCCCGACCATGCCTTCATCCCGTTCCACTTCTCCGGCTGGTGGCAGGGCAAGGACATGCTGCCTTACTACCCCGACGGGGCGGCGCCGATCGTGCGCGGGGAGGCGGTCAACACCGCGACGACCTACGGCTACGACCGCGTGACCATGATGCAGGAAACAAAAACCACCGTCTGCCAGATCGAGCGGGCATAGCGAGGAAAAGAGGAGACGACCATGGCCAGAATGAAATTCCTGTGCGACGCCGAGCGCTGCATCGAGTGCAACGGCTGCGTGACCGCCTGCAAGAACGAGAATGAAGTCCCCTGGGGCGTGAACCGCCGCCGCGTCGTGACCATCAACGACGGTGTGGTGGGCGCCGAGAAGTCGATCTCGGTCGCCTGCATGCACTGCTCGGACGCGCCCTGCATGGCGGTGTGCCCGGTGGACTGCTTCTACCGTACCGACGAGGGCGTGGTGCTTCACGACAAGGACCTTTGCATCGGCTGCGGCTATTGTTTCTACGCCTGCCCGTTCGGGGCGCCGCAATTCCCGCAAGCCGGAGCTTTCGGCCTGCGCGGCAAGATGGACAAGTGCACCTTCTGTGCGGGCGGCCCCGAAAAAGACCTGTCTAAGGAAGAATTCGCGAAATACGGGTCGAACCGGCTCGCGCAAGGCAAGCTCCCGGCTTGCGCCGAGATGTGCTCGACCAAGGCGCTGCTCGGAGGGGACGGGGACGTGATCGCCGATATTTATCGCCAGCGAGTGTTCAAGCGCGGCAAGGGGTCGGAAGTGTGGGGCTGGGGCACCGCCTACGGCAAGCCCGAGCAGAGGGCCGCGCCGGCAGGGGCGAAGTCATGAGAGGCGCCCGCAAACTCGCCCTCGCGGGCGCCGCTCTTCTGGCCGCCGTCGGCCTGGGTGCCTGCGGCGAGCGCGACCAGGTGACCGTCTACAAGCAGGGCAAGTACCAGGGCAAGCCCGACACCAAGCCTTGGGAAAACGCTCCCGGCTCGAGCCTTTACACCACTTCCAAGTGGGATCAGGGCGACAAGACGAGCTGGGAGGCGGCGGTCAAGACGCGCAACCTCGCGCAGAACGAATATAACCGCGTCGAATAGGAGAGAGCCGCTCATGAAACCGGTCGCGGTTTTCGGGCGCATTGCGCTTGCGCTATGGCTCTCCCTGCCGCTCAGCGGCACCGCGCAGCAGCAGGAAACCCAGCAGCAGCGCGCGCAGTCGCAGCCCTACAACAACGCGCCGGTCTGGCGCGACGTGCGCTCCGGGAAGGAGGAGTACACCTCGATCAAGGGTCGCGAGACAGGCGTCCTCGTCCAGACTTACGGGGAAACGTGGCGGCAGCTGAAGAACGGCTGGATCACTCCCATCGCCGGCTGGCTGATCGCTGCAATCGTGGTCGTGATCGGGGCGTTTTACAGGTGGCGCGGCAGCATCAAGGTCCACGGCGAGCCTACCGGCCGGCTGATCGAGCGCTTCACTCCGTTCGAGCGATACACGCACTGGGTGGTCGCGATCAGCTTTGTCGTTCTCGGCATCAGCGGCCTCGTCATGATGGTGGGAAAGTATGTCCTGCTGCCGGTGATCGGATACACGCTGTTCGCCTGGCTCGCGCAGCTCTCGAAACATTTGCACAATTTCGTCGGGCCGGTGTTCATCGTGAGCCTGCTGATGTTCATCGTCATGTTCGTCAAGGATAACCTCCCGCGCCTCTACGACATCAGGTGGTTCGCGAACTTGGGCGGAATGATCTCCGGCGGGCACGTTCCGTCCGGAAGATTCAACGCGGGCGAGAAGGTCTGGTTCTGGATCGGCGTGGTGGCGTTGAGCCTGATCGTGAGCGCGTCGGGTCTGGTGCTGCTATTTCCGAATTTCGACCAGGTGCGCGCCGTCATGATCGAGGCGAACGTGGTGCACGCGGTTGCGGCCGGCGCGGTGGTGGCCATTTCTCTGGGCCATATCTATCTCGGCACGATCGGCCTGGAGGGGGCGTACGAGGCGATGCGCAACGGATACGTCGATGAAACCTGGGCCAGGGAGCACCACGAGTACTGGTACAACGACGTGAAGTCCGGAAAGGTCAAGGCCGGGACGGCGATGGGCCAGCCCGACGCGCCGCAGGGTCAGCATTGAGGAGGGGGCACCATGAATGTTCGTATCCTGATAATGGCAGCGATAATGGCCGCGACCGCAGGCGTGGTCTGGGCGAAGCTGCCCCCCGCTCCGGCCGATCCGGCCAAGGCGGCGGAGGCCAAGGCGAAAGCCGACGAAGCGGCGAAGAAGGACGCTGACTTGCTGGGCAAGTACCAGGACAAGGCGGTAGCCAACTATCGCAAGAACAAGGGCATCAAGGGGCCGGTGCCGAAGGCCGGAGGAAAGTAAGACGCACCGATCGTACTCTTCCGACAAAGGGCGCTCGCGGGCGCCCTTCGCTTTTTCCAGCGAGCCCTCGGCCTAGCCCGCGATCAGATGGTGCGCAAGGCCGGCTGCGCCGCAGGCGAAGATCACCGGGATCATGCCGGTCCGGTAGCGCCATAGCGCGGCGAGCGCGGCCAGACCGACGAGCGCCGAGAACCATTCGAATCGTCCGGAAAACCCCTCCGGCCACAGCACGTGCCAGGCGAAGAACACGGCGAGGTTGAGAATCACGCCGACCACGGCGGCGGTGATTCCCGTGAGCGGCGCAGTGAACTGCAGATTTCCGTGCGTCGATTCCACCAGCGGGCCGCCGAGGAGGATGAACAGAAAAGAGGGGAGGAAGGTGAAGAAGGTCGCCACCGTCGCGCCCGCGCACCCGGCGAGCGCCAGCGCCTCGGGTCCGAGCGCCGCCTTCGTCCAGGCGCCGACAAAGCCGACGAAGGCGACCACCATGATGAGCGGCCCGGGTGTCGTTTCTCCCAGCGCGAGCCCGTCGATCATTTGCGTTGCGGTCAGCCACTGGTAGTGCTCCACCCCGCCTTGGTAGACGTAAGGTAGCACCGCGTAGGCGCCGCCGAAGGTGAGCAGCGCCGCCTTGGTGAAGAACCAGCCCATCTGAGCGAGCGCGCTGTCCCATCCGAATAGCGCGACGAGCGCGCCGAGGGCTGCGATCCAGACCGCGAGGAAAATCGCCAGGACGAGGGCAAAATGCGCCCAGCGGAAAAGCGCGTGCGCGGGCGTGGGCGTGGCGTCGTCGATCAAGGCCGGTCCGTAGCCTTTCCCGGCGCCCTCATGGCCCCCGGTGGAGAACTTTCCAGGAGCGATGCGTCCACCGAGGTAGCCGACGATGCCGGCGGCGAGCACGATGTAGGGAAACGGCACCGCGAAGGCGAAGATCGCCACGAACGCAGCCAAGCTGACGGTCCACAGCACCGCATTCTTGAGTGCGCGCGATCCGATGCGGTACGCGGCGAACAAGACGATCGCCGTGACCGCCGGCTTGATGCCGTAGAACAGCCCGGCCACGAGCGGCACGTTGCCGTACGCGAGGTAAACCCATGTCAACGCGATCAGGATGAACAGCGACGGCAATACGAAAAGGCCGCCCGAGATCACGCCGCCCCAGGTCCGGTGCATCATCCAGCCGATATAGGTGGCGAGCTGGCCCCAGGTCCGGTGCATCATCCAGCCGATATAGGTGGCGAGCTGCTGGGCCTCCGGCCCCGGCAGCACCATGCAGTAGTTGAGAGCGTGGAGGAAGCGCTTCTCGGAGATCCAGCGTTTCCGCTCGACCAGATCCTGGTGCATGATCGCGATCTGCCCGGTCGGGCCGCCGAAGCTGACGAAGCCGAGCTTGAGCCAGTAGCGGAAAGCTTCGCCCAAGCCGACGGGCGGAGGGGGCTGATTCGAAATCGCGGGTTTGTCGGTGTCCATGGTCTGTCCTCGAGGCAGTGATTTTGCGCAGCGCTTGGACGGGACACCGTCTGACAGGGGAGTCTGCAATCCCCGATGGTTGAACTATACTGGGACTCCGTTTCTTGAGCAAACGGCGTCGATTTCTTCAACCCCATGTCCCGAGCGCTCGTTCCGAAAATTCGCATTCTCATCGGGGCAATCGTGGCCATCGGTCCGGGGAGGGCCGACTTGCTGGGTGCCATCACCCGCACCGGGTCGATCTCGGCGGCTGCGCGCGAGATGAAGATGTCGTACAGGCGCGCCTGGCTGCTGGTCGAGGCGATGAACTCGGCGTTCCGTCGGCCGCTCGTCGAGACGCTCACCGGCGGTGACGGCGGAGGCGGGGCGCGCGTCACCAAATTGGGGAAGGAAGTCCTTCGCAGGTACCGCGCCATGGAATCGAGAGCGGCGCGCTCGGTCGCGCCCGAGCTCAAGCGGCTCTCCAGGCTCATCGCGCCGGCGCGTCGCGCCAGATAGCTTTACGTTCGACACCGGTCTCGGTTAGAATTCGCGGCAGCGTTATATACCAATGAATATCACGACATCGGGTACCCGCCCCGCGATCCGCTTCGATCGCAATGAACTGTCTGGTGCGTTCGGCGACATGGGTACGGACGTGCCGCTCATTATCGGCGTTGCTCTCGCCTCCCATCTCGACGGCGCAAGCGTGCTCATCATGTTCGGCGCCATGCAGATCCTGACTGGGCTCGCGTACCGAATGCCGATGCCGGTCCAGCCCCTCAAGGCCATGGCCGCCATTGTCATCGCCCAACAGACCGCGCCAGAGATTCTGTACGGCGCGGGAATCGCAATCGGCCTCACGATGCTGATACTCGCGTTATCGGGCGCGCTCAGCTGGCTGGCGCGCGTCGTTCCCAAAAGCGTGGTGCGCGGCATCCAGTTTGGGCTGGGGCTGCAACTCGCTTCGATTTCCTTGCAGAACTATGTCCGTGCCGAGAGCATAACGGGTTACTTCTTGGCCGGCCTCGCGTTCGTCATCGTCGTGCTGCTCTTGGGGAATCGCCGGCTGCCGGCTGCCTTGCCGGTGGTTGCTCTTGGCCTCGCAATCGCGGCGTACAGACTCGACCCCAGCTCACTGGCAGCAAGCGTGGGCTTGCACCTGCCTTCTCCTCATGTACCGCAACTGTCGGACATAGTTACCGGGTTTGTGCTGCTCGCACTGCCGCAGATCCCCCTGTCGCTGGGCAACTCTGTTCTTGCCACGCGCCAGCTGGCGCACGATCTCTTTCCCGAGCGCAATCTGACCATCCGCAAAATTGGTCTCACGTACGCCGCTATGAATCTGGTCAGTCCATGGCTGGGCGGCATACCGACGTGCCATGGCTCCGGTGGCATGGCCGGCCACTACGCATTTGGCGGCCGTACCGGCGGGTCGGTCATCATTTACGGCGTAATTTTCGTCGCGCTGGGGCTTCTCTTCGGGTCAGGGTTCGATCACGTAGTGCGGGCGTTTCCATTGCCCATACTTGGCGTGCTGCTCCTCTTTGAGGCTCTCTCGCTGGTCTGGCTCATCCGTGACACGGCGGATTCGCGCTTGGACTTCCCCATCGCTGCGCTCGTAGGATTGATAGCGGTCGGGCTGCCGTACGGCTATTTAGTGGGCATGGTTGTCGGCACCATACTCGTGTGGTTGGGTGCGCGGGCAAACCTCGTAAACATCGATAAGCACTGACTGGAGAACGGTCACCATGAGCCGAGCATGTCGGAAGCCCTGAGCACCGCGCTCGCGCTGCTGATAGGGCTCGACTCCAAGCTGGTCGAGATCGTTCTGCTCAGCCTGAGCGTGAGCCTGTCGGCGGTCGCGATCGCCGCGCTGCTGGGATTGCCGCTCGGTGCCGCGATCGCAGTCGGCCGTTTTCGCGGCCGGCAAACGGTGATCGTGGTGATGAACGCGCTCATGGGCCTGCCGCCGGTCGTGGTGGGGCTGCTCGTATACCTTTTGCTCTCGCGTGCCGGCCCGCTGGGCGCGCTCGGAATTCTCTTCACGCCCTCGGCGATGGTTTTCGCGCAATCGATCCTGATTCTTCCGATCATCGCGGCGCTCTCGCGCCAGGCGATCGAGGACGCTTGGCGGGAATACGAGGAGCAGCTGCGCTCCCTCGGCGCAGGCCGCATGAATGCGGCGCTGACGCTGCTCTGGGACACGCGGTTCTCGCTGCTGACCACGATCCTCGCCGGATTCGGGCGCGCCGCGGCCGAAGTCGGCGCGGTGATGATCGTCGGCGGAAACATCGACGGAGTGACGCGCGTGATGACTACCACCATCGCGCTCGAAACCAGCAAGGGCGACCTGCCGCTCGCACTCGCCTTGGGGTTGATTCTGATTGCCATCGTCATTGCAGTAAACGCGGCCGCCTACTTGACAAAGGAACTGGCGCAGCGGCGCTACGGATGAGCAACGGCGCTATCCTTCCCCTGCGCCTTGCCGACGTGTCGTTCGCCGCCGGCGGACGAACCATCATCGACCGGATTTCGCTCGAGATCGAGACGGGGCCGAGCACGATCATCCTGGGCGCCAACGGCGCCGGAAAGAGCGTGCTGATGCGCCTGATGCACGGCCTGCTCGAACCTTCTTCGGGACGCATCGAGTGGAGTGCGTTCGAGCGCCCGGGCGCTCCGAGGAAGCAGGCCATGGTATTCCAGCGGCCCGTCATGCTGCGACGCTCTGCCTACGCCAACGTCGCCTACGCGCTGAAGATCGCGGGACTCCCGGAGCCGCAGCGCGGGGCGTTGGTGCGGGAGTCGCTTGAAAGCGTCGGGCTGTCGCACCTCGCGCGCCGGTCGGCACGCGTGCTTTCGGGCGGCGAGCAGCAGCGGCTCGCGCTCGCGCGGGCTTGGGCGCTGCACCCTCAAGTGTTGTTCCTCGACGAGCCCACTGCCAGCCTCGACCCGAGCGCGACGCGCGAGATCGAGTCCGTGATCAAGGCTTTCGATGCGGCGGGCACGAAGGTGGTGATGGCGACGCACAACCTCGGTCAGGCGCGGCGCCTGGGCGACGAGATCCTGTTCCTCGACCAGGGGCGGCTCGTCGAGCGAGCGCCGGTCGGGGAATTCTTTTCCAAACCTCAGTCGGCGCAAGCCGCGGCATTCATCAAAGGAGAACTGCCTTGGACCTGATCCGAAGGCTGCTGCTGTCGGGTGCACTGCTCGCTGCCTTGCCGGCGCTCGCGCAGGAAAAGTTCATCGTCGTCGCCTCGACGACCTCGACCGAGCAGTCGGGGTTGTTCGGACACATCCTGCCGGTGTTTCAGAAGAAAACCGGGATCCAGGTGCGCGTGGTCGCGCTGGGCACCGGCCAGGCGCTGGACCTCGCGCGCCGAGGCGATGCGGACGTGGTTTTCGTGCACGCCCGATCCGCCGAGGAGAAATTTCTCGCGGAGGGCCATGGCGTCCGGCGCTTCGACGTCATGTACAACGATTTCGTCTTGATCGGCCCGAAATCGGATCCGGCGAAAGTCTCGGGCGGCACGGACATCCTCCGCGCCCTGAAAAAGATCAAGGCGGCGGGCGCGCCGTTCGTCTCTCGCGGTGACCGAAGCGGTACGCATATCGCCGAGCTCGATCTCTGGAAATTGGCCGGAATCGACATCGCCACCGAGAAGGGGCCGTGGTACCGCGACACGGGCCAGGGCATGGGCCCGGCGCTGAACACGGCTGCGGCGATGAGCGCCTACATCCTCGCCGACCGGGGCACCTGGATATCGTTCAAGAACAGGGGCGAGCTCGCCATCGCGGTCGAAGGCGACACGCGCTTGTTCAACCAGTACGGGGTGATGCTGGTGAATCCCGCCAAGCACTCCAACGTGAAAAA
>WNFL01439236.1_pt2 | contig 21179 bp, 20 predicted proteins | sample 5400361 | NCBI WGS metagenome assembly WNFL01 (sample SAMN13153351, study PRJNA577476) | soil metagenome | isolation source: 40 cm soil on Douglas fir-dominated hillslope | place: USA:California | collected 2013-09-17
ATCAGCGATGGTGCCTCATACGAAGGTCCAGCAGACCTAAAATTGGTTTCGGGGCGTTGCGAGGCCAGATCGCTTCCAAAGTCAAGGAGAATCGGAGCTACGGAGTACTGGGTCAGCTAATAACTACAGGGATGGGAAAAAACACGTACGTAATGCCTCAACATGGTTGAGCACTGCAGTCACCCTTTGAAGTGATGTAGCAAATCTCGGTTTTCGGAACAGCTGGGAGAATTTCAGAGCAGGCAGCCGCCGATAATCCTGGGCAGTGGCATCGATCTTGTCTCTGAGTTCCGATTCATTGAGCTCAGGAACATATCGAGGTCCTTGGAATGCTAGACCAGCAGTTGCAGCCAAAGGGAGGAGGAGGTGCTGGGAGAGGATTGCAGCTGAGGTCGCAGCCCCGAGTGAGTCTGCTTCCCATGACCACGTGTAATCCTCAAGCTCGAATGTGAACGACTTATCCTACGAGAATTTTATTAATTATCCCCGCCTGCTATACAGTACACAGGCCATTTAGAGGGCAAAGGCTGTGGAGAGGGCGTAGACGGGCGTGGCACGCACCAGGGCATCCCACAGGATGCGAATGCTCGCTTGAATGGCAAGAGAGTGGCAGCTGCCAAGATAGTGGAACTAGGGGCGATGGCGAGAACGATCTGGCAACTTCCTGCCAACCGCAGGCCAACTATCGTTCTAGGAACCGCACTGGGGCCCTTGTGTTGTATGGGGACGTGTCCTTGGTGAGGCGCAACGACTTACCGCATACATTGAATCGGTCACACTAAAGCTTGTGCTAGCAAAATTTTGTAGGGAATGGATCCTTTGAATAACTTGGAGGCTGGTAGACGAGCAGGAAGCCTCAACTTGATCGGCACTAGGGCGTTCGGGTGGCTGGGGTGGCTGGTTTTGATTGAGCTCGCGAAAGCGCCGCACGAGCCGCTTGCTTGTGAGGGCTGGAGTAGGCGTGGGTTATGATCCGAACGGAGCGCAGGTGCGGGGGTTGGGACGGACCTTCCGCCCAAACGGACTTCGTGTCTGTGATGAGGAAGGTCAAGGCTGTGGGTTCCGTTGCGGAGATGTGTAGTTTCTTGTTTGTGGGCACGGGAGCACGTGTAAGGATCGGGTATGCTGTCATATGTGATATGTCATACGTACTGCAAGGTACAAGTGACCCTCGAATGATTTGGGAAGCCATTCCTGGGAGAGAAGGCGGTCGAGGAGGACCTACGGTAGGCGTAGGCGTAGGCGTAATTAAGATAATTAGTTACTAATAATAGTAAGTAAAATTGAAGTTGATTACTTACCTGCGTTATCATCGCGAGCAAATACAACAACAACACGCAAGGATAAAGTAAGGTAACCGCGTGTTTGGCGGTTTATGATTAGCTAAGCCTACGACGTCGCCCTTTCACATCTTGATCTCCTCCACTGACCACCATGGCACACGACGCCGACCCGTTGCTTATCGCTCTTGCTGCTCTCCGCCTTTCTCCCCTCTTCCTCCTCCTTCTCGTCGTCACCACCCTAGGCCTCAGCCCTAAGCCCCCCGCGTCCCCATCGACAGCCTCCATCACAAACATCGTCGTAGCAGACGTACAGCCTCGCCGAGCACTCATCCTCACCATCCTCATCTTTGCCGCACTCACTTACCTACTTGACACCGTTCTAGTCGTCGTCATCAGCGTTGTCGACCATGTTAGACACGGCTCCACCCCACAGTGGCGCGGTATTGAGGTCGCAGACGCGGCTGGCGTCCTTGCATTCCTCAGTCTTGCTATTGTAGGGAGCGCAAAGGAGAACAAGGGCGTCGACTTTTGGACGAGGAAACGCGTCAAGGTCTTTGCCTTTTTTGCACTTGCTTTTGACATCGCACACCTCGTTTTACTACTTCTCGCCATTCCAATCTTCCCACGTGAGTTTACTTCTACTTGCCCTTCGCCATCCTTCATTGTCGGCCCGAAAGCGGTCGGATTACACAAGCCCGAGGTGATGGGTGAACCACGTTCCTATCGGAGCGTCGGTTTGGAGGCGTCATGGCGCCTGATTCTTCTAATGTAGAGTCATACACGCTCCCTGGATATCACCGTATATCTTGGTAACCCGCGATATGGCAAACCTTGGGCATGATGACCTAAAGGAGTGATCCGACTCCTTTGTTGTGATGCTTTGGACGGTCCTGATATCCGAGGAAGGAATGAGTGGATTCGGATTCCATAATCACATTGGCTCTCTGTGTCACTGGCCACGTGCCACGAGGTCCCACCTGCATCTTTAACATCAGGCTTGGCTAACGCAATCATTTACAGCACCAGGCGTTCCTCAAGCACCAGGGAGCCCCTCCGGCTTGAATGTTCCAAATTTCCTGCATTTCGTTGCCCTCGCTGCTCGCGTGCTCATTCTTTTGCCACTGTTGCCTATTTTACTCAAACCGGCAACAACTTATTCCGCTCTGCAAAGGCCTCCACATTCCCCCACTCATGACACCCTCCTCCTACCCGGCGCCGGGGCGCAGCCGGCTTATGGCACTTTCACCTCCGACTCCTTAGAAACTAGCATGAGGCCTGGATCATCTCCTGCAACCAAAGCCCCTGATGGATACGACATTGAAACCAGACACGAAGCCGCACCCACAGAGGAGGCACCGCTTTTGACGCGGTCCCGCAAATCCAGTAGCTCAAGTGACGCGAGCAAGAAATCAAAGAGGGGCTACAAATCGAATGACTTTGAGCCAGTTGTCGTTTCCGCGCTGACAGACGAGCCAGAGGCCCTGCGCGACTCATCCGACAACCGTAACACCACCGAAAATTACCTGATAGACCCGTTGAACATCGACAACGCCGCTACGACTGCTACTGCACTCGAAATCTCGGCGAAGGAAGAGGCGGCATCCGACAAGCCATCAGAGGAGGCTGGTTCGAGCAGTAAACCCCCACAATCCACCGAGCAATATGCCCCAATATCCTTTCCTACAGCCGACGACGCTTCCTCTGTTCGGGGTTCTGTCCGTGGGTCCATTCGTGGGTCCATTCGTGGATCCATTCGATCAATCCGCGGTGGTATCAACTTCGGGAAGGACGCCGAACCGCGCTCTGAAGATGCCGAAACGACCTCCACCAAGGAGAAGCGTAAGGGTAGCACATCGCAAAATTTCCAGCGCCTCGCTCGCCGAGTTTCGCTCGTTCCTAAACGCCAACCGTCAACCTCGAGCTCAGCCTCTGGAACTCAAACGACACCGAAGAAGGACACTGGCACTGGCAGCGGCTTCCTGAATATGATGAAGCTCCGAAGGGAGGAGAGTAATGCCAGTGAGGCCAGCAGTAGCAGCAACCCACTTCCCGCGGGCAATTCGGAGGAGGCCAAGCAGGAGAAGAAGAAGAAGAGAATGAGCTTCAAGATTTAACGAGACTTGATGTCCCGCTATGTGCTATGTGTCTGATGAAATCACGGCCAATCAATAACAATCCCCCTCCCCTGAATGTCGATCCCCAATACACCCTGTTGTTACTTCCTACCACTACCTCTTACATCACCGCATGGTTGTCACACCACCTCAAATTGTCATCTCTGGATGCTCGCACGAATCATCCGATCCCGCTTTTACGAAACGATATCCCTTTGTTCCTGCTTGTTCTTAAGCATCGTGTACAACGTCACCTATGCATTCCTAAACAATTTCGCTATTTGAAAACCCGTGTTTCGTGAGCTCGCGACGCAAACTCCGACTCGGTCGCGTCATCATGCTCTTCTTTCATTTCGGTGACCTTACTGCCAGGATACAACCTTGGAAATATCGATACTAGGACGCCCGACTAGCTAGCCTGATACAGTGCTTCGATATTCTTTTTGTATCTCTCCACGCTGAATTTCGCAAAGTACTTTTCTCGGAAGTCGCGATGACCTGCATTTGAGGGTGCTGCTGCCAGCTCTGCCATGCGTTGAGTGGCTTCAAAGGTTGGTGCAGGGAAATCGTCATCAGATGTCTTGCACATAGTGATGAGCTGTAGAAGCGGGATACTGGTCAACGGTGTCCAGTCCCTCGATACGGTGGGTATTGACACAGCGTGTAAGGGGGACGAGATGAGAAGTGGACGCACCCTCCGGGCCCACTTGCCAAAGTCCTGCACTGAATTCGCAACCACGTCCATTCCAGCGCAGATGGGGATATCGACTCCTTGGTATTCCTCCGTCACTGTGGGGAGGAAGAACACTAGTCGTCCGCCTGGCTTGAGAAGATATCGTGCGAGTAGGACGAGGTCAGATGCGAGCTCGGACAGCTCATAAGGCTTGGTAGGGTAGTAGAATGACTTTGGTATCCTGCATTATTGTGATCCAACGGGTAGAGCGTCAGGCAATGGTTCCGAATACAATATATAGGTGCGGCCGTTCCTCTCGTCTGTAGACTTGGACGCACTCGTATCTGGCTTTTGGCGCTTCTGTGCGTCCTTCTTCCCGAGTCGTTTTGCACCAGCACGTACACCGTCTGAATACCAGTCAATATTGTTATCCAGGCGGAGCGATGAACTCAGGAGAACGTACAGGGCGGATCGGTCACGATTGCGTCAAATATACCCCCTCTCCGTAAAGGACTCGCTGTAATATCGAAAGTACAGAGGTCAAGTATCCGATTCGCGACACCATACTGTTCGGCGGAGCACAAGATGCCCGGAGTATTCAAAGCGGCTACGGAGAGATGGTCACCAGATACTCGCTGATGTCAGATTTGATGTCCATACCTTTGCCTCGCATTTGCCTGCCATCAATGTCGGACCCAAACACGAGTGCACCGTAATGTGCCGCAGTCTGAGCTGCTCGGCTCAGAAATAATCCAAACCAAAAAAAAGGTGCTAAGCACTCACGTAAAGCATACTCCCGGTTCCCACAAAGGGGTCATAGATCAGTTTGCCCGGGGATGCCTAGCCGACATAGTGGTCAGAAGCTCGCATGCAAATGGAGAAACCATGATACGTACAAGGGCTTGATTAGCCATGAGAAGGGATATCTCAGCATCCATGCTAGTATTTCCGTAATAGGTTCTGCCAAGGCATCTTATGAAAGTTCCCGATGATTGCGCTGGAGATCTACCGTTGCTTTACGTCAAATTTGTTGATGAGTGGCCTTGCACTGCCTTCTTCGATCTGTTGAAGTGGTGAGCCCCAGATACCTCTTGATTTTACATAAAACGGCTCACCAAGCGACCAAAGTAGCAATGCAGAAACTCTCCATCGCCTTCCTCCTTCGTCCTACTCATGCTTTTGACCGGGTCTGTACCATGGAGGGATAATTAGTTTCCCGTCAATTTTTAAAACCCTTTACATACACTCCTCAAAGTACTGCAGAGCCACTTCAGGCTTCTTGAGATCGATGGCACCCTCGTAGGCCATATAAGAGAACTCTTCGATGATACACTTCTGCCTTGTCTCCGGGATCGTATGGTACATGGCGGTCACATTAAATTTGAACGTGGCTCTCTTGTACGTTGCCCAGATCGCTTCGTTTTCCTTATTCTTGACATGAATAGCATCGTACGTAGGTGCATCCGCCCACAACTCATAGACCGCTCTGGGAAGGAACAGTTGCGGGATTCAGCCCAGAGCAGTTGTTGCAGCGTTTGAGAAGACGCAGGACTCGGGGTTAAACGACTAACTTGATCATGGTACATCTTCCTGCCAGTAGTCGCGCGTGTTTTTCAGACTCAAGCGCTACAATCGTGAACGGCCGCCTTGGATCGTGATCCTTCGCGTCGTCTGGGAGGCCGATCTCAAAATTGAAGAGCTGAGACACAGAGCTTAGCTCCGGTAATCGAAAGTCGTCGTGTGCTACCGCGAAATGAAGGAGGTACTTTTTGGTTGGCATTTGGCAGCGTTCAAGTGACTTTACTTCCAATCCAATCAGGGTTACACCTCCACACGCCAGGGTACAATGAAGTTTGTAGAAAGTGAAGCTCTAGATATTACCCAATAACTCGGAATAAGTTGAATCCTCCCGACTTCCGATCCGACCCGAATGTTTTGATCACCATCCTCGCGCTCTAGCCTGTTGAGAGTGGGAGCGCTTGTGGAAAAGAAAGCGTATCAGATGTGTTCTCAGGTCATGCCTACCACCCGCGCTTGCTGAGGAGCCCGCCCTTGATATCTTCGTTGCTGTTCGGATAATTAGTCGCCACGGGTCTGTGTGCAGGGCCAGGACTCACATATTCAAGCCCACCATCGCAGGGCCAAGATCCTCAGATATCTAAATGAAATTTAGAGAAAATATTTGCGTGAATATCAGAAGACAGACCTCGGCGAGTATTTTGGGGTTATTGTGATGAGTAACCTGTGTTCAGGATATATGAACTCGGGAAGATCTGCTCTATGGTGAAGTACTCACAGCTTGTACTATGGCTTTTGCTCGCTTTGCCGGTTCTCCGGCCTGAATGCAGGGTTAGTAGAGCCCCGACGATGGTTGCTGTCTTACGTGGAAGATTCCCGATCCTACAAAGACTATGAAAGGTGATAAGAGACGGTCATAGTTCGAAGTGGAGCCACTGACCGCCATCGCAGCCTAGTTGCATCATCAACGCGGCATCCGCTATAGGAAAACGTCAGGGCGCACAACATTCTAGAGAAGAATCGAGCGTCACCTGGAGTAGCAATCCCTCCAGCAGCAAAGTTGACGACAGGGAGCCTCTTCAATCGCGCGGTCTCCTTCAAGAGGTGATACGGGGCTTGAATCTCCTTGGCGAAGGCATAGAGCTCCTCGTCACTCATTGAACTTGCTTTTCGGATCTCGGCCATGACAGCACGTTCATGACGGACCGCCTCAACGACATTCCCCGTGCCAGCTTCGCCCTTGGTGCGAATGAAAGCGGCGCCTTCCGAGATGCGTCGAAGGGCCTCACCAAGATTCCTGCAACCACAGACGAAGGGCACCTTAAAATTGTGTTTGTTGATATGGTGCTAGCGCCAAAGAATTGTGTGAGGTTCGTCATATGGAAAGTCACGGAGAGATGACACACTTGCTCATCGGCAGGTGTTAGAACTTCTGATTCATCGATATAATCCACGCCGATCGATTGCAATATCTACAAGGAACTAAGTTCCTGGGACACTCGAAATCTAAAACATACCTGGGCTTCGACAAAGTGACCAATACGGCACTTGGCCATGACTGGGATAGTTACGGCATTGATAATCTATGAGAAATTCATTGCCTGTTGCAGAGTGAAGGGGTGGCGGTCTCACCTCTTTGATGAGTTTGGGGTCGCTCTACAAAACATATATACAAGAATGAAAGGTAACCAAAATCAATCAAGCTCACCATACGAGCAACACCACCCTCAGCTCGAATGTCGGCTGGCACACGCTCAAGTGCCATAACCGCGCATGCTCCAGCCTCTTCAGCGATCCGCGCCTGGTAGAAGAGAGTTAGTAACCATCCCCGTATGCGAATAAAGGACTCACTTGTTCCGCGTTAACGACGTCCATAATCACGCCACCCTTGTAAGTCCTAGTCAGCCCATGGTAATCGCTCGCCTTTGAAAAAGTCTTGCACCTTCAACATCTGGGCCAATCCACTCTTGACCTAATAGGACCCAGTCAGTTACTTTCAAACCCGAAAGGTGGCTGCTGAGTCAGAGCAAACCCACCGCAAAGGTTCCTAAATTGCCTCCTGCTGCTCCATCGCCGCGTGCGACTGGTGCAGAGCGTGAACCCGTAGTAGGTGGAACAACAGGTGGAACAGTAGCAGTGATACCGTTAGTGGCGGACATCGATCTCGAAAGTTTGAGCAATGGTTCGGAAAGGAGGGTGACAAAGGCTAAAAAGGCTAAGCGAGGGTAAAACGGAGGTTGGTCCGAAAACCCAGCTATCAATGCATCGGGAATGATAAGTAAGTAGGGATATATTGTGCACAGCTTCTCTTCACTCTTCAGGTCGTGAGATCGAGGTATCTCAATCATAGTTTCCAGGCTCATCGAAGCCATTGAAATAGTACTAGAACTGAAGCGAAGAAGCGATGCGGACGCAGAGCACCAGGCATTGGCTCTTTAACCGGTTTGAGTTTGAGAGCTCATTCCTACAGAGCTAGAAGCCTCTCTCCACCAGCCATGCGTAGACTTTCAGAGCCCAGTACCCTCCAGCCAGAATAATATGCCTCCCTTGGTGGACGCGACTGTTTACTCGCAATTTGCGAAGGACCTTTGGGTCTGTCGTGCTTCTTGGCAAAAGCGTTTTAACAATGTCTTGTCTTAAGGCCTGAAATTACTCATTAATCCCCGATGCGTTGAATAGAGCCGGTACGTGGGTAAATAAAGATGATGCCGGGTTGGAACGTGGAAGACGTCAACCTACCTCCGTATCACCTTCTACGCCTCTCAACCATGTCACCTTACGCGTATTTGCGTTCTTCAGGTTACAAAAGACTGGTAAGTTTCCTTTTGCATCGCGCGGCACGAAATAAGGCAATTTTTGCGGTGGGGGCGGGTTCTCTCTTTGGCGTTTTGGTGGTGGTTCGGGGTTGGGTTCATGTTTCTCCTCCGACGTAGTAAGCAGCGGAAGGAACTTGGATCTGATGTATGTGCGTTTGGGTTGGAGGATTGAGAAGTGGTTGATTACAAGTCGTCGTAGGATAAAGGGCATGAACTGGGCCAGCAAATGCAAAATGCTCCAGGCTATCCACTGGCACGCAGATTACGAATAACACCGAGGGTAGCTATAGGTCTTCGCTGACAAGAACACGAAACCCGCGTTATCGAAAACTTGACGAGCAAGAGCGCGACAACATGGTTAGCCTTTGTTCACCACTCGCGTGTGAACTGAACAAGCTTGTCGGCTCCTTTTATACACAACGAGCAGTGTCAAAGAAAAAAACATTCACCGGTAGGTATTTGGACATATTTCGCGGCCCCGCAGAAGGATGGCCCACCCTTACTTGCTTACTTGGATCCAGAAATGACCATCTCTCCCTGTCTTCCTCACATCTGTTGGTGACCTGCTGTATCATTCTCAATAATATAATGGCTCCCTGTGAGACAGCCTCTTATCCCATTGACAGGTGCTGTTCGCCTAATGGGAGACCCACTCCGCTCCTATACAGTGTGGATCGAGAAGGATAGAGAACCGTTGTCTACATACTGGAACACCGCCGTTGGCTAGTATCAGAAATTGTGAGGATCTAGGAAAGGTCACATGTAGCAGGAGCGTGACAGGCACTATCTGAATGTTTGCGCTAGTTGTGGCACGGTGGCAGGTAGAGCTTACGGTTGTCAAACTCCAAGACACAAGTGACGTTATATCGATATCTATACGCCCAGGAGCTTGGTATCCGCCACATTCTTCAATATGTCGCTCTGGCAGAAGCTGACTGGACACGACGATGACGAACCAAAGGCAGTAGCAACGGAACAGAGTGGCCGTCCTAAGGATCTTCCCCCACCAGCACCCGTTGCTGAGCATAAGGCCACCACGTCGAGCGGCAAGGAAAGCAATTGGACCGATAAGGTGACTTACCTGCTTCAAACCCTCGAATTGGACATAACTAAACGCGATCGGCTGTAGTTCCGCGATCTGCTCGATCATGGTGCAGCAACTAAACGAGAGGCTGATGCCGAACGCTTGCGGCTCGAACGCGAACGAGTCGAGAAGGAAGAAGCAGCCTTGAAGGCTGAGCACGAGGCGCACTCTTTCCATGCCAAGGTAAATCCATGTCCATGATGTAGTGAACGGCGGGCTCACCACCGACATCTTTAAAGCTCAAGGGTCTTTTCAAGGATGGCAGTGAGGAGGAAGCTGAGAAGAAGAGACTTGATGCTGAGGCTGGACAGAAGCGAGTCGCAGCCGAACGGGCCAAGGTGAAGGAAGATAGCTGGACCGCGAAGATCAAGGCCGTGTTCGACAATGACGATGACGAAAAGGAGCGTGAACGCCAAAAATTGGCCGAGGAGGCGAAGCAAAATCAAAGCTTTGGCGCCCGAGTCCGAGACATCTTCACTCCTCACCACACACCAGCCGTTGAAACGGAGCACCATAAGTCGGAGAGTTTCCTCCACTTGTTGGAAGGCAAGAACAAAGACCCGCCGAAGGAAAAGAGCTGGCTTCACGAGCACGTCACTTCAGCCTTTGGAGGCGGCGAGAAAGCCGAAAAGAAGGAAGGTTCGTGTGATTTTCAACACTCATTCGAATTGCGTCCAATATTTTGTCATAGACGCCCTGGACAAAACGATCGATCTCTTCCAGAAGCATGTCCTTCATGAGGGCGATCAAAGCAACGAATCGGCAAGAGAACAAACCAAGGATAAAGTGGTGAGCATATCACCTAGAATGCGTTTCTATCTCATAACGATCCGCCGTCCCAGATTGCGGACTCTATTCGCAAGATAACCGGTCACGACAAGGACAAGGACAAGTAGGCGGGAATCTATGTGTATGAAATGGACTCCATCAGAATCATCTATCCTCTGTTGTCCGAGTCTCGAGCAAGCCCAGGGCGATCATTCGTGTAGTGCGATAAGAAAATTCCGCCTTTTATATCTTAGATCGATGAGCCCGAATCAGCGGGGTATGTGGAGTCAAGCTGGGAGGTGAGGGGGTGCATGGGAGTCGCAAGGTGAAATCGGTTCGCGGGTGTTCGTCCCATGTCCACCCCTCAGGCTCTCCTCTCTCATAGCGTCCGTCGTAAACCTGGCTCGATGGCGGGGATTACCTTGCTACACGGTATTTGAAGGAGGTGGTTTCAACGCTATCTTCAGATGTTAGTTGTGGTTAATGCCTAAGCTGGGAGCGAAGACGCCACTAGAGTCTTTGGTTTGACAAGGGTTGGAACCGACCTGAGTATATCCTCGAGCACTCACTTGAACGCCTCTTCCATATGAATATATAGGTTGTATAGGTCGCTGTCGTTAAAGGTGTACTCCTACCCGTCGATTGATCCGTAACATTGGGTGGGGCTGCTAAGCCAAGCGTAGGCATTGGAGTACAGTGTCACTCGGGTGCGTCCAAATTATAGTACCGTAGTAGGCGTGGTTGTGGTTGTGCACTGAGAGCCCTATCCAGCAGGTGCCTGATGGGAATGCTTCAGGTTAAGAGCAAAATGACCAAAAGTCTCCTACATGGTTAAGAGAGGTAAGCCTCTCCACTGGCTGTTCCTTGTCGCTCGACCGTTGTGAGTCAACTGTGTGCATTGTGGCTGGCGTAAACGCGATGAATTGAGAGGGTAGGACTCCGACTATGTCGGTGGTAGAGTGCAATCAGACATGGAACCAGCAGCATGCCAAACGCCACGGCCTGCATTGTAATCGAGTTCAGTTCCTGGTGGTATGACCCCAAAGTGATATGATTGCAGGTTGTAAGTAGCAGAGGGATAAATTGAGAATTGCAAGCTCCAATTACATAATCTGTCGCTGTCTGCCACTGGGGGGGGCATCGTCAGCTCATCTGGGGTTCAAATACAGTAGAGCATTGGATACCTTGGATTCGCCTTGGGTATGTCGGAATGCAAAGGAGGGTGAAGATGCCAGCATGTCGAGCGTAAGCGATGTGGCGAAGCCAGGCGCAACCAACGCGGCGTGCGTACAACAGAAACGCATGTAAACCCTGCCACCAACTGAACAAAGCATGAGCACAAACTAGCCCGCCTTGTGTGTTATGCAAGCTGATGACTTGGTTCCGGCAGCTGAACTCAGAAAATTCAGTGATACTTTATGGCCCATTGATATTACCATTAAAATTGGGTAGTACGTGGCTAGGTAATCATTTGCGAGCATGAACCTCTGGACCGACACAACATGACGAAGAGGGCAAGGCGACTCGGTCTCATTTACCCTGGGAAGAGCGCAAAACGCGTTCATCCAAGACCCTAGTGACGGATTTGTGAAGGCGACCCGCGAGCCTCATGTTCAACGGCGTCGGTTTCGCCATAGCTCGAGTGGGTTCGGTCGAAAGGGTTGTCAATAAACCAGTTAGAGTCGCGTAGATGAAGTAAGATAGGGTTTTGAATATCGTGACTCGAGCGAAAATGTTGAGCGATGTCGAAATGTTGGCTACAAATCGAAAATCAGTCACATTTCAGACAGTCGATGTGTTGCGCGGAATGCTTTTACTGACTGTAATATTTTCTATCGTATTTTGCACCTCTAAATGGGTGAGAGGAAAAGACACAACGGGAGCAAGAGTAGCCGTGCTCAGAGAAAGTCTGGTCGCGAGGAGTGCTGGCCCCGTGACACCATGAGAAGCTCTGGGAATGATATGAGTAAGCCACCGAGATGGACCTCTGTCGAAGAAGACGAGTTAACTGTGGGCAACGGTGGTCGTCGAAAGCAGGTTGTTGGTGTTTGTTCCAGTGTCTGCCACATTCGTTTCACGCGTTTCCATCGAGCCAAACATGTAGCGAAAATGCAGCAATGTGTTTTATGATGCACCTTGCGCTATTGATGCGGGTTCTTTGAAACACTTGCCGCGTCGTCCATAAGTTTCGATCAGACGGAGTGTGCTCAGCGACACCCGAAGGACATAAGAGGGCTTATTATTGACTAATTAGGGGTATTCACTGCCCTATGCGACCTACCTTTGCTTTAGTCTTCCGCGCAGGTTTCACGCAGGGAAAGGGCGTGACGGAATCATGTGTAAACCAAATTTCTCAATCCGTCATTACCGTGTAATGTCTGGATCCCTGGGTTCTAAGGCGAGTTCTTGTGGAGAATAAGTATGAAAGGGAGGCGACAATAATGGGAATACCAGGCCATGACAATAACTGGCGGCGAACTGCGGGGCGTAATGGTGGCAGCAGCTACGACAAAGGCGACGACAGGGTGAGCGGTGAAGTGCGGGATTTGCAAGATTTTTCATGCCCGGGGTGGGAAATGTCGATGTGGAAAAATTATGGGTTACTAGTGTTTAAATAATTGCGGCTAATATAACTTATGGGATTGCGTCACGTGCTGCGCAAGGACGAATGACATTACGCGAAGGTCAATGCCCAGTGTGCCAGCACTGATCCCACATCCTCTTTCCTTCTTCTCCCGGACCTCCCAAGAGTTCCCTCAAAGTGATCAAACATGGCCACTCAGCAACCCAGGACAGAGAATCTGTGAGCGACGGCTATACCGTCCAGCATTTTGATGGTGACTGACGATTAATCTAAGCCTCTACCTAGACAGTGCGGCGCTTCGCTTCAGTTTTGGTCTGTACCGCTGAATTCTGGTAACATACAGATATCACACTCCAAGGCATCCTACATCGGGACTTTACGCTTAGGTTGTATCTAGAAATTGAGGAGCTAGAATTGCAGAGTCAAGACAACCAAACCTGGACACCAGTCCAAATCCCGTACGTCCCTTGATTTCCCACTACGTACACTCAATGGTGGCTGTGCATATATAGAGGTGTTTCTCCGACATCCAAGATGCGCGCCGAGATCCAAATGAGGCGCAGTCATTTATTTTGGGCCAAAGACCGACAGGCGAGCGAGGTGATCGACCTTCAAGAGCTTTTCAATGCTTATTGGGGCTCCGTCAAGCACGTCTTCACGATATCGAGTCAGTCATGATCACCAACTGTCCGCTCGTATCTAATAGTGAAGCACAGGGGACATTATTTTCGTTGGAAAGCATCAGCAACATTCTTGGTCTCTAGAATTACAATTCTCTGCGAGCACTACCGTTCGTTTCTTTTGTGCAGCTGCACATCCCCGCGAGCTGATAACCTTCGCATAGACGGAATCCCTGCGCTCTTCGCTCCATGAACTCGAGGGGTTGTTAAAGGGATACTCCCCACTGATGAGCGGGTCGACTGAGAGGGTTCTGGAGAACGCTATTAAATTTGGCACGGTATTCGCAGAGGTCCGTTTTTCCACATGGAGACTAGCAGGCCATTGACACCTCATAGTTGAATCCAGTAGCAAAAGCTGTCTTCGGCGTTGCCAAGGCTACGTTTGAGGTCTGTGCTCGCTACTGTCGTATCAGCAGCGGAGGTAATGCTTGACCATTCAGCTCATGAAGGTACAAAACGAGTACGACCAGATACCATCGGGTCTCTTGGACCGGTTGAAGCGCATTCTACCTTTCGCGGACACTGTCGCAGACAAAATCGTCTGTGAAGAGACAGATCTCTTGGAGAAGATCATCCCGCGAATGTTTGAGGTGATGCACAGGGTCGCAAAAGTTTCGTGCGACTACGTCACACATGGTAGGTTTTGACCTGATGGCTTTGGCAAGTGCTGATAATCGCAGCGAGAACGGCGGGTGGACCGGCCTACCAGGAGAAAATTAAAGCAATGGACAGTGAGTTGTCGAAGGTTGTCGAAGACTTCGACCGTGCAGTGAATGTGGAAGCTCTCCGCCGGACTAAGGCGACTGGTGAGCACTCATTCTCTCAATCTCTCAATAGATCATCCTCAACAATTCCATGTAGAGCAGGAGCTTTTGATTGGTCGCCTCAAAGATGTCAAGACTGGCTATGATCGAGATCTCTGCTGCATGGAAGGCACCCGCAAATTGCTCCTCGAACAAATCATTGCTTGGGTGACCAATGGATCGGAACAGGCAGACGGGGGGAATACATACTGGATCTACGGCTTACCTGGAATCGGCAAAACATCTTTAGCTCATTCGATTTGTGCGACACTTCACGATGAAGAGCAGCTCGCCGGAGCATTTTTCTGCCGGAGGGATGACCAGGAATTAAGAGAGCCCAGAAATATCCTTCCGACTCTCATCCGCAAACTCGCGATACTCTTCCCCCCCTTTCGAAGCATTGTCGCAGATTATCTTCGTAACGACCCGAACATAACACCAGAGTCAATGCGGCCCACTCTCTTCCTTGACTTCATCCGCAAACTTCCTCGCCTCCCCGAAAAGACTCTCGTCTTTGTCATTGATGCACTTGATGAGTGTGGCAGCACTCAGACTCGTCCAGGCATTCTGAAGGTCCTGACCGACGCCGCTGCACACGCTCCGTGGCTCAAAGTTATCATCACCAGCAGACAAGAAGTCGATATCCAACGTTTCTTTGATAGTCTTACCCAGCATTTGCAATACGATTTGACCGCAGATAAAGAGACCACCTGTGACCTACGAATCTTCGCCAAAGACCGATTCAGTACGGTGGCTTCAATGCGGCACCTCCAATCTCCTTGGCCAGAACAATTGCTGTTCGAAGGAGTCATCACCCGGGCAGCGGGTCTGTTCATCTTCATCGAGACTCTTGCACGTGCCCTTGAGCATTGCGATGACGCCACTGAGCTGTTAGCGACGACCTTGCATGACTCCGCCGATCCTGGCTTGACGTCTCTATATGGACTTTACTCCAGTATCGTCAGAGCACGGAGAGTGCGTCGCAGTGCCGAATTTCGGCGGATGATGGGAGTGCTTCTTATAACGGCGCCGCAACGCCCACTGTGCGAAGAGACGATTGGAGAGCTGGCGGGGGTGAAACCTGACCTAGTGAAAATGTGGGTAGACGATCTCGGCTCAATGCTCTATCGAGACGAAGGGCCCAATGGAGGGATTCGAGTCCGGCATTTGTCCATTTCGGACTTCTTTGTGAGCGATGACGGTCATGCCGACTATCAAGTCAACCTCCAAGACGCAAATGTAGAACTGGGTATCGCGTGCTTCGAGAAGATGTTTGAACAGCTCCGTTTCAATATTTGCGGGCTCGAAGATTCCCGGCTCGCGAATGATGACATTAAAGATCTCCCATCGCGAATCAAAGAAAACATTTCCGACGCTTTGCAGTATAGTTCTCTGTATTGGTCAAATCACCTTTGCTTTAACCCCGACACTGGCGATCGGCGCGTGTGGGAAAACCTGAGAAAATTCTTTGAAGGACCGTATGCATTATTTTGGGTTGAAGTATTGAGCGTTATGGGAATGTTGCGAATTGGCGTTCCAAGTCTTCGAGAACTGACATCGACCTTGGTCAAGGTGAGTACAGCCCCGGCTTGCTCTCATGGGCATTCCAAAATTATTCTCACGTTCTCTAGGATACGGATCTGAAACTCATGGAAAGAATTCAGGATGTTTTTCGTTTCATGATCGTCTTTCGCACACCCATCTCCATGAGCACTCCGCACACCTATATTTCAACGGGACCATTCCTGCCCTCAGAGTCACCTTTATCAACCATCCTCAGTACACATTTTACTCTAGGCATTAAGATGCGAGGAGGAAAATTGATTTTATGGCCAGAGCCGGCATTAGAATGGATTGGACACGGGGGTAGTGTGAATTGCACGAGTTATTCTCCCAATGGGCGCTACATTGTCACTGGATCCGATGACGAGACAATTCGGATCTGGGATGCCGAGACTGGCCTTACAGTCAGCAAGCCTCTGGAGGGGCATACTGCATCTGTCCAGTCAGTCGTGTACTCTCCTGATGGGCGCCACATCATCTCTGGGTCGTATGACAAGACAATTCGAATCTGGAATGCCGAGACTGGTTCTGCAGTCGGCACACCTCTAAAGGGGCACACTAGCTACGTGTGGTCAGTTGCTTACTCTCCCGATGGGCGGCATATCATCTCTGGATCTGATGACAAGACAATTCGAATCTGGAATGCAAAGACTGGCTCTGCAGTCGGCGAGCCTCTAGAGGGGCACACTAGCTACGTGTTGTCAGTTGCTTACTCTCCCGATGGGCGGCATATCATCTCTGGATCTGGTGACAAGACAATTCGAATCTGGAATGCAGAGACTGGCTCTGCAGTCGGCAAGCCTCCAGAGGAGCACACTAACTGGGTGCGGTCAGTTGCGTACTCTCCCGATGGGCGGCACATCATCTCTGGATCCGATGACAAGACAATTCGAATCTGGAATGCTGAGACGGGTTCTGTAGTTGGCAAGCCTTTAGAGGGGCATACTGGCTATGTGCGGTCAGTTGCTTACTCTCCAGATGGGCGACATATCATCTCTGGATCCAGTGACAAGACAATTCGAATCTGGGATGCCGAGACTGGCTCAGCAGTCAGCAAGCCACTGGAGGGGCATACTGCATGGGTCCAGTCAGTTGTGTACTCTCCTGATGGGCGCCACATCCTCTCTGGGTCGAGTGACAAGACAATTCGAATCTGGAATGCCGAGACTGGTTCTGCAGTTGGCAAGCCTGTAGAGAAGCACACTGACAAGGTGAACTCAGTTGCTTACTCTCCTGATGAGCGGCATATCATCTCTGGATCTGATGACTGGACGATTCGAATCTGGAACGCAGAGACTGGCTCTGCAGTTGGCGAGCCTTTAGTGGGGCACACTGACTATGTCCTGTCAGTTGGTTGCTCTCCCGATGGGCGGCACATCATCTCTGGATCTCGTGACAAGACAATTCGAATCTGGAATGCCGAGACTGGTTATGTAGTTGGAAAGCCTCTAGAGGGACACACTGACTACGTGCAGTCAGTTGCTTACTCTCCCGATGGGCGGCGTGTCGTCTCTGGGTCTGATGACAAGACAATTCGAATCTGGGATGCCGAAATTGGCTCTGCAATTGGCGAGCCTCTAGGGGGCCACAGTGACTATGTCATGTCAGTTGCTTACTCTCCCGATGGGCGGCACATCATCTCTGGATCTCGTGATAAGACAATTAGAATCTGGAATGCTGAGACGGGTTCTGTAGTTGGCAAGCCTCTAGAGGGCCATACGGACTGTGTGCGGTCAGTTGCTTACTCTCCCGATGGGCGGCGTATCGTCTCTGGGTCTGATGACAAGACGATTCGAATCTGGGATGCCAAGACTGGCTCTGCAGTTTGCGAGCCTCTAGGGGGCTACAGTGACTGGGTCCTATCAGTTGCTTACTCTCCCGATGGCCGGCACATCATCTCTGGATCTCGTGACAAGACAGTTCGAATCTGGAACGCAGAGACTGGCTCTGCAGCCAGCAAGGTTCTAGAGGGGCACACTGACTGCGTGAACTCAGTTGCCTACTCTCCCGGTGGACGCCACATCATTTCTAGCTCCGATGATGAAACCATTCGAATCTGGGAAACTGAGACCTGCTCTATAGTCGACAAGCCTCTGGAACGGCACAATGACAGGGTGGAGTCAGTTGCTTACTCCCCCGATGGGCGGCACTTCGTCTCTGGATCCTATGATAACACAATTCGGATCTGGAATGCTGAGACTGGCTCTGCGATTGGCGGGCCGCTAGAGGGGCACAGTCGCTGGGTGCTCTCAGTTGCTTACTCTCCCGATGGCCGCCACATCATTTCTGGATCTCGTGACAAAACAATCCGAATTTGGAATGCCGACACTGGCTCTGCAGTCTGTAGGTCTCTGGAGGGGCACACTGACTATGTGCAGTCAGTTGCTTACTCTCCCGATGGGCGGCGTATCGTCTCTGGGTCTGATGACAAGACAATTCGAATCTGGGATGCCAAGACTGGCTCTGCAGTTGGCGAGCCCCTAGGGGGCCACAGTGACTATGTCATGTCAGTTGCTTACTCTCCCGATGGGCGGCACATCATCTCTGGATCTCGTGACAAGACAATTCGAATCTGGAATGCTAAGACGGGTTCTGTAGTTGGCAAGCCTTTAGAGGGGCATACTGACTATGTGCGGTCAGTTGCTTACTCTCCCGATGGGCTGACCATCATCTCTGGATCTGATGACAAGACAATTCGAATCTGGAATGCCGAGACTGGCTCTTCAATCGGCAAGCCTCTAGAGGGGCACAATAGATATGTCCTGTCAGTCGCGTACTCTCCCGATGGCCAGTTCATCATTTCTGGATCGGAGGACAAGACAATTCGAATCTGGAATGCCGAGGCTGGTTCTCCAGTCAGCAAGCCTCTGGAGGGGCACACTCACTCTGTGACGTCTGTTGCATACTCTCCCGATAGGCAGCATATCATTTATGGATCCAGTGATGGTGCTATTCACTTGTGGAACTCATTTTCACACATTCTTATTCTATTTATTCCGCCCAAACCGTCCAAAAAGGCTGGATTGCCAGACTCAGAGGGTTGGGTCAGAGACTCTGGGGGGGGCTTACTCTACTGGGTGCCCCAAGACTGTCGCACAGGACTACATTCACCTGCTCTCCTTACAATCCCTATCACATCCCCTATTCGGTCCGTTTCTCTTCAATTTGAGGGATTTGTCTTTGGAACCTCTTGGACCCAAAATTTTAACACCGCAAAGCGCTAGCCTGTCTTTGAGATTGAGTTTGGGCCTGTAGTTTGTTATATTGGTTACTCCTTACATGTTGTAGTTTGCAGTCTCTTCTTCTTTTTCTCACTTTGTCACGTGTGGTGGCCAGATAGCAGGATCTCCTCCATTTATTAGGTCATACATATGTGATTGTTATAATTCTGTCCTGCCCGAGTCTACACCATGACATATACGAGGACAGAATATTAATGTCATGGATGGTTTTTTAGACGAAATGTGTGGACCTGTCACCTACCATGAAATTGTTGAAGATTTCCAATGACCGTGAAATGTGATTCATAATAGACTGTCCTCGTCAGAACACGTGGCCTCCACCAGAGAGTCAACGATTTGAAGCAATTTTGGGGGTAGCCCTTCACAACGGTACAGTCCAAGAGACCGAGTGAGCGGAGGGCGGAGCGTTACATATTTGTGGTGGGTTGTTAGTGTTTGTTCGTGCATCTACCACATTTGTTTTCACGCGTTTCATCGAGCCAAATGCGTGGAGAGAATGTAGGGATGTATATTTTGATGCACCTCGCGCTCTTTCAAGCTGGAGACTTGACGCTTGTGCCATATCTCTCGATCAGACGGAGGCTCAACCGTTGGCTCCTCGGCGGAAGGCTAGACACCCGACGGACAGAGGGGTTACTGACCATTAATGGGTTAATCACTGCCCCTATGCCACCTACCCATGCTTTAGTCCCGCACACGAAATATCAGTCCCTTACGCCAGGAGGAGCAACGAAAGCCCTTCACAGAGTCGGGTGCAAATCAAATTTTCCGTTTGCCAGTACCGTATGATAGCTCGATTCCTGAGTTCCAAGGCAAGTTCTTGTGGAGCGCGAATATTCTGCTGTGTATCTTTTCCTGACCCCAAAGTTCCAGACACCCTTTGCAACAAAAGTCTGCGGTTTTCTCTTACACCCGTTGTATGATGCGCCAGCGATGGTGCTCCAACAGTCGCCTTGCTTTTCTGTATTGGATACCAAACCACTCGAGCAGCCTTTTGGAATATTGGGTAGAGAACGAAAGTGAAATTGAATGGTGCTGAGGAGTGAGAACAGGCCTTCGTCGATGCTAAAGCTGCACAACCCCCCTAACGCTGGATAGTGGAGGAATCGGTTCTATATATCGTGTCCGGCATCCATATTTAGTCCTGAAACGTGAACTGCAGGGGTTTGCTTGTTCAGCAGCGCTCCGGAGTTTGCGCGTTCTAATTTCGCTTTTGAAGCCCAGTGCCGTTATGATAGGTGCTCAGACAGAAAAATATCTGAGCCGTAAATCATCGGCCGGACGCTAGGAATTCCCATCCTCCCGCATCGGATGGGTAGAGTCGAAGTGCGGATGACACAACCGAAAGGAGTGGAAGGAGGTACACTATACACACCACAGCTTCTAGAGGATACAACAAACTGTCCAGAATCGATCCGGACCCTACTCCAGCTCTCTTCTGTTTGAATGCCAATCCTTTATGGAGAAGAAGTCCAGATTCGCAGTTTCGTCGCTCTTACTTCATTGCAATGCCACAGCGACGCATTCTACCTGGGAAGCTTCACAACTCGGCTTCACCCCACTCGGTCAGTCAACAGAAAAAAACTCGCTTTTCCAAAGGTATGTCCGCGGTTCAACTACCAAAAGTGACACCTTTTTGAATACAACATAAAGCATCAGCAAGCACCTAACATTCATTCATTCATGCATCCATTCATGCATTCGCGAGGCCATCGAGAGTTCGTGATCATTCTGAAACATCAAAACCATCGTCGCCGAGCATAGTTGAAAAGAAAATTCTCAGAGAAAATTGCGAGAAATGCAAGGGTCCTAGAAAACCGAAAGATAAAGTGATTTGGCAGGGAACAGTTGAAAAACCAGTTGGTCTAATCGCGGTCTCGTCCGCTCTTGTTGATGGAAAGCTTGCCCATCTCCTTTCGCTGACGCAAGGTTTTTACTTCTTGACCAACTAGATCCCGGAGGCGGTCAAGTTCGACCAAACGCTCAGGTTTCGTTCCCATGAGCAGGTTGCGCCAAATGCCCGCCGCCCCCACAGAGTTGTCAACGAGGAG
>WNFL01231069.1_pt1 | contig 21167 bp, 20 predicted proteins | sample 5400361 | NCBI WGS metagenome assembly WNFL01 (sample SAMN13153351, study PRJNA577476) | soil metagenome | isolation source: 40 cm soil on Douglas fir-dominated hillslope | place: USA:California | collected 2013-09-17
GCGCTGCGCGCGACGCTAATCTGCGGCCAAAGGAGCGCTTCGTCAGGCTTCGGCCGCCGTCGAATACTCTCGTGCAGATGCTCTTCGACCGACTTGGCTTGCGCGCTATGCTTGAAACGGACGCGCTTAAGGAAAAATTGAAGATGGCCGGATTGCGCGGACAAGCGCCGCTGGTCACCTACATCTTCTCCCGTATCGTGATGCCCGTGGCACTGGCCGCAGTTGCGCTGTTCTACGTCTACGCAATCATGCCGGGGGCAGCCTACCCACCCGCGATCAAGCTCGCCATGGCGCTAGGCATCGGCCTTGTCGGTTTCTATCTGCCGAACGTGTTTCTCGAAAACTTGGTCCAGCGCCGGCAGCACGCCATCAGCAGCGCGTTCCCGGATGGGCTCGATATGCTGCTCATCTGCGTCCAGGCCGGAATGTCGATAGAGGCGGCGTTCGGCAAGGTCGCGAAGGAGATCTCCGGCCAGTCGATCGAGCTTGCCGAGGAGTTCAGTCTGACCACGGGACAGGCTTACGAGAATCTTGGCAAGCGGACCGGTCTATCCGGCGCCAAGGCGATCGCCGTCGCTCTCATCCAGGCCGAGCTATGGGACTGCCATCGGCCAGGCGCTGCGGGTGATGGCGAAAGAGCACCGCGATCAGCGGATGGCAGACGCAGAGAGGAAGGCCGCCGCATTGCCACCCAAACTGACCGTCCCAATGATCATTTTTTCCTGCCCGTTCTGTTTGTGGTGATCCTCGGACCGGCGCTGCTGCAGGTGGTCAAGCTGCATTGAAACTCCGATAGGCCGGCCAAGCGCTAGAGCTGGAATCTCAGTACGCCCGTCCCTGTATAAAGAGCGGTTTCAGGGTTGCGAGGCCCTGAATGTCCGCGCGGACCAGCCGAGCACAGCCGGCGCCGGCCCGCCCTCGAGCGGCTCGCCCCGGCGCTCGGCCAGCTGGCGCAGACTGTCGATGTCGGCCGAGGCATTGCCAGCCGGCAGATCGAGCGCAGCAATCTGCCTCGCCTCCTCGTAGTTGCCGCGCAGCCCGAGCACCAACGCCAGGTTCTGGCGCACTCTCGGATCGCTGCCGCGCGCTTCGGCCGCCCTCCGTAGCAGCGGCTCGGCCTTGTCCCATTGGCCGTCGGCCGCGAGCGCCAGTCCGAGATTGCTCGTGACGGAGGCCTGGCCGGGAGCCAGGGCGAGCGCGCGCTCGTAACAAGCGATCGCTCCCCGGTACTGACCCAGGTGCGCCAGCACCGTTCCCCTCGCCGAGATGACGCCCCAGTCGGGACGGCCGGGGTCGTCGGCCATGTCGAGAAGCTTCCCGGCCAGCCTGATCTGCCCGAGCTCGAGAGCAAGCCGCCCATAGTCCGAGGCAAGCTCGCGGCTTTCGCCGTGGTAGATGGACGCCTGCTGAAGGATGGACAGCGCCTTCTCCGGCTCGCCGGCCGCTTTCAGAGTGCGCGCATACCCGAGCGAGGCCGCGAGATCACGTGGGTCGTCGGAATTGCGCGCGGCCATGGTTGGAGCCGGTGCCTCCAGCGGCTGTGGAACGATCGGCTCTCGCGGCAGCGCCGTTGCACCGCTGCCAGCTGGGAGCAGGTTGGTCGCCGGAGCCGTCTGTGCACAGGCGCCGACCAGAAATGCCACGACAAGTGCCAGACCGGCGCGACTCAGCGGCGACCGCGCGCGATCGCCCCACCTCTTCCGCAACATCTGATTCTCCCCTACCGACTCGCCCCTGCGATTCGGTACCCGGAGCAGCTTCGGTAACAGGCATCAAGAAAGGCTTAAGGCCGGGGTTGCCGGCCTGCTTCGCCGATGGAGCAGCTTCCCGGGGCAGGCGCTACTTTGCGTCGACCGCCGCGCGCTCGGCTTTCTGCCTTGCGGTTCTCTCCTTGGCGAGCGCCTGCCAGGCACCTTTCGCCGACTTCTCGGAAGCCATCTTGGCGTCACGCGCAGCCGAAAGCTCGGCCTCCGCCTCCTTCAACGTCTGCTCAGCTTGCGCACGCGCGGTGCGCTCCTGCTCGGCTCGAGCCTCCGCCTTCTTGATCAGCGCCTCCGGCGAATCACTCGAGAGCGATGCTTCCTTGGCGAGCTGCGCGTCGCGATACTCCTTGAGCTGCCGTGTCACCGTCTCTTTTGCCTTCTGCTCCTGCGCAAGGTCGGCGCTGAGCTTCGCCACCGCCTTGTCCGCAGCATCCTTGGCGGCGCGAAGCGGTGCCAGCACATCGCGAGCATCCTTGGCGGCGCGTTCGGCTGCATCCTTCGCGGCTTTGTCCTGAGTGGCCTGATCGCGGCTCTCTTTCGCGATGCGCTCGGCCGCTTCCCGCGCTGTTCGCTCGCGACCGAGCTGGTCCCTGGCTTCCTTGGCGGCCCGCTCCATCGCCTGGCCGGCAGCACGCAGCTCCGATATTTGGGCCTGAACATCGGCCTGGGCCTTTTGCAATCCCTCCTTGACCGCCTGCTCCCGCGCGAGCTGGTCGGCGAGACCCTTCGCGGTGCGCTCGATTGTGTCCCGCTCGGTCCGCTCCCGGGCGCGCAACGCCGTCGACTCCCGATAGGCCTTGCTGGCGGCCTCGCGAGCGACCCGCTCCTGAGCGAGCTGCTCGCCGACGGATTTGACGTTGAACTCGGCCGAAGCTCTTGCGCTCTGCTCAAGCATGAGCTGCTCCGAGGTGGCCTTGACCGCCTTTTCGGCGCCCTCGCGGGATTTCCGCTCAGACGATAGCTGGCTGCCTGTCGTCTTCACGGCCGTCTCGGCCTCAGCCTTCGCCGCCAGCTCCTCCGTGAGCTGGCGTTGCGTCGCCATCAGGTCGCGCGCAAGCATCTGCCGCTCGTAGCTTGGCGAGGAGAAGTACAGCACGCTGCCGAGCACAAGGAGGACCGCCGTGTTGGACCCGGCGATCGTCGCCGCCACGCGGCGCTTGTCGTGATCGGTCCACAGCGTGGTGACGCTGCGCAGGTACCGCCTGAGCTTCGGGCCACTCTGCCATGGATCGTAGCTGCCGAAACTCCAGACGTGGCCTTCGGGATCGCTGCACACATAGGTGCTGCCCTGCTCCTGCTCGGCCTCGAGCGCCATCAGGATCTGCGCGCCGGCCGCCTTGGCCCGCTCGAAGTGGGTCTCGATGTCCGCGACGATGAAGTAGCAGAGCTGCGTCTCGACATCGCCGATCTCATCGGGCTGCCGCATCATGCGGTCGAAGCCCGAGCCGCGGGCTGGGCCAAGCAGGATCATGCCACTGCCGAGCACAAGCTGGGCTTGCGCGATGGTGCCGTCCTCGCCGAGCGACTGCGAATATCGCTCAAAGCCGAATGCGCTGCACAGCCACTCGATCGCCGCCGGCAGATCACGGTATCGAAGGACCGGTACGACCCGCGTCTGGGGCTTGAGCCACGCCAAGAGGGTTTCCCCCGCTGAGTTGAAGACCGGAATTTATCCACACAATTGGAAGAGCAGACAAGCCGCTGTTTTGTGCGCCGGCGAGCGGAGTGAATTTCTGTTTGCGGAACGCGCCCGGCGTTTCACAAACTCGCGGGAAACCGGTCGCCGCAACTCGTCCGAGGCCGCCGTTAGTCGCGTTCCCGGACTTTAAAGTTGAGGCCGCCCTTTGGCGTAAGCGTGACTGTCGCGTTGATGCCCGGCGGCTCATTGCCCACATACTCGGGCCTGAAGCGACGCAGCAGCATGGACAGGGCGAGCGTGTTCTCGACCTGGCTCATGGCCCCGCCGATGCACGAGCGCTTGCCCGCGCCGAAGGGAAGATAGGTGTACTTCGCGCGCTTCTTGGCAGCGTCACCCATCCAGCGCTCAGGGCGGAATGCCTCCGGCTCGTCCCAGTACTTGGCGCTGTGGTGGACGCCGTAGGCGAACATGACGATGCGGTCGCCCGGCTTGATCTCCTTGCCGTCAATCGTGTCGGCCTTCTCGGCAACTCGGATCAGCCCCCAGATCGGCGGATAGAGACGCATTGTCTCCTGGATCACTGCGCGGGTATAGGCGAGCGCCGAGTAGTCCGCGGCGGTGGGCTCGCGGTCGCCATAAGTGACCTCGCCCTCGCGACGGATGCGGTCCGCGGCCTCGGGGTCACACGACGTGAGGTAGAGCGCCCAGGCGAGCGTCAGTGCCGTTGTCTCCGTGCCGGCCCAGAGATATTGCTTCATTTCGTCGACCGCCTGCTGGTGATCGAACTCCGGAAAGGCCGGATCGGCGACAGCCTTCTCTAGCATGCCGAACAGTGTGCGCTCACGATGCTCGCGCGGGTCGGCTGCCATGACGATGTCGGGGACACTGCCCCAAACTTCGACCGCCTTCGCCGCCGACTCCTCGGCGATCTCGAATTCCTCGCCCGCCACCCGCTTCAGGCGGATGGATTTGTGGTTCATGACGTCGGTATACGTCTTGACGCACTGGAACACGAAATGCGGGTTGAATGGCATATCGCGGTCGAACAGCGCTTTGCAGATCATGTCCGCTGCAAGCGTCCAGGTCTGCTCGACCATCTCCACCGTCTCGCCGGTTTTGGCAAGTTCGCCCCAGCGTTCCATCTTGGCGCGAATGGCGGCGAGGAAGTAGGGGATGTATTCGGCGAACATGTCGGGATGGAACGCCGGCTGCTGAGGTGCCCGGATCTTTTGCCAGAGCTGCCCGTCAACCGTGATCATGGACTTGCCGAAGATCGGTCTCAGCCCATCGAAGTACTTGATGTAATTGTCCGCCTTAGCAACCAGCACGTGCTTGAAATGATCCGGCTCCGTCAGGAATACGATCCGCTGATTGGCCAAGTTTACAGTGATCAGCCCGCCATAACGCTCCACCATCTGCATGAGCGTCCGCATCGGGTTATCGGGATCACCCTTGAGCAGCGGGGTCAGTTTGAACCAGATTGAGCTCTCTTCACCGAGCTGATGCACATTGGTCGGAGCCATGACAGTCATAGATCGAATTCACTCCGCGAAGCTCTCGCCGGCGCTGGTCCGGCTGGCGCTTGCCCTGCGGGCCCTGTGCTCGGATCTCGGCCGGGAATCAACCGACGGCGAGGCGGATAGGTGTCCGACGGACATTCTTGCGTCGTACCACCGGTGCCCCGGAGCGTCTACAATCCAGATTCATCCGCTTCATAATAGCGCGATTCCAGCGGGCTCCTGTTAACGAATCAATGCCTAATCCTCAACCAACTCACCCTGAGCGAGGTGGTTCTGGCGCCGGTGAAAAAAGCACCGCATCCCCGGTCGGCCGATCGATTACCACACGACCGCCGGTGAGCCGGGCAGCACCGGAGGCGACCAGACGCAACGCCATCGGATAAAGCGCGTGCTCGGCCCGCAATATGCGTTCGGCCAAGCGGTCCGGCGTGTCCTCATTAGCGACCGGCACCGCCGCCTGCGCCACGATGGGGCCGGAATCCACCTCCGGCACGACGAAATGAACGCTGCAGCCGGCAATCCTGACGCCCGCAGCCAGTGCCTGCTCCTGGGGATGCAAGCCCTTGAATGCGGGCAGCAAGGACGGGTGAATATTGAGCATATGGCCATGCCAGACGCTGACGAAGCCGGGCGTCAGCATGCGCATGAACCCGGCACAGCAGACGAGGTCGACGCGCGCACTCGTCAGCGCGGCTTGAAGCGCCGCCTCGAAGTCCTCACGACTTGGGAAAGCCTGGTGGTCGATCGATTGGGTGGCGATGCCCTCCCCGGCAGCCCAGGCCAGCCCTGGCGCGTCCGGGCGATTCGAGATGACGATTGCTATCTCCCCGGGAAACCCGGGATCGCGCGCGGCGTCGACCAGCGACTTCATATTCGAGCCGCGGCCAGAGATGAGGATACCGACGCGTTTCCTGATCATGGTTCGCGATCATGCGCTCCGGTGCTTCGCTTCAAGCCGCGAAACTCAGCCGACCCGAGAAACGCACCGCCTCGGCCAAGCCCTTACCTTTGGCTTCGGTCTTCTCGCCGGTCCCGGCCATCAGCTCGCCGATGATCCACGGGCTCTCACCCTGTGCGCCGAGCGAGGACAGGACGGCTTGCGCTTCATCCCGGCCGGCGACGACGACGAGGCCGATGCCGCAGTTGAAGGTCCGCAGCATCTCGGCAGTATCGAGCCGACCGGCGCGCTGCAGCCAGCCAAACACCGGGGGTGCCGTCCACCCCGTCAAGTCGATACCGGCGGCGATGCCGTCGGGCAAGACCCGAGGAATGTTCTCGGAAAGACCGCCGCCGGTGATGTGGGCGAGCGCTTTGACGCCGCCGGTTTCGCCAATTGCAGCCAGCAGCGGCTTAACGTAAATCCTGGTGGGAACGAGCAACGCCTCGCCCAGCGGCGTCGCCCGATCGAAGGGGGCCGGGTCGTCCCACGCCAGTCTCTCCTCGGCAACCAGGCGGCGGATCAGCGAATAGCCGTTCGAGTGCGGGCCAGACGATGGCAGTCCGATCAGCACGTCGCCGGTGGCAAGGTCAGTCCGCGGCAAGACTCTGCTGCGCTCGACGGCACCGACAGCGAAGCCGGCGAGATCATAGTCGGAGCCCGAGTACATGCCTGGCATTTCCGCCGTCTCGCCGCCGATCAGCGCGCATCCGGCCTGCCGGCACCCGTCCGCAATGCCGGCAATGACGGTCTCCGCCGTGCCGACGTCGAGCTTTCCGCAGGCGAAATAATCGAGGAAAAACAGAGGCTCCGCGCCCTGCACCACGAGATCGTTCACGCACATGGCCACCAGATCTACGCCGATCGTCTGGTGCCGACCGGTCTCTATGGCGATCTTGAGCTTGGTGCCGACGCCGTCATTGGCGGCGACCAGCAGGGGGTCGGTGAAACCGGCGCGCTTCAGGTCGAACAGGCCACCGAAGCCGCCGAGGTCGGCATCGGCACCCGGCCGGCGTGTCGACTTGGCAAGCGGCTTGATCGCCCGAACGAGCGCATTGCCGGCGTCGATGTCGACCCCGGAGTCGCGGTAGGTGATCGGGCTGTTCGGGCGCTCGGCTGAGCCGGTCATGGTGACCCCATGCGCTTGGACATCGAGGTCTGCTCGGGACGCCGGCCAGAACGTTGACCTAACCCCATTTTCGCCCCATTGGTGCTTTGGTGATGCGGGCGTCGTAGCAGAAAATTCGAGATCTGCCACTTGGATAGTCGCGCCGTTGAAACGAGCGCCGACATGGGCACGGGGGACGGACGTGAGCTGGCAGCAGATCAGGAACCAGGCAATCGGCTGCGCAACCGCCCTCGTCGCCGCTACGGTCGCGAATTTCGGTGCGGCCGTTGCCGCCGGGTCGGCCTATACGGTTGCAAATTACCCCGTCGATGCCACCTCGGCCAACGCTGTCGCGGCCAAGGAACGGGCCTATGCCGATGGCCGTCAGGCAGCGTTCAGGTCGCTGCTGAAGAGGATCGTCCCGGTCACGGCCTACAAACAGATCGCCAATGTCAAGGGTGAGGACGCAGGCCGCCTGATCGAAGGCATCGCCGTGCGGTCCGAGCGCACATCTGCGACCCAATACATCGCCAGCCTCGACTTTTCTTTCCAGGCCGAAGCCGTTCGCGATCTGCTGGCGCGCCAGGGAATACCGCTGGTCGATGTCCAGTCCCCGGCAATCGTTGTGGTGCCCGTCTATTCGGCGCCAGCCGGGGCCGAGGCGGCGATACCAGTGGAGCTTACCCAGTCGCGAGCCGGCCGGGCCTGGGCCGAGGGATGGAAGGGCCTCGATCTCGAGCATGCCCTGACGCCGATCAAGCTTGCGACATTGAAGCCCGATATCTCGCCACAGGCATTGCAGTCGCTGCGGAACGGCGACGGCGGCGCGCTGAGCACCATCGCCCGGTCGTACGCGGCCGACTATCTGGTGATTGCATTCGCCGAGGGTGACGGAGCTGGCAAGCGTCTCAATGTGACGCTCGTCGGGCAGGATGCCGTCGGCGGATTCCAACTGAAGCGCTCCTACCGGCTCGCCGCAGACGATTTCTCATATACGGCCGAGCTTGCGGCGGTGGTCGCGCTCGGCACACTCGAAGGTCGCTGGAAGGCGCGGCAAACGGTATCGCTCGCCGGCGGCAATGGGGCTCTGGGCGGCGCGCCGAAGCTGGTCCAACTCATGGTCGAGTTCAGGAACCTCCAGCAATGGCAGGGGATCCGGCGCCAGATCGCCGAGCTACCGGGCGTCCGGGATGTCGAGGTCGGTGGCATTTCCGCCCGCAACGCCGACGTCGAGCTGCGCTATCCCGGCGGCGGCGATTCCCTCGCGGATGCGTTGCAGGCGCAGGGGTTGGAGGTGCGCCGGGCCGGTGACGCGCTCGTCGTCCGGCCGAGCCCTTGATGGCTCGACCAATCCAAGCAATATCAGTTACTTTGACAAATTAATTGAGCGGTCCCGCCAGCACCGGCGATACCGCGCACGGTGTAACGAGGGCCGCGTCAGGCTACCAGTTTGAGCATCCCCAATCTCATAACTCTCGGACGGGCGATGGTTGTCCCCGTCGTGTTCTGGCTGCTGGTCTCGGGCCGGATGCCGGCCGCGTTCATCCTGTTCGTCGGGGCCGGATTGAGCGATGCCGTTGATGGCTATCTCGCCAAGCGCTATGGCTGGCAGACGGTGCTCGGCGCCTACCTCGACCCGCTCGCCGACAAGATGCTGATCGTATCGGTCTTCATCGCGCTCGGCGTGCTCGGCGAGCTCCCGTCCTGGCTGGTGATCGCGGTCGTCTCGCGCGACATCCTAATCGTCGTCGCAGTCGTGCTGTCATGGCTTCTCACGCACCCGGTTCGGATCAAGCCGCTTGCTGTCAGCAAAGCCAACACTGTGGCGCAGATCCTGCTGGCGGGTGTGGTTCTCGCCGATGGTGGCTTCAACCTGGGTCTCGATGTCTTGCGGATAGTGTTAGTGTGGTTGACGGCCGCCCTGACGTTCGCCTCGCTCGCGGCCTATCTGCGGGCATGGCTGCTACATATGGCCGGCCAGGAGATTGACGGGCCGAGCATCTGAGTTGCAGGAGTTTCGGGCAGGTCGGGCGTCCGGAGTGCGGCGGGAAAGCGGGGGCGATCGCAACATGCGCGTGGAACGGCAAGTGCTCTTTTGGCTCGCGGTTCTCATCCTGCTCGTGTTCGCCATACTGGCGCTCAAGTCCGTGCTGCTGCCGTTCGTCGCCGGGATGGTGATCGCATACGCCCTGAACCCTTTGGCCGACCGCCTGACCGCGCTCGGCGTGCCGCGGACATTGGCGTCGGTGATCATTATCGCGCTGATGCTCTGTGCGCTGGCCGTTGCCCTCATCTTTGTCGTGCCCCTGCTCGTGAAGCAGGTCCAGCAGTTTGCGACGACGCTGCCGTCGGAGGCGCAGCGGCTGCGGCATCTCCTGGAAGACTGGGCCCGCGTGCGCATGGGCGACCGCTTTCCGGACTTTCAGGCGGCGCTGAACGAGGGCGCGGCGCAGCTATCAAGCAATTGGACAAGCCTTGCGGGAGTCATTGCACAGTCGGTCTGGTCGCAAGGCTTGGCGATCGTCAACTTCGGCGCTCTGCTTCTGATCACTCCCTTGGTCGTCTTCTATATGTTGGTCGACTGGCGTCGGATGATCGACAAGATCGCCGCGCGACCACGCTCCGACGATCCGGCGCCTTGCCTCGGACATCGATGATGCGATTGCGGCGTTCATCCGCGGACAGGGGCTCGTCTGCCTCATCCTCGGCGCCTTGTATGCGGCCGGGCTGAGCTGGGCCGGCCTGCCTTATGGGCTCTTGATCGGCCTCGCGACCGGGATATTGAGCTTCGTTCCGTTCGTCGGCTGGGCGCTCGGGCTGCTGACCGCATTGAGCGTTGCGGCCATCCAGTTCTGGCCAGACACGGTGCCGCTGCTCAAGGTGCTCGCCGTGTTCGCAGCGGGGCAGGCGCTCGACGCCGCGCTGCTCCAGCCCAAGATCGTCGGGCCAAAAATCGGGCTGCATCCGGTCTGGCTGATCTTTGCGCTCTTTGTCTTCAGCTATATGTTCGGATTTGTTGGCGTCCTGGTTGCGGTGCCGGTAACAGCCGCCATCGCCGTGCTGGTCCGCTTCGCGATCGAGGTCTATCTTACAAGCCCGATCTACCAGGGCCACGACGCGCCGCGCGCCGCGAGCCTCCGCGAGCGGGAGCGCGTATGAGCAGCCTGCCGGAGCAACTCGCTTTCGACCTGCCGCTGCGCTCGGCCCTCGGCGCGGAAGATTTCCTCGTCAGCGCCTGCAACGCGGCGGCCGTGGCGGTGATCGACCGCTGGCCTGATTGGCCGCACGCGGCGGCCATCGTTGGCGGCCCTGCCGGTTCCGGCAAGAGCCACCTCGTGAATGTATGGCGGACGAAGTCGGGAGCCCCGGTGCTTGCGGCGACGGAGCTCGAGGAGGGCGCGGTGGCCCAGTTCGAGCAGCAGGGTGCACTCGCTGTCGAGGATATTGATAGGGGCATTGGGGATGAGCGGGTGCTGTTCCATATTCTGAATACGGCGGTCGAAAGGAAGCTCTCGCTGCTGCTGACAGGCCGGGTTGCTCCTGGTGAAATCGGGCTGCCGGATCTGAGATCGCGGCTACGCGCGCTGCCATTCGTTCAGATTGCCCAGCCGGACGAGCCGCTGCTCAAGGCACTGCTCGTGAAGCTGTTTGCCGACCGTCAGCTCGGCGTCGAGCCCCATGTCGTGTCATTCCTGGCACTGAGGATTGAGCGCTCGATGGAGGCGGCTCAAAAGATCGTGGCGGAGGTCGATCGGCTGGCGCTGGCCAGCCACCGCAAGGCGACGCGGGCGCTGGCAGGGGAAGCATTTCAGCGCTACGAGGCGAGCCGCCATGGAAACTGACTGCGGGAGCTTGCGTCGCGGCGTCGAACGCCCCGGACAGCCGCGAGGTTTTGTCGAGGCGTTGCCGGTAGGATCGTCATCGGCAGGGATGTCATAATGCTGTTGCAGATGCCAAGCCACAAGCTCTCGGGCGCGCGCTTCGGGAGTTTGACATGACGGCCATGAAGGGCAAGGCCAGGACGAAGGTCAAGGTGGAGAACGTACCCCAGGGGCCTGCCAGGTTCTACAACCGCGAGCTGTCCTGGTTGCAGTTCAATCGGCGTGTGCTGGAGGAAGCTCTCAACACCCGCCATCCTCTACTCGAGCGCTTGCGATTTCTTTCGATATCGGCCTCAAACCTCGACGAGTTCTATATGGTGCGCGCGGCCGGCCTTTATGGTCAGGTTGCTGCCGGTGTCGCGGCTGTCAGCGTCGATGGGCTGACACCATCGCAGCAGCTGGCCGAGATCAACCGCTTCGTCTCGAGTCTTGTGGCGGACACGCAGAAATGCTGGACCGACCTCAAGGCCGAGCTGGCAAAAGCGGCGGTGCACATCGTTGACGCGCAGGATCTGACGGCTGAGGAGCGGGTCTGGCTCAATGCCGAGTTCATGTCGCACATGTTCCCGATCCTGACGCCGATGAACGTCGATCCGGCTCACCCCTTCCCGTTCATCCAGAACAAGGGCTTCACGCTTGTCATCGGCATGACGCATCCGGAGGGGAAGGCCATGAACGGCCTCATCCCGATCCCGGCGCAGCTCGACCGCTTCATAAGGTTGCCGGGCAGTCCCGGCGATCCCCGCACCATCCGCTTCATTCGCGTTGAGACGGTGATCGGTCTGTTCCTCGACGAGCTTTACCCGACCTTCAAGATCAACTCCCAAGGCACTTTCCGCGTGCTGCGGGACAGCGACATCGAGTTCCAGGAGGAGGCGGAGGACCTGACGCGCGCCTATGAGACCCAGCTCAAGCGGCGTCGGCGCGGTCACGTGATCCGCCTCGAGCTTGAGGCGCAGATGCCGCCCGAGCTGCAGAAGTTCGTGATCGAGGAGCTCGAGGTCAAAGAGGGGTCGGTGTTCCGCAAGGAGGGGCTGCTCGGCCTTTCGGACACGACTCAACTTATCGTCCCCGACCGTCCCGACCTGCTGTTCAAGCCGTTCAACATCCGCTTCCCCGAGCGCATCCGCGAGTTCAGCGGTGACGTGTTTGCCGCCATCCGTGCCAAAGATTTTGTGGTTCACCACCCCTATGAGTCGTTCGAGGCGGTGCTCCAGTACCTGCGGCAGGCGGTGGCCGATCCGAATGTAATGGCCATCAAGTGGACGCTCTATCGGACCTCGCGCGAGAAGAGCCCGATCGTGGAGGCCTTGAAGGAGGCGGCCGACGCCGGCAAGTCAGTCACGGCGGTCGTCGAGCTCAAGGCGCGCTTCGACGAGTCGACCAACATCAATCTCGCCCGCGATATGGAGAAGGCAGGCGTGCACGTGGTCTACGGCTTCGTCGAGCTGAAGACCCACGCCAAGCTCGGGCTGGTCGTGCGCAAGGAGGCGTCCGATATCGCCACTTATTGCCATATCGGCACCGGCAATTACCACCCGCAGACGGCACGAATCTATACCGACCTGTCGTACTTCACGGCGGACCCCGCGATCGGCCGCGATGTGGCGCGCATCTTCAACTTTGTTACTGGCTACGGCAAGCCGCAGGATCTCGAGGCGATGGCGGCAAGCCCGCAGGGCATCCGCGCGCGCATCCTCGAGCATATCCATGAGGAGATCGAGCATGCGCGGGCTGGGCGGCCGGCTGCCATTTGGGCAAAAATGAACGCGCTTGTGGATGCGCAGATCATCAGCTCCCTGTATGAGGCGAGCGCGGCCGGAGTCGAAATCGATCTCATCGTCCGCGGCATCTGCTGCCTCAGGCCGGGAATCACGGGACTTTCCGAAAACATCAGGGTGAAAAGTCTGGTCGGCCGCTTCCTCGAGCACTCGCGCATCTTTTGCTTTGGGCGAGGAGAAGGGCTGCCTTCGCCGAAGGCGGCCGTGTATATCAGTTCGGCGGACATGATGCCGCGCAATCTGGACCGCCGGGTTGAGGCTATGGTGCCGATCAAGAACCCGACCGTGCACGAGCAGATTCTGGATCAGATCATGGTGGCCAACCTGAACGACAATCAGCAGAGCTGGCGCATCATGCCGGATGGCTCGTCCGAGCGCATTGCGCCGGGGCCGGGCGAGGAACCATTCAACGCCCACCAGTATTTCATGACGAATCCGAGCCTTTCGGGCCGTGGGCGAGCGCTCAAGGAGCACATGCCGCCGCGCTTCAAGCTGGCGTTAAGGGATTAGGGCCGAAGGCGTGATGGACTTGATGCGCGGGCAGGAGGGTCAGTCGCGAGGCGTGCTTGAGCCCATCAGCGTCATCGATATCGGCTCCAACTCGGTGCGGCTGGTCGTCTACGAGGGGGCCGTGCGGGCGCCGACGCCGCTGTTCAACGAGAAGGTCCTGTGCGGCCTCGGGCGGTCGGTGGCGACCACCGGCCACCTCGGCAAGGAGAGTGTCGAACGGGCGCTGGCAGCCCTGACCCGCTTTCGCGCGATCAACCGGATCCTCGGGGTGAAGAACGTCCGCGTCATCGCCACCGCGGCGGTGCGAGACGCTGCCGACGGTGCCGACTTCATCGCCAGGGGCGAGAAGGCGTCCGGCTGCACGATCAAGGTCCTATCGGGAGAGCGCGAGGCGGAGCTCGCAGCCCAAGGCATCCTGATGGGCTTTGGCCACGCTGATGGAATTGCTGCCGATCTCGGTGGCGGCAGCATGGAGGTCATCGACATCGTCGAATCGCAGCTGGCGCAAGCGGCCACCTTGCCGGTCGGCGGGCTGCGTCTGATCGATGTGACAGGCAACCGCTTGGAGCGCGCGATCAGCTTCGTCGACGAGCAGCTCGCGCGGGTGCCATGGCTCGGCTCAGGGCGGGGCCGGACGTTCTACGCCGTCGGCGGCACCTGGCGAGCATTGGCTCGGCTGCATATGGAGGAGCGCGACTATCCGCTGCGGGTCATGCACGGCTATTCGATCCCAGCGCCCGAAGCGATCGAGTTCTGCGAAGCCCTGCGCAAGGGTAAGAAAGTGAAAGGTCTCGACAAGATCTCTCGCGCCCGGCGCGAGGTGCTCCCGCTCGGCGCTTTGGTCATGGAGCGCACGCTCAAGAGACTCGAGCCGCGAAGCGTCATCTTCTCGGTGTTTGGCATTCGCGAGGGGCTCGTCTTCCACCTGCTCTCGGACCATGAGCGCCGCAAGGACCCGCTGCTCAGCTTTTGCGAGGACTACGCCCGAGTACGAGTCCGTTCCATTGCCAATGCCAGAGAGTTGTGCGCGTGGACCGACGCGGTTTTCACGGAGCCTGGTCCGCGCGAGACGCCAGAAGAGCGCCGGCTGCGCCATGCCGCGTGCCTGCTTTCAGATATCGGGTGGCGGGCCCATCCCGATTACCGTGGCGAACAGAGCCTGAACGTTATTGCCCACGCGGCACTGTCGGGCATCGACCATCCCGGACGCCTGTTCCTGGCGCTGACGGCCTACTTCCGGCACGACGGCGGTGGCGAGGCTGATCCCGACGAGTTCTCACAACGCGTGAAGCGGCTGGTCGACAAGCGCACGCTGCGCCGGGCCCGCATCCTTGGAGCCGCAATCCGGACTGCCCATATGCTCTCAATCGGCAAGCCGGGAATCATCGACGAGACCCGGCTGACCTACGAGCAGGACAGGATCGTCCTGACGATTCCGCGAGCCTATGCCTCAATGGATGGCGAACGGTTGCGCCGACGCTTCGAGGCGCTCGCAGCCTTGCTTGAGAAAAAGGCGGAGGTGAGATTTGCGAGCTAGAACCAAGTATGGTGCGATTTCTGCGAGCGGCAGTGGTCGTCAAGACGTGATAGACTGACGATCGGCAGCAAAGTCATCCCGGGTCCCGCGAACCGATGGCAGACGATCCCTATTCGGTACTTGGCGTCCAGCGGGACGCCTCGGAAGACGATATCCGCAAGTCCTTCCGCAAGCTTGCAAAAGAGCTTCATCCGGACCTCAACCCCGGCAACAAAGCCTCCGCCGAGCGTTTCAAGAAGGTGACGGCCGCTTACGAGCTGTTGGGCGATGCCGAGAAACGCAAGCGCTATGACCGCGGCGAGATCGATGCGTCCGGCGAGCCGCGGCGGGCCTATCAGCCACACGGAGCCGGGGCCGGCGGCACCTACACCTGGCGTGGGACCCGGCCCGGCGGCCCGCAGGACCCCGACGTCGACGAATTCCCTTTCTCCGACATCTTCTCCGACATTTTCGGTGGCGCGCGGGGTCCACGCGGCGCGCAGTCCGGTGGTGCGGGCCTGCGCGGCAGCGACGTGCGGTATACGCTCGACGTCGACTTCCTTGAATCCGTCACGGGCGCCAAGAAGCGGGTGACGCTGCCGGAGGGCGGGACCCTCGATCTGACCGTGCCGGAGGGCGTGACCGATGGGCAGGTCTTGCGCCTCAGAGGCAAGGGCGGACCTGGGTTTCGCGGTGGCGAGCCCGGAGATGCCCTGGTCGAGATCAAAGTCAGGCCGCATCCCCAGTTCAAGCGCGAGGCCGACGACATTACGCTGGAAGTGCCGATCGGCATCGATGAGGCCATCCTCGGCGCCAAGATCGAGGTCCCGACCATCAGCGGCCGGGTGCAACTCACGGTCCCCAAGGGCACGAGCTCAGGCCGCGTCTTCCGGCTGCGCGGCAAGGGTATCAAGAACGCGGCCAGCGGCGCCGCCGGTGATCAGCGGGTGACGGTGCGAATCGTGCTGCCGGAGAAGATCGACGACAGCCTCGCCTACTTCATGTCGGAGTGGCGCCAGAAGAACGGGTACAATCCCCGCCAGGGCAGTTGACATCAGCGTCCCGGGCCACCCGCTTTCTCCCCGAGCACGAATGTCGCGACGGCATCGGCGGCGGCCTTGAGGTTGCCCTTGCGGGTATACCCGCTGGCGCCGCGCGGTCCGAGGTCGTGATCGCCGTCGCTGGCCCAATGGAGGGCGATCGACCGCGGAAGCTCGAGCGCCTCGACTTCGGAGCGTGAGCCGAAGGGATCCCGCTCACCCTGAACGATGAGCACCGGCACGGTCATGTCAGCCAGATGAGCCGTGCGAAGCTGGGCGGGCTTGCCGGGCGGATGGAACGGATAGCCTAGGCAGACGACGCCATCGATCCGCCCCGCACGGTGGAGATCCTGCGCGGCAAGGCTTGCCACCCGGCCGCCCATGGATTTGCCGCCGATGAAGAGGCGCTGCGCAGGGCCGAGATGCTGACGAGCGGCTTCGAGTGCTCGAACATACTCGGGCACCAACAATTCGGCGCGCGGCGGCGGCCGCCGTTTGCCATCCGCCCGCCGCGCTGCCATGTAATTGAACTCGAAGCGAGCAACAGCCACGCCCCGCTCGGCCATAAGCTCGGAGAAAGCGTTCATGAACGGGCTCGTCATCGGCGCACCGGCTCCGTGCGCCAGAATAAGGCAGGCTGGGGCTGATGGACTGCCGCTCTGCAGGAGGTCTGTCATGGCTTCATGCCGTCGCACCGGAAGGGGATCACACGCCTGATGCTATCGGGAGTTCGGCCGAAAACGCGAGCCGAAGGTATCCAGATAGCCCGATTTCAGCCATGATTAAGTTGAAATGGGGGAAGCTGCGCAACCGGGAAGGGTTCATGCGATACGCTTTTGCGCCACCAGCCGGCCTCATTGCCACGGTCTGCGCTTGGGCGGCATTCGGCCAGACAATCTCAAACGTTACAGGCCAGCCACCCGCCGCGGTCCCTGCCACACCACCCGCGCACGCGGCTGCCCCACCAGTCACTGCGATGCCGGCGAAGCAGCTATTTGGCGCGGCTGCGGCCCCAGCGCCGCTCGAGACGCGCGCTATCGGCTTCTATGCACGAGGCTGTCTGGCAGGGGCCAAGCCGCTCCCGGTCGATGGCACCGCATGGCAAGTCATGCGCCTGTTACGCAACCGCAATTGGGGCCATCCAGAGCTCGTCCGCCTGATAGAGCGGTTCGCAAGCGACGCCCAAAAGCTCGACGGCTGGCCGGGCCTCCTGGTCGGCGATATGTCCCAGCCGCGCGGCGGCCCGATGCTGACCGGCCACGCGAGTCATCAGATCGGGCTCGATGCCGACATCTGGTTCACGCCGATGCCGAGCCACAGGCTCGGCGACAAGGAGCGCGAGGACCTCTCGGCAACTTCCATGCTCGGGCCCGACAACCTTTCCGTCGACCCGGCGATCTGGTCGACGCGCCAAGTCCGGCTGATCAAGCGCGCCGCCTCCTACCCCGAGGTCGAGCGGATATTTGTTCATCCCGCCATCAAGAAGGCGCTATGCGAAGGGGCGAGTGCTGCGGGCCCAGACCGCGGCTGGCTGTCGAAAGTGCGCCCCTATTGGGGTCATTACTATCATTTTCACGTCCGGATCCGCTGCCCCAAGGACAGCGCGACGTGCAAAGGCCAGCCCGACCCTGCGGCAGACGACGGCTGCGGCAAGGAGGTCACGGACTGGCTGGCATTGCTCGCCCGGCCACCGAAGCCGGAGAAGCCGTCGCCGCCGACGCACCCGATGACGCTGGCTCAACTGCCAGCTGAATGCCGCATCGTCCTGGATGCCGGCTCCGCAGCCGGTGCGGGGGGCGCGGGATCTGCCTCAGCCAACAAAGCCTCGGCGGCCCACCCAGCCGCCGCACCAGCGGTCAAGCAATAGCGAACGCCTAACTCAACTTCAGGCGCTCGCCTTCACTCCGGTCCCGATCGGGCATGACAGGCCCGTGCCGCCGACCCCGCAGTATCCCTGCGGTACCTTCGCCAGATACTGCTGATGGTAGTCTTCGGCGAAGTAAAACTCCGGCGCATCGACGATCTCGGTCGTCACCGGCGCGTAGCCATTGGCCGACAAGACCTTGTCGTAGGCGGCCTTGGATGCCTCCGCCGCCCCACGTTGGGCCGGTGAAAACGTATAGATGCCCGAGCGATACTGGGTGCCGACGTCGTTGCCCTGCCGCATGCCCTGGGTCGGATCGTGGCTCTCCCAGAAGGTCTTGAGCAGCTGATCGTAGCTGATCTTCTTCGGATCGAAGACTACGAGCACAACCTCGTTGTGGCCGGTCCCGCCGGAGCACACCTCCTCATAGGTCGGGTTGGGCGTGAAGCCGCCGGCATAACCGGCCGCCGTCACCCACACGCCGTCGCCCAGCTGCCAGAACTTACGCTCCGCCCCCCAGAAGCAGCCGAGACCAAACAGGGCCCGCTCGTACCCTTCCGGATAGGGATCTTTCAGCGGATTCCCGTTGACGAAGTGGTTGCGGGCCGTCGGAATCGCGGACGCCCGCCCCTTTAGCGCGGCGTCGGGCGTGGGCATCTGGTTCTTTTTGCGGGAGAACAGCATCGCTTATCACCTGAGGTTCGCCTACACAGCAGCAGATATAGTGCGTATTGGGCTCTGGAGCACGTCACACCGACACACATCCTTGCGAGCACGATTTGCTGCGGGCGGGGTAACCCGGTCGGGCATTGTCCGCGATAAGTCGGAAGTGCCTCAATCCTCGACGAATTTCTTGAGCCGTGCCAGCGCGTCGTCCCATTGCCGGGAAACCCGATCAAGATAGTGCCGCGCGTCATCGATCGGCTGCGGCTCAAGCTCGAACAAACTCTCGCGCCCCACCCGGACGCTTCGCACCACGCCCACGTTCTCGAGCACGCGAAGGTGCTTTGTTATGGCCTGCCGGGTCAGTTTGGTGCCTGCAGTGAGACGAGCGATGGACTGACGCTCGCCCGTGCACAGCTTGGCGAGCACCGATAAGCGCGTCTCGTCACCGAGAGCAGCGAACACCGATGCTCGAGACTTCAATGTTGCTTCCGAGCCGGTGCTGTTACTCGACATGCCGTGCGATGTTCTCGAGTTGTGCGCCCCAACCCTTGTCGTTCATGCGAAAGGCCTCGGCGCGACGCTTGGCTGGGATCTTATCGAATCCAGACTCGACGACGCGAAGCAACGTCCCGCTCGCTGTCTTCTCCAGCGTAAATTCGACGAGCGTCGGCGGCTCCCCGGAATAATCTTCGTTCGGATCAATGGCGTACGGATGCCAGGTGAAAGAAAACAGCCGCTCTGGCTCGATCTTCTGTACGACGGCATGCCATCGGACATCCTCGAAGCCGGGGTAGGTGATCCAGCCGGTCGAGGGTTGTCCCGCGACGAACGGGCCGTCCAAGCGGACCCGGAACCACGCGCCGAATTCCTGGTAGTCGGTCAGGGCGCGCCAGACGCGGGAGACGGGTGCCTCGAGCTCGATTGTCTTTTCAATGCGATCGGTCATATGCAACCTCCTGGTTGCTCATGACCATGGACCGATGTGCGGAGAAATGCAACCATTTTGTTGCTATTTCTCTGGAGTCGCGGCCCTCACCACCTCAGCAGCCGGTTTCCGACGATTGCACCGAGCAGCACGACGACAGCGACGGCCAGCGGATACCAGATCGCAAGAAACAGCGGCGAGTCGTCCGGGCAGTGAGCAGCATAGAGCGTCGCGCCAATGGCCCCCGCCAACAGACCAGCGACCGCCCCGGCGGCCGTCGGCGAACGCGGAGCCCCGGTGCGCATGGCCGCGAGCACGGTCGCTAGCGACAAAAGCGAGAGCAGCGGCACGGCAACGAGGCAGGTGCGGGCGTAGGTGCCGATGGCGCGCGCGTACCATTCGGCCGGAGGGGCTGCGAGCAACTCGCAGGCCACTGCGACTGCGAGCAGCGCCGGCGCCAGGACAAATCCGGCGGCGGCATCGCGGAGACGGGCATCGGGATGCACCAGTCGCGCGCATGCCCATAGGGCACCCCCCGCGCCTGTCGCTACGACAGCGACCTTGAACACGAAGCGCCATGTCTGCACCGCCAATCCGACATCGGGGCGCACGCCGAGGGTCGCTGCGAGTAGCGCCGCACCGGCAACGATCCCGATCGCGAGCGCAGCCATCCGGCCAACCAGCGAAGTGCGGGCCCCGACAGTATCGTTGGCCATCACCCTGATTAGATCGTCGGTCTTCATGACTGGCTGCCTCGAAATGCCCGCGCCAGCGATTTCAGCGCGCGGTGCAGGACGACACGCACCACGCCTTCGGTCATGCCGAGGCGATCGGCGACGTCCCGTGCGCTCGCGCCTTCGATGGAGATCGCAAACACGACATCGCGCTGGCGCCCTTTGAGACGCGAGAGGACACGTTCCGCGTCGACCCCATTGGCCTCGGCAGCCGGGGCGTCGGTGGCAAGCGTTTCGCTGATGTCATCGATCGGCACATGTATCGGCCGTCCATGGCGCCGAAAATTGTCGACCAGCTTGTTGCGGGCGATGGCGCGAACCCAGGGCAGGAGCGCCTGCTTCTCATCCCAGGTGTGGCGCTTCAAATGCACGGCCAGCAGCGTCTCCTGCACTACGTCTTCGACCTCATCCGAGCCCACGCCAAATTTGGACAGGTACCGTCTCATATAGCCGCGAAGGACCGGCGCGAGGCCCTCAAGAACACAACGATACGCATCCGCATCGCCGCGGTTGGCAGCGCGCATCAGCTCGGCCCAGTGAGAATCGCCATCCGCCACGCGGTCTTGTCCTCTGATACGCACCCGACGGCCGCAACGTTACAATTCGATTTGTCCAATCGTTGGGGTGGCGCCCAGGCAGTTGATCTGAGCACCGAGCCAGCATCGAGGGTGGAGGAAGCCCTTGTCCGGCTGACCTGCTGCGCTTCTCGTCAGACTCGAGAACCACCTGATCGCTGAAATCGAGCAGTCGCTGGCCGCCTGTGACGCCGATCGCTCACGCTTGCCACGGCGCACTATGATCCTAGCGAACTTTTGGGCGAACACGTTGTTGTGACGTTTGTAACGTAATGCGGGACGATACCGAATAGCCGAAAGAACCCGGCACCGTCGCAGCCGGTATTCGAACGGAGGATTCTAACCCGTGAAGTCCGTAGCTGTAGGGATTTTTTGCAAGACGCCGACGGCGGGCACCTCCAAGACAAGGCTGTCGCCCCCCTTGCGTCCAGAGGAATGCGGCGCTCTTTCGGCGTGCTTCATCCGTGATCTCACGGCGACGATCGACAGCGCTTGTCGGGACAGCGATGCCGTGCCCTATGCCGTCTACACGCCGATCGAGTCCGAAGATATGCTTCGGGCGCTGCTGCCCCCGGGTTTCCGGCTTCTGCCGCAATGCGACAGCGCATTCGGCGAGCGCCTGCTGCACGCGATAACGAATCTACTCGAAGCCGGCCACGGGGGGGCCATCCTCGTCAATGGGGACAGCCCCACCCTTCCGTCGTCAAT
>WNFL01075548.1_pt1 | contig 21159 bp, 19 predicted proteins | sample 5400361 | NCBI WGS metagenome assembly WNFL01 (sample SAMN13153351, study PRJNA577476) | soil metagenome | isolation source: 40 cm soil on Douglas fir-dominated hillslope | place: USA:California | collected 2013-09-17
CTTTTTTTTCAGGGCTATTTTCGTCATCCGAGAAGAAGTCAGTTTCTAATTCCATTTATGATTTCAAAATAAAGAGTCTAGGTGGAAGAGAGATTGACTTCTCTCAATATCGTGGGCAGAAACTTCTGTTAGTTAACACGGCTTCGAAGTGTGGCTTTACTCCTCAGTATGCAGGACTGGAAAAATTGCATGAGCAATTCCCAAACCAAGTAAAGGTGCTTGGGTTTCCCGCCAATAATTTTCTGAGACAAGAGCCCGGCACCAATCAGCAAATCGCAGAGTTTTGTGTACTGAATTATGGTGTAAGCTTTCCCATGTTCGAAAAGATTTCTGTAAAAGGAGCAGATCAGCATCCGCTGTATCAATGGCTGGAAGCAAAAACCGGAAAAAGACCTGATTGGAATTTTGCAAAATATTTGGTGAGTGCGGATGGGAATAAAGTAGTCTATTTTAAAGCCGGTGTTCAGCCGCTTGATAAAAGAATCATCGCGTTAGTTAATAGTTAATTGTTATTGGTTAATCGTTAATAGTTTGAATATTTTTGCTGGCGATAACCACTAACGAATAACGATATGAAAGTTTGGCTTTCCGCATTTCGCCTTCGTACACTTCCGCTCTCTCTTTCCTGCATTGGCATGGGAGGATTTCTCGCAGCTGCACAAGACAAATTTAACGGTCTCATTTTTTTTCTTTGCTGTAGCACTACCATTTTCTTACAGGTGCTTTCGAATTTATCCAACGACTATGGGGATGCCGTCAATGGCGCAGATCATGCCGAACGAATTGGCCCGCAACGAGCCGTTCAGTCGGGAGCTATCTCTCCTTCACAAATGAAGAATGCAATTTTCATTTTTGTTGTTCTTTGCCTGGTCAGCGGAATTATGCTACTGTACACTTCATTCGGGTTTGAACTCAAATCCTTTCTCTTTTTTCTTGGACTCGGGTTTCTCTCTATCATTGCAGCGATAGCTTACACGGTTGGAAAGAAGCCGTATGGGTATATCGGCCTGGGCGATCTTTCGGTTTTGATTTTCTTTGGAATTGTTGGCGTGATGGGCTCTCAATATTTGTTTACAAAAAGCTTTTCTGTGATTCAGATTTTGCCTGCGTTAAGTTGCGGGTTCTTTTCAATAGCCGTACTCAACATCAATAATATTCGAGACATCGATTCTGATAGGTCAGCCGGAAAATTTTCTATACCCGTGCGAATCGGCAAAGAACGCGCGACTAAGTATCATTGGCTGCTACTTTTTGGCGGCCTGGTCAGTACACTGATTTTTGTGCTAATCAATTTTCATTCTCTGTGGCAATTTTTATTTCTTCTCGCTGCTCCTTTATTATTTTTTAATGGAAAGAAAGTTTCAGCGCTTCCATCACAAGAACTCGATCCGCTATTAAAGCAAATGGCGCTGTCCACTCTTTTATTTGTGTTGCTGTTTGGGATAGGGAATTTACTTTCATAATTTTTTTTGGAAGGCACATTTTTTTAAGCAATCGATGTCCTAATAAAAACTCTTTTTAAATCATGGAAATCAGATCCATCATTCGTTTTGACAAAGAGACAAATTTGATTGTCAAGGTAAATCTTCTTTTCATGGACAATCCTGGTAAAATAATTATTATCTTGTTCCTTATGCCCGCAAGGCAATAACTTAAATCATTTTATTATGAAAAAAATTCTCATCCCGGTCGACTTTTCAAAAACATCGGCAACGGCCTTTGATGTGGCTTATGACATTGCAAAAAAAGATGGAGCAGAGCTAATCGCGATGAATGTGGTGGAAGAGATCACAACGGAATCCTATCGGGTCTCGGGCGAATGGCACAAGGCTGATTGGCAAGACAGAATTTTCACATACGAGTTGCTTAAGAAATCAAAAGCGCAATTGGAGAAATTGGTGAACGACCCAAAATATGCTGCTGTAAAAATTACAGGGGAATTGAGGGTTGGGAATCCTTATCACGGCATCACAACAATTATCGCCGAGAAGAAAGTTGATTTGGTGGTGATGGGAACCAAAGGCCATTCTAAACTCGAAGAAATGGTGATCGGTACTAATACCGAAAAAGTAGTGCGATTGTCTCGCTGCCCGGTATTGACGGTTCAGAAAAAGCCCGCTACCACCAATTTTAAAAACATAGTCTATGCTACTTCCATGTCGCCCGAGGAAGAAGTTTTTTCCAGGTTTGTAAAGAAAACGCAACAGCTGTACAACTCGACTATACACCTTGTTCGTATCAATACGCCTTCCAATTTTCAGCGCGATCAGATTTCAATGGACAATCTGGCCAAGTATGCAAAGACATTAGGTTTAAAAAATTGTACCATCAATGTTTACAATGATATATCTGAAGAAGAAGGCATTATTTATTTTGCCGAAAGTATTAACGCAGATTTAATTGCCATGGCAACGCATGGACGTACGGGCTTTGCGCACGTGATGGCGGGAAGTATCGCTGAAGATGTAGTTGGTCATTCCAAACGACCCGTGTTGACTTTTGTAGTAAAGCACTAAGCGCAATCAGACGCATTTTGAAGCTCTGGCAATTATCGTCAGGGCTTTATTTTTTTAACTTTAGGAAGAATTGCAGCATTTGAAAAATTATTACTTCATATTAAGTCTGAATCTTTTTGCCAGTGAATCGGAAGTGAAGCAGGCTTATCGCAAGCTCGCACTTCAATTTCATCCGGATAAAAACCCATCACCTGAAGCTGAAGCAATTTTCAAAGAAGTAAATGAAGCCTACGAAGTGCTTGGCGACCCCGAAAAGAAAACAGTGTACGATCAAATGCTGCGTGGCGAAGAAGTAGTTGAACAGCAACCCGAACAGCCCAGGCATCGTGATCCGCGCTATCGCCCGCGCCCTCAAGATCAGCCAAGACCGCGAAGACCAACCCATCGCGAAGAGATTTTGTCAATGATGGCCGAGCATCTTCGCTATGCATTGATGATTTCACGATTGACTCTTTTGTTCTCGGTTGTGCTGATCGCTGATTATTCATTGCCTCCGGTTAAAACCAAAACAGAGGTGCTGTCGCGAAATCCAACCAATCGCGGCTCCAGTTTCAAACTGGAATTGCGCGATGGAAAAACAGTAAGCGTGTCTCGTGAGGCTGCACGGAACTTGAGAAGAGCAGATCAGATTTCAATTTATAGGTCGGCTTGGTTCTCGATTCCTTTAGTTTTAGAAGATGAAGGCACCCACTATCGTACTTCGGTACAGTTATCGATTTATGGAAATTTTATTTTCTGGCCCATCGTTTTGTTGCTCACCTCTTTGGCCGGAACATTTTATTGGAAAGGAGTGGAGTTTCGCTTCAATGTGGCGATCGTGAATTTTATTTTGTTTTTGCTCACGCTAGTGTTTCTTCAAGTCCATAAATTTTGACCACTGATCACTCATGGCTGAGCGAATTGTTGCGAAATAAAAGCAATTCTTTTGGTCGTTGATGATCTTTTTGATTTTCCTGATGAGATCAATAACATCGTTTACGTGATGTTCATCATTTGAATCAAACGAATCATTAATTTTGTATGGGAGATAAATCCAATTATAAAGAACGATTTCCGTAAGGAATCATCAAAGTTCAGACGATGGCTAAAAAGAATGAATGGAAAAATCGCGAAGGCGTTGTTTATTCAACGAATCAGAATTTTGGCTACGAATATTCGGGAAACAATGAAGCAGAAACACTTCCTGCTCAGCAACAAAATCTAAAAGTGCTCCTCGACAAGAGTGGAAGGGCAGGCAAACAAGTTACTATCGTCACCGGTTTCGTTGGAAAAAACGAAGACCTCGAATCGCTTGCAAAACTTCTAAAAACAAAGTGCGGAGTCGGTGGTTCTTCCAAAGATGGTGGGGTCATTCTTCAGGGTGACTTGCGCGATAAAGTTGTTCAGGCCTTGATTAAAGAAGGCTATAAGGCCAGGCGTGTAGGGTAATATTTCGCGATTTCAGCTCAAAATCGCCACTCCAAATAAAAATTTTAATAAAAACTGCAATTACGAATGAAATATTGAAACTATATTTACTGCAATTACGAATAATACAATACTACTTATGAAAATAACAAAGCTCGGAGAGTTCGAAGAGTTGGTTTTACTTACGGTGGCCGCACTTCAGAAAGAAGCCTATGGCGTAGAGATCAAGCGCGAACTGGAAGACCGCCTGAAAGAGAAACTAAGTGTGGGCTCTATACAGTCAGCACTCAAGCGCATGGAGGAAAAAGGATTTCTCACTTCTGAATTTGGTGAAGCCACTCAGAAAAGAGGAGGGAAGCGCAAAAGAATTTACACCACGACTTCTCACGCACATAAAGTGCTTGCAGAGATGAAAGAGATCAGGGCAGGACTATGGGGTGCAATGCCAAAACTGGCCTACGAACTTAAACTGATTTGATGGTTGAGACGAACCATATCACTCCACCTCAATGGCCACTCAAGCTCCTTCGCTTCTTTGTAAAGAAGAGGTATCTCGAAGAGATTGAGGGCGACATGGAAGAACTCTTCTACGACAATGTTGAGCACCTGTCGTATCGAAAAGCGAAACGGATTTACACTTTGGAGATGCTCAAGTTGCTTAGGCCGATCTTAATCAGGAATCTGGAAGTACTTGAAAGAATAAATCAATACGCTATGTTCAAAAATTACTTTAAAGTTTCCATCAGAGGGTTGATGAAAAGTCCGTTAAACTCTTTCATCAATGTATTTGGGTTGTCAGCCGCTATTGGCATTTGCGTTTTCGCCTATGCTTTTGCAACATGGACAATCAGCACAGATCAGTTTCATGAGTATAAGAACGAAGTTTACCTTATCACTTTTTTTGCAGATAGAGATGGCGTGCCCCAGCAATTTGGTCGTAGCCCCAGGCCGCTGGGAGAAATGCTGAAACAAGATTTTGCGCATATCAACAAGATGTGCCGTGTGGAAGACAGAAATGTGATCATGAAATACAGGGACTACGTATTTCACGAACGTGTTCGATACACTGATCCGGAATTTTTGGAGATGTTCACGTTTCCATTAAAATATGGAGCATCGAAGTCACTGAGAGATGTAAGCAGCATCATTCTCAGTGAGGATATGGCTGTCAAATATTTTGGCGCAGAAAACCCGGTGGGGCAGGACATTCTGATGATCTTTGGAAAGGATCCGGCAGGACAAACACTAAGCAAAGTTTTTAAAGTCACAGGTGTAGCAAAAGAGTTCCCTAAAGCCTGCACCATCACCTTCGATTTCCTCATCAATTTTGAAAACTTTCAGACTGCTGAACCTGGTTACGACTTCCACGATTGGAATTCATTCGTAAATGCCACCTTTATTCAAGTGAACAAGCCGTTAGATTTAAAGACTATTGAACACGGCATGGAAAAATACAGGAAGCTTCAGAATGATGCAGTGCAGAAAGATTGGGCTCTCTCTTCTTTTGTCTTCGAGCCCCTGGCCACTTTGCACATCCAATCAGAACACATCCGGGACGACATTTCACGAAGCTCAGCTGACAACTACACGTCCATCGTCTACATGTGCGTCATCGCAGGTTTGATTATGATCCTGGCGTGCTTTAATTATATCAACATCGCGATTACCACTGCCGCGAAGCGGTTAAAAGAAATTGGTTTGCGCAAAACAATTGGCGCTACCCGCTGGTTGGTAATCGTGCAGTTCCTTTCTGAAAATATCGTGGTCACATCGTTTGCTTTGGTATTCGGACTCATTTTGGGGATGACGGTTTTCATTCCTGGGTTTAACCAGATGTGGCAGTTCGACATGGATTTCAAAATCACTGATCCTAATTTTTGGATTTTCCTCACCTCGATCTTATTGATAACCAGTGTAGCCTCAGGTATCTATCCCTCGTTGTACATTTCTAAATTTCAAGTTGTGGGAATCTTAAAAGGCGCTGTGAAATTTGGACAAAAGAATCCCTTAACTAAAATATTTCTGTGCGTTCAGCTGACGCTTGCATGCATTTTCATCACGATTGCCGTGATGTTTTACCAGAACAGTAACTACATGATGAAGCGGAGTTGGGGATACAATCACACACAAACTATGTACGCCAAAGTTCCTGACCAGGCAGCGTATGAAGAGTTGAACGCACTGATGTTACAAAATCCCAATGTCATTTCTGCCTCGGGATCGAGCCATCACTTGGGCAAGAATAATGGAATTTCGATTTTGCATTTCCCGGATCGTGAAATTGAAGTTGACCAGATGCTGGTGGATGCGAGGTATTTCGAGACGATGGGATTGCAACTTCAGAAGGGTCGCACGTTCAACGATCATGAAGGCAGCGATAAACATGCTGTTTTGATTAATGAACTTCTCGCGAAAAACATGTCGTGGGAAAATCCGGTCGGGCAACATTTCACGATTGACAGTACGTTGTACGAAGTGGTTGGCGTGATCAGAGATTTTCATAGCTATAGTTTTTCCAGGCCCATCAAACCTGTCATTTTCAGGATCGCTGAAAAAGAAAATTATGCTTTTCTGTCATTGAAAGTCAGAGACGGTTCTGAGGTGGAAACTTTCAAAGCGTTACAGACGAGTTGGGCAAAACTGTTCCCGGAAATTCCGTTCGAGGGCAATTTCCAGGAAGATGTCTGGCCGGGTTATTTCAAGGCCAATCGGATTTATAATATCGTGTGGAGTGTGATCACTTTTATTGCCGTGTCGTTGGCCGCCCTGGGGCTGTATGGTTTGATCACGCTTAACGTTACAGGTCGAGTCAAGGAATTCTGCATCCGCAAAGTTTTGGGAGCGGGAACGAATAGAATCGCTTCGAATATTACTAACCAATACTTGGTTTTGTTTGGCACAGCGATGGTACTCGGTGCCCCGCTGGGATATATCCTGACCAAACTGCTTTTTGAATCATTCCCTTATCATATGCCAGTGGGCTTTTCCTCGTCAGTGATAGCAGTAACGATCCTGATAATGGTTTTGCTGTTTACTGTTATTACCCAGATCCGGAAGGTTTTAAAAATGAATCCTGTTGAAGGACTGAAAGTGGAGTGAACTGCTAGATTCCGGATTCTGGTCTCTTGATTCTGGCTGAGGGATTCTATAAGCTAAGTACTACATTCTAAATTTCTATTCGTATGAAAAACCAAAATATCATTACGTTCTTATTTCTTCTGGTTTGCTCAGTACCATTTGCTCAATCCTCGGTTGACAAGGGCAAAGTCTTTTATGAAGCAAAGAAATATCCTGAAGCCGAAAATGTTTTTAAGTCCGTGTCAGAGAAAGCGGCTGACTATGCGGCTGCTCAATATTACCTGGGTCGAATTGCTTTCGCTCAAAAGAAATATGATGACGCAGCTGATTATTTTAAAATAGCAACTGAACAAAACCCCAGCGAAGGGGAATATTTCAATTGGCTGGGAGATGCCTATGCCACTATTGGCGAACACGCGAATGTGTTTAGACAAATGTCGGTCGGACCAAAAGCCCTCAGAGCATGGGAGATGGCTGCCAAACTGGATTCCAGGATTATCGATGCGCGCGTTTCATTAATTGAATTCTACCGGGTGGCACCGGGTTTTATGGGCGGAGGTGTTGATAAATCTAATGCTACAGCGAAGGAAGCTTTTGTATTGCTTGACGAAGCGTTGAAGAAAACTCCAGACCATCATCTCTATCTCTACTGGTATGGCAAATCATCCGCGATGACGGGCTTGAATTTGGATCGAGGAGAAGAGTGCCTGCAGAAATATTTAACAGTCATCCCTAAAGAAGGCGAGCCATCTATTGCAGGAGCATACATGCGCTTGGGACAGATTAAAGAAAAGAAAGGCAGCAAAATGGAAGCAAAGAAAAATTATGAAACAGCATTCAAGTTGAATAGCAAACTGAAGGGGGCGAAGGAGGGGTTGGATAGAACTTCGAAGTAGATACTAATAAAGATAACAGCTATTACTGAAGATTCAACGTACCTTAATTACCTGTTGTTCGTCTTGAGAAAAAAGTAAAATGAAAGCTGCCGTCCGTTCAAAATATGGTTTGCCTGGAGATCTAACTGTAAAAGAGATTGCTACACCAACTCCAAAAGACGATGAAGTGTTAATCAGAGTTCATGCCGTCACTGTGAACAGAAGTGATTGTCATGTGCTCTCAGGTAGGCCGTTTGTTATGAGGCTATTTACAGGATTATTCAAACCACGATTATCAACTATTGGAACTGACTTTGCAGGACAGATTGAAGCTGTAGGATCTGCTGTACAATCTTTTAAAGCTGGCGAAAGGGTCATGGGCTTTGGTGGTGTTTTCGGATTCAGATGCCACGCTCAATATTTTACAATGCACGAATCAAGAGCAATCAAAACTACGGTATCTATTACGGACACTCTCGCTTATGAACAAGCAGCCGCTTGCCCGGAGGGAAGTTTTTATGCTGCTTCCATAATTCTGCAACTAAAGCCAAAGGCCGGGCAAAGAGCTTTGGTATATGGGGCAACGGGAGCCATCGGCTCGGCTTATGTACAGTATCTGAAATATTTCGGAGCTTACGTCACTGCTGTTTGTAGGGGCGAAAACGCAGAGTTGGTAAAGTCGCTAGGTGCGAGTAAAGTAATTGATTTTGAAAAGGAAGATTTCACCAAAGACAATGAGCAATACGATTTTGTCTTTGATGCTGTAGGCAAAAGTAGTTTCATCAAATGCAGGCCATTGTTAAAACCGAAAGGAATTTATACTTCCTCGGGCGGAGCTGAGAATTTGTTTTGGGTACTTGTCACTCCGTTGCTGGGTGGGAAAAAAGTTCCGTTTCTTCCACCTAAAGATATCACGGGCAGTTTAAATTTTATTAAAACCCTTATTACAAGCGGAAATTTCAACCCTGTGATTGATAGAAAATATCCCCTTGAAAAAATAGCAGAGGCGTTTACATATGTGGCGTCAGGCCAAAAAATAGGCAATGTGATTGTCACGATGGATTAGATAGAATGAGCTCTCGATCTTAATATGTTTGAATCGCAAAATAGCATTCCTCCTAAATGGCCGCTCAGGTTCATGCGGTTCTTTATGAAGAAGAAATACCTCGAAGAGATCGAAGGAGATATGGAGGAAATTTTCTTTGACAATGTCGAGCGATTCTCAATAAGAAAAGCAAAGCGAATTTATACTTGGGAAATGGTCAAGCTGCTCAGGCCAATACTCATACAGAATTTTGAAGGAATCGACAGGCTAAACCAATACGCTATGTTCAAAAACTATTTTAAAGTTTCAATACGGGGTTTGATAAAAAACCCTATGAACTCATTCATCAATGTGTTTGGTTTAGCCATTGCCATTGGCCTTTGCGTGTTTGCATACGCATTCACACGATGGATCTATAATACCGATCAATTCCATGAGCACAAGAACGAAGTTTACCTTACCACGTTCTTCGCTAATCGAGATGGCTCTTTACAAGAGTACGGAACTACCCCGCGACCGCTGGCCGAAATGCTCCGTGAAGACTTTGCCCAGATTAAAAAAACTTGCCGCGTTGAAGATAGAAATGTCATCGTGAAGTACGAAGACAATGTATTCCACGAACGCGTGCGGTATGTTGATCCCGAATTCCTTGAGATGTTTACTTTCCCTTTGAAGTGGGGAACAGCGAATTCATTGCGTGACATCAATAGTATCATCCTTAGCGAAGAGATGTCAATCAAATATTTCGGAGAAGAGAATCCGATAGGCCGTGATATACTTTTAAAATTTGATGAGTCGAAAAGCAAAGCGTTTAAAGTGACGGGTGTGGCCAAACCATTTCCAGACGCCCACACCATCGAATTTAAATTCCTAATAAATTTTGAAAACTTCCACGCCTCAGACTTGAAATATGATTTTCATGACTGGAGCGCCTTCGTAAATGCTACCTTGATTCAAGTCGACAATCCTTCGGATTTGAAATCAATCGAACGAGGGATGGAAAAATACAAGAAGTTGCAAAACAAAGCTGTCGATGAAGACTGGAAAATAGCTTCATTTGCATTTGAACCACTGGCAACATTACATCAGCGATCCAGCAGCATAAAGGATGATATTTCACTGAGCTCTGATGCCAAATACCAATCCATTGTTTTCGTAGGGATCATTTGCATATTCATGTTGGCACTGGCCTGCTTCAACTACATTAACATCGCCATTACTACAGCTGTCAAAAGGCTAAAAGAGATTGGTGTGCGAAAAACTATTGGAGCCACACGCGGCATAGTGATCGTTCAGTTCCTTACTGAAAATGTAGTGGTCACGTTTTTTGCATTGATTGTTGGAATTGCTTTAGGGAAGTTTGTTTTTATTCCCTGGATTGAGAATCTCAATCACTTCAGCATGGAGTTTACGCTGAACGATCGAAATCTGTGGATCTATCTTCCAGCCATTTTACTTTTTACCGGAATTGCATCAGGCATTTATCCTTCTCTTTATATTTCAGCATTTCAGGTAGTCGGAATTTTGAAAGGTGCAATCAGATTCGGGCAGAAAAACTCATTGACAAAAGTCTTTTTGGGTGTTCAACTTGTGCTCGCCTGTGTACTGATCACCGCAGGCGTGATGTTTACCATGAACACCAACTACATGGCAAAACGAAGCTGGGGGTATAATCAGCATGATGCACTTTATGTTGCTGTGCCTGATCAGACGGCTTTTGAAAAAATGAGCGCACTTGTGGCACGTGATCCAAACGTTATTTCAATTTCGGGGTCACAAAACCATTTAGGAAAAACTCATACAAGAACCGTTCTGCATTTTCCGGATCGCCAATTTGAAGTAGACCAATTGAGCGTGGATGCCACCTATTTTGAAACGATGGGATTGCAACTCATTGCCGGCCGCACGTTCAAAGAAAATTATGAGAACGACAAAAAAACAGTAGTAGTCAATGGAGAATTAGTCAAAAGCATGAAGGTCAAGAATACCATTGGACAAGTGTTCAAGATCGATAGTGTGCAATATGAAATCATTGGAGTAGTGAAAGACTTTCATAGCTATAACTTTTTCAGAAAAGTAAACCCGGCAATTTTCAAAGTTGCTGATAAGGAAAGCTATCGGTATTTGTCGGTTAAAGCGCGGCCTGGTAAGCAGCTTGAAACAGCTAAGACATTACAGGCTCGATGGTCAGAGTTGTATCCTGAAATTCCTTTTGATGGCGGTTTTCAAGAGGATGTTTGGGGTAGTTATTACGAAGAAATAAATATCCACGCCAATGTCTGGAGAGCGTTTGCTATTCTTGCCGTTTTGCTGGCGAGCCTTGGGTTATATGGACTTGTTACACTCAATGTTGCCGGTCGGGTAAAAGAATTTAGTATACGGAAAATTCTGGGCGCTGGAATTCGAAGTATTGCCGGCAATATTACAAGGCAATACGTTTTATTATTTACCGTAGGTCTGAGTATTGGAGCTCCAGTGAGTTATATTTTAAATAAGTTCTTATTCGATTCTATTTATAATTATCATATGCCCATAACTTATTTTGGAGTTGCAATTGCAGTGGCAATTTTAATTCTGGTATTATTGGCTACGGTCTTTACGCAAGTGAAGAAGGTAGTGGAATCGAATCCTGTGGATGGGTTGAAAGTAGAGTGAATTGATTCTGGATACTGATTTTTGATAATGTAGACTCAGTCGGCAATGGTATTGTAACATCTTTGCTTGTTGATCGTCATGCAAAAGTTATCTTCACACAGTAACAAATTATTCCTAAACCAAACCCAATGAACTCCAACAAACCAGCCACGAATGAACTAGCGGACTTCAAGATAAATGTGAAGTTCAAGCTTTCAGCATTATGGGCATCCGTTATGTTTTGCTACATCTACGGAGATTATTTTGCGCTGTATCCGCCTGATCAAATTCAAGAATTAATCAACGGAAAGACCCGCCTTGATGAGCCGATGAAATTGTTTGCTGCGTCAATACTCATGACTATTCCTTCCCTAATGATTTTTCTTTCCCTTGCCTTAAAAGCAAGCGTAAACCGGTGGCTGAACATCATCTTCGGAGTAATCTTTACAGCAATTATGGTATTGATTGCCATAAGCTCGAAAGGCTCATGGTGGACTTTTTATATTTATCTCGCGATCGTTGAAAGTATAATCACTTTATTAATTGTTTGGTTAGCCTGGACTTGGCCAAAATCATCCAATCAACATGAATAAACCTAGCTCATTAACGAAAAATATTTTATGGATTCACCCAAACAAACTGCACGAATAGCAGGTGCTTTATATTTCGTTTTGATATTGTGTGGCTTTTTCTCTTTGAAGTATGTTCCATCAAAGATTTCCGATTGGGACAATCCATCCGTGATGATCAGCAACCTTATTGCAAACGAAACACTTTTTCGCTTTGGAATTTTTGTTGGCATCATTGGCTATATCTTCTTTTTTCTGCTGCCCCTGGCATTGTATAAGTTGCTGAGCCCGGTTAACAAAACACATGCTGTTTTAATGGTGGCGTTTGCAGTGGTGAGCGTACCGGTTTCGCTGGCGAATATGCTTCATAAATTTGATGTGCTCACGCTGCTGAGCAAGGCAAAATACCTTAGTGATGTTGACACTGCACAATTACATTCTCAGATTCTGCTTCACCTTGATTACTATCGTAATGGGAATCAACTCGCATCCATTTTTTGGGGGCTTTGGCTTTTTCCTTTTGGATACCTGGTATTCAAGTCCGGTTTTTTGCCTAAAGTAATCGGTGTGTTTTTAATGTTTGGATGTTTTGGATATGTGGGCAATTTCATAGGTGATTTTCTTTTTGTTGGCTATGACGAATCCGGTATCTCCAGATGGATAACAATGCCGGGTAGTCTGGGCGAACTCGGGATTTGTTTGTGGCTCTTGATTGCAGGTGTAAAAACTCAGAGTCAAACTATCTCCAGCCAATGAAATAAAAAACCCAGGGCTTTCACCCTGGGGACTCTCTAATTTGCAAGCAGAGAGTGAAGCTTTTTTATCTCCTTGATAAAGGAAGGATTAATAACGATAGTAGTCTGGTTTGAATGGCCCCTTCACTTCCACACCAATATATTTCGCCTGGTCAGAGGTGAGCGTTTCCAATTCAACACCGATCTTCTTCAAGTGAAGTTGAGCCACTTTCTCATCCAAATGCTTAGGAAGCATGTACACTTTGTTTTCGTACTTGCCAGTGCTTGTCCAGAGTTCGAGTTGAGCAAGTGTCTGGTTTGAGAATGAATTGCTCATCACAAATGAAGGGTGACCTGTGGCGCAACCTAAATTCACCAAACGACCTTCAGCCAACAGAATCACTTGACGTCCACTCTTCAAAGTATATAGGTCAACCTGAGGTTTCACTTCATCTTTGGTAGCGTTTTTATTCAACCAAGCTACATCGATTTCATTATCGAAGTGGCCGATATTACAAACAATAGCCTTGTCTTTCATGTTCATGAAATGACGATCGAGTACGATACCGAAGTTACCGGTAGCCGTTACAACAATGTCAGCTTCTTTCACTGCGTCATCCATTTTCTTCACAGCAAATCCATCCATCGCTGCTTGCAATGCACAGACGCGTGCACCTGCACCGCGCAACGAGGCAGCAGAACCTTTGCCTACATCACCATAGCCGGCAACCACAGCGATTTTTCCGGCCATCATCACATCAGTGGCTCTGCGGATTGCATCTACCAATGATTCTTTACAGCCATACTTGTTATCAAATTTTGATTTTGTTACTGAGTCGTTGATGTTGATTGCAGGCAAGGGAAGTTTGCCATTATTCATGCGTTCAATTAAGCGGTGAACGCCTGTTGTTGTTTCCTCAGAAATTCCTTTGATGCCGGGTACCAATTCAGGATTACGATCGAGCACCATATTGGTAAGATCGCCACCGTCATCCAAAATCATGTTCAAAGGTTTACCGCCTTCAAAAGCATGAAGTGTCTGTTCAATGCACCAATCGAATTCCTTTTCGTTCATGCCTTTCCACGCATAAACAGGAATTCCGGCAGCCGCAATAGCAGCGGCAGCGTGATCCTGCGTAGAGAATATATTACATGAGCTCCATGATACCTCTGCACCAAGCTCTTTCAATGTTTCAATAAGAACTGCTGTCTGAATCGTCATATGCAGACATCCAGCGATGCGCGCACCCTTCAATGGTTTCTTTGCGCCAAACTCCTCGCGGATGGACATTAAGCCAGGCATCTCGGCCTCAGCTAATTTGATTTCTTTGCGGCCCCATGCGGCCAGCGACATGTCTTTTACTTTGTAAGCGATCTTCTCGGCTACCATAATATTTTGTGTTTTATTTCGAAAGAGTTGCAAAGATAAAACAAAGGATTGAGACCTCAGAATTATGTAGGGCATTTTTGAACCTTCCCGATCTGCCTTCTGTTGTCCCTTCCAAACCGCAGATAATGAATAAGCCTATAATAAAAATCGATGTCGTTTCGGACGTAGTATGCCCCTGGTGTTACATTGGCAAACGAAGACTCGAGAAGGCCATCGACCAACTTAAAAATGATTTTGATTTCGAGGTAGAGTATCATCCTTTTGAACTTAATCCTAACATGCCTTTAGAAGGCCGCGATCAAAAAGAATACCTCACTGCAAAATTTGGAGGAGAAGATAGATACCGACAAATCACATCTCATACTGAAAAGAATGCCGCTCAAGAAGGGTTGAAATTTGATTTCTCAAAACAAAAAGTTTCTCCCAATACACTTAATTCTCACCGGCTCATTGCCTTTGCTAAGCGATATCGCAAACAAGCTCAAGTTAAGGAAGCGCTCATGAGCGCCTATTTTGAAAAGGGGATTGATCTCTCTAAAAATGAAAACTTAGTAGCTATCGGTGCGGAATATGGTCTGGATGCCGGAGATACCGAACGCTTTTTGCAAAGCGATGAGCTTGCAGCAGAAGTGAAGTTAGAAGAACAACTGAATTGCCAGCGAGGTGTTTCCGGAGTTCCGTTTTATATTATCAACAATAAATACGGAGTGTCTGGCGCACAGCCACCTGAAGTTTTCGTAAACGCATTAAGTGAAATCGGACATGAAGTTGTTGCGGCAGAATCTTGCGATGTAGAGACGGGGAACTGCTAGAAGATTTAAGATTCATCCAGAATAAAAGTAGCTCCTTCGATCGCCAACTCACTATTTTCAAAGACTGCCTTAGCCTCATTGAGTAGTGCATCAAGGTCTTTGTACCGTGCCGAAAAGTGACCAATGATCAACTTTTTGACAGAGGCTCTTCTGGCTATTTCCGCTGCTTGGCGAGCAGTACTGTGTTTAGTCTCGATAGCCTTATCTCGGTCGTCTTCAATAAATGTCGCTTCATGATAAAGTAAATCGATATTTGCTATTTGCGGAATCATCGCTTCATTCCATGCGGTGTCTGAACAATAGGCATAAGAAAAAGACGGTCTTGGTGGTAAAGTGAAATCTTCATTTTTGTACAACAAGTTTCCTTGTTCATCAAAAATGTCGGCCCCTGTTTTTAAGGAAGCTATTTGTTGAATCTTCAATCCCTCAACGAGCCTTTCTTTGTTGATTCTTCGCGGTTTTATTTTTTCCCTGAAAAGAAATCCTGCGCAGTCTAATTTATGAATGAGCGGAATCGTCTCCACGGTGATTGCGTCATCCTCAAACAACGTTTGAATTTTCGAAGGATTGAAGGGATGAAAGATGATTTTGTAATTCAAGGCTGATTTGGAGTGCTTGAGTTGCAACGTGATAATCTCATCCAATCCGGCTGGACTGTACAAATGCAAATCGTTACTCCGCTTATGTAAGTGCATTGAAAACAGCAAAGGCATCAATCCGAGATAGTGATCGCCATGCAAATGACTTATAAAAATATGATTGATCTTGTGCAGCGAAACCTGAAGCTTCGCCATTTGCATCTGTGATCCTTCACCACAATCAATGAGGAAGTGTCTGTTTTGAATGGTAAGGTATTGCGAAGAAGGAAACCTGCCGATCGCTGGCAGAGCGCCACTGGAACCGAGGACAGTAAGGCTAAATGAGCTCACGTGCGGAGGTGTTCACGTGTTGAAGTGCCGATGTGATCATGTTTGCGGTGGTTAGTACGAGCCTAATGCCCAAGCCCTAATGCCTAATCCCTAATCCTTTTTCATGTCTTTCTCGATCTCATGCATGAACACAGCATCAATTCCCTCTTCAACAGTAGACAGAATGTTCAGCACGCTGTCGAGTTGCGAGATCTTGATCAGTTTCATCGTATGATCGGAGAGGCAGGCCAAAATAAAAATGCCTTCGTCTTCTTGCAAAATGCGATTGCCGACAAGTAATGCACTGAGTCCTGATGAGTCTGTGTATTTTACTTCTGAGAGGTCGAGTATGATGTTGCGAACACCTTCCGCATGGAGTGTCACCATTTCTGATTTTAATTGGGGGGCAACGTTCGAATCTAATTTCTCTTCGTGCAGACGGATTAGTGTGTACTTCTCCTGCTTATCGATGGTGTACTTCATAATGGAATTTGGTCTAAAAATAATTCAATTTATCGAATTAACGATACCGGCTTCGATTCGTTCTAAAATGTTGAGGTAATTTATTTTGCCAATAGGCTGACCAATAACTTGTTGATAAAGTTCTTTATATCGATCGGAGATGTTTTTTACAATAAGATCGGTCATTTCAGGTACATGCTGACCCTCTTTACCCTGAAATCCATTTTCAATTAGCCACTGCCTCACAAATTCTTTCGACAATTGCTTTTGCTGCTCACCTGCCTTTTGTCTTTGTTCGTAGCCTTCTTTGTAAAAATATCTCGATGAATCAGGTGTATGCACTTCATCGATCAAATAGATTTTTCCATTCTGCCTACCAAATTCATATTTCGTGTCTACCAGGATAAGATCGCGATTAGCGGCTAGCTCGGAACCTTTGGCAAAAAGTTTAAACGTATAATCTTCTAAAGTTGTGTAATCACTATTGCTCACAATTCCTCTGGAAATAATTTCTTCCCTCGAAATATCTTCGTCATGTCCTACGCTCGCTTTTGTAGTAGGTGTGATAATCGGGTGGGGGAGTTTGTCATTCTCTTTCAGTCCTTCAGGCAGAGGCACTCCGCATATTTTTCTTTTACCTGATTTGTATTCGCGCCAGGCGTGGCCTGCCAAATAACCACGCACCACCATCTCTACGGCAAATGTTTCGCATTTGAAACCTATGGTTACGTTAGGATCGGGGATGGCAATCACCCAGTTAGGAACAATTTCCTTTGTGGCATTCAGATTGAAGGCCGCTATTTGATTGAGCACTCTCCCTTTGTCCGGAATTGCTCTCGGAAGAACAACATCAAATGCAGAGATTCGATCCGTAGCGACCATCGCCATCTTATCTCCGAAATAATAAACATCTCTTACTTTGCCACGGTAAAATCCGGTCTGGCCTTTGAACTTGAAGTTAGTCTCCTTGATGGCGTGCATTGCCTGAGGTTTTTCGGCAAATTAAGAACGATTAGTGAGACTGGCCCTGCTGTGAATTATTTTTTTTCCTCTTCCTTCTTTGGCTCGATCAAAATCCCTGCCCTGAAGTTCATGGTCTTGACCACTTTACCTTCCTCATCAAACTCTTTCCACTCTTTGTGTCTTCTGTTGTTAGCCACATATTCACCTTGCTCTTTGAGTTTTCCGTTTAGCCAATAGCTGGTGTAAAGTCCGTGCATGCGGCTGGCGCGATACTCACATTCGCTCAAGAGCTTTCCATTTTCGTAAAAATTCTTTACGGGCCCCGTGATGAGATCAAATTTCCAGGTCTCCTCCACTTTCTTTTCGCCATTAGGGTGGTAAGTAGTGCGGAGGCCATTGAGCTGGCCTTCCTGATAATTTTCTTTTAATGTCAACGTTTTCCCGTCCTTTGCATAGAAATACCAAGTGCCATGTGGCTTCCCTTGTCGGAAGTTCTTTTCGAATACTTTATTACCTGCGGTGTCATATTCGGTCACCTCACTATCGATTCCGTTAAGAGCAAATTGTTCCCTGGCCTTCAACTTCCCGTTGTGATAGTAGTCGGTGTTGGTTCCCGTTTTTGAACCCTGGTAGAAATTATATTCATGCTGAACAACTCCATCCGTATAGTAGGCAGTGTTTTTTCCATGAAGCTTGCCCAACATGAAATGACCTTTTAACAGCAAGTGACCCTGCGGATCATAGCTCATGAAATCACCTACTTTCTCGTCATCTTTAATGGTGTAGACAAGCTCAAGCTGAGCGTTGGGGAAATACGATTTGTAATACCCACTGATGAAGCCGTTTTTATAATTGGCTTCCGTTTCGAGAACACTACTCTCGTAATAGGTTTTTGTGATGCCGTTTGGTTTTTGATTTTTGTACTCAATCTCCTTGCGAATGGTACCCTTTGGATAATACTCTTTGATATAACCATCGGGTTTGCCTTGTGCGAATTTGCTTTCCATTTTTAGGATGCCTGAAGGAAAATAAGAGCGCACACTATCTACCAGTAAATTATTTCTATAAAAAGCCGTCTGCAATGGTTTCCCTTTTTCGTCAAACACTTCTACGGGGCCATGGCGCATTCCGTTTTCGTAACTGATTTTTCGGATGAGCGTTCCGTTTTCATGGTACTCGTAAAATGTGCCTGAGCGAACCCCATTCACGAACGTGCCCTCAATCGCCAATTTTCCACTGAAGAAATACTTGCGATACTTTCCCTCCAGTTGGTTGTCTTCCCGTACAAAATAATCTTCTTGAACCCGCGACCTCATGACGTCATAAAAGGTTTTGATTTCTTTTTGAGCGAATGAATTTAGGCTGATGCAGACCAAGGCCAATAACAGAAACTTCATAAAGATTGAGCGCGGGTTGTTCATTAACGAGAAAACTGCAAATGAAATTGCTAATCGATTAGTAAAAATAAAACGGATGAAGAGAATTTAATTTTTTCTTCACCCGTAATTTAAGTGATAATTCGGAGCAGACTACACTTTCTCGATCACGATGGCTGAAGCTCCACCACCGCCATTACAAATGCCTGCCACTCCAATAGTAGCGTGATTTTGTTTTAAAATGTTGGCCAATGTAATGGTGATACGAGCACCCGAAGCACCGAGCGGATGACCCAGGGCAACGGCACCACCGTGAATGTTCACTTTTTCAGGGTCAAGGCCGAGCTTCATGTTATTGGCAATTGCCACAACTGAAAACGCCTCGTTGATTTCATAATAACCTACATCTTTCTTTTCTACGCCAGCCATCTTCATCGCCTTCGGAATCGCGATGGAAGGAGTTGTAGTAAACCACATCGGGTCTTGAGCAGCATCGGCAAACCCTCTAATTTTTGCAAGTGGAGTAAGACCAAGTTCTTTTGCTTTTGTTGCACTCATTAATATTACAGCCGCGGCACCATCATTGATCGTAGACGCATTTGCTGCCGTAACTGTTCCCTCTTTAGTGAAGACAGGTTTCAAGCCTGGTATCTTGTCGAAGTTTACGTTTTTATATTCTTCGTCTTCTCCAAACAAAGTCACATCACCTTTTTTACCTGTGATCTCAACAGGAATCACCTCATCTTTAAATTTTCCAGCTGCCCAGGCTGCTGCTGCTCTTTTGTACGAATTGATTGCATAGGCATCCTGATCCTGGCGACTGATCTTCATTTCTTTGGCCGTGTTATCGGCACACACGCCCATCGCACAATGATTGTAAACATCCGTGAGGCCATCGTAGGTAAGTCCATCGATTAATTGGCCGTCTCCATATTTATATCCGTAGCGGGCCTTCGTTAAATAATAAGGAATGTTGCTCATGCTCTCCATTCCACCGGTAACCACTACATCGTTCTGCCCGATCATGATCGACTGTGCGCCAAGCATAATCGACTTCATACCTGATGCACAAACTTTATTGACAAGCGTGCAAGGAATCTCATATCCCAAACCAGCGCCAACTGCTACCTGCGTAGCCGGAGCCTGACCGAGTCCTGATGAAATTACATTGCCAAAGAAAACTTCTTGCACCTGCTTCGGGTCCAGATTGATTTTGGCGAGCGCAGCTTTCACGGCAGTAGCCCCAAGCTTAATAGCTGATACACTTGCCAGGCTTCCGCCAAAACTTCCGATTGGAGTACGAACGGCCGATACAATTACAACTTCTTTCATATTTGTTGAATTACAGATTTCACATTACAGATTACAGATTTAGAACAGGGCAAACAATTTGCAATTTGTAACCTGAAATCTGAAATCTGAAATAAAATTTTCACCAATCCGGCTTCCCTCTATCTCTTGGTTTAGTCGCTTTGCGTCTATTCTGTTGAAGGTATTGCACTTCCTGGTTCTTCATCGCTTCCAGGATCATCTTAGCTTTCTCCTCACTGATTTTCATGTCTTTCAGCTTCTCTGATAAAGATGGATCGGGTTTGTTCTTATCATCTTTGTTTTGCTGATCCTTTTTCTCCTGCTCTTTTTGCTGCTGCTCTTTTTCTTTTTGCTCTTTATCCTTTTGCTCTTTGTCTTTCTTATCCTTGTTCTGTTGATCTTTCTTTTGGTCTTGCTTGTCCTTATTCTCCTGGTCTTTTTTGTCCTTGTCCTTTTGATCTTTGTTTTGCTGATCCTTGTTCTGCTGATCTTTATTATCTTTTTTCTGATCGTCTTTTTTATCCTTGTTGTCTTTATTCTGATCCTTATTCTGTTGTTGTTCCTGTTTCTTTTGTTCTTCCAATTTCTTCTTCACCATCTCATAGTTGAATCGCGCTTGCTCATTTTCAGGCTCCGCTTTGATGGCCTGTTTAAAATAATTCAGCGCTTCTTCAAACTTGCCTTGCCGATTGGCCATTACGCCCATCTGCTGATTGGCCCATGATTTGATTTTTGCATCATTGCTAAGCGACAATGGCTGGTAGTTGCTAAACGCACCTGTAGTATCATTAGTTCGGAAATAAGAATTGGCCAGATTCATCCCAACTTCTTCCTCATTTACTCCAAGGGAATCTTTCAAATATTTATACTTCTCGATTGCTGTTTTGAAATCGCCTGCAAGGAAAGCTTTCTTTGCTTCGGATTTTAACGAATTGATTTTACTGACCTTTTTTGGGTCGATGGAGAGGAGCAATCCTAAAATAAAAATCAAAAATACCTTCATATGGTCACCGTCTTCACATCAATCAACAAATCTAAGACTAAAAGAATTAACGCTGCCAGCAGAAAAAAGTAATAAC
>WNFL01342547.1_pt1 | contig 21151 bp, 18 predicted proteins | sample 5400361 | NCBI WGS metagenome assembly WNFL01 (sample SAMN13153351, study PRJNA577476) | soil metagenome | isolation source: 40 cm soil on Douglas fir-dominated hillslope | place: USA:California | collected 2013-09-17
TTTGTTGATCGGTTCGATCTTCGGCGTCGGTTCGGGAACCGAATCGAGATTCGCCGGCGTGTTGGGGCCGGGGCCGTCGTCCAGGTAGTAGCCGCCGGGTTTGGAAGACGTGGATGGACGGCTCGGCGAGGATCCGCATGACGCGAGCAGCAGCGCCAATAGCAGCAGTCCGAAAAGTGCTGCGTACTGGGTGCTGCGTGCTGCGAAAGTACCCGGAGCCTCGGGTTGGATTCTCATCGTCAACAATTCCCGCGTTCGTGAAAGTCTGCGAAACCTCTCAGCACGCAGTACGCAGCACCCAGCACTATGTTTGCACCAATCGTCTATGCGTATGAATGCTCATCAGCAACCCGATGCCGAACAGGATCGTTACCAGCGAGGTGCCACCGTAGCTGATCAGCGGCAACGGCACGCCGACCACCGGCAGGATGCCGCTGACCATGCCCATGTTGACGAACGCGTAGGTGAAGAAGGTCAGCGTGATCGCGCCTGCGAGCAAACGCGTAAACAATGTGGGCGCGTTGGCGGCGATGACCAGGCCGCGACCGATCACCAGCAGGAACAGGACCATTAACACCAGATTCCCGACCATGCCGAATTCCTCGGCATACACCGCGAAAATAAAATCGGTGGTGCGCTCCGGCAGGAAATCGAGGTGGGACTGGGTGCCGTTCAGCCATCCTTTGCCGAAGAATCCGCCGGACCCGAGCGCGATGGTCGACTGGATGGTGTGATAACCCGCACCGAGCGGATCCTGGGATGGATCGAGCAGGGTCAGCACGCGCTGGCGCTGGTAATCGTGCAGCATCGACCACAGGAACGGCAGGCTGGCCCCGCCCACCACCCCGAGTCCGACCAGAATTTTCCAGGACAGCCCGGCCAGGAAGATCACATAGAAGCCGGCGGCAGTCACCAGCAACGCGGTGCCCAGGTCGGGCTGTCGTGCGATGAGCAGCACCGGCACGATGACGAGAACCGCACCGAATACGAAGTTGCGTGTCTTCAGGATCGCTTCATAGCGATCGAAATACCACGCCAGCAGCAGCGGCACCGCGATTTTCATCAGTTCCGAGGGCTGGATGCGCGTGAAGCCGAGATTGAGCCAGCGGCGCGCGCCGTTGACCACTTCTCCGGCGACCGCTACGCCGATCAGCAGTGTCAGCCCGACTATGTACAGCGGCAGCGCGATCCGCGAAAGATAGTGCAGCGGAACGTTGGCCGCGATCCACATGACCGTCAGCGCGGCGCAGATGTTGACCACCTGGCCCATCACCCTCTCGGGGCTTTCGCCCGAGGCGCTGAACAAGGTGATCAGACCCATCACCAGCAGAGCCGTGACCAGCCCCATCAGGTAACGGTCGATGTGTTTGACCAGGTAAGCCAGCAGCCGGTTAATCACTCTCTTGCTCCTCTTCCGGCGCGGCCGGTTTTTCCTTCACCACCGGTTTGGGCGGTGGCGGCTCCTTGCCCAGCAGATAATAGTCCAGCACCTGGCGTGCGATCGGCGCCGCCGTGCTGCCGCCGTGGCCGCCGTTTTCTACCAGGATCGCCAGCGCGATCTTGGGATCGTCGGCCGGCGCGTAGGCGATGAACAAGGCATGGTCGCGGTGGCGTTCGTTGATGTTTTTTTCGTCGTACTTCTGGCCTTTCATGCCGATGACCTGTGCAGTGCCGGTCTTGCCGGCAAACAGATACTTCGCGTTCAGGCCAGCCCAGCCCGCCGTGCCGCCGGGCCGGGTGACATCGATCATGGCGTCGCGCACGCGCTGGACGTTTTCCTTCGAAAGAGGGATTTCCGCCCTGGGCTGCGGCTCGATGATGGTAATGGCGTCGGTCTGGCTGTCCTGGATCTGCTTGACCACGTGCGGGCGGAACACGCGGCCGTCATTGGCGAGGATCGCCGTGGCAAAAGCCAGTTGCAGCGGCGTGGCGAGCATGTAGCCCTGCCCGACGCCGATCGAGATGGTGTCGCCGACGAACCACTTCTGCTGAAAGCGGCGCTGCTTCCATTCCTGCGAGGGGAGCAGGCCGTCGACCTCGCCCTTGATGTCGATGCCGGACATCTTGCCGAAGCCGAACTGGCCGATGAACTGGTGAATGGCGTCGATGCCCAGATCCTGTGCCAGCCCATAGAAATAGGTGTCGCAGGATTGCACGATGGCTTTGTGCAGATCCACCATGCCGTGGCCGCCCGCTTTCCAGTCGCGATAGACATGGCCGCCGCCGCCGCTCAGCACGAAATAGCCCGGATCGCTGATGGTGAAGCCCGGCTTGCGTTTGCCCAGTTCGAGGCCGGCCAGCGCCATGAACGGCTTGAAGGTCGAACCCGGCGGATACATGCCCTGCAGCGCGCGGTTGTTGAGCGGATGGTCAGGCGAGTTGTTGAGCGCGTCCCAGTTCTGCGGATCGATGCCCTCGACGAAAAGATTGGGATCGAACCCGGGCCTGGACACCAGCGCCAGCACCCCGCCGGTCGAAGGTTCTATGGCCACCAGCGACCCGCGATGTTCGCCGAATGCCTGCTCTGCGACTTGCTGCAATTTCGCGTCGAGCGCCAGCGTGAGATTGTTGCCCGAAACCGGAAGGATGCTGCGCAGGGTACGCACCGACTTGCCGTTGGCGTCGGTCTCGATATGCTCGTAACCGGTCACCCCGCGCAATTCCTTTTCGTAGCGCTGCTCGAGCCCAACCTTGCCGATGTAGTCGGACGCGCTGTAGTTGGCGGCGGTGCCCTGGTCGCGCAGATCGTCGACGTCCTTGTCGCTGAGGCGGCCGATGTAGCCCACGACATGCGAAGCGATTTCCCCGTTCGGGTAGTGACGGAACAGTCGCGCGTTGATTTCTACGCCGGGAAACCGGTAATTGTTCACCGCGAAGCGCGCCACTTCCACGTCGTTGAGGCGCGTGCGGATCGGGATGCTGGCGAAATCGTGCCCTTCCTCGAGCAGTTTCTGGAAGCGCTTATGGTCCTTCGGCGTGATCTCTACCAGCGTGGCAAGATCGGTGATGGTCTGTTCGAGGTCGTCGACCAGGGTCGGGGTTATCTCCAGCGTGTAGGCCGCGAAGTTGTGTGCCAGCACCACGCCGTTGCGGTCCAGGATCAGCCCGCGGTTCGGCACCACCGGCACGATGAAAATGCGGTTCTGCTCGGCGAGCGTGTGATAGTAGTCGTGCTGGATGACCTGCACGTAGAAAAAGCGCACCAGCAAGACGAAGAAGGCGAACAGCACGGCGCTGCCTACTATCGCCAGCCTCAGCTGGAAGTAGTACAGCTCGCGCTGGTGATCGCGAAGCTCGACGGTGCGATTCATCGCCGGACGGCGGTTGAAGCCGGTTGTGTTCTGCGCGCGCTCACGCCTCGTCCGGATCGATCCGCCGGCGTAACGGAATTTTCAGCAGCAGGTCCGTCGCCGGCCACAGCAGCGCGCCGACAATGCTGGACAGGAAATACCACCACCCGGGAAATTGTCCGCCGGCCGCCTGGCGCACGCCTAGCACGATCAGTTGCATGATCAACAGGATCGGCAGCACATGCAAAATCTGGTGGCGCATGTCGAACATCGACACGCGCCGGTGCAACGCGATTGCGGCGAACATCATCACCGAGTAGGCCAGGGCGTGTTGTCCGAACAGGCTGCCGTCGGCAACGTCCATCGCCAGCCCCAGCAGAAATGCCGGCAGGAAACCGATCTTGCGCGGCTGGTAGATGCCCCAGTAGAGCAGCACGAGCGCGACGAAGTCCGGACGCAATGCCAGTACCCAGCCGGTCAGCGGCAACAGGTTGATCATCATCGCGACGAGCAGCGTGATCGCCATGTAAAGCGGCTTCACCGGCAGCAGGATCTCTTCGCTGCCACTCAACCTGCCGAACATCGGCGAACGCATCATCCGCTTTTCCTCGCCTTCCTGGCCTTGCCTTTTTTGGCCTCCGGCGAGACCGGATAATCGGGCAGCGGCGCCAGCCTGGACATCACCAGTACCTGCCGGTTGCGATTCGCTCCGGCCGCCGGGGTACAGGTGATCTTGGCGAAAGGATAGGCGGCGTTGCGCTCGATGTTCGACACGATCGCGACCGGCAGTCCGGGCGGGTAGACGCCGTCGATCCCGGAAGTCACCAGCACATCGCCGTTCTCCACATCGGTGTTGACCGGCATGAAGCGCAGGTCGAGTGCACCGTCGTAGCCGATGCCGAACACGGCTGCACGCAGGCCGTTGCGTACGACCTGCACGGGAACCACCTGCTCGCGATCGCTGATGAGCGAGATTTCCGAAGTCCACGGAAACGTGCGTGTGACCTGCCCGATGAGCCCGGTGTCGTCCACCACGGCGGCCCCTTCCTCGATCCCCTGCGAAGAACCCCTGTCAATGATCACCTTGCGGGTGAACGGATCGCGCCCGACGTAGAGGATTTCCGCCGCCGTCGACGTCTGCTCGGCGCGCTCCTGCATCTCCAGCAGTTGCCGCAGATGCTGGTTTTCCGCGATCAAGGCCTGCTGCGACTGCAGCTGGCCGGCATGCAGGAAATTTTCGTGTGAAAGGCGATCGTTCTCGCGCTGCAGGTAAGACTGGGACACGAAGAAATTGCCGATGCGCGAGGCGGCCTCGGCGGGTGTGTCGGCGAGCTCCTGCAATGGATAAAGCACGATGGCGATGACCTTGCGCATCGCCTCCATGTAGTGGAAGCGGGCATCGGCGTACAGCAGGAACAGGGACAGGAGGGCGAAGAAGCCGAGGCGGGCAAGGAGGCTGGGGCCTCGTTTGAAGAATGGCGGCGAAGTGTATTCCACTTAGGGGCGAGGGACGCGGGGCGAGGGGCGAGACCTAAAACGTAAGGGGTACAACTGCTGCCGGAGGCGAAGATCCAGCGCGATTCCTGGAGTTTCCTGCCTTTCCCTCACCCCTCGTCCTTCTCAACTCGCCCCTTCAATGCAATCCTCAGTCGTTCGTGAAGATGGTGGCCAGTTTGTCGACTTTTTCCAGCGCACGGCCGGAACCGCGCACCACGCAGGTCAGTGGATCGTCCGCGACAATCACCGGCAGTCCGGTTTCTTCCATCAGCAGGCGGTCGATGTCGCGCAGCAGAGCGCCGCCGCCGGTGAGCACCATGCCTTTTTCCGCGATGTCCGCGCCGAGTTCGGGGGGTGTTTGTTCCAGCGCCGACTTCACCGCACTGACGATGCTGTTGAGCGGATCGGTCAGCGCTTCGAGGATTTCGTTGCTGGAGATGGTGAAACTGCGCGGAATGCCCTCGGCCAGGTTACGGCCTTTGACTTCCTTTTCGCGTACTTCCGAACCGGGGAAGGCGGAGCCTATTTCCTTCTTGATTTCCTCGGCGGTGGTCTCGCCGATCAACATGCCGTAGTTGCGCCGGATGTAGTTGATGATGGCTTCGTCGAACTTGTCGCCGCCGACCCGCACCGACCCGGAATAGACGATGCCGCCGAGCGAGATCACGCCCACTTCCGTGGTACCGCCGCCGATGTCGACCACCATCGAACCGGTGGCTTCCTCGACCGGCAGCCCCGCGCCGATCGCGGCGGCCATCGGCTCCTCGATCAGCTCGACCTTGCGGGCGCCGGCGCCATAGGCCGATTCCCGGATGGCACGGCGCTCGACCTGGGTCGACCCGCAGGGCACGCAGATGACGATGCGCGGGCTGGGCGAGAACAGGCGGGAGTCGTGGACCTTCTTGATGAACTGCTTGAGCATCTGCTCGGTGACGGTGAAATCGGCAATAACGCCGTCCTTCATCGGCCGGATCGCGGTGATATTGCCGGGCGTGCGGCCGAGCATCTGCTTTGCCGCCAGGCCCACTTCCTGGATGACCTTCTTGCCGTTCGGGCCCCCTTCCTGCCGGATCGCCACCACCGAGGGTTCGTTGAGGACGATGCCCTTGCCGCGGACATAGATCAGCGTATTGGCGGTGCCGAGGTCGATCGCCAGATCGTTGGAGAAGTAGCCGTTTAGAAATCCGAACATGACATGATCCGAAGTATTGCCGCGGTGCGGAAAAATGAATGCCGTATGATACCCTATCGCCCTGCTGCAGTTAACAAAAAGCGGGGGAATCCGGCTGGTGTCCGTTATCGGCGACAGTGTCCGGAATCCCGCCCCGGAATCCACGGCGACCGACTGAAAGACCTCCGTACATGTCACTCACTTCCAGCGACGTCAGACGCATCGCCCATCTCGCGCGTATCGAGATCACCGAAGCCGAAACCCAGCATACTCTCGTGCAGTTGAACGAGATTTTCAAGCTGATCGAGCAATTGCAGTCGGTTAATACTGCCGGCATCGAGCCGATGTCGCATCCGCTCGGCGGCAGCCAGCGCCTGCGCGAGGATCTGGCGAGCGATAAACCCGACCGCGAAGCCAACATGAAGAACGCCCCCGCCAGCCGGGACGGGCTGTTCCTCGTGCCCCGCGTAATAGAGTAGGGGCGGCGCATGTTCGAGAAATCGGTGGCCGAGCTCGGTCGCGCCTTATCCGCCGGACAGGTTTCGGCGGTCGAACTGGCGAAGCTCTACCTCGACCGCATCGAGCGCCACAGGGAACTGAACGCCTTCCTGGACGTGCGTCCCGAGGTCACGCTCGGCCAGGCACGCGAGGCCGACGCCCGCATTGCCCGCGGTGACGCCACCCCGCTGACCGGCGTGCCAGTCGCGCACAAGGACATCTTCGTCACCCGCGATTTCGCCTCGACCGCTTCTTCGCGCATGCTCAAGGGCTACATGAGCCCTTTCGACGCGACGGTGGTGGAAAAACTCGGCAACGCCGGCATGGTTACGCTCGGCAAGCTCAATTGCGACGAGTTCGCCATGGGCTCGTCCAACGAGAACAGCCACTACGGCAACGTGTTGAACCCGTGGGACAAGACCGCCGTTCCCGGAGGCAGTTCCGGCGGTTCGGCGGCGGCGGTGGCGGCGCGCATCGCGCCGGCGGCGACGGCAACCGATACCGGCGGCTCGATCCGCGAACCCGCGGCCTTTTCCGGCGTCACCGGCATCAAGCCCACTTATGGGCGGGCGTCGAGATGGGGCATGATCGCATTCGCCTCCAGCCTGGATCAGGCCGGCATCATGACCAGTTCGGCGGAAGACGCGGCGCTGATCTTCAACGGCATGCTCGGGTTCGATCCCAGGGATTCCACCAGCATCGAACGCGCAGACGAGGACTACACCCGCAAACTGGGCAGCGGCGTGAGGGGCCTGCGCATCGGTGTGCCAAAAGAATTCTTCGGAGAGGGATTGCAACCGGACGTCGAGAAGGCGGTGCGCGACGCCCTGGCCGAGTACGTCAGGCAAGGCGCCGAACTGGTCGACATTTCGCTGCCGAACGCAGCGCTCGGCATCCCGGTCTATTACGTCATCGCGCCTGCGGAGTGCTCGTCGAACCTGAGCCGCTTCGACGGCGTGCGCTACGGCCACCGCGCCGCGCAGTACGGCGACCTCGACGACATGATCAAGAAATCCCGCGCCGAAGGTTTCGGGCCGGAACCCCGGCGCCGCATCCTGATCGGTGCGTACGTACTTTCGCACGGCTATTACGACGCCTACTACCTCCAGGCGCAGAAAGTGCGCCGGATCATCGCCGACGAATTTCAGCAGGCTTTCCGTCAATGCGACATCATCGCCGGCCCGGTGACGACCAGCGTTGCGTTCGGATTCGGCGAGAAGGCGGCGGACCCGGTCGCGATGTACCTGTCCGATCTCTACACGATTCCAGGCAGCCTGGCCGGCATTCCAGCAATGAGCATTCCCTGCGGCTTCGGCGCGAAAAAACGCCCGGTCGGCCTGCAGCTCATGGCGAACTATTTCGAGGAAGCGAAGCTGCTTGGCGTCGCTCACCACTATCAACTGGTCACCGACTGGCATCGGCGCCTGCCTAAGGGCTTTAGTGCCTGACCGCAAAGACGCGAAGGGTTGATCGCATGAACTGGGAAGTGGTCATCGGGCTGGAAACCCATACGCAGTTATCGACGCAGTCAAAGATTTTTTCGGGCGCGTCCACTGCGTTCGGTGCCGCGCCGAACACGCAAGCGAGCGTTGTGGATGTCGCCTTGCCAGGTTCGCTCCCGGTACTGAACAAGGGCGCGGTCGAACGTGCGATCCGCTTCGGTATCGCGGTCGGAGCGAATATCAACCGCCGTTCGATTTTCGCGCGCAAGAATTATTTCTATCCCGACCTTCCCAAGGGATACCAGATCAGCCAGTACGAATTGCCTGTCGTGCAGGGCGGAAGCCTCAGCATCCATACGAAGGATGGCGAGAAGGTAGTGCACCTGACCCGCGCCCACCTCGAAGAAGACGCGGGCAAGTCGCTGCATGAAGACTTTCAGGGCATGAGCGGCATCGACCTGAACCGCGCCGGCACCCCGCTGCTGGAAATCGTCTCCGAGCCTGAAATGAATTCAGCCGAGGAGGCGGTTGCCTATGCGAGGGCCCTGCATTCGCTGGTACGCTGGATCGACATCTGCGACGGCAACATGCAGGAAGGATCGTTCCGCTGCGATGCCAATGTCTCGGTGCGGCGCCCCGGCTCGCCTCTCGGCACGCGTCGCGAGATCAAGAACCTGAACTCGTTCCGTTTCCTGCAGCAGGCAATCGAATACGAGATCAAGTGGCAGATCGAGACGCTGGAAGACGGCGGCAAGATTCAGCAGGCGACCGTCCTGTTCGATCCCGACAGCGGGCAGACCCGCGTCATGCGCCTGAAGGAAGATGCGCACGACTATCGTTACTTTCCCGATCCCGATCTGTTGCCACTGGAAATTTCTGACGAGTGGCTGGAAGAAGTGCATACCCACATGCCCTTGCTTCAGGAAGAGGTAAGGGGCAAGTTCATGAACGAATATGATTTGACTCCGTATCAGGCTGGAACCCTGACATCTTCCCGTGAACTCGCCGAATACTTTGAAAGCGCGGCACATAATTCCGATCATAAGGTTGCACAGCTATGCGCAAACTGGATCAGTGGAAATTTGAGCGCGCAATTGAATGAAGAAGATCTGGATATTTTACAAAGCCGAATTAGCGCAGTTCAGTTGCGCGGTTTGGCGGAGCGGATCGCTGACGGCACAATCTCGGGCAAGATGGCTAAGGAAGTATTCGACGCGATGTGGACTGGGGAAGGCAGCGCCGACGAAATAATCGCGCGCAAGGGACTCAAGCAGATTTCCGATTCCGGCGCGATCGAGAAGATCGTGGATGGGGTATTGGCCGCAAATGCCCAGCAGGTCGCCGACTACAAGGCCGGAAAAGAGAAGGCCTTCAATTCCCTGGTCGGACAGGTCATGAAGGCCAGCCAGGGCAAGGCAAATCCCGCCCAGGTCAACGAAATACTGAGGAAGAAGCTAGGCTGAGCGTTACTTGGCGGCCTGGCTGCCGTTCTTCAGCTCGCGAAAACGCTGCTTGTCGGCTTCAAATTTGACGCGTGTCGATTCCGATTGCGCCTTGCGCTGCACGAGATCGGCTTCCAATGCGGCAATTTGCTTCTGACTCGCATGGACCTCTTCCAGGAGTTGTGCAGGCAGCGGTTTTTTCTGGGCTGCGAGCGCTTCGGCCTGCTGTTTCAGCTCACTCAACTGCAGATTGGTCTTTTCCAGTTTCAATTCGACGTTTTTCGTGCCCTGCGCCGGCATGGCAAGGCTCCGCTCGCGGGCAGCATCGATTTCTTCCTCGGAGGTGTAGGTTGCCATCAGGGCGCGATCGCGCCGATCCTGTTCCTTGGCGGTTTTTGAGCGCGGCTCCTCCGCATCGGTTTTCGACGGCTGTCCGGGACTGGCGACTTCTTTTTTCTTCTTCGGCATCACCACGCCCTGGCGGTTAAGCTCCGACCCCTGACCGCAATCCGGATTCATCTTGTCGGAGTAGTACACCTTCCCGACGGAATCGACGCACTTGTACATGCGCACGTTCCCCTGCTCGGCCCGCGCCGGAAGAGCCAGCGCGGCAATCAGACAGGTCAGAACGATCAAGGGCTTCATGCAGTCACTCCATATTCCTTTCGGTATCGCTCTACCGATTGCAACTGCTGTGCCATATCCCGGCGCGGGCGCAAAAAGGCCGCCAAATCATCCAAGGTGGCAATGCTGATGACCGGAATGCCGAACTGGTTACGGACTTCCTGGACGGCGGAAAGGGTTCCGGTACCGCGTTCCATGCGGTCCAGGGCGATCAGCACCCCGGCAGGCACGGCTCCCGCAGCCCTGATGATGTCCACCGATTCGCGTACCGAAGTTCCCGCCGATATGACGTCGTCAACGATCAGGACCCGGCCTTTGAGGGGCGCGCCAACCGTCATCCCGCCTTCGCCGTGGTCCTTGGCTTCCTTGCGATTGAAGCAGAACGGCAGGTTTCGCCCAAATTCGGCAAGCGCCACCGCCGTCGCCGCGACCAGGGGGATGCCTTTATAGGCGGGACCGAACAGGAGGTCGAAGCCGGGATCCGCCGCCAGAAGGGCTTTCGCGTAGAATTGCCCGAGCTGTCGCAGCGTAGTGCCGTCGTTGAACAGGCCCGCGTTGAAGAAGTACGGCGACAGGCGCCCGGCCTTGGTTTTGAACTCACCGAAACACAGAACCCCGCGGGCCACGGCAAATTCGATGAACTCCTGCCTGAAATCACTCATTACTTATCGTGCGCATCGTCACTCTCAATCTAAACGGCATACGTTCGGCCGTCAATAAAGGCTTCCTCGGCTGGCTCGCGAAGCAAAGCGCCGACGTCGTCTGCGTGCAGGAACTCAAGGCCCAGGACAAGGATCTCACCGACGCGATTCGCAATCCGGACGGGTTCCGCGGCTATTTCCATTGCGCCGACCGGCCCGGTTACAGCGGTGTGGGCATCTATTGCCGGAAGGAGCCCGATAGCCTGGTCGCCGGCATCGGCATCGCCGACATCGACGCCGAGGGCCGTTATCTGGAAGCCCGGTTCGGCGACCTGAGCATCGTATCGCTCTATGTTCCTTCGGGCTCCAGTTCGGCGGAACGCCTCGCCATCAAGTTCAGCTTCATGCACCGCTGCATCGATCCCCTGCACAAGCTCGGAAATTGCGGGCGGGAAATCGTCATCTGCGGCGACTGGAACGTCGCGCACAAGGAAATCGACCTCAAGAACTGGCGCTCGAACCAGAAAAACTCCGGCTTCCTGCCCGAGGAACGCCAGTGGTTTTCCGGGGTGATCGACCATCTCGGCTACGTGGATGTGTTCCGCAAGCTGGACGGCCGCGCCGAGCAATATACCTGGTGGTCGAATCGCGGCCAGGCCTGGGCGAAAAACGTGGGTTGGCGCATCGACTACCAGATTGCCACGCAGGGCATTGCCGCCAAGGCCACCTCGGTCGCGATCTACAAAACCGAACGCTTTTCCGACCACGCTCCCCTCAGTATCGATTACGACTACGCACTTTGATCGTCCTAGGCACAATGCAACTCTCACCGCAGGACGCGGAGGAAATCACCTCATCCCCCGCCTTCTCCCCTGAGCGGAGAAGGAGCTGAAACGCAAGAGCGCGACCAATGATCGCCCGGTTTTCTTCTCCCTCTCCACCCGATTTTGGGGGAGAGGGATGGGGTGAGGGGGCGTCCTCCGCGGTGAGAGTTGCATTATGGACTAGGGACGGCCCGCGTTCCCTGTCCGGTCGCCGGGAAGCGGATTCTCTTCGTTCCACGGCGCGACCTTGAACAGCAGCAGCATGCCCGGCAGTGCCAGCAATACGCATAACATGAAAAAGCCAAACCAGCCGAGCTGTTCGACCAACCATCCGGTCGTCGCATTGAGGAAGGTGCGCGGCACCGCGGCGAGGCTGGTAAACAGCGCAAACTGCGTGGCGGTATAGGCCGGATGGGTGGCGCGCGCGATATAGGCCACGAACGCCGCGGCTCCCAGGCCGACACCAAGCGCTTCGAACCCGATCACGAGCGCGAGTGCGGTCCGTTCTGAAACGCCGATTTGCGCAAATGGCCCGATACGCGACAGCCAGGCGAAGCCGAGGATCGACACGACCTGGACCACGCCGAACAGCCATAGCCCGCGATTGATGCCCAGTTTCAGCATCCACAACCCCCCCAGCAAACCGCCGATCACGCTGGGCCACAGGCCGGCGTTTTTCGCGATCAGGCCGATGTCGGATTTCGAAAAACCCATGTCCAGGTAGAAAGGCGTGGCAAGCGCCGTGCACATGCTGTCGCCGAGCTTGTAGAGAAAGATGAAGCCGAGCACCAGCAAGGCGCTGCGTACGCCGGCGCGCCCGATGAATTCACGAACCGGTTCGATCACGGCATCGCGCAGCGTTTTCGGGCGTGTCCCGGTTATCACGGGCTCCGCCACCATCAGCGTCATTGCCATGCCGGGAAGCATGAACAACGCGGTAACGGCGAAGACCGCTTCCCACGGCAGATGGTCTGCCAGTATCAGCGAGAGCGAGCCCGGAACCAGCCCCGCGATCCGGTACGCATTGACGTGTACCGCGTTACCCAGACCCAGCTCGGCGTTCGACAACAGTTCCCGGCGGTAGGCGTCGATCGCGATATCCTGCGTTGCACTGAGGAAGGCCACCGCAGTCGCCGCATAGATCACCCATGACAGTTCATCGCGCGGCGAGAGCGTGCCCATCCAGGCGATCGTCGCCATCAACGCGAGTTGCGTCAGCAGCATCCAGCCGCGGCGCCGGCCGAACATCGGCACCACGTAGCGGTCCAGGAAGGGCGACCAGAGAAATTTCCAGGTATAGGGAAACTGGATCAGCGCGAAGGCGCCGATCACCTTGAGATTGATGCCTTCGGTACGTAGCCATGCAGGCAACAGATTGAGAAGGAGATAAAGCGGCAACCCCGAGCTGAAGCCGGTGAATACGCAGATCAGCATGCGGCGCGTGAACAGCGCCGAGGCCATGGAAGGTTGCGTCATGCCGCTCAATCAGGCGACCGGCGCCGCCCGATCGAACCGGTAGACCGCCAGCGAGCCGCGCAGGTTGGGCATCCAGGTGACCGGACGGCCGTCGACCATCACGTTTTTTTCGAGGATGCGGATGCCATGGCCGGCGCAGAAGTTCTCGAAATCGTCGATCGTGAACAGATGGATGTTGGGCGTGTCGTACCACTCGTAGGGCAGGGTTTTCGACACCGGCATGTTGCCGAAAAAGACCTGCAGCCGCGGACGCCAGTAGCCGAAATTGGGAAACGTGACGATGCCTTCACGGCCGACGCGCAACATCTCATTGACGATGCGTTCGGTATGGCGGATCGCCTGCAGTGTCTGCGACAGGATCACGTAGTCGAAGGAGCCGTCTTCGAACCCCGACAGGCCGGACTCCAGGTCGTACTGCAAGACGTTCACGCCGCTCCTGACGCAAGCGAGCACGTTGGCGTCGTCGATCTCCATGCCGTAGCCCGTGACGCCGCGCGCCTCTTGCAGGTGGCGCAGCAGCGAGCCGTCGCCGCAGCCCAGATCGAGCACCTTCGCATCGGGTTTGATCCACTTCGCGATGGCGACGAAATCCGCGCGTGCCGACAAGGATGCGGGCGTATCGGGCGGCTTCATGAAGCGGACACCTCGCGGGCGATGTTGTCGAAGTAGGCGCGAATCAGGTTGTGATAGAGCGGATCGTCCATCAGGAACGCGTCATGGCCGTGCGGCGCATCGATCTCCGCGTAGCTCACGCTCAGCCGGTTGTCCAGCAGCGCCTTGACGATCTCGCGCGAGCGCGCCGGCGAAAATCGCCAGTCGGAAGTAAACGACACGACCAGGAATCTGGCCGTCGCGGGTTCGAGCGCGGCGGACAGATCGCCGTCGCGCGCCGCGGCTGGGTCGAAATAATCGAGTGCCTTGGTGATGCGCAGATAGGTGTTGGCGTCGAAACGCTCCGCGAACTTGTCCGCCTGGTAACGCAGGTAGGATTCGATCTGGAACTCGACGTCGAAATTGAACTTGAAACCGCCCTCGCGCCGCTCGCGGCCGAATTTTTCGGCCATCGCGTCGTCGGAAAGATAAGTGATGTGGCCGATCATGCGGGCGATGCGCAATCCGCGCTTGGGCACGACACCCTGCGAATAGTAGTTGCCGCCATGGAAATCGGGATCGGTCGTGATCGCTTGCCGCGCCACCTCGTTGAAGGCGATGTTCTGCGCCGATAACTTCGGTGCGGCCGCGATCACGATCGAGTGCGCGACGCGTTGCGGCTGGCTGATCGCCCACTGCATTGCCTGCATTGCCCCCAGGCTGCCGCCCATGATGGCGGCGAAACGGTCTATGCCCAGGCGGGTTGCCAGCCGCGACTGAACTTCCACCCAGTCTTCGACGGTGACCAGCGGAAAATCGGCACCCCACGGCTGGCCGGTCGACGGATTGATGCTCGCCGGTCCGGTCGATCCGTGGCAGCCGCCGATATTGTTGACGCCGATCACGAAGAAACGATCGGTATCGACCGGTTTTCCCGGACCGATGAGATTATCCCACCAGCCGATATTTTCCGGATCGTCGGCATAGATACCGGCGACGTGATGCGAAGCGTTGAGCGCATGGCAGACCAGCACCGCATTGCTGCGCGCCGGATTCAGGGTGCCATAGGTCTCAAACGCAAGTTCGTACGCATCGAGCCGGGCGCCGCTCTTGAGCGTGATCGGGTCTTCGAAACGGGCGAGCTTCGGGCTGACGACGCCGACTGAACCTTCGGATGGCATGGGTAGATCCGGATGATCGGTGCGCGGATTATATCGTCCGCATCACGATCTTATGCGACAGGTTTGGCTACCGACAGCCGGCGCAGCATCTGCTGCACCGCGTCCGTCTTCATGTCCCGATACAACAGGAGTTGTTCCGATTCCTTGGCAAGCACCTCGGTATCGTCATAGGTCATGTCGCGGTGCAGGTCGATCTGACCTGGCAGCGCGAGATCGACGCCCGCGCGGTCCGTCAGACGATAGGCGACCCGGTAACGAAATTCGAACTCGCGCACCTTGCCGCCAGACGACAGGGAAAGAATGCGGCTTTCCTGGAGTTCGTTCACTATCTTGAGTACCGCCTCCGCGTCGTTCCGGCTGGACACGATCTTGGTACCGCTTCCCTGGCGGATCGCCCGCTCCAGATCGCTGGCAAACTGCGAATAGCCGGTCGTCTCTATGAACAGGGTCTTGTAGGGAATCACGGCCTGGCCGCGCAGCTGGAAGCCGCAGGAAGACAGAGCCATCGTCAGGCAAAAAAGGACGATGGCTAGTGCTGAGTGCTGCGTACTGAGTGCTGAGTAAAATCCCCAGTCTCCGGTCGTCGCGTCGGCATTGGTGCTTAGACTTAGTTTTTCGGTTTCAGGCATTTGATCTTCTCTCAGCACGCAGTACGCAGCACCCAGCACCTCTTCTAGACAACGATGTTAACCAATCGTCCCGGGACCACGATGACTTTTTTCACCGTTTGACCCGCAATGTGCTTTTGCACGTTCGGGCTCTCGAGAGTCAAACGCTCAATGGTTTCGCGCGATGCGTCACTCGGAACGTGGACCGAACCCCTATGTTTTCCATTGACCTGCACTACCAGTTCGATCTCGTCCTGCACCAGCGCCGCTTCGTCCACCTGCGGCCAGGACGCCTCGAGTATGTCGGCGCCGAAGCCGAACTCCCGCCAAAGGGTCTGCGCGATATGCGGCGCGATCGGCGAAAGCAGCCTGAGCAAGATGCTCATGCCTTCGCGCAGCAGCACGCCCTGGGCCGGTCCCGCATTATCCTCCAGAAGATTGAGGATCTTCATCGCGGCCGAGGCCACCGTATTGAACTGCTTGCGCTCGTAGTCGAAATTCGCCTGCTGCAGCAGCAAGTGCAGCTCGCGCCGCGCGCGCTTCGGCGCTCCATCGGCGATGGCGGCGGCCGCGGAAATCGTCGCCTGGTGATCGTGCGCGAATTTCCACAGCCGGCGCAGAAATCGGTACGCCCCCTCCACGCCGTCGTCGTTCCAGGCCAGCGTGTCTTCCGGCGGACTCGCGAACATCATGAAAAAGCGCGCGGTATCCGCACCGTATTGGTCGATCAGCGCCTGCGGATCCACGTGCGGATGCCGCCTGACTCGACGGGATTGCCATCGGATTTAAGCGTTGCGCTGATGCGCTTGCCCTGCTCGTCGAATTCCAGTTCGACATCGGCCGGATTGAAATACTGGACGCGCGCGCCATCGGACTTTCGGGAGAAAATCTCGTTCAGCACCATGCCCTGCGTCAATAATCGCGTGAACGGTTCGTCGAGCTTCACCAGGCCGAAGTCGCGCATGACCTTGGTCCAGAACCGCGAATAGAGCAGGTGCAGGATGGCGTGCTCGATGCCGCCGATATACTGGTCCACCGGCAACCAGTAGTTCACCCGCTCGTCGACCATTTTGCCATCCTGGTCGGCGCAGGCGTAACGCAGGAAATACCAGGATGAATCGACGAAAGTATCCATCGTGTCGGTCTCGCGCCTGGCCGGCTTGCCGCAATTCGGACAATTCGTATTCAGGAAATCGGCGCGCTTGTTAAGCGGATTGCCGCTGCCATCCGGCACGCAATCCTCGGGCAGCACGACCGGAAGCTGGTCTTCGGGCACCGGCACGTCGCCGCAGCCAGCGCAATGCACGATCGGAATCGGACAGCCCCAGTAGCGCTGGCGCGATACGCCCCAGTCGCGCAAGCGCCAGGTGATCTGCTTGTCGCCGAGGCCTTTCGCTTTGAGGTCCGCCGCGATCGCCTCCACGGATTTCACGAAGTCCAAGCCGTCGTATTTGCCGGAATGGACGCAAACGCCATGATCGGCATACCAGGATTGCCAGGCGTCGAGCGAGTACTCTTTGCCTTCGACGTCGATGACCTGCGCGATCAGCAGATCGTATTTCTTGGCGAACGCGAAATCCCGCTCGTCGTGACCCGGCACGCCCATCACCGCGCCTTCGCCGTAGCTCATCAACACGTAGTTGCCGATCCACACTTCGATCTTTTCACCGCTCAGCGGATGATTGACGAACAGGCCGGTGGGCATGCCCTTCTTGTCCATGGTTGCCAGGTCGGCTTCCATGACGCTGCCGCGCTTGCACTCTTCTACGAAGGCGGCCAGTTTCGGATCGCGCTTCGCGGCTTGCGTCGCGAGCGGATGTTCGGCGGCCACGGCGCAAAAGGTGACGCCCATGATCGTATCGGCACGGGTGGTGAACACCCAGAGCTTGTCCGCTTTGCCGTTCAACTCGTAGGGAAACGCCAGGCGCACGCCAAAGCTCTTGCCGATCCAGTTCGCCTGCATGGTCTTCACGCGTTCCGGCCAGCCAGGCAACGAGTCCAGCGAAGACAGCAGTTCCTCCGAGTATTTCGTGATCGCGAGGTAGTACATCGGGATCTCGCGCTTTTCCACGAGTGCGCCCGTGCGCCAGCCGCGTCCGTCGATCACCTGTTCGTTGGCAAGCACCGTCTGGTCGACCGGATCCCAGTTCACCGTGCCGGTTTTTTTGTAAGCGATACCTTTTTCCAGCATGCGCAGGAACAGCCACTGGTTCCAGCGATAGTATTGCGGCGTGCAGGTCGCCAGTTCGCGCTCCCAGTCGATGGCAAAACCCAGCGTAGGTCCATTTCGCCGGCGGCACGTTGTTGGCCATCGCGGCATTCTCGGCGGGCAGGCCGAAGGCGTCCCATCCCATCGGCTGCAGGACATTGAAACCGCGCATGCGGTGATAGCGGGACAGCACATCGCCGATGGTGTAGTTGCGCACGTGGCCCATGTGCAACTTCCCCGACGGGTATGGAAACATCGACAGGCAGTAGTATTTCGGCTTGTCCGAAACGTCGATCGCGCGGAAGGTTTTCCTGTCCGCCCACTCTTTTTGTATTTGCTGTTCGATGCCGGCGGGCTGATATTGCGGTTGCATGAGGAATCTGACAAAGCGTTGTAAAGTAATCGATTATACCGTCGCGCCAGTGCATCCGCCGGGCGTTTCCGGGCGTATCTTGGACGCCAGAACTCACTTGAAAGGGATAACACCATGCTGTTGCGTGCCGGACTCTTCGTCGTTTTGTTTCTCGCGGCCGGTCTGTTGCAGGCCGCACCCGATGCGGTCGTCGAAGGCATCCAACTGCCGGCCTGGGTCACGCGCGACGGAAAACGCCAGCCGCTTGCCATCGGAACCGAACTGAAAAGTAACGACGAAGTCTCGACCGGCGACAGCTCGCGCCTGCTCTTGCGCCTGGGTGACGGCAGCATGGTCAAGCTCGGCGAGAACGGCAAGCTGCAGCTGTCCGACCTGGCGCAGAAACGCAAGGAAGGTTTTCTCGCGGCCACGCTCAAAGTACTCGAAGGCGCATTCCGCTTCACTACCGAAGCGGCAATGAAGACCCGCGGCCGCCGCGATATCACCGTGCAGTTCCCGACGGTGACCGCCGGCATCCGGGGAACGGACATCTGGGGCAAGAATCTCGGCGACAAGGAAGTCGTCGTACTGATCGAGGGCAAGATCACCGTGACCCGTGCAGGCGACCAGCCCGTGGAGATGAAGGATCCGCTGACGTATCTGCAGGCGCCGAAAACGGGCGCTGCGACGGTAGAAGCGGTTGTCATGGAACAATTGAAGGCCTGGGCCGCGGAAACGGAAATCGCCGATGGCACGGGTGCGCTGCGCAAGGGTGGCCGCTGGAAACTCTATCTCGGCAGCTACCAGCAACAGCTCGAAGCGTTGTCCCTCTACGACAGCCTGCGTCGCGAAGGTTATCCGGTGCGCATCCAGCCCCAGCAGGCAGACGGCGGGCAGCTCTATCGCCTGCGCCTCGCCGGCTTTTCCAGCGAGCAGGAAGCCAATGCACTGGGCGCGCGCCTGAAACAAAGCAATCCCAGACTCGAACCGATCGCCTCTCTGCAATAATTCCCGCGGCTCCTGCCTGCGGCGCTTTGTCGTCGCAAGCGGTTTTCGTTGTACCATCGCCGGGCAGCCGAGATTTTTCGAAAATCGCGCCTTTCCCACCCGGCAACCCATGTCGCGCAAGCACCCCATCATCGCCGTTACCGGTTCCTCCGGCGCCGGGACCACGGCTGTGCGCAAGACCTTCGAAGACATTTTTCGTCTCGAGCATATCGAGGCGGCGCTCATCGAGGGCGACAGTTTCCATCGCTATGACCGCGACGAAATGCATCGGCTGATCGACGCCTACGAACAAATCGGCGGCCAGGCGATCAGCCACTTCGGGCCGGAGGCGAACCTGTTCGAGGAACTCGAGGCTTTGTTCGGCGAATACAGCAAGCGTGGCGGCGGCAATGCCCGGCTGTACCTGCATAACGAAGAACGCGCGGCCCGCTATGGGCGCAAAGCCGGCACCTTCACTCCGTGGGAGAAACTGCCGGAGAACACCGACCTGCTGTTCTACGAAGGCCTGCACGGCGGCATCGTGACCGACAAGGTCGATGTCGCCCGCCATGTGGACCTGTTGATCGGCGTGACGCCGACCGTCAACCTGGAGTGGATTCAGAAGATCAACCGCGACATGCAGGCGCGCGGCTATTCGATAGACGTGGTTACGCAGACCATCCTGCGTCGCATGTACGATTACGTGCATTTCATCACGCCGCAGTTCTCGCGTACGCACGTGAATTTCCAGCGCGTGCCGACCGTCGATACGTCCAATCCCTTCGTCGTACGCGAAGTGCCGCGGCCGGAAGAGAGTTTCGTCGTGATCAGGTTGGCGGATGCAGGGCACCTGAACGTGCCCTATCTGCTTGCCATGATCGAGGATTCCTTCCTGTCGCGGCCGGACACCATCGTGGTGCCGGGAACGAAAATGGAATACGCGATGCAGCTCATCCTGACGCCGATGATCCGCGATCTCGTCAATGCAAGCAGAAAGGCGCGCGGCTGAACGGGTAACTGCATTTATAATCCAGAATCGCAACCGCAATCCGATCCGATTCAAGCATGTCGCTTCTCGAAGGCCTCAATCCGCAGCAACTCGAAGCCGTCACGCTTCCCCACCAGTCGGCGCTGATCCTCGCCGGTGCCGGCTCCGGCAAGACCCGCGTACTCACCACCCGCATCGCCTGGCTGATCCAGACCGGGCAGATCGGTCCGCAGGGCCTGCTGGCGGTGACGTTCACCAACAAGGCTTCGCGCGAGATGCTCCTGCGCATTTCGGCGATGCTGCCGATCAACACCCGCGGCATGTGGGTCGGTACGTTTCACGGATTGTGCAATCGCATCCTGCGGGCACACTACCGCGACGCAGGATTGCCGCAGACCTTCCAGATCCTCGATTCGGCCGACCAGTTGGCCATGATCAAGCGGGTCATGAAGTCGATGAACGTCGACGACGAGAAATACCCCCCGAAGCAGGCGCAGTACTTCATCAACGGCGCCAAGGAACAGGGACTGCGTGCCGCGAAGGTCGAGGCCTTCGACGATTTTTCGCGCAAGCTGGTGACCGTTTACGACACCTACGATACGCAGTGCAACCGCGAAGGCGTGGTGGATTTCGCCGAACTCCTGCTGCGCTGTTTCGAGCTGCTGTCGAAAAACGAAATCCTGCGGGAGCACTACCGCGCCCGCTTCAAACATATCCTGGTCGACGAGTTCCAGGACACCAACCGGCTGCAGTACTTCTGGCTCAAACTGCTGGCCGGCCCGAACAACAGCATTTTCGGTGTCGGCGACGACGACCAGTCTATCTACGCCTTCCGTGGCGCGCGCGCCGGCAACATGCTCGATTTCGAGAAGGACTTTCATGTCGAGAAGGTCATCAAGCTCGAACAGAACTATCGCAGCCAGGGCAACATCCTGGATGCGGCCAATGCGCTGATCCGCCACAACCGCGCGCGGCTCGGCAAAAACCTGTGGACGGCGCAGGGCAGCGGCGAGCCGCTGCGGCTGTATGAAGCGATGACCGACTTCGAGGAAGCCGGCTACATCCTGGACGAAGTGAAGCAGTTGAAAAGCGAAGGCATCGCGCTTTCGGAGATCGCGCTGCTATACCGATCCAACGCCCAGTCGCGGGTGCTCGAGCATGCGCTGTTCAACGCCGGGATTTCGTATCGCGTCTATGGCGGACTGCGCTTCTTCGAGCGCCAGGAAATCAAGCACGCGCTGGCCTATCTGCGTCTGGTTGCGAATGCGGACGATGACGGCGCATTCCTGCGGGTGGTCAATTTCCCGACACGAGGCATCGGCAACCGCAG
>WNFL01047364.1_pt2 | contig 21136 bp, 23 predicted proteins | sample 5400361 | NCBI WGS metagenome assembly WNFL01 (sample SAMN13153351, study PRJNA577476) | soil metagenome | isolation source: 40 cm soil on Douglas fir-dominated hillslope | place: USA:California | collected 2013-09-17
GGAGCTGGTGACCGCCCAGGCGGGCGACATCTCCAAGTTCGACCCGCACTTCAGCACCTCGTCGAACGACATCCGGGTGTCCTTCAACCTCTTCGACAACCTGACGAGCCGGCACCCGGACGGCAAGCTCCACCCCGGGCTCGCCACGGAGTGGAAGCTCGACGGCCAGACCACGTGGCGCTTCAAGCTGCGCCAGGGCGTCAAGTTCCACAACGGCGACGCGTTCACGTCGGCGGACGCGAAGTACAGCATCGAGCGCACCTACGACCCGGCCGCCAAGACCATGGTGGCCACCGTGTTCTCCACGATCGACAAGATCGAGGCACCGGATCCGTTCACCCTCGTCATCACCACCAAGAAGCCGGACCCGCTGCTGCCCGCGCGCCTGGCCTTCTACGGCGGCCAGATCGTGCCGAAGAAGTATGTGGAGTCGGTCGGTAACGACACGTTCAACGCCAAGCCCGTCGGCACGGGCCCGGTGCGCTTCGGCTCCTGGGTGAAGGACGACAAGGCGGTCCTCGAGGCCAACCCGGACTACTGGGGCGGCAAGATCGACGTGGACCGCTGGACCATGCGGCCGATCCCGGAGACGGCGCCCCGCATCGCGGCGCTGCTGAAGGGCGAGGTCGACATCATCACCCAGCTTCCGCCCGACCAGGGCGAGCGGGTGGCCGGTAACGCCACCACGCGGGTGGCGGGTGCGCTCTACGCGGGCCTCTACGTGCTCGGGGTGAACAGCAAGCGGCCGCCGCTCGACAATCCGCTCGTGAAGCAGGCCCTGTCGCTGGCCATCGATCGCGAGGCCATCGTGAAGGAGCTGTGGCGCGGGCGTGGCATCGTGCCCAACGGCCCCGTCGCCAAGGGCGACAACCACTACGACGCGAGCCTGCCGCCGCTGGCCTACAACCCGGCCGAAGCGAAGGAGCGGCTCAAGAAGGCGGGCTACAAGAACGAGGAGATCTTCATCGAGACCACGGTGGCCTACGTGGCGCAGGACAAGGCGATGGCGGAGGCCATCGCGGCCATGTGGAAGGATATCGGCGTCAACGTGAAGGTCGAGGTCGTCGAGTACTCGGTGCGCGCCCAGAAGAACCGGGAGAAGAGCTTCAAAGGCATGTGGTGGTCCGACCCGACCTCGACGCTGGGGGACCCGGACGGCATGATGTGGCGGTTGCTGAGCCCCGGCGGGCCGATGGACTACTGGCGTGACGCCCGCTGGGACGAGCTGGGCAGCGCGGCCCGATTCAGCGTCGACGAGAAGTTCCGGGCCGGGGCGTACAAGGAGATGAGCAAGATCTTCCTGGAGCAGCTGCCCTGGCTGCCCGTCATCCAGCCGTACGAGGACTACGGCCTGCAGAAGTACGTGGACTTCACGCCGAACCCGAACCAGCAGTTCGAGGTCCGTCGCTTCAACCTGAAGCTTCGTCGCGCGTAGTCGTCGCTACCTCGGCCCCTCACCCTACCCTCTCCCAACCGGGGAGAGGGTGGGAGGGGCGGAGGAAGTCAGTCATGCGCGGATTCGTTCCCTTCGTCGGCCACCGCCTCTTCCGCGCCCTCATCGCGCTCTGGCTCGTGTCCACCGTGGTCTTCGTGGTCATGCGCCTGTCCGGCGACCCGGTGCCGCTGCTCCTGCCCCCCGACGCGCCGCACAGCGAGATCATGCGGGTGCGACGCGAGCTGGGCCTCGACAAGCCACTGCCCGTGCAGTACGTGATCTTCCTGTCGAACCTGGCCCACGGCGACTTCGGCCGCTCCATTCACTTCCGCGAGCCCGCCTTCAACGTCGTGCGCGGCTACCTGGCCGCCACCCTCGAGCTCGGGCTCACCGCCTTCTTCCTGGCCGCCCTGATCGCGGTCCCGATCGGCCTCTTCTCGGCGATGCGGCGCAACACCCTGGTGGATCACGCGGCGATGGGGCTCGCCCTGATCGGGCAATCGGCGCCCACGTTCTTCCTCGGCATCCTCTTCATCCTGCTGCTGTCGCTGAAGGCCGATCTCTTCCCGACCTCGGGCCGCGGCGACTGGCGCAACCTCGTCCTGCCCGCGCTCACCCTGGGCGCGTTCACCATGGCCTCCATCGCCCGGCTCACCCGCTCGGCGGTCCTCGAGGTCCTGGGGGCGGACTACATCCGGACCGCGCGCGCCAAGGGCGTCTCCGAGACGTTGGTGGTGGCCAAGCACACGCTGAAGAACGCGGCGATCCCGATCGTCACCATCACCGGCCTGCAGTTCGGCACGCTGCTGGGCGGCGCGGTCGTCACCGAGACCGTCTTCTCGTGGCCCGGCATCGGGCGGCTCGCGGTGCAGTCCATCTACAACCGCGACTACGCGGTGGTGCAGTGCACGGTGTTCCTGGCCGCGCTCATGTTCGTGGTGATCAACTTCTTCGTCGATCTCATCTATGGCGTCCTCGATCCCCGCATCCGCGCCGGCTGAGGTGGTTCTCGCGCCCGCGGTCCGGGCTCCCGCGCGCCGCCGCCGCTTCCCGGCGCTGGTGGTGGCGGGCGTCGGCTTCGTGGGGCTGCTGCTGCTGGTCGCGGCCGCCGCCCCGCTGCTCGCGCCCCAGGACCCGATCCGCCAGAGCCTGCGCGGGCGACTCGCGGCGCCGACGTGGCAGGGCTCCGACGGGCGCGCCCACCTGCTCGGCACCGATCACCTGGGCCGCGACGTGCTCTCGCGCGTCATCTACGGCTCGCGTGTCTCGCTGGTGATCGGCTTCTCGGCGGTGCTGGTGGGGGGCATCCTGGGCTCGGCGGCGGGGCTCGCGGCCGGCTTCAGCAGTGGACGGGTGGACGCCGCGATCATGACCGTCGCGGACGCCCAGCTCGCGTTCCCGTTCATCCTGCTCGCCATCGGCATCATCGCGGTGCTGGGGCCGAGCTTCCCCACGCTGGTGGTGGTGATCGGGCTCTCCGGCTGGGTCTCCTACGCCCGCATCCTGCGCTCGCAGGTGCTGGTGCTGCGCTCGCGCGAGTTCGTGGAGTCCATCCACGCGCTCGGCGGCTCGCTCGCCCGCGTCGTCCTCCGCCACGTGCTGCCCAACGTGCTGTCCTCGATCGTGGTCATCGCCACCCTGGAGCTGGCGCGGGCCATCGTGCTGGAGGCCACCCTCTCGTTCCTGGGTCTGGGCATCCAGCCGCCCACCCCGTCCTGGGGCGGCATGGTGCAGGAGGGCCGCGAGTACCTCGACTCGGCCTGGTGGATCTCGACGTTCCCCGGGATCGTGCTCATGATCACCTCGATCGTGGTCAGCCGCACCGGCGACTGGCTCCGCGACGTGCTGGACCCCACTCTCCGCGGCGAGTAGGGCGAAAGGAGCCCTCCGATGCCCATCACCGAGCTGATCGAGTACGAGTTCGCCAGTCCCGAGGTGCGGGAGGTCTACGACGACATCATGGCGACCCGCAAGACGGACTGGATCAACAACTTCTGGAAGGCGCTCGCCAACCACCCGCCGACCCTGCGCCGCACGTGGGAGAGCATCAAGCAGATCATGGGGCCCGGCGCGCTCGACCCGCTGACCAAGGAGATGATCTACCTCGCGGTGAGCGCGGCCAACGGCTGCGACTACTGCATCGCCTCGCACACCGCGGCCGCGCGGAAGGCGGGCATGACCCCCGCCATGCGCGGGGAGCTGCTCGCGGTGGTCGGCATGGCCTGCGAGACCAACTCGCTGGCCGACGCCTATCAGGTGCCGGTGGACGAGCGGTTCCGCGACCCCGATCCCGACACCGACTGACCCGCGTCCGCCCGCCGCTCCAGCCGCAGGTCGGCCAGGGTGTGGCCGGCGAGGGCGGCCAGCACGATGGCGCCGCCCGCCAGCGAGGGCAGGCCGGGGTTCTCGCCGATCGCGAGCCAGACCCACACCGGCCCGAGCACGCTCTCCAGCACCCCGATCAGGGCGGCTTCCGCCACCGGGATGCGGCGCGCGCCCGCGGTGAACAGGATCATGCCGAGGCCGAGCTGGCCGCTGCCGAAGAGCGCGAGCAGCAGCAGGTCGCCGGCGCCGGCGGTGCCGGGCTGCGCGGCGGCCGCGGTGAACAGGCTCGAGAGCGCGGCGGAGAGCGCGGCGGCGGGGAGCATGCGCACGTGGCGATTGCGCCGCAGGATCACCGTCGCCAGCGCGAAGGCCAGCGCCACCGTGAAGGCGAGGAGATCGCCGCCGATCGAGCCCGCGACCGTCTCGGTGTAGAAGTAGCGCGAGACCATGATGGCGCTGCCCAGGAGCGCCACGCCCATCGCGGCCCACGTGCGCCCGGCCACGCGCTCACCCATCCAGAGCCAGCCGAGGAGCCCGGCCATGAACGGGCTCAGGCTCTGGATGATCAGCACGTTCGCGACCGCGGTGCGGTGCAGCGCCATGATGAAACAGGTGGAAGCGATGGCGAAGCAGGCCGCCATCGCCAGGCCGCCCCCGCCCATGCCCAGGAAGACGCGCGGTGTCCGGCGGCCCTCCCGCAGCGCGGTCACCGCCACCAGGAAGGCCGCGCAGAAGGTCCCGCGCCAGAACACGGTGGTCCACGGATCGGTGTCCACGAGGCGCGCGATCAGGCCGCCGGTGCTCCAGCACATCGCGGCCGCCCCGACCAGGAGCCGGCCGCTCCGCGCCGCCTCGCTCTTCATCGGGCCATCGCCACGCAGGCCACGCCGGCGAGCACGACCACCGCGCCGGCCAGCCGCCGCCCGAGCCCGCCTTCCTTGAGCCACACGCTGCCGATGATCGCGGAGAGCACGATGGACATCTCGCGGGCCGCCACCACGTAGCCGGTCTTGCTGAACTGGAAGGCGAAGAGCACCAGCAGGTAGCCGGTCGGGCTCATGAGGGCGGCCGCCGCGATCGTCCCACGGTTGGCGCGCCATTCCCGGCGCACGAGGTCGGCCTTGGCGAAGGCCACCGGAGTGAGCAGCGCGCAGGAGCCCATCTCCATGAGCCAGATGTAGGCGAACGGGTGCAGCCGCGCCACCCCCGCCTTGTCGAGCAGAGAGTACGACGCGATCAGCACGCCGGTGGCGAGCGCCCAGCCGGTGCCCGAGGCGAGAAGGGCCGTCCGCGTCCACGCGCCCGGCCGCCAGTGCAGGGAGAAGATGCCGCTCGCCACCAGGATCACGCCGAGGGTGCCGAGGGGAGAGAGGCGCTCGTCCCACAGCATGAGCGCGGCGATCGGCACCAGGGCCACCCCGAGCCCCCGCGCGACCGGATAGACCAGAGAATAGTCGCCCGCCGCGTAGGCGCGGCCGAGGCTGAAAAAGTAGAGCGCGTGGAGCACGATGGTGCCGAGCACGAACGGGATCGCGGCGGCGGTGAAGCCGTGGCGCGCCAGGATCACCAGCGCGACCGGGGCGTAGACCGCGCTCGCGAGCACGCCGACCCACCAGAGGAACACCACCGGATCGCCCGCGCGCTTGGTGAGCGCGTTCCAGCCCGCGTGGAGCACGGCCGCGCCCAGGACGAGGAGAAGCGCCGCGGCGGTCACCCGGACAGGGTAGGGGTTTCGCCGGGCCACGCCAAGCGATTACTATGGAGTGTCGCTCGATGGCCTACTCGCTTCGTCTCATCGAAGATCGACTCGCCGCGGGCGCGGCGGCCCCTCCGCCGCGCGCGCCCCGCGTGCTCTACGCGCGCTCGGGCGCGCTCCTGGACGGCCTCGCCACCGAGCCGGTGCCCGCGGTGGGCCCCGCCGATCCCGTCGCGCGCGCCGGCCCGGAGGGCGCGCTGCTCTACCGGGTCGAGCTGGTCCGCCAGCCACCGCCCGCGGCGGGCGGGCGCGTGCTGCTCGAGCACCCGATCGATCTCGCGGGCGGCGCGGGCTGGCTGATGCGCTGCGATCGCGTGGACTTCGACCCGGGCGGGATCGCGCCGCCGCATCGCCACCGGGGCGGCGGCATCCGCTGCCTGCTCCGCGGCCGCCTCGAGGTGACGGTGGCCGAGGGCGCGCCGCGCACCGTGGCGCCCGGCGAGGCCTGGTTCGAGAGCGGGCGCGAGCCGGTGCTCGCGGTGGCCGCGCCCGAGGGCGAGACCAGCTTCATCCGCTTCTCGATCCAGCCCGTCGCGATTCGCGGGCAGAGCTCCATCCTCTACGTGGATCCCGCCGACGCCGGGCGCGGCCGCCCGCGCCGCTACACGGTCTACGTGGACGAGCCGATCGCGCTCTGAGCGCCATGCGCATCCTCATCCTGAGCGCCAGCTACGGATCCGGTCACGCGGAGGCCGCGCGCAGCCTGGCCGCCGCCATCGAGGCGCGCGGCGGCCAGGCGGTGGTGGTGGATCACTTCCGCGAGCTGGTGCACCCGCTCTTCGCGCACGTGAGCCGCGCGGTCTACTACTGGCTGCTCCGCCGCGCGCCCGGGGTGTGGGCGCTCGCCTACGGCCTGGGCGATCGGATGGGGCCGGAGTCGCCGCTGTCCTTCGGCATGACCCGGGTCGGCACCGCGCGCCTGGCCCGCCTGCTCGACACGATGCGGCCGGACGCGGTCATCACGGTCCACGCGACGCCCGCGGTCGCCATGGCCGCGCTCGCGGCGAGCGGCCGCCGCCTGCCGCCCCACACCACCGCGGTCACCGACTTCGTGGCCCACAGCCAGTGGATGCCGAGCCCGGTGGACCGGTACTGCGTGGCCGCGGAGGAGGTGCGGAACGAGTTCGTGGCGCGCGGCATCCCGCCGGAGCGGGTGATCGTCACCGGGGTGCCGGTGCGCCAGGAGTTCGCGCGCCCGGTCGACGCGGACGCGGCGCGCCGGGCGCTCGGCCTCTCGCCCGGCCTGCCCACCATCGTGGCGATGGCGGGCACCCAGGGCTCGCTCGGCCGGCTGCACGACGTCACCCGCGCGCTGCTCACGATGGAGCGGCCGATGCAGGCGGTGGTGGTGGCCGGCCGCGACGAGCGTCTGCGCGCCGGTCTCGCGCGCCTGGCCGGGACGAGCCCGGTGCGGGTGGTGGGCTTCGTGGACGACGTGCGCACGCTCCTCGGCGCGGCGGACCTGCTCGTCACCAAGGCGGGCGGGATGACGCTCGCGGAGGCGACCGCGGCCGAGGTCCCCCTGCTGCTCTACGGCTCGCTCCCGGGCCAGGAGCGCGGCAACGAGCGCTTCGCCTCGCGCGCGGGCATCGCGCTGGTGGCGCGCTCGCGCGGAGCGCTGCGCCGGCTCCTGGATCGGGCGGTGGGCGATCCCGACACGGTCGAGCGGCTGCAGGGCTCGCTCCGGCGCCTGCGCCGCCCCGACGCGGCCCAGCACATCGTGGACCTCGTGGTGGAGCAGATCGCCCAGCGCGGCCGGCCGTGACCACGCAGTTCGCGTTCTGCCTCGACAGCGCCGAGCGCTCGATCCGCGACGGGCGCTACGTGGACGCCGAGCACGCGCTGACCGCGGCGCTCGCGCTCGAGCCGCGCAGCGTGAAGGCCAACTTCAAGCTCGGCCTGGTGCTGGAGCGGCAGCGGAAGTGGGCCGGCGCGGAGGCCGCCTTCCGCACGGCCATCCGCGGCAAGCGCGATCACGCGACCGCGTGGCTCCGGCTCGCGGCGGCGTGCCGGCGCCTGGGCAAGGCGCGCGAGGAGGAGGCGGCCTCGCGCGAGGCGGCCCGGCTGGCCCCGCGCAGCGCGGAGGCGCGCCACGGGCTCGCGGTCACCCTCGCGCGCTTGGGCCAGACCGACGAGGCGGTGCGCGAGTTCGAGGCGACGATCCACCTGGCCCCCTCGAATGCGATCGCGCGCCACGGCCTGGGACTGGCGCTCGCCGCGCAGGGGCGCGACACGGAAGCGGCCGCCGCGTTCGCGGAGGCGGTGCGGCTCGACCCGCGCGCCCACCGGGCGCACGCCCAGCACGCGGAGGCCCTGCGGCGGCTGCGGCGCTGGGGCGACGCGGTGGTGGCCTATCGCGAGGCCGCCGCCCTCCGGCCCGACGAGCCCGTGCTCCACGGCCGCCAGGGCCTCGTGCTCGAGCGGCTGCGGCGGTACCGCGAGGCGGTGGGCGCCTACTCGCGCGCCGCGCGGCTCGCTCCCACCAGCGGCCGCTGGCGGGCGCGCCTCGGGCGCGTGCTCGAGCGGCAGGGGCGGTTCGCGGACGCGGAGGCCGCGCTGCTGGAAGCGCTGCGCCACGAGCCGGACCTGCTCGACGCCTACGTGGGCCTCGCCACGATCTATCGCCGCCAGGCCAAGTGGTCCGAGGAGGCGCGCGTCTACGAGCGCGCGATCCAGCTCAAGCCCGACGACGCGCACCTGCACGCCGATCTGGGCCTGGCGCTGGAAGCGCAGGGGCTGCTCGGCGCGGCGGAGGGTGAGTTCCGCCGCGCGGTGGCGCTGGCCCCCGACAACGCGGATCTCTACGTCGAGCTCGGCATCGCGATGGGCCGGCAGGGACGCCACGCGGAGGCGGAGGGGGCGCTGCGCGAGGCGGTGCGGCTCAATCCCCAGGACCCGGTGGCCCGCGCCAACCTCGCGCTCGGCCTGGGCCGGCAGGGGCGTCACGCGGAGTCCGAGGCGGCCTATCGCCAGGCGCTCGCGGTGAAGCCCGACGGCGCGCCGCTGCACCGCGGCCTCGGCATGGCGCTCTACTCGCAGGGCAAGCACGCGGCGGCCGAGGCGGCCTTCCGCGGAGCGGTGGCGCTCAAGCCGGGCTACGCGCGGGCGTGGGGCGACCTGGGCGAGCTGCTGACCGAGACCGGCCGCCACGAGGAAGCGGTGGAGGCCTTCCGCGAGGCCATCCGGGTGAAGCCGCAGCGGATCGCCTCGCACCGGGGGCTGGGCGCCGTCCTGCTGGTGCGGGGGGACAACCGCCTGGCCGAGGCCGCGTACCGCGACGCGCTCGGGCTGCGGCCCGACGACGCGCAGAGCCACTTCGGGCTGTGGACCGCGCTCGAGCGGCAGGACAAGCTCGCCGAGGCCGAGGCCGCCTACCGCGCGGCCATCGAGGTGAGCCCGGACCTCGCCGAGGCGCACGCGCGGCTCGGGTACCTGCTGGCGCGCCAGGGCCGGTGGCGGCAGGCGGAGGCCGCCTATCGCGAGGCGGTCGTGCTGGATCCGGGCGACGCGCGGGCCCGCGTCGCCCTCAGCGCCATCCTCCGGCGCCGCTAGCGAGGGCGCTGAAAAAGGCCCATCTGCCTTGTTGGCGCCCCCGGTCCGGGCCGCTCAACGTACAGAGAGTACGCCTCGCGCCCGGACGGAGGGCGCCGCCTCGCATCTGGGCCTTTTTGAGCGCCCTCGCGCGTGTGCGAATGACCGCGCTCGAGCGCGGGCTTCGCCCGCGCAACCTGTTCTGGGGGAGGGTCGGAGAGGGCCGTCGAGGCCCCCTTCGACTAATTGTTCGAGGGGTCGGCTTCGATGTTGGTGATGCGGAGGTAGCTGACCGCGACCCGCTGATCGTCCTGCTCCAGGAGCACGCCGTCCTCGGCGATCTGGGCCAGGCTGCCCGCGATGGGCTCGGGGGCGTTCTTCACCGAGATGAGCACGCGCCGGCCGAGGTGCTGCTGGGCCTCCGCGTGCCACATCGTCTTCTGCACCTCGTCGAAGACGCCGGCGGCCTGTCGGGCCGCCGAGGCCGCCCGGCTCGCCGCGGTGATCGTGCCGAGCCCGGGAACCACCAGCCCGCCGGGGCCGGGCCAGGGCGGACTCGCGGGGCCGTTGCTGGCCACCGAGACCGGCCGGGCCGCGTGATCGCCGGCCGAGCTCGTCTCGCCGGGGCCGCCGGCAGTCGCGGGCGCCGGCTGCTCCTCGAGGAAGCGCAGCAGCTCGCCGAGGCGCGCCATGAGGTTCGAGAAGATGAAGAGCCCCACCAGCGCGCAGCCGAGCGCGACGCCGAGCCCCATCTGGGCCTGGAACTGTCCGAGCTGCCCGAGCAGGTAGAGCGTGTAGGTGAAGAGCAGCAGGGGAATCACTGCCGTCAGCGCGAAGACGATCGACGCGGCGTTCCGCAGCGTATACGTCCGGCCGCTACTCATGGCGCCTCAAATCTAGCGCGATCGGCCGCGCGCCCAAAGTTTTGAGAGAGCCGGTGCCGGTGCCGCCCCCCGGGCTCGTGGCCCGCGTGTTAGTATCCGACCGCCACCCATGAGCCCGCCACGGCGTACCCTCCGCGAGATGCGCGGCCTGGTCTTCGATCTCGACGGTTGCGTGTGGACCGGCGAGGTGCTGACGCCGGGCGCCGCCGAGGTGCTCGCCTTGATCCGCCGGCAGGGCAAGGGGCTGTGTTTCCTCACCAATAACTCCCGCGCGCGCGCGCGGACCATGCAGGCCAAGCTCGAGCGCCTCGGTGTGGAGGCGAAGGAAGCCGAGGTGCTGACGCCGCTCGAGATCCTGGGCGAGGTGGTGGCCCTGCGCTGGGGCCCGTCGCGGGTCCTGGCCATCGGCGGGCCGGAGCTGGCCGAGGTGCTGGTGGAGGCCGGCCACACCCTGGTGCCGGTGGACGCCTACCGCGACGCGACCGTGGTGGTGGTGGGCAACGACTTCGAGTTCAGCTACGAGCGCCTGACCGCGGCCGCCCGCGCGGTGGACGCGGGCGCCGCCTTCGTCACGCCGAACATCGATCCGCGCCTGCCGATGGAGGACGGCCAGTTCCTGCCCGGCTGCGGCGCCATCGTGGAGGCGGTCGCCTCGGCGGCGGGGGCGCGGCCGATCGTGATCGGCAAGCCCGAGCCGCCGCTCTTCGAGCTGGCGCTCCAGCGCATGGGGCTCGGGGTGGACGACGCGGCGATGGTGGGCGACAGCATCGACTCCGACGTGCGGGGCGCGCGCCGCGTCGGCATGACCGCGGTGCTGTTCGCGCCCAAGGGCGGTCCGGACGGCGTGGCGCACTACATCGTCAAGACCATGCCGCAGCTCAAGCGCCTCCTCGGCCCCTAGCGCATGCGCGTCTTCCTGCACTCGGGCGGGCCGCTCGGCCCGGTGGGCCGCGCCGCGCTGCCCGACTTCTTCGGCCCGCGCCGCCGCGTGGCCTTCGTCACCGCGGCCAACCTGGGTGATGAAGCGGCTTCTTTCGAGCGTATCCGTGCCGCGCTCGAGCCCGCGCCGCCCGAGGGCGCCGGCCTCGAGCTGCTGCACCTGCGCTGGGATCGCGAGCCGCTCGTCACGCTGGCCTCCGCGGAGGCGCTCTTCATGGGCGGGGGCAACACCTACGCGCTGCTCCAGCGGCTGCGCGGCGCCGGGCTGCTCGAGGCCATTCGCGCGCGCGTCGCCGCGGGCATGCCCTACGCGGGCGCCAGCGCCGGCTCCAATGTGGCCGGCCCCACCATCCTCACGACCAACGACTGGAACGTGGTGGGGCTCGATCGCTTCGACGCGCTGGGGCTGGTGGGCTTCAACATCAATCCCCACTACAAGGAGATCGATCCCGCGATGGCCGCCTTCAGCGAGACGCGGGACGATCGCATCCGGGAGTATCACGTGGTCAACTCGAACCCGGTGCTGGGGCTGGAAGAGGGAGCGTGGGTCATCGTGGACGAGGGTGCCGTGACCGTGCACGGCACCGCGCGGGTCAAGCTGTTCCGGCCGGCCGCCGACCCGGTATGGTACCGGGCCGACGACCGATTGCCGGTGTCCTGACGGTCAGCCAGAGCACCTCTGGCCCTTCGGGGTCTCGACGTTGGCCACCTTGAAGGTCCGGACGAACGAATCCTCCCAGACCTCGAGGGCGAGGCGTCCCTTGTCCTCCACCCCGTCGAAGACGTTGAACTTGGCTCGCCGGGTGAACTCGCCCGCGGGGACGCGCTTGGCGAGGAAGCCGAGCGTGGTCTGCTTGTCACTCCAGAGCGCGAGCGTCTCGTTGATGGGCTGCCCGCCGCCGCCGGTACCCGGCTTCAGCCACGAGAGCACCACCGAGAAGCCCTTGACGTCGGGATCGGCCACCAGCGGCTGGAGCTGGGCCATGCGCCGCAGGAGATCCGTGCCGTAGCGGGAGAACATCGCGGAGGCGCGCCGCTCGGTGGGCAGCGCGGCGAACCGCGCGTCCTCGTCCTGGTCGATCACGATCCAGACCGAGAGATAGCGATCGTCCTCCACCGCGCCCTTGGGCTGGCGGAAGCCGATGCCCGCCTTCTGCACGCCGACCCACGGCATGCAGTTGTAGATCTCCTCGCGCACCTGCTTGAGCAGCGCCTGGTGCGTGGTCGCGAGGGTGCGGGCCTTGGCCGTCTTGTACTGATCGACGCTCATGATCGCGTCGTCGGCGGCCGCGGGAACCGGGATGAAGAGAATAAGGGCGAGCACCGCGAGGCGGCGCACCATGAAGCGAACCAGACCGTGTCTCATCAGGATCCTCCTGTTCGCGGAGCACACTCGGATCCCGACGAGCGCTACCTTGAGCGCCCTTCCTTCGGTAGCCCGGCTATCAGGTCGCCCTGATCCGTGGCTTTGCGTCCCCGTCTCGCGACGGGTTTGCCGTTTGTCGGGAAGAGGCTCCGCGTGGCCTGAGAAGAGCAAGCGCGGTGCCAGCCCCGGCCGGTCAGAATCGCCTGCCGCAGTGGGGGGATAGCCCTCCCCGGGGTCCCCGCGTGTCACCGGGTTGACGCGGGTGTTGCTCGCGCGTTCGGCCGTGGATGTGGTATCCATGCCGGTGATGCTCACGGACGCCCCGATCGCGGTCGGCCTGGTCTTCGTCGCCATCGTCGTCGGCATGCTCGTCCTCGTGCTCTGGGGCGCCGCGCGCGCGGCGCGCCGGGTGGGCCCGGGCGCGGTGCGGGGCGTGCGCGTCGCGGGCGTGGCCCTGGTCGGCTGGCTCGCGCTGACCGGAGTGCTCGCGGAGCGCGGATTCTTCGACGATTTCCAGTCTCTACCGCCGCACATGCTGCTCGGCGTCGGGCCGCCGCTGTTGACCCTGTTCGCCCTCGCGTGCTCCCGCCGGATCGCGCCGCTGCTGGACGCGCTGCCCCCGGCCTGGCCGGTGGCCGCGCAGACTTTTCGCATCGCGGTCGAGATCGTGCTGTGGCGGCTCGCGGTGGCGGGGGCCGCCCCGGAGCTGGTGACCTTCCACGGCCGCAACGTGGACATCCTGGTCGGGCTCACCGCGCCGGTGGTCGCCTACTTCTGCTTCGTCCGGCGCGCATGGCCCGCGCGGGTGGCGGTGTGGTGGAACTGGGCCGGCATCGTCATCCTGCTGAACGTGGTGGTGCACGTGCAGCTGGCCGTGCCGACGCCGTGGCGAGTCTTCGAGACGGACCCGCCCGCCACCTTCATCGCCGACTGGCCCTTCATCTGGCTGCCCGCCTTCCTGGTGCCGGTGGCCTGGCTCCTCCACGCGGTGTCGCTGCGGCAGCTCCGATCGCGGCGATGACCGGAGGCGACGACACCTTCTATCCCCGCGTGTTCGCGCTGGTGACCGCGGCGCTCCTGGCCTCGGCGCTGTTCCTGATCCTGCGGCCGTTCCTGGTGCCCATCCTCTGGTCCATGCTGCTCGCGCTCCTGCTCTTCCCCGCGCAGCAGGCGCTCGAGCGGCGCCTCGGCGGCCGCCCCGCGCTGACCGCGCTCTGCCTCACGCTGCTCACCGCGGTCGTCCTGATCGCGCCGCTGCCGCTGCTCGCCCTGGCCTTCGCGAGCCAGGCGAAGGATCTCTTCGGGCGCGTGCAGCGGATGGTGGCCGACTCGGGCATCTCGGGCGCCGGGGATCTCCTCGACGTTCCGATCGTGAGCCGCGCGATCCGGTGGGCCTCGTCGGTGGCGCCGGTGGACACCGAGCAGCTCCACGGCTGGCTCATGAGCGGGCTGCAGGCGCTGCTGCAGGGGCTGGTGGCGGTCAGCGGGGCCTTCGTGGTGGGGGCGCTGAACGCCCTGGTCGCGCTCGCCATCATGCTCTTCCTGCTCTTCTTCTTCCTGCGCGACGGAGAGCGGATGCTGGCGACCGCGGTGCGGCTGATCCCGATGCGGCCGGCGCGCCGGGGCGAGCTGGTGGACCACGTGGCCGCGGTCACCCGCGCGGTGGTGTTCGGCTCGCTGCTCACCGCGCTGGTGCAGGGGGTGCTGGTGGGCATCGGCTTCGCGCTCGTGGGGCTGCCGTCGCCGGTGGTCTTCGGGGCGATCGCCGCGGTCGCCTCGCTGATCCCGTTCGTCGGCACCGCGCTGGTCTGGGTGCCCGCGGTGGGCGTGCTGTTCCTGCAGGGACGCTGGGTCGCCGCGCTCGTCCTCGCCGTCTGGAGCGTGGCGGTGGTGTCGAGCGCGGACAACGTGGTCCGCCCGCTCTTCATCTCGGGCCGGGCGCAGATCTCGACGCTGCCGGTGTTCCTGGGGCTCCTCGGCGGCGTGACCGCCTTCGGACCCATCGGGCTGGTGGTGGGCCCGGTGGTGGTGGCCCTGACCCTCACCCTGCTGCGCTTCGCGGAAGAGGCGCGCGCGGGCGCCTAGCGCGTCTGGCCGCGCCGCCCGCGCGCGGCCCCGCCCCGCTTGCGCCGGTAGCGCATGTTGACCAGCTCCACCAGGAGCGAGAAGGCCATCGCGAAGTAGATGTAACCCTTCTCGATGTGCGAGCCCATGCCCTCGGCCACCAGCATCACCCCGATGAGGAGCAGAAAGGCCAGGGCGAGGATCTTGAGGCTCGGGTGGCTGTCGATGAACCGGCTCACCGCGCCCGCGGAGACCAGCATGACCAGCATCGCGATCACCATCGCGGTGACCATGATGGTCAGATCGTTGGCCATGCCGACCGCGGTGATCACCGAGTCGAGCGAGAACACGATGTCGAGCAGCAGGATCTGGACGATCACCCACGCGAAGGCGGCGCGCGCGGTGTTGGCCGTCTGCTCGTGGTGGCCGGCCTCGACCTTGTCGTAGATCTCCCAGGTGGCCTTGAAGATGAGGAAGAGGCCGCCGGCCAGGAGGATGAGGTCGCGGCCGGACACGCCGTGACCGAGCACGCTGACGAGCGGCGCGGTGAGCCCCATCATCCACGTGATCGCGAAGAGGAGCAGGACGCGGATGCCCAGGGCCAGGATGAGGCCGAGCCGGCGGGCGACCTCGCGCCGGGCCTCGGGCAGGCGACCGACCAGGATGGCGATGAAGACGACGTTGTCGATGCCGAGCACGATCTCCATGGCGGAGAGCGTGGCCAGGGCCAGGAGGCCGTCGGCGGTGAGGAGCGCGCCCATCGGCTCGCCCGACCCTACTTCAGCTGCGGGAGCACGTGCCGAGCGAAGAGCTCGATCGCGGCCAGGTCCTCCATGTCGAGCATCTGGAGCAGCACGCGCTGCACGCCCGCCGCTTCCCACTCCTTGAGGCTCGCCACCACGTCGGCGGGAGAGCCGACCAGGAAGCTCGCCTTGCGCCAGCCGTCCTCGTCCGCGGGCATCTGGGGAAAGGTCGAGCGGGCCGCCGCGATGCGCTGGGCCACGTCGGAGCGGTCGCGCCCGATCGCGAGGGGGATCATCAGGGAGCGCTCGATCGTCTCGGGGTCGCGGCGCACCGCCGCGCAGTGCTTGGCGAGCACCTCGCGCTTGTGGCGGAAGTCGTCGAGGGTCACGCGGGTGCAGTCTCGCCGCGCCCGCCGATCACGAGCCGCAGCCGGCCGTGGGTGGGCAGGGGATAGTTCTCGGCCTTGTGGAGCGGGTAGTAGGGCTGCTCGAGGGTGACCGGCTCGCCGACGCCGAGCGCGCGAATGTAGCGGGCCGCCGCCTCCAGGCGATCGAGCCGCTCCTTCATGGGCGGCAGCGGGATACCGAACATGGCGTGCTCGTGCTCGTTCCAGCCGCCGCCGATCCCCAGGTCCATCCGGCCGTTGGAGAGCGTGTCGAGCGCCACCGCCATCTTGGCGAGGAGCGCCGGCTGGTAGAAGGTCACCGGGGAGACCATCGGGCCGAAGCGGACGCGCCGGGTGCGCATCGCGAGCATGGTGAGCGAGGTCCACGTCTCGAGCGATGGGCGCTTGGCCTCGCCCCAGAGGCCGGTGAGGTGATCCGACCGGCAGAGGGACTCGTAGCTCATGTCCTCGGCGGCCTGCACGAGCCTCAGCCAGCGATCCCAGGTCAGCCCTTCCTGCCCTTCGATCATGATGCCGACGCGCATGATCACGCCTCCTCGTGGGTTCGGGATCCCGGTGGGGGGCCGGGCCCTCATGTATACCGCAAGTGCGGGCCGGGTGCCCCGTGATAAACTCAGCGGCGTCGCGACCATGGCGCTCCAGCGACTGCTGCTGCTGATCCCCACCACCACGTACCGCACCGAGGACTTCGTCGAGGCGGCGCAGACCCTCGACGTGGATCTCGTGATCGCCTCCGACCGCCCGAACGTGATGGCGGGCGAGTTCCCGGATCACCTGCTCACCCTGCCGTTCGGCGACCCGGCCGCGGCCGCGCGCGAGATCCGCCGGTGGACGACGCCACCACCGTGGTGGCCTCCGCGATCGGAGAGGCGCTCGGCCTGCGCGTGAACTCGCTCGCCGCGGCCCAGGCCACCCGCAACAAGCTCGTGATGCGCGAGCGGCTGGCGCGCGCGGGGGTGCCGTCGCCTCCGTTCACCACCGTCGCGATGGCCGAGGATCCGCGCGCGGCGGCGGCCCGCATGACGTACCCGTGTGTGCTCAAGCCCCTGGTGCTCTCGGCCAGCCGCGGGGTGATCCGGGCGGACGACGCCGCCCAGTTCGTCGCCGCCTTCGAGCGCATCCAGGGGATCCTGCGCGCGGCGGACGTGGCCGAGCTGGGCACGGGGACCGACACGATCCTGGTGGAGGGCTTCGTGCCGGGCGGCGAGGTGGCGCTCGAGGGCCTGCTGGAGGGCGGCGTCCTCCGCACCCTGGCCCTCTTCGACAAGCCCGATCCGCTCGACGGCCCCTTCTTTGAGGAGACGATCTACGTGACGCCGTCGCGGCTGCCCGCGGCCGTCCAGGCCCGGGTGGCGGAGACGACGGCCGCCGCCGCCCGCGCGCTCGGCCTCTCGGACGGCGCGGTGCACGCCGAGCTGCGGCTGCGCCCGGGCGCGGACGGGCCCGAGCCGGTGGTGCTGGAGATCGCGGCCCGCTCGATCGGCGGCCTCTGCGGCCGCACGCTGCGCTTCGGCACCGGGATGTCGCTCGAGGAGCTCATCCTGCGCCGCGCCCTCGGGCGGGCGGTGCCCTCCTTCGAGCGCGAGCGCGTGGCCGCCGCGGTCATGATGATCCCGATCCCGCGCGGCGGCGTCCTGGAAGAGGTGCGGGGCCTCGACGAGGCGCGCGGGGTGCCGCAGATCGAGGACGTGACGATCTCGATCCCCAAGGGGCAGCAGATCGTGCCCCTGCCGGAGGGCTCGCGCTACCTCGGCTTCATCTTCTCGCGCGCGACCGCCCCCGCCGAGGCGGAGGCAGCCCTGCGAGAGGCCCATCGCCATCTACGGTTCGTGATCCGCTAGACTCGGACCGCCGGCGGCCGGTCGCTCAACGAAGAGAACTGGGAGAATCGCCATGAGCATCGTGCGGGAGTTCGAGCGGGCCTTCAACCGGCAAGACGTCGCGGTCCTGGTGGCCTGCTTCACACCGGACGGCCGCTATCACGACACCTTCTTCGGCGGGCACGTGGGCGCCGATCATCTCCGCACCATGTTCGAGCGGATGTTCCGCGAGGGCCGTGACTACGCCTGGACCATGGAGACGGTGGTGGAGACCGAGGAGTGCGCGGCCGCGGAGTGGACCTTCGCCTACGTGGTGAGCGACGCGATCCCCCGCAGCGCGGGGCGCAAGGTGCGCTTCAAGGGTATGAGCGTGTTCGAGAAGCGCGGCGGGCGGATCGCGGCCTACCGCGAGTCCTTCGACCTGGGCGCGGCCCTCCTCCAGCTCGGCTTCAGCCCGGAGGCCACCGTGAAGACGATCCGGCGGCACCGCTTGTGAGCGGCTGAGCCGTGTCGGCCTACATCCTGCACCGACTCCTGCTGTTCATCCCCACCCTCCTCGGCGCCTCGATCCTCATCTTCGTGCTCATGCGCCTGGTGCCGGGTGACATCGCGGAGATCCTGGTCTACCAGACGGGCTCGGAGTCGAGCACGGTGCAGAAGCGGCAGATCGAGCAGATCCGCCGCGAGCTGGGCCTCGACCGGCCGGTGGTCACCCAGTATCTCGACTGGATCGGCGGGGCGGTGCGCGGCGACTTCGGCCAGTCCTACGTGCAGCGCCGGCCGGTGATCGAGATCCTGAAGGAGCGCTTCCCGCGCTCGATGGAGCTGGCCGCGCTCACCATGCTGATCGCGATGGTGTGGGCGATCCCGCTCGGGGTCATCTCGGCGGTGCGGCAGAACGGCCCGCTCGACTACCTGGCGCGCCTGGTCAGCCTGAGCGGGCTCAGCCTGCCGCTCTTCTTCACCGGCGCGCTCATCCTGTACGGGCTCGTGCGCTTCTTCCGGTGGCTGCCGCCGCTCGAGTTCGTGTCGTTCACCGAGAACCCGGTGGAGAACCTGAAGCAGCTCATCTGGCCCGCGCTCGCGCAGGCGTACTACATCAGCGCCCCCATCACCCGGCTCACCCGCTCCCAGATGCTCGAGGTGATCCGCCAGGACTACGTGCGGACCGCGCGGGCCAAGGGCCTGGCCGAGCGCGCGGTGGTCTACCGCCACGCGCTCCGTAACTCGCTGCTGCCGGTGGTCACCTTCATCGGCTGGTGGGGCGGGCGCCTGCTCGGCGGGCTCGTGATCATGGAGATCATCTTCGTGGTGCCGGGCATGGGCAACGCGCTCATCCAGGCGGTGAGCCAGCGCGACTACCCCGCGGTCCAGGCCATGATCTTCCTGATGGCGCTCGTCTTCCTCCTCGTGAACCTCGCGGTGGATCTGCTCTACGCGTGGCTCGACCCACGCATCCGGTACGCGTGAGGCGGGCGCTCGCCGGCTTCATCACCGGGCAGCCCCTCGGCGCGGCGGGGGCGCTCGTGGTCCTGGTGCTCATCCTGGTGGCGCTGCTCGCGCCCGCGCTGGCCCCGCACGGGCCGAAGGACGCCGCGTTCGCGCCCTACGTGGCGCCGGGCCGCGAGTTCCCGATGGGCACCGACCAGCTCGGCCGCGATCTGCTGAGCCGCGTGATCTGGGGCGCGCGCCTGTCGCTCTACGTGGGCGTGGTCTCGGTGCTGTTCGGCGTCACGCTGGGCGCGCTGTGGGGGGCGGTGACCGGGTACCTGGGCGGCGCCAGCGACACCAGCAGCCAGCGGGTGGTGGACTGCTTGATGGCGCTGCCCCCCATCATTCTGGCGCTGTCGCTGATGGCCGCGCTCGGCCAGTCGGTCAACAACGTGATCCTCGCCCTCGTGATCCTGCTTACCCCCACCGCGGCCCGGACGATCCGCTCGGTCGCCCTCGGGGTGGCCGCGACGCCCTTCATCGAGGCGGCGCAGGCGGCGGGCGCCTCGCAGAGCCGTATCATCTTCCGGCACCTGATCCCGAACTGCATGGCGAGCTACATCGTGCTCGTCACCACCAACATCTCCTATGCCATCGTGGTGGAGGCGTCGCTCAGCTTCATCGGCGCGGGCGCGCCACCCGATGAGCCGTCGTGGGGCGGCATGCTCACCGCGGGGATCCAGGCGCTGGAAACCGCGCCCTGGATGGTATTCTTCCCCGGACTGGCCATCAGCCTGGCCGTCTTCGGACTCAACCTACTCGGCGACTCGATTCGCGATCTGACGGATCCACGCCTCCGCGGCGGCCTCGGGTAGCCGCGGATCGCAAAGGAGCGATAGCCATGACGATGAGCGCCACCGCCGTCGCGCTGCTCTTCACGCTCGGGATCGTGACGGCGGCGCCGGTGGGTGCCCAGGAGAAGCCCCGCCTGGGCGGCATCCTCAACTGGTTCGACTACGGTGATCCCGGCCGCCTCGACGTGCACGCCGAGTCGCCTCTGGTGGTCCAGCAGGCCACCGCGGGCATCTTCAGCGGGCTGCTCCAGTACGATCCGGACGAGCCGAGCAAGGTGATCGGCGATCTCGCGGAGCGCTGGACCGTCTCGCCGGACGGCAAGACCTACACGTTCCATCTCCGGAAGGGCGTGAAGTGGCACGACGGCCAGCCGTTCAGCTCGGCCGACGTGAAAGTCACCTTCGACCGCGTGCTCAACCCCGACTTCAAGAGCCCCAAGTGCGGCGCCGCGCTCAAGCCGATGGTCGCGAGCGTGGAGGCGGTGGACGCCAATACCGTCGAGTTCAAGCTCAAGTTCGCGGCGGCGCCGTTCATCCCGTCGATCGCGTCGGCGTGGTGCCGGGTGGCGGCCAAGCACGTCCTCGCCAAGTACGGTGACCTGAACGCGGCCGAGGCCCAGATCGGCACCGGGCCGTTCAAGTTCAAGAAGTACGAGCGCGGCAGCGTGATCGAGTGGGAGAAGAACCCCAGCTATTTCATTCCCGGGCTGCCGTACCTCGACGGGGTGAAGCAGTACATCCTGGTGGGCGGGCCGACCCAGCTCGCGGCGGCCAAGGCGTCGAAGATCATGCTGTGGGACGCCTGGCCGCCCATGCGGAAGACGCAGGCCGATGAGCTGGCCCGCGCGCGTACCGACGTGGACATCTACCAGGCGCCGATCAACACCGTCTTCTTCATCTATCTGAACGCGAAGAAGCCACCGTTCGACAACCCCGACCTGCGCCGCGCGGTGAACCTGGCCATCGACCGCCAGGAGCTGGTGGCCAAGGCGCTGGAGGGCGCGGGCGTGCCCTGCGCGATCCTGGACCCGAAGCTGGTGGGTGACTTCGCGCTGCCGCTCGACGAGGTCGCCAAGGCGCCCGGCTGCCGCCAGCCCAAGGAGCAGGACATCGCGGAGGCCAAGAAGCTGGTGGAGAAGCACTACCCGAACGGCCTCGACGTCGAGATGGCGGTGCGGTGCGGCAGGTCGGCAACTACGTCGACCGCGGGCAGCTCGTCCTGGCCCAGCTCCGGCGGATCGGCATCCGCGGCACCATGAAGACCCACGAGAGCGCGGCGGGCTACGCGGCCTTCGGCAAGGGCGACTTCACGATCATCGCGACGCAGGACCGGGCCATGGACGTCAACGAGCCCTCCGGGGTCTTCCACATCTCCTACACCACGGAGTCGGGGAGCAACTACGGCCAGTACTCCGACCCGAAGGTGGACGAGCTGGCCGACCGCGCATTGAAGGAGTCCAACCGCGACAAGCGCAAGCAGCTCTACTGGGAGCTGCAGCGCTACCTGCTGGCCCGGGGTGACCATGCCTCCGTCGCGGTGGGCTGGGTCGAGGGCTGGTTCTTCAAGGACAAGAAGCTCCG
>WNFL01118250.1_pt1 | contig 21136 bp, 17 predicted proteins | sample 5400361 | NCBI WGS metagenome assembly WNFL01 (sample SAMN13153351, study PRJNA577476) | soil metagenome | isolation source: 40 cm soil on Douglas fir-dominated hillslope | place: USA:California | collected 2013-09-17
CGGCGCCAAAATCGCCCAGCAGCATCGCGCAATAGGGCCCAGCGAGCGCCTCGGTCACTTCGATTACGCGAACACCTTCAAGGATGGTTTTCACGCGCCCGATTATAGCTGAGGAGAAGTTCCTGAGCCGAAGACTGCGACCAGGACTGCCCCTTAGACTCGTTCACTCCTAAGTCTTATACTCTTGCTTCATGACAACGGTCGTCGGAATCGGTAGCTGTGGCATCGACTACTTCGCGATTGTTCCTCGCTTGTTAGGGGCAGAAGAAAAAATCAACGCCGAGCGCATTGAGATTCACGCCGGTGGCGTTACCGGCAATAACCTTACGCAAGTCGCGCGGCTCGGAGCGAAAGCAGGCTGGCTCGGCCTGATAGGGGATGACGAGAGTGGGCGCCTGATTACCCGCGCCTTTGCGGAAGACGGGCTCGATCTTTCCGGAGTCGAGGTCATCCCTGGAGAAAAATCAACGTTCACGTGGATTCCCGTCGACGCTCAGGGCGAGCGCTGCATCTACATGTTTCCGAATGTGAACGGAAAATTGAGCGCGGAGCAGGTCCGCACACGCTTTGCCGGACACATTGTCAAAGCCCGCCATTTTCACACCGAAGCCTCGCAGCTTCCTCTGGCACCTGTCCGCGAAGCAATGCGCATCGCCCGCGAAGGTGGCGTCCGTGTCATCTTCGATCTCGATGTGGCGCCCAGCTACTTTGCTCAAGCCCGGCTTGGCGCTGAAAACGACCTGCTCGAAGTGTTACAGTTGGTCGATGTTTTGAAACCGTGCAAAGCGGCAGCCCGCGAAATCACCGGGGAAACTGACTACGAGAAAATGGCTGCCAAGCTTCTCGCTCTCGGCCCCAAAATCGTGGCGGTCACGATGGGCACGGAAGGCTCGCTGCTGGCCAGCGCGAATACCATGGACCACGTTCCTGCGTTCAAGGTCAGCGTCGTCGACAGCACCGGCGCTGGCGACGCCTTTATGGGCGGACTGTCTTTTGGATTACTGCAGGGATGGGGCCTTCCGAACTCCGGCCTATTCGCCAATGCCTGCGCGGCGCTGTGCTGCACCAAAGCTGGCGCCCGCGCCATGGGCAAGCGCGCGGAAGTCCTCGCGCTAATAAAGTCGCAGCGTCCCGCCGACGCTTCTCTCTTCTAAACTTGCGGCGAGACTTTCGCGCTGTGGGTTTTAGGCGGGTGAGCCGAGATATTGCAGCGTCTGCTTGATCAGTGCAGTCGTGCCGGTTCTGGTATTCACGAGCGCTGCCCAGCGTTAACGCGGAGCCGTGCTCAAGCGCCGAAGTGTGTCGGTTGCGAGGTCCGCGATTGCGCCTTCGATGCTCGATGCGTTAGTGGAGAGAGAAGGATTTATGACTAACGACCCGAAAGGCGCGAGCCGTGCGACCGACACGCCCACAACACTGCGCCGCGCAAAAACTCCAGCAGAACGAGTCATGCCGCCCGTCGTGTATCGATTGCCCGGAATGGATGCCGTCACAGTGCATTCAAACCTGAAATACAGTGACGTGGAGAATCCGTTTCTGCTGATGGACGTTTATACGCTCCCAAGTCTCTCGACAGATGCTTCCCTTCCGATAGTGATGCTCATTCACGGCGGCGCAGGCGCGCAATACAAGCCGAAAGAGTGGGGATTTTTCCAATCGTGGGGGCGCCTCATCGCCGCCGCTGGAATGGCCGCCGTGATGTTCACGCACCGGCTGGGTTACCCCAAGCCATGCTTGGCAGAGGCTGCCCTTGATGTGAGCAACGCTCTCGACTACGTCCGCTCCAATGCGCCTTCCTTCAACGCCGACCCTGAGCGCATCGGGCTAGTTGCCTGGTCCGCAGGCGGGCCGTTGCTGAGCGTCGCAATGCAGCAAAGCCCGGCATTCGTGCGCTGCCTCGGTGCCTTCTATGCATATCTTGATATTCAGCGCTCGCCATCTCACATCGAAAACGAATCTGCAGAAACCCTGAAATCCTTTTCGCCGATTTCACATCTGCACGGCAATTCCCTGTCGATGGTTCCCTTTTTTGTAGCCCGTGCGGGCCAAGATGAGATTCCTATGATGAACGACTCCATCGATCGTTTTGTCGCGGCGGCTTTGGCCGCCAATGCGCCTCTGACGTGCATGAACCACCCACTCGGGGAGCATGGTTTCGATAATCAAAACGATGACGACCGGTCTCGCGAAATCCTCAGGACGGCGCTGGCATTCCTGCGAACACACTTAGGGGCTTGATTGGAATTGCCGAGTGGAGGTTCTAGGCAGGTCAGCCGAGATATTGCAGCGTCTGCTTGATTAGTGCAGCCGTGCCGGAATATGGATCCCCCGGCGCGTCAAATTCCATGGAGCAATAGCCTCGGTAACCGGCGCGCTTGAGGATGCCAAATGTCCGTGGCATATCGACTTTGAACACTTGGCCTTTGTCATTGGCTTCGCTGTCCTTGACATGACATACGCCGTAAGCGTGCTGGAACATGGCGGTGAGCCCTTTGTACGCATATTCCTCGCGGCCAGTTGCCAGCGTATTGCAAAAATCAGGATTGGAATGCAGCCACGGGCTGTTCACCTTTTCAATCAACTGCACCAGGAAGAACGGATCTTCGCTCGCAGCGTTGTCGTTCTCCAAATGCACCACCACACTTTTCGTGGCGGCATATTCGGTCACGCGCTTCAGGCTGTCCGCGGCGCGCTCCACGTCCGGCTTGGCACCCTTTGCTTCTGCGATATTCGTTCGCACGCTGGGTGAGCTAATCGCGGCAGCAACGTCGATCCATTTCTTGCTGAAGGCTACGGCCTGATCGCGTTCCGTAGCGTCGGCGGCGTAAGGGCTATGGTCGCCATCGACCGCGATGTTCACCACTGCGCCACGCGCTTTATCCACGGACGCGCGAAACTCGTCCAAGTACTTGGCATCTGTCGACTGGAAGTGCCGGTTCCAAGGTTCAATCTTGCTGATGCCAAGCTTCTCGCGACAATGAGCGGCGAAATCCTTTAAATCCATCTTCTGCGTAGCGGCGCCGTCACGCGGACCCGAAATAAAATCGCGGAACGGATAGGAGGCGATGGCAATGCGCTCCCGCGTCTCCGCAGGAAATTGCACATGGGGAGTGGCCTCGGCGGCGAAGGCGATCCGAGTGCACAGCGAAGCTCCTGCCGCCGCCAGGGCGGACTGAACGAGGAAGCGTCTTCGCGTGTTATGCGCCAAAACGCGCATAGTCTACCAGATTCGCGGTTTGGCGGGCGTGGCTGCCGAAACCTAGGCGCTAACCCAGGCGCTTGCCCGCACTCTAAGACGCACTCGGGTGAAGCGTACGGCGGACTGCTGCATTTGCTGGATGGCTGCTCGCCCCAATCGATAGTCAGCTAGATGGCGCCGTCAAGTTGACGACGAGCCGCTTGCCTAGGCCGTGACACGGGAAATGCCGTGGGCGGGACGGGCAAGCCCGACGAAATCCAAGTCAAAAAAAGGGAGAGCGAAAATGGATGCACAGGGACGCTACTCTGCGACTGACGCAGAGACCATCAAGGCCCAAGCCAGCCAAACAGCCGCGGAAGTAAAGGATAGGGTTGCGGATCTGGGAAGAAGAGCCGAGAACAAGCTTGATCAAGGGCGCTTACGCGCGGCAGACACAGTTGACACCACGGCTGCAACCCTGCGAGACAAAGCCGATCGATTCGCTTCTGCCACATCCCAGACCGTTCACAACGTAACAGACAAGCTCCAATCCGCGGCCGATTACATCCGCGACAACGATGCCCGCGCGATGATGGAAGACGTCGCAGATTTTGTGCGCCGCTATCCAGCCCAATCGTTGGCCGCCGCCGCGGTTGTCGGCTTCTTGGCGGGCCGCGCTCTCCACAATGCCGACTGGAGGTAGGCGTATGGCCGCGCAAAACGCGCACAACGGTCGGTCGATGACCGAGATTCTGCAAGACATCATCGCAGACATCCAGGAAATTGTTCGGTCCGAATTTCGCCTGGCCAAAGCCGAAGTACAGGAACAAGCGGCGAAAGTAGCGCGCTCGGGAGTGCCGCTGATCGTCGGCCTGCTTCTAGGACTATACGCGTTGGGTTTTCTCCTGCTGGCTATGGTTCATGCTCTCTCCTTAGTTGTGGACGCCTGGCTGGCGGCACTAATTGTCGGCTTCGGAGTTGGCGTCGTTTCGCTGATCCTGATTAACATCGGCAGGAATCGGCTCAAGGGAGTGAAGGTCGTCCCAGAGAAGACAATCGGAACCGTCAAGGAGAACGTGCAATGGGCGAGAAACCAGATCAGATAGAGCGTCATATTTACGAGAAGCGCAACGAGCTCGGCGAGAATATTAACGAGTTGCAGCAAAAGGTGAAGACTGCGGTCGATTGGCGCGCGCAGTTTAATCGCCGGCCGCTGGCTATGGTGGGTGTCGCTTTCGGCGGGGGATTGCTGTTGTCAATGTTGATCGGCCGCGGCCGGAAATCGCACGACGACTCGAGCAGGTGGTCACGCAGCCGCCGTTGGAGGCGCGAATCGCAGCGTTCCGAGTACGGCACCAGCCCCGAAAGGCAACAGTGGGAGGACAAGGGCCCAAGCGCCTGGGATAACATTCGTGACGCGGTGATCGCAATCGCGGGTAGCAAGCTGAGCGGCCTGATCGAGGAACTGGTGCCGGGCTTTACCGAGCAGTACAGAAGAAGACAGACCGAGAGAAGGTCGTCGCCACACAACGGACCAGAATCGGTCTGGCGCCGCCGAACTGCGAGCGAGGAAACGAATTACAGCCCGCAAAGCTAGCCGCCCCGATCTTTAAGGAATGAGCGACTTTGCAATGGACGTGCTGGGCCATGTGACTGCTCTGGCGATAGCGCGCCTTCTTTGTGCCGCTGCCGCGCATCTAATTAGGGGGTGACTGTCCGAGCACAATCTCTTCTCTGCCTAGGCAGCGCGATACTGCTATGGTTTGCCGCAGCTTCCTGCAAGGGCAGCGATTACGGAGTTTTGCAGCCGACGCCCGAAGATCTCTGCAAGTGCCTCCCCGTTGAGCCAGACATCGCGGATTTCCGCCACATTGCCAAGCACGTCCCCATCCCCAACATCGCCGCCCAAGAAATCGGTGTCGACACAATCTTGAGCTGGACGCAGGACGCTTTCGTAGCTCCCGATGCTCCGCGGACCGGCCGCGAGCTCCAGGTGTTTCACGTGGCCAATGCGTTCGTGCAAGAAGCGAGCGTAAACGCCGCCGACTGCGATGTGCATTTCGAAATTTCGCAAACAGCGGACAAGAACGCGCCTCGCGTGATCGTAGAGACTCCGGTGGACAGCGAATATTGCAGCGCGCGTCAGATGGAGCAAGCGCAGCTCGCAAAACACGGATTTCGTCTCGATTCGCAGCACGGCGGAGAGTTGCCGCAAGCATTGCCCGCCCAAATACTTGGAATGGCCTTCGAGGACTTCGATCACTCACGCGGGTCCGCGCAAGTTGCCACCATTTGGGAGCTCCACCCCGCCATCGTGACGATTCCCTAGCACTTCTATCGGCGCCTTATTTGTTCCCTTTGTCTCCCTTGTTCCCACCGGTAATTTCCAGCCCAGGCTCCGGATGCGAATACGTTCCCGTCATTTTCACGGGAATCTCCGCCCCTTTCGGCTTCTTCTTGAAAATGGCGTCGAATGGTTTCAGGAGCACGGACTTAATCCCGCCACCGCCGACTTTCGAAAATTCCGCCTGTGTTTTCAGTACGCCGTGAAAATCGATTTTTTGATTCACCAGATTAAATGTCCCGTGCATGTAAGCGGTCGCGGCCGGAACGCTGAAAGAGATGTTCGTAAAAGTGGCCACTCCATTCTTCAGCACCACGTGCCCCCTCAGATTGGACACAACGCGTTCGGGATCATCCGCGTCGGCATCCTCTTCTCCCTTTTTCTCTTCTTTTTCCTTCTGCTCGGTCTTTTTGCCTTCCGCACGCTCCCTCAGATTGTTCACTTTTTTCTGTGTTTCTGGTTTCGTGAAATGGCTTTCGTCGATCCCAAAATCTCCAACCAACTCCACTTCCTGTTCAAACGGGCGCCCCTCCGGCGGAATCGTTACGTGCGCTCGGAAGCTGATCGCCCCAACAATGGGCGACCGCGGCTCCTTGATGAACAAGCGCAACACGTCTTGGATGCGACCCTGGCCTACGTTTAAATCCAGAGAAGTAATTTTGCGGGGCCGCCCCGGTTCCCCTGCGACACTTCCTCTCACCAGCACGTTGGTTTTTACGATGATAGTTTCCACATGCTCCAGGTGAACGTCGCCATTCAGGCCATCAGCAAACGAGTCAAAGCGGCTCTGAATTGGGGAGCTGCGCGCCGCGCGTCGGAGCTTGAAATCGGGAATATCCACGGAGCCGTGCGTTTCCATCTTGGCCAGCGTTCCCTGAAAATTGTCGTGCGAACTCAGCACTCCGTCGATGCCCTGAAAAACGCCAAGGTACGCGTGCTCGAACTTGTACGTGCCGGAAACCGGTGTCTGGCCCGGATCGTCCGAATTCCATGGACCGAAATGTCCGCGCGATTGGATTTCACCGGGAGGCAGCGCGTTGAGAAAGCAGGCGTCGTAACTAAACCCGTCTTTGCGACTGACCGAATTAAGCGTCAGCGTGTGAATCTCGAATCGCAGCGGCTTGGCGGTTTTGCGTGCAATTTCCAAAATCGCGTTATTCGCAATCACTTCTCCCACGCGCCTCGTCGAGGGATTTTGGCTCCGCGGCGTGGCTGCCATTGTCCCGCGGGGCGGGATGTGAATCTGCAGACCCTGCGCCTCAATGTGCGATATATACCCTGGGCGCGGCAGAAAATCCAAGTAGTGAGCGCGCATGATGAGTTTCTGCGCAGAGGCGAACGGAGGAGAACCTGCAGGGCCGCCGGGTCGGACCAGTTCAGCGCCTTCCGCAACGCAGCCCGGATGAGGGAAGACCGTTGAATGAAACCGGCTGAAGGTGACCGTTCCGTGGAACTCGTCCTGTAGGTTGGCGATGACGCGCTGACGCGAAAATGGCCAGTGCCGCGCCAGCAAGACCGCGCCGACTATCAGCAGTCCGACAACCGAAACGCCTACGACGCTAAGCCATTTCCGCCAGCTCAGACGGAATCGCCCACGTTGCTGAGGCCTTTGCTCGTCAGCGGCCAATGCAGGACTTTGGGACATCGCGTACAGAAGTCAGCCGAGGCGGGTCAGTAGGCGTGGGACATTTCCTTCCTTTGGGATTTCGAGCGCAGCTTGCCCGTTTCTGGATCAAATTCCCTGAGCCACACGGCGCAAGCTTCGCGTTGTGCAGCGAATTTTCGTTTGAAGCTGGGCTCGGCTTTGGACTTGATGCACCAGCCGGGCACCTCATTCTCATCAAACGTCACGCGGGCCACTTCTTCCTGGTTCTTGTTGAAATAAATCAGAGTTGACGAAAGCATGGAAATCCTCGGGTGAGAGTAGGTAGCGAGAACACACACCGGCTCGCTCCGCCTTGGACTTGGTATGCGGCCGCGCCGCCGGTAAGGCAAACATTAGACGCTGCTGACACCCGAAAAGACGCCGCATACAGTTAACTGAGTAGAACGCGTTCGTCGCTCGCACGACATGACTCCCGCCTGGAACAGGCCGGGATTATGGCAACGTTCGTGCGAGACGGCTTGCGTGCGTGACAGTTCTCCCCGACAATATGAAGTTCCAAGGAGCGTAATTTTGGCTACAGCAAGTGATGTAGGTGTTGGCGAGGTGTCGAGGCCGACGGGGACGAGGTTTAATTCACCCAAGCGGTTTGTCGCCTACTTTTCAATGGAGATCGCGCTGGACAACGCCATGCCCAGCTACAGCGGCGGTCTAGGCGTCTTGGCGGGAGACACCGTGCGCGCGGCAGCGGACATCCGTCTGCCCATGGTGGCCGTTTCTCTGCTTTATCGAAAGGGCCAGCGGCTTGCGGAAGACGGCACGCAGACCGAGGAGCCGGTCCAATGGCGCGTCGAGGATTTTCTCACTGAAGAAGATGCTCGCGTGACCGTTCCGTTGGAGGGCCGCCGCATCGAGTTGCGCGCATGGCGATACACCGTAAAAGGAGTACGCGGCTTTGAGGTGCCCGTCTACTTTCTCGACGCAGATTTGCCCACTAACGCGGAAGCCGATCGTAATCTAACCGGCAGCTTATACGGCGGCGACGCCTATTACCGCCTATGCCAGGAAGTGCTGCTGGGCATCGGCGGCGTGCGTATGCTGCGTGCGCTCGGCTACAACGATTTGACGCGTTATCACATGAACGAAGGCCACGCGGCCCTGCTCTCTCTGGAACTCCTCGGGGAAGAAGCGGAAAAGGCCGGCCGCACCTCGATCCGCGGCGAAGACATCCAAAAAGTCCGCAGCAAATGCGTCTTCACCACGCATACGCCCGTCCCCGCCGGCCATGACCGCTTCCCAATGGAGTATCTGACGCGTGTTTTCCCGGACCAAAACGGTTTCTTTGACCTGAAGGACTCCTCCTCCGCGGACCTGATGAAGCGCGTCCTGCAAGCAGAGCGCGATTTCCCCGATTTGCAGGAAGCCGCGCGCGCCGGAGCGTCATTGAACATGACATATCTCGCGCTGAGCCTGAGCACCTACGTCAATGGCGTCGCCAAGTTGCACGGAGAAACCTCGCGCAAAATGTTTCCGCAAGTAACCATCGAAGCGATCACTAACGGAGTCCATGCCGGCACCTGGGCCTCTCCGGCGTTCCAGGAGCTCTTCGACCGCTGCATTCCCTCCTGGCGCGAAGACAATTACAGTTTGCGCTGTGCGTTAGGCTTGCCGCCGGAAGAAGTCTGGTCCTCCCATTTAATTGCCAAGCACCAGCTCTTTGAAACCGTGCGCAAGAAAACCGGTTTGTCTCTGGATCCCGAAGCTTTCACGATCGGCTTTGCTCGACGAGCTACGGGATATAAACGCGCGGATTTGATTCTTTCTGACCTAGATCGCCTGCGGCAAATTGCCAAAGGCGCTGGAAAATTTCAGATCGTTTATGCCGGCAAAGCGCATCCCCACGATGCCGGCGGCAAAGACATTATCCGCAGAATCTTTCAAGCCAAAAAGGCCCTGCGGAAGGCCGTGCCTATGGTTTTCCTGGACGAGTACAACATGGAGGTGGGCGGCCAGATCACTTCCGGCGTCGATTTGTGGCTCAACACCCCGCAATACCCGCTGGAGGCGTCTGGAACAAGCGGCATGAAGGCAGCGCTGAATGGCGTACCCAGCTTGAGCATTCTGGATGGCTGGTGGGTGGAAGGCCACATCGAAGGGATCACCGGTTGGTCCATCGGCGAGCCACGGCTGCCCGGCTCCTCTCCGATTGCCACAGACAATGTCAGCGAGGCGCAATCGCTTTACTACAAGCTGGAAAATATAATTTTGCCGATGTTCTACAAAGAGCGTGCCCGCTTCTTGAGCGTCATGCAGCACGCCATTGCCATCAATGGATCGTTCTTCAACACTCAGCGCATGGTGCAGCAATACGTCACGGACGCGTACTTGCGCTAAAACCCAGCCGCTTTATTTTCTTCAGCAAAAGCTTCATCTCCGCTCGCGTGCCGATGCTGATGCGCACGAATCCCGCGCCCAGTTCCTTGCTGCGGTCGCGCAGCAAAATCCCCTCGCGCTCCAACTGCTGAAACAATCGCGGCCCGCCCGGCCCGAAATTTGCCAGGAGAAAGTTTCCACCACTGGGGAAAGTCTTCACGCGCAAATCGTGCAGTTCCCCTTCAAACCAAGCCCGGGTGCGATGAATTTCAATCGTGCAGTTCCCCTTCAAACCAAGCCCGGGTGCGATGAATTTCTCGGACGAGCCGCCGGATAGTCGCGCGATCGCGCACCGCCGCTTCCGCCGCCACGAGCCCCGCGAGATTCACCGGAAACGGTGGCATCGCGCGCCGCAAATACGACAGCGACTCCGTACCCGCAATCACCGCGCCGAGCCGCAGTGCCGCAAGCCCCGCCGCCTTCGAGAACGTCCGCGCAATGAACAGATGCGGATATTTCCTAATGCGCGGGACAAGTGTGACCCCGGAAAATTCCGCGTAAGCCTCATCGATCACGACGGCAGTCTTTGTCGCCACCCGCAAAATCTTTTCGATAGCCTCAACCTGCAGCAGCGTTCCCGTGGGATTATTGGGATTCGCAATGAACAAAACGCGTGGCTCTTTTTCCAGTTCGGCGAGAATGCCGGACAGCGGAAACTCCATCTCTCGCCCGTAGCGCAACGCCTCCACTCTCGCGCCCGCGATTTCCCCGTAATACCGATACATCGGAAAAGTAGGCTCGCAGATAAGAATGCTGGTTCCCGGATCGACAAACGTGTCGAAGAACACGCGCAACGCGTCATCGCCGCCGTTCGTGAGCAGCAGTTCGGTGGGCTGCACGCCAAAATAGCGCGCCAACCGGGCGCTGCGCCGCTCGTATTCGGGATACATCGCAAGCTGTTTCGTGGATATTTTTCGTAGAGCGCGCGTGACCGCCGGCGAGCAGCCCGCGGTGTTCTCGTTGAAGTCCAGCCGCACTTTGCCTTCGCGGCCCTCGGCGGGAGCGTCATAAGTCCGCCGTTCGAGAATCGCTTTGCGCACAGGAACCTGAACCGTCATGCAGGAAACGGTAGCACAGCCGGCGCCTGCATATTGCAAACTCTCCCGAAGAGTATTCCCACTAGCTAAAATATAGGAAGAGGTTGTTTAACGACTCGGCCAAAGTCGGATGCGCGAAAATGCCCTCCCGCAAAGCGGTGAATGGCAGCCGTCCCATCATCGCCAACTGCAGCATAGACATGATTTCGCCGCCTTCAATGCCCAGGACGGCGGCGCCCAGGATTTGATTGCTGTCGCTGTCCACGATGGCCTTCATGAAGCCTCGGGTTTCATCGACCTCAAGCGCCCGGGCCACGTAGCTCATCGGCATTTTTGCCACGCGAAACTTCTTGTCCCGCGCCCGCGCTTCCGATTCCGTAATGCCCACGCGGCCAAGCTGCGGATCGATGAAAACCGTGTAAGGCACAAAGCGATTTTCGGTCGTAGCGCTTCCCTTCTCGATCAGGTTCGTTCGCAAAATCCGGTAATCGTCATACGAAATGTGCGTGAACGCCGGATCTCCCTTTATATCGCCAAGCGCGTAAACACCCTCAACGTTGGTTTCCAGTTTCCCGTTCACCTTGATGAACCCGCGCTGGTCTGTCGCAATTCCAGCGGCGCCGAGATTCAGTGTATCCGTGTTAGGCCTCCGGCCCGTCGCAACTAACAGGTGAGACCCGTGAAGTACGCGTGCCTGTTGGCCCGCTCCAACTGTCAGTTGAATGTCTGTACTGGATTTAATCACGCGTGCGCCCCTGCTATTCAGCAGCACCTCAATCCCATCTTGCTTCAGAATCGCCAGGACTTCTGCGGCAACATCCGCGTCCTCTCCGCTCAGCAACTGCGCCCCAGACTGCACAACCGTAACGCGGCTGCCGAACCGCCGGAACATTTGTCCGAACTCCAGGCCGACATAGCCCCCACCAAGCACCAACAAGTGTTCAGGAACAGAATCCAACTCCATAATCGAAGTACTGTCGAGAAACGGCACATCTCGCAAGCCGTCGATCTCCGGTACCGAGGGCCGCGTCCCCGCATCGATGAAGATGCGATCCGCCGAGAGAATTCGTTCCGCACCGTCTTTCGCCCGCACGCTCAGGGTCCTTGGCCCGGTAAAGCTCGCCTCAGCGAAAATCAAATCGAGCTTCGCGATCTTTTCCAGACGCGCCTGGCCACGGCTCCGAAAATTATCGACAATGTCGCGCTTTCGTTGCCGCACCCGCTGCATGTCGATACGGATATCCCCAGTCAGCACGCCGTAGTCCTTGCCGCGACGCGCAAGATACGCTACGCGTCCACTCGCCACCATCGTCTTCGTTGGCGTGCAGCCCACGTTGACGCAAGTTCCGCCAATGTAGCTGCGTTCCACCAACGCGGTTCGCAGCCCAGCCTCCGCCAAGGCTTGGCAAAGCGGCTTGCCACCCTGCCCTGAGCCAATCACAATCGCTTCGTAGTGTTCTGGCGCTCCCATCGAGAAGCTCCTAAGGGAAGGATTGAAGCCTGATGCGTTAGCCTACTACTGGAAACAGGAAGTCCACAGACCGCAACCGTTCGATGCCGAAATCTACCGTTCAACCCTCAAAAATCGCCGTTTAATTCTTCTCGGTTTGATTTTCCCGCTTCCTATGCGATCCTGCGTGCGGAAACGAGTGCGCCTGCACTTGGCCTTTGCGGTCGGCCGCCGGCAACTTTCGTCGCTTCTGCAGCTGAGCAAATCGAATTCAAAATCGGGTGACGATCAATAGCGCGCCCGCAATTGCTACCAGATCCTCCATCACCGCGATAACGATATCCGGCACCTTGAGCGCACGGACCAGCCCGGTGCGCACCTGATACCCAGCAAACGCTCCGATGACTCCGCCGAGAGCACCCAGAACGCAGCCAGCCGCAAAAGACTGCCCGCCCGCAACCGCAACGGTGGCGCCCGAGAGTCCGCCAAGAACGATGCGCGCTATTAATCCGGGAGGCTTTGTGCGCGCAGGTGTCGAGGGAAGCTGATCAGCCACCAGCTCGACCACTGCAAGAATCGTGAAAATAACCACGGTAGCGGTCGATCCCAAAAACGAAAGCGTGGTGTTGTAAAGGTTGAGCCAGCCAAGGCGCACCGCCCAGGCCACCACTGCGGGTGCCGTCAGCGAGCGCAGGCCTGCGATAATGCCGATACCAAACGCCAGGACCAGAACGTAAGACGCAGCCATGGCAGGAGCCTCTACCCAAGAGAGCTGCCTGTCAACGAAAACAGCCGCGGGAACCAATTTCACCATCTGACCAGTATGAACACGGCTCCAAGTCAAACAATTTCAGTATGTTGCCGCCTCTTGTAGCCTCTTGCCCTTCTTTTTTCGACTCGACTCCTTTGTTTTCAATAGCTTGCAGCCTCTTTTGCCAAAAACGGGGGGTGGGTATGCCAGCTAAGGGAGCTTAACCACAAGAATTTCTTCAGAAACGCTTTACTTTCGCTTTTTATTCGCTATAATCGCTGCCGGTAAGAGGAAACGGGAAACGGCTGGCGGCTCCATTGCCTTTGGGCTCTCCCGGGCCGTCAGCCGTTTGAAATCCACAGCAGGGTCTGCCTCACCGCATCGGCACCGCATTCCGCGACCAGCGGCAGCCAAAACGCCAAGTAATAGGGCAGACACATGCCTTGCGGGCCAGTTGCCGCGCTTCCCCAGCCCAGCCCATACTCGGAGTATGGGCGTTCTCGTAAACCGCAGCTTTCGGCTGGCATCTCTTTGCGCTCTTACACTCGCAGCGCTGCCCGTCTCGGCTGATGAAATCCGCCTGAAAGACGGCAAAAAGCTCTATGGCGTGATCGTCGCGTACGAAGAAAACATGTTCAAGGTCAAGACCGACTTTGGATATGTGCTCGTGGAAAAAGACAAAATCGCCTCGATCATACCCGCCGCCCCGGCAAGCTCGGAAGCGCAGCCGGCGACGAAAAATCCTGCGGGTTCGGCCAAAATTGCAGCGAACATCCAGCCCAAGCCGGAAACCCCTGCCGGTTCAGCGGCGGGCGCGACGCTCCCGGCCACCAATACCAGCGCGAAGGCTATCATTCCCAATGCAAGCAAGCGGGAGAAATCGGATAAGTCGGCCAAAATTAGCGGCACGGCCGTCAAGCCGGAGGTCCCCGCAAGCGCGACAACCAAGCTCAAAAGGGCTCCCCAGTGGCTGCCAACGCTGCTCTTCCGCCCGCCGCAGCGCAGCCCGCGCCGCCAAAAGAGCCGGAACTTCCCGCTATCCGCGAGGACGTGCAAGGAAATCTCTACACCAACTACACCCACGGATTCCGCATCTACAAAGCGCCAAGCTGGCAAGTAATGGCCGACGCGCGCAATGCCCTGCCCAATGCAATCGTTGCCATGGGCACGGCAAATGAATCTTCGCTGCTGGTCGTGGGCCGCGAGAAAACTAAAGAGCCGCTCGACGCCGCGGCCGTTGCGGTCGAAAAGCGCCTCTACGACGTGTACGAAAATTATCAGCGCGTTTCACAGCGCAAAACGCTTATTGGCGGCTCGCCGGCCGTGGAATTTCACTATTACGGCAAAGCCGATGAGCACGAATGGTCCGGCACCCTGGTGGTGATCAGCCGCAGCGGCGACATTTTCACCGTCCTCGGCATGACCTACGCAGATAGCGATTTGATCCAAATCCAGGAAAACGTGATTGCCAAGGCCATCGCCGGCCTTAGCTTCGATGTGCCGGAAATAAAGAAATAAACTCCCGTACTTTGAGAATGAACGCGCGAGCTAGTTTCCGCGGGTTTAGTCCGACGCGGCCGCTGAAGTGTGTTCGGCCGCTTTGCGGTACTCGCGAATCAAGGCGATTAGCGCCTGCGCGGCCCGAGGCAAGCTGCGGTCTCGCCGGTACACCAGCCCCAGCTCGCGGAACAAATCGACACCTTCGACGTTCAGCAGTTTCACTTCGCCGGCTTTCACCTGGTCCTTTGCAAAGCTTTCGCTGATGAACGAAACGCCCGCATCCGCCCCCACAAAGCGTTTAATCATCCCGATGCTTGGCAGCTCCATGGTGACGTGAATTCGCGAACGGTATGGCCGGAACAATTTGTCCAGCACTTGCCGCGTAAATCCGGTGCGCGGAAAAATCAGCGGCTGCGAAGCCACTTCCTCGAGCGTCAATTTCGAGCGCTGCGCCAGCGGATTCCGCGTGCTGACCATGAACCGCAGCCGGTCGCGATGAATGTGGTGCACCTTCAAGTTCGGCGATTTCGTCGGCAAGGTCACAATACCGACGTCGATCGAACCATCTTCCACGCGCTGCAAAATTTTGTGGCTGAAATTGCGGTAAATGCTGATGTGCACCAGCGGAAACCGCCGTTGAAACTCCGCAAAAATGTCCGGCAGCAGGTACAGGCAGGTCGCTTCGTTGGCCCCGAAAACCACGGGCCCCTGCACGACGTTCCCGCGATCGGCGACGAGCTGCACGGACTCGTCGCGCAGCCGCAGCAACTTCTCCGCGTACTCGAAAAGCACTTCCCCGGCCGGGGTCAGCTCCACTGATTTCGCCGAACGGTCCAGCAATCGCGCGTGATACGCCTGCTCCAGTTGCCGTATCTGCGCGCTGACCGCCGACTGCGAGCGGAACACTTTCTGCCCCGCGCGCGAAAAACTCTTTAGCTTTGCAACGTAGACAAATGTAGCAAGTTGGTCGAAGTCCATGGGCGAATCGCTCGACGTGGATTATAACGGAATCGTCGTGCGCGGCTCTAATTTCTCTTTCTAGGCGTGCAGTGCCGCCTGTGAAGTTTCGGGAAATCCTGGCCCAACAACAAGGGACTCACGCTGTTGCAAACGATCTAGCACCGGCTTCCACGTGTCCGCAATCGTGCCCTGAAAATGCACGGGTTGCACGCGAACGAGCGGCAGGGCCCCTCGCTTCGACAGAAGCCGCGCGGCGCGTGGACTCGCCGTAAATTGCTGATGCGCCTCCAGCACTCGCCGCAACCACAATTGCTCGTCCGGTTCCGTGTCCGCCAGGGCCACAAATTCGCGATGCAGAACGTCCTCAGCTTCCGCACGCAAAACATACGCAAGTCCGCCGGTCATGCCAGATCCAAAATTGAGCCCGAGCGGCCCAAGCACCAGAACCACGCCGCCAGTCATGTATTCGCAGCCGTGCTGTCCGACACCTTCAACCACGGCCAATGCCCCGCTATTCCGCACACCGAACCGTTCACCTGCGCGCCCCGCGATGTATAGTTGCCCAGAAGTCGCGCCATAGAGCACAGTGTTTCCGGCCAGCACATCGCCGCGGCGCGAAGCCGCCGAGCCCGCCGAAATCGCAATCGTCCCGCCGGAAAGCCCTTTGCCGACATAATCGTTCGCTTCGCCGGACAATTTCAAAGTAACGCCTTCGGCTAGAAAAGCGCCGAAGCTCTGCCCCGCTGAACCCGTGAACGTCTGCGCGAACTCCTGCTCCACGCCGCAATCCTGAGCACGCCGCCGCATCAATTCTCCACTGAGCCCCGTGCCCACGCTGCGATCGGAATTATGAATCGGTTGCGGCTCAGTTTGCGCTGCCATGGCGCTGCTGAAGTGCAGCGAATCCTCCAGGGCCGCCGAATGATCCGTAGGAACCTGCTGCGGCGCCACGCGGCGCGTCTCCGAAATCGGCACGACCAAAAACGCGTCCATTCCTGACCGTGTTCCCAACCGGTCGTACCATCCGCGCAGTTCACCCAGCGAATGCACGCCGAGCTGCGCCATCTTTTTTCGTACTTCTTCCGCAAGCGCGCGAAAATAGGCGACAACCATCTCCGGCTTGCCGTTGAACCGCAGCCGCAGTTTTTCATCTTGAGTCGCGATCCCCACCGGGCATGTGTTCAGATGGCATTGCCGCGCCATCACGCAACCGATCGCCAGCAACGACGCCGTGCCAAACCCAAATTCATCCGCGCCGAGAATCGCGGCGATCAAAATGTCGCGAGAGAATTTCAGGCCTCCGTCCACGCGGAGAGTGAGACGTGAACGGAGACCCGCGCGAACCAATGTGTCGTGTGTTTCGCGCAAACCAATTTCCCACGGCAAGCCCGTATTCTTGATCGAAGTCAGCGGCGAAGATCCCGTCCCGCCGTTGTGTCCGCTGATGGTGATAACGTCCGCGCCTGCTTTCGCCACGCCCGCGGCAATGATACCAACGCCCGAGCCCGAAACCAACTTCACACCAATGCGCGCGCGCGGATTCACCGTGCGCAAATCGTGAATCAACTGCGCCAAGTCCTCGATACTGTAAATATCGTGATGCGGCGGAGGCGAAATAAGCGGCGTCCCCGGCGTAGCGTGCCGGATGCGCGCGATATATTCCGTAACTTTGCGCGCCGGAAGCTGGCCGCCCTCACCTGGCTTCGAGCCTTGCGCCATTTTGATTTCGAGCTCCTGCGCGTGGACCAAATAATCCGCGGTCACTCCAAATCGCCCGGAAGCCACCTGCTTGATTTTGTTCGCCGCGTTCGGTTCCCGCCGATACAGCGCAGGATCTTCGCCGCCCTCGCCTGTGTTGCTCCGCCCCCCGAGCGAATTCATTGCCAGCGCAAGCGTCCGATGCGCTTCCAGACTCAATGAGCCCAGCGACATCGCCTGTGTGCTGAATCGCCGCACAATCGCATCGACTGGCTCAACGTCTTCCACCGCGACGGGAGGCGATGGCACCGTCTCCAGCAGGTCGCGCAAAAATACAGTGCCCTGGCTCTCCGCAAGCTCCTCGAAAGCGGAGAATTTTCCAGCGTCCGGCGCCTTCACGTGTGCGTGCATGCGCCGCACAATTTCGGGCGAATTGGCGTGCAGCTCCGCGCCTTTGCGGAAGCGATACAAGCCCGCATCCGCCAACTCATTCGCGGTTCCGGAGAACGCCGCGCGGTGCATCCGCAAATAATCGCCAAGCAGATCGTCCAAACTCTTTTGCCCAGGGAAATCCGCCGCATCCTCGAAATATTCCGCGCACAAATCTTCGGACAGCCCCACAATCTCAAACAGATGGCTGTTCCGATAGCTCGCGAGCGTCGAAACTCCCATGCGCGCAAGAACCTTTAGCAAGCCCGCGTTGATTGCCGCGCGCATTTTCTCCGTGCCGCCGGGCTCAAGCGATTCCGCAAACTGCTCCGCAAGATACGGCACGACCGCGCTCGCGCCCGCGGCAACCAGCAGCGCGAGGTGATGCGTATCGAAAACCTGCGCTGATTCCACAATCAGCGGCACGTCCCACAATCCCTCGCGCACCATCGCCTTCCACACCGCGGCAGTCGCCAACAGCGCGGGCAACGCCGCGCGTTCGCTGCTAATGCGGCGATCGGAAAGGAGGAGAAGCCCCGGACGCGCGCTGCCACTCAGAGGGGTAGTCAACTGAGCCAAACTGCAGCGGGCGCCCGAGACTTCTTGTGGGGCGGAAAAAGTAAAGTCGATGTTCTGCACGGGACCAAATGTGGCGGAAAGTTCAGCCAACTGTTGCGCGCCAATTAGCGGACTCGGCAGCACGATGCCGTTCTTCAGGTGCACGGCGAGCGACATCACGTGCGATTCGCGCAGCGGATCGATCGGAGGATTCGTCACCTGCGCGAAGCGCTGCTTGCAGTAATCCCAAAGTGTTCGCGGCAAGTTCGAGAGAAATGCCGGCGGCGCATCGTCGCCCATGCTCCAGTTCGCTTCATGCCCTTGAACCAGTGGCGAGAATAAAATCTTGAATTGGTCTTCCGTCCAGCCGGCCGCCGCGGCCATGCGCTCCGGACGCTTCACGCTTGCTGCCGCCGCAGAGCCAGAGACGGTGACCTGCCGCACCACAGGCAGCGAACTCCGCGATTGCAGAGTGGCCAGTCGCTTCAAGATTTCGCGATAGCGAAAAACAGTTCCCGTCGCGGGATTCGCCAGAATCATTTCGCCCGGGCCGAGCCGCTGCCGTTCCGCAATCCGCGACTCGTCGAGATCGATGATGCCGACTTCTGAGCCGGCAATCAGCAATCCATCGTGGGTCAGCGTGTAGCGGAGCGGCCGCAATCCATTGCGATCCAGTTTCGCTCCCACAAATTGTCCGTCGGAGAAAACCAACGCCGCCGGACCATCCCACGGCTCGCCATGCTGCGACAATGACGCGAGCGCGGCACGCACATCGCGCGAAAGCAACGGATCATTCTCGAACGCGGGCGGCACCATAGAAAGCATCGCGGCGTCCGGGGAAAACCCTTCCAGCAACTTCAACTCGAAGGCGTTGTCAAAGCTGGCCGAATCGCTGACATTTTCTTCAAGAAGCCGGAGCCACGGCCCCGCGGCGAGCTTCGCGCGAGTTTCCCGTTCTTTCGCGCGCAGCCATCGGCGATTGGAAACAATCGTGTTGATTTCGCCGTTGTGCGCCACGTAGCGAAAGGGCTGCGCCAAATGCCAGGAAGGCTGTGTGTTCGTCGAATAGCGCTGGTGAAATACGGCATACGTGGTCGCAAACGCCGGGTCGCGCAGATCCTCGTAAAACTGGGGAAACTGCCAGGGCGTCAGCAGGCCTTTGTACACCACAGTCTGAGACGAAAGAGAACAGATGTAGCAGCGTGCCGGCAAGAGCGACTCGGCTCGCTTGCGCAGCAACGCCAATCGCCACTCAAAGCGCGCCGCACCGCGAGCGGGATGAAATGGCTCAACAAAAAACTGCCAGGTCTCCGGCATGGTCTCCAGCGCCAGCCGTCCTAGCGAATTGGTGTTCACGGGCACGCGCCGCCACCCAAGCACTCGCAGACGCTCGACATCCGCCGCTGCCTCAACGGTAGTGCGAGCCTCCGCCGCCGATCCCGCAGGGAAGAACGCAAAACCAAGTCCGAAGACCTCCGGAAGCGCAATCCCCTGGTCCTGTGCGCGCGCGCGGAAGAAAGCGTCCGGTATAGAGGTCAGCAGGCCGGCGCCATCGCCGCTCGCGCCATCCGCGTCCACACCGCCGCGATGCGTCAGCCGCTCCAGCGCTGTTAGCGCATGCTCAATAATGTCGTGATTTGGTGCCCCGCCGAGGCGCGCAATAAACCCTGTACCACAGGCATCATGGTCCGGGTGGCCCCAGTTGGGGTGCGGGCACATAGCTGTTTATCGAACGGGGAGGGCATGGTTGTACAACGCAGAATTTGCATTCGACCAATCGAATTTTGTGAGGCGGTACTCTAGGCAGGCGATGGTTAAAACTTGGTGACTTCCGAGAAGTGAAAGTCGCGGACTTTCATGGCTGGCACGACCATTTCAAAGGCCTCTTCGCCGGTTGCGCGTACGGCGGGGCCCATCATCTCAACATTGCGCAGCATCTCCAGAATCGACTGATTAAACCGGAAATTGCGCGCCGCGGAGGTTACCCGGCCTTTTTCCACCAAGAAGAGCCCGTCGCGCGTCATCCCGGTCATGATCTTTTCGTAAGGGTCGACCTCGCGGATATACCACAGCCGCGTGACTAGCAGCCCCCGCTCTGTCGATGCAATCATTTCGTCCAGGGAAGCCTTGCCGCCCGAGAAAACGAGGTTCATTGGTGCCTCGCCATATTCATTTGGCAGCATGAAGCCATGGCCGGTCGGCTTCTTCTTCGCGATTTTGGCCGAAGCTCGCGAGTAGACCAGGTTCTTGGGTACGCCCTGATCGACCAGCAGCACTCGCTGCCGCGGCATCCCCTCGCCATCGAAAGGGGCGCCAAGCTGCAATGGATGGTAGACATCGTCTTCAATACGGATGTTCTTGCCTAAGACCTGCTTGCCCATGCGCTCGTTGAAACAGGATCGCTTGTCTCGGAGTGCCGTGGCCGCAAAATCGTAGAAGAGAAAGCCCACCAGGTCGAGCACGGCGGGCGGCTCCTCCTGCGGGTCTATAGCGCGGTGTGCCTTCTCGCTCGCGCGTTCTGCCAATTGCTGCGGATGGACGTCCGCGACACTCGCCGCATTCTCCTTGGCCCAGCTTGCCGCCGAGCCTTCCTGCATCGTAATGGAAAACACCGCGTGCGTATCGCGATAGGCCGCAAACAACCCGCGCGAATTCCCCATCACGCTTTGCGCTTGCGCGCTGGAAAAAATTCCTGCTGCGGTCTGGCCCTTCTTGATCGCCAGATCGCAGGCTCGCCGAACCGCTCGCGCGCGATCTTCTGGCGTGAGCGCCGTCTGCTTGACGAAACGGTTGACCCCGCGATACCGCTGCTTCCGAGGGACCGGCAGCAAATTGGGATTTTTCGGCTGGCTATTCGCCAAAGAGAGAGATGCTTCGATAGCCGCGCGCAGAGAATCTTCATCGGTGCGATTTGTGGTCGAGCGTGCAGTGCGTTGATCCACCTGCGCTCGCACCGAAACGTTCAGCGTATGTTCCGCCACGTTTTGGTGGATGGCGTTATTGGCGAAGCGCGTCAGGGCGCTTATGTTCTCGTCGACATGAACTTCGGTTTCCGCAACGCCGATCGATTTGGCAATGCGCAGCACCGTATCAATGATTCCGCGCAGCTCGCGCTCGCCCATTAATTGCTGCCCAGCGTTAGCGGCCGCCTTTGCGCTCACTATCTTTGAGGATTTTCGCGACGGGCTCATTGCT
>WNFL01407927.1_pt1 | contig 21119 bp, 18 predicted proteins | sample 5400361 | NCBI WGS metagenome assembly WNFL01 (sample SAMN13153351, study PRJNA577476) | soil metagenome | isolation source: 40 cm soil on Douglas fir-dominated hillslope | place: USA:California | collected 2013-09-17
GCCCAGCGCCTCGCCCTGGACCAAGCGCACAGAGCGTATACGCCAGCTCGATCGCGGCGGCAACGGCACGCGCGTAGCCCATCTGGCCGAACGCTGATCGCGGCAGCGGGGGGCGAACGGTGCAGACCCAGTATGTGCGGCCACGGAGTGCGCAACATCCAGGCCGGCGCCCACCACCACCGCCCGATACCGACCTGCATCTGTAGGAGCTCATTGATTCGAATACTTCTGTCGCGTCCTGGACACCGTGTCGAGGTTCGACCTATACCGGCCGATGGTAAGTCCATCCTGGTCCGGCCTGGTGTGAAGGGCTCTGCGTCGCGGTGACGCACAGCGGAGCGACCCTGGGCGCGCATCTGGCATGGCTCATCGACGCCGAGTGACCACCGGCGCGGTCGCCGCAGACTGGCTCCGCAGATCGGCGGGCGAACCCAGCTGGCGGAAAGCCCGCGTGCCCGTAGACAGGCGCCAGACTGGAGGCCGTCGCGCAGCTTCTAGATGCAGAACTGACCTCACCAGAAGTATGTGTCGCTCCCCGCCGGGAAGACCGACGGTGGGAGCATCTCCTTGCTCCTGTAAGCCAGCTTCCCGGTCGGTAGCCTCCAGCGGTAACCGAAGAGAACGTCTTTCGCCTTTGACCGTGGGACTGCTGCTAACTGGCCGCTGGGGCGCAAAACGCAGCCACACGGCGGTATGGCCGGCGGCGGCCGGCAGGCAAGCTGAATGCGTACTCGGAGCACTCATCGGACCCGAAGCAAATACGGTGGGCCGGCGCTGCGTACCGTCGTGCGCGGTACTGAAACCATGAGCAGGAGGACGACATGAGCACCGGGGAGGGAGGACCCGACGAGTCGCGCAGGGACGTGACCAATGGGGCACGGCAGAGGGCCGGCGCTGAGAGCGCTTTCCGCCGCATACTCGCAGGCAGTTCCGCCGCCATCGCAACCATGCGCAGCAAGGCATCGTCAGGCTCCCTTTCCGCGCTGGTGGAGGCCCACGTCCCGCCGGCGTGGCGGCGTCCGCGGCGGTTGATGCTCGTGGGTGCCTTGCTGCTGGCCGTCGTCGTGCTCATCATCACGACAAGGCCCGCGGCCACCCCGCGCCATCCAGCACCAGGCACGACGGTCTTCCCGATTGGCCACCAGGTGGTGCTGCGGTTGGTCCACTCGACGGGGAGTGTGCATCTGAGGGCCGGGCCGGATGGCCAGGTCAGCATCACAGAGCACCGGAGCGGCTTCACCGGTGCCATTCACACTAGCTACCGGCAGCAGGGAGATGTGATTACCCTCACCGTCTCGATCGGCAGTGGCCTCCCGGCGGCCACGTGGGTGGACTTCCAGGTGGCGGTACCACGGGACACGAGCGCGAATGTCCATGTCGCGGCGGGTACGCTCAAGGCAACTGGCCTCACCGGCAATTTCGTGCTGCACGACACCAACGGATCGATCTCGGCGGCCAACGTCAGCGGCGCCGTCGCGCTGCAAACGGCGAGCGGAGCCATCAACACGAGCCACGTCAGGGGCCAGGTCAGCGCCATCACGGACAACGGGACCATCACGACGATCTCGACACGCCTGCGGGGGCACTCGCTTGTGCAGGCGCAGACCGGCACGATCAACTTCCACGGCAGCCTGGACCCAGGTTGTCACGCCGTATTCAGGAACACTAACGGGGCAATCGGCGTCACCTTGCCGAGTGGTTCGTCGGTCCTTGTGAACGCACGGACTCCCCATGGGTCGATCAACTCCGAGTTCCCGGCTGTGCACGTGGTCTCTCATGCGAAGGGGCGGGTCGCCAAAGGCCGCATCGGGCGGGGCGCGCCGGCTCGCCTTAGCATCCAGACCATGGGCGGCTCGATCGATCTCAACCAGCGGAGCTGACTACTATGCGTGACCTCCTCAGCTTAGGGCACCGCTCGAGAAGGACAGGCGGGCGGAGCTGTGGACTGACAGCACTGCCGTCACCCATCCGCCGTCACGCATTGTAACGGAGAGCGAACGCTATGGGTTAGCAGCACCTGCCTGCCGTTCGTCTCGATGGTGCCGCGGATTGGGCCCGTCCGAGTGAGAGTCAGGTCATCGGATTGCTCGCACATCGCAACCGTTTGCGCGGCGTGGGGTCAGGTGCTGGGTCGACGACGGCCTTTCGCCGTAAGGCCGCCCATTGACGCCGAGAATAGAATCTGATATCTAAAACATCAGATTACTCGGTTACTCAGAGCAGATGTCCGGGGTTCATCTCGCGGAGAGCGTGCCCGGTGAGTGGCGCTCGGTCATCGCAGGCTGGAGGTACCGCAATGGCCCAAGCGACCGACGAGCTGAGCGTCTTCGAGGGCGTGCGGCCCACCCGCAGCGGCGATCTGGCTCTGGAAAGCCAGGGAATGGCCCCGATACCGGAAGACAACCGGTATGGCGGTGTCCACCGCATGTTCACCGTCTGGTTCACGCCCAATATGGAGCTGTCCGGCGTATTCACCGGCACGTTGGCCGTGCTGTTTGGCCTCGGGTTCCAACTTGGCCTTGTGGCCATCGTCCTGGGGACGATCATCGGTTCCTTGCCGGTGGCGATCCTGTGCACCTGGGGTCCGAAGACCGGTACCGCCCAAGTTCCACTTGCCAGATTGCCGTTCGGCAAGAGCATCGTCGTGCCTGGTACCGTCCAATGGCTGTCGTCGATCGCATGGGATGCCCTCGTCGGCCTGTTCGGGGGAGAGGCTGCTCAGCTTCTGTTCCATGTCCCGTTCTGGCTCGGCGTCGCGATCGTCCTGGCGCTCGAGGGCGTCGTCAGCGTCTACGGCTACGAGTTCGTGCACCGGTTGCAGGTAATAGGCTCGGCAATCTTGATCGTGCTGTTCGTGGTCCTCACAGTGCGAATCTTCCAGCACCACATCGTTCTGGCGCATAACACCCTGCATGGCGGAGCGCTGGCAGGTGCCTTCGTGCTGATGGTGACGGTCTCGCTCAGCGCCGGAATTTCGTGGGCAACATACGCCTCCGACTACAGCCGGTACATGAAGCCAACGTCATCCAGGAAGTCCATTTTCTGGCTCACCCTGGCCGGACTTACCGCCTCATACGTGTGGGTCGAGACGATCGGGCTGGCCGGTGCCAGTGTGCTTGGCAACCAGACCGCCGCGGGTGTGCGGACGCTCATGGGCGGAGGCACGCTCGGCGTCCTAGCGCTGATCGCCATCGTATTCGGGGCAATCGCTTCCAACTCGATGAACGACTACACCGGATCGCTCGCCTTCCAGGCCCTCGGCGCCCGCGTGAAGCGGCCGATCATTGCCGCAGTCGTGGCGGTCCTGGCATTTGCGGCCATCCTGTGGATGAACGCTGGCAATACCTCGGGCAAGTTCACCAACCTATTGCTGTTCATCGGCTACTGGATCGCGCCGTTCTGCGCCATCGTGCTCATCGACTGGCACTACGACAAGGACAAGTACACGCCGGGCTTCCTGCGGATAGCTCTGAACTTCCGGAACCTGCGTAATGGCTGGGCGGCGATCGCGGCGTTCCTGGTGGGCTTCGCGGCGATGGTTCCGTTCATGGACACATCGATCATCGTAGGACCGGTCGCCAAAGCGCTGGACGGCGCTGACCTCGCCTTCTACGTCGGATTCGTCGTCGCCGGGGTCTTGTACTACATCCTCAGAAAGAGCGTGCGAGATCCAGCGCCGGCACACGTGGCTGACGCCTCGGTCGGGCTGGCCGCACAGGCAGCAGCCCCTGGCGGCCACAAGGAATAGGACTGCGCCGACTGCTGACGCCTGGGCTTCTCGGCCGGCACTTCGGCATCGGCGATTCAGCTGCCGCGCGTGAACATGCGCTCACAACATTCAGTCCCGCTCGGCAATTTGACATGGAGGAAGCGCTTGACATATAAGATCTAATATCTGATGTTTGAGGTGACCGGATGACCGTCGACATCGCTGACCCGGCGTTCCCCGTTCCCGTTGTCGACTCCATTGACCTGGACCGCGCGGTGGAACTCGTCCAGCAGGTGTGCCGCATTCCCAGCGTTCTGGGCGAAGAGGCAGCGCTTGCCGAATTCCTCGCGGCGGTCATGCGCGACTCTGGCTTCGAATCGGTTGAGCTGCAGCCCGTGCTTCCTAACCGGCCAAATGCCATCGGCGACGTCAGTTTCGGTTCTGGGCCGCGGGTGGTGCTGACCGGCCACCTCGACACCAAGCCCGCTTCCATCGGCTGGGAGCGCGCTGACCCAATTTCAGGGGACCTCATCGACGGCGCCGTCTATGGCAACGGCGTCATGGACATGAAGGCCGCGCTGGCCTGCCAGATCGTCGCGATCGAGGCGGTCCGGGCCAGCCAGCTGCCGTTGTCCGGCACGCTGGCAATGGCTGCGGTCGCGGACCATATGGGACAACAGGCAGGTTCCATCGCCTACTTCGACGCCCACCCGGCGGACCTGTGCGTCCTCGGCGAACTGACAAATAATGAGGTCTGCCTCGGGCATCGCGGCCGGTACTACTTTGACGTCACCGTTCATGGCCGCTCGGCGCATACCTGTCACAAGTACTCAGCCGTGAATGCAAACGTGCTGGCCGCGCAAGCGGTGCTGGCGCTTGACCGCTCCCGCCTGGAACCTGGCCTGCCGTTCGAAGTTACGGAACTCTTCGGCGCTGAGACATTTATCGTTCCAGGGCGCATCTACGGGGGCCTGGCTCCTGGCGGCCCGTCGATGATCCCGGACGAGTGCGTCATCCGAGTCGACTGCAGGCCGCAGCCAGGAGTGACAACGGAGGAGGTACGCGCGGAGATCGATCGCTGCCTCGCGGAGGCTACGGCCGCGGACCCGCGCTTCACCGCGGATGTCACGCTCTCCGATGTCAAGCGCGCATATCTGGCCAGGCCCGGGGATGAGGTCATACGCCTGATGTCTGACGCCGTTCGTCTGGTCCGCGGAGAAGAACCACGACTGGTCACCGAGAACTGGCTCGGCGACACGGCAAGCTTTGGCGACAAGGTCCCGACGGTGATCTTCGGTCCGGGCGGCCCGCCGGTCTACTGCCCAGATGAGCATCTGTCGATAGAGGACATTCACGAGGCGACGAAGGTATACGCGACGTTCGCGGCGCTCGCCCTCGCGGGCCGGTCCGACCCGGCTGCCGACCAATCCGCCGGCCCGTCGGCTATGTCCTAGGTGTGCCATGGCCGGTAACCGTTTCGACAGACTACTCGATCAATGCCTTGGTGTCCGCGCCGGCGAGCAGGTCGTGCTGCTGACCGATGGCGCAACCGATGCGGGTGTGATAACCGGGCTGCTCGAGGCCGTATCGACCCGTGACGGGATCCCGCTTGTTGCGCGCATTCCAGCTCCGGGGCTTCCAGGCGCTGAGCCGCCCGGCGCGGTGGCGGCGATGATGCTGGAATCCGGCGCGGTTATCGAGCTGACCAGCCTATTCATCGGATCGAGCCTGGCCCGCAGGAATGCCAGTGCCCGCGGAGTTCGTTATCTGGCCATGCCTGGGGTGGTGCTTGACACGTTCCGGCCTGGCGGGCCGCTGGACGTTGATTTCGAGCAGCTCCGATCTGAGGCAGAACGGGTGGGGCGGGCCTGGAACACGGCCCAGCAGTTCCGCCTTAGCACTCCTGGTGGCACCGACCTGCGGGGCTCGGTGGCAGACCGTCCCGGCCGGGTCCTGCACGGCATAGCGACTGAGCCTGGCGCCTACATGGCACCACCGGACGTCGAGTCCGGGACAGCCCCGGTTGAGGGCACGGCCTCCGGTGTCGTCGTCGTCGACGGGGACCTGCTATTCATGGGCCGCGGTCCGCTGCGAGAGCCAGTGGTGCTACAGGTAGACGACGGGCAGGTCGCGGGGATTGAGGGTGCCGAACGCGACCGGCTGATCCGGATGCTCGAACGATGCGCGGACGCGCGGATGTCCAATCTCGCCGAGGTATCGGTAGCCTTCAACCCGGCAGGCACCATCTGCTCCGTGCCGATGGAGACGGAGTCCACGCGGGGCTCCGCGCACGTCGCACTGGGGAACTCGATCGCCTACGGAGGTCTGGTCAACGCTGTCGCGCACCTGGACTGCGTGATGCGCGATGCCACGCTCGAGCTTGACGGCCGCGCCGTGATGATCGAGGGGACCGTGCAATGACGCGGCCACGGATACTGCTAGCCAAGCCGGGCCTGGACGGGCACGACCGAGGGATCAAGGTCGTCGCCATGGGCTTGCGAGACGCCGGCGCTGAGGTGATCTACCTCGGGCTGCGGACGACCGTGGCGCAGATCGCTGCGGCCGCCGCGGACGAGGACGCCGACATCATCGGCATCTCGGTGCTCTCCGGAGCGCACCTGGAGATAGCGCGGCAGCTGCTCGCTGCGATGAAGGCCGCCAGCTTGGACATACCGCTCGTGGTCGGCGGGACGATCCCGCCCAGCGATATTGCGGTTCTGCTGCGCCTTGGGGTAGGGCGCGTGTTCGCCACTGGCACCGCGCTGCCCGACGCCGTCGAGGGCATGCTTCGGCTGGCCCGCTCGCGGGCGGCGGTCCCGTGACCGCTCGGGCGGAGGCTGGCCGCGAGGATACGGCTGTCCCGGAGCTCATGGTGGGCCCGGTCATGGCCGGCCCGGAGGTGACGACCGGCCCGGAAGTGACGACCGACTCGGGCATCCCGGTTGCCGCGGTTTACACGGCGCAGGATGTGGCCGGCGGTCCAGAGTCCCTCGCCAAGCGCCTCGGGCTACCTGGCGAGCCGCCGTTCACCAGGGGCCCATACGCCTCCATGTATCGGGGGCAGCTATGGACCATGCGCCAGTTCGCTGGCTTCGGCTCGCCTGAGGAGACCAACGCGCGCTTCGGATTCCTGCTGAGCCGGGGCCAGACTGCACTATCGGTAGCGTTTGACCTGCCTACTCAGCTGGGCTACGACTCTGATCACGAGATGGCGCGGGCCGAGGTAGGGCGAGTGGGTGTGGCCATCGATACCGCCGATGACATGGCGGACCTCTTCGCGGGGCTGCCGCTCGGCCAGATCTCGGTGAACTTCACTATTAACGCCACCGCACCGATCATCCTCGCCATGTACCTGGTTGCAGCCGAGCGCGAGGGGATCCGGCCATCCCAGCTCACCGGCACGCTTCAGAACGACATCCTCAAGGAGTTCCTGGCCAGGAAGGCGTACGTATTCCCGCCCGGTCCGTCGATGCGGCTGGTGGCTGATGTCGTCGAGTACGCATCTGACGTGCTGCCTCGCTTCAACCCGATATCAATCACCGGCTATCACGCGCGGGAGGCGGGCTGCAACGCGGTGCAGGAACTCGGCCTCGCGATGGCCTCAGCCATCGCCTACTGTGATGAGTTCATCGACCGGGGCCTGAAATTCGACACGTTCGCGCCGCGCTTGTCGTTTCACTTCGCGACCACCCTCGATCTGTTCGAGGAGGTCGCCAAGCTTCGCGCTGCGCGGCGGCTCTGGCATGACATCGCGACGAAACGGTTCGCGGCGTCGGACCCGGCAGCGGCTCGGCTCAGGTTCTTCTCGGGGAACTCAGGGACTACGCTCACGGCGCAGCAGCCGCTGAACAATGTGATCCGCTCCACGATCCAGTGCTTGGGCGCCGCTCTCGGCGGTGCTCAGTCGATCCATGTCATGGGGTACGACGAGGCGTTCGAGATCCCCAGCGAGGAGGCTGTCACCCTGTCCCTGCGCACACAGCAGATCATCGCACTCGAAACGGGAATAGCTCGCACTGCCGATCCACTCGCGGGGTCCTATTTCGTGGAGCACCTGACCGACGAGATCGAGGCTAGGGCGCGGTCTGTGCTGACCGACATCGAGGAAAGCGGCGGAGCGGTCCGCGCGCTCGAGATCGGCCTTCCGCAGCGGTGGATCACCGAGGCCGCCTACCAGGTCGAGCGGGACGTGGAATCGGGAAAGCGGCCCAAGGTGGGGGTGAACGTGTACGTCAGCGAGGGGGACCAAGAGGCTGGACGGGATATGGAGCTGTTCCAGCCTGAACCGGGGATCGCGGAGCGCCAGATCGTCAGGCTCCGGCGGCGGAAGGCTGGTCGTGACCGAAATGCCTGCGACGCGGCATTGCGGCACCTGGAGCAGGACACGGCGGACGGGCGGAACGTCATGCCGTCACTCATCGAAGCTGCCAGATCCGGTGCGACCGTCGGTGAGATGAGTGACGTCTTCCGGCAGGCGTTCGGTGAATTCCGGGAGCCCTCGCCGTGGTGATGCTGCCGGAGCCGGCACCATGGTGAGCGGAATGCTCGGCGGAATGCGCGTGCTCGATCTCACCCGGTTCGTGGCCGGATCACAGGCGACCATGTTGCTGGCCGCCATGGGCGCCGACGTCGTCAAGATCGAGGTGCCTCCCGGCGATCCGTACCGCTGGCAAGGGACCGATCAGATAAACGGGGAATCCGCGCTCTTCATGGCGCTGAATTCGGGCAAGCGGAGCGTTGCCATCGACTTTCGAAAGCCGGCCGGGCGCGATGCGCTCGAGCGGGTGCTCGCCTCGGCAGACATGCTGGTAGAAAATTCCCGACCGGGCAGCCTCGCACACAACGAACTGGACTGGGAGTCCGTGCACGCCCGTTACCCATCACTCGTTTACGGGTCCATCTCCGGCTACGGTGACGTCGGTCCTGATGCGGGCAGAGGCGGATTCGATCTTATTCTGCAGGCGGAGAGCGGCGTCATGAGCGTGACCGGCAGTCCGGAGTCGGGACCAGTCAAAGTCGGAGCACCGGTGCTCGATGTCGGTGCCGGCCTGAGTTGCGTGATCGGGCTCCTTGGCGCCTGGATCGAGCGCCAGCGGACGGGACTGGGCCGCCTGGTCTCGGCCTCGCTGCTGGAGTTTGCCTTGACCAGCCTGGGCACCGTCGCCGCGGGTGCCATGGTGTCCGGCGAGGTGCCCGGCTTGCTCGGAACCCATTCGCCAACCTTCGCTCCCTATGGCGGGTTTCGTACCGCGGACGGCTGGCTGGTGCTGGCCGGCGCGGGCTCAGAGGACCTCTGGGCGCGGACATGTCGCGTGCTCGGGCTGGAAAATCTCCTGGCCGACGAGCGGTTCATCGACAACGCCCGGCGGGTGGCGCACCGGGACGAGCTCACCCGCGAGATCGAGTCGGCCATGACAACAATGCCGACCGCGCGTTGGCTCGCCCGTTTTGAGGAGGCCGGGATACCGGCCGCCGAGGTCCAAGATCTCGGCCAGGTGCTGGCGCGTCCTCAGCTCGCGGCGTTGGGGTCGGTCCAGGAGCTTGAGCACCCGACGGCGGGGGCCTACCGGCTGCTCAGCCCGCCGTTGAGGATCGACCGGGAGATGCTCAGGTACCCGGCGCCGGCGCCGGTGCTTGGCTCGGACACCCGAGTTGTGCTCGCCGAGGCTGGTCTCGCTGCCGCCGACATCGACCGCTTGGTAAGCCAGGGAATGGCTGTGGCGGCGTGAACACAGCGGCGACCGCGCATGACATGGCCGCGATAGTGCTCCGCCGCACGACCGAGCTCGCCAGGATCGCAGCCCCAACCGGCGCTGAGCAGCATCGCGCCGAGCGGGTCCGGCGCTGGTGGGCGGCGGATGGATGGTCGCCAAGCACCGACGCCGTCGGCAATGTCTGGGCTCAGGTCACCGGGGGGCACGGTCCCGGATTGCTGGTGTGCGCCCACCTCGACACAGTTTTCGGCGCGGATGTGGCGCACGAGGTCCGCGCCGCCAGCGGGCGGCTATGGGGGCCTAGCGTGGGGGATGACAGCGTTGGGGTGGCCGCACTGTCAGCCGGGGCCAGCGTCGTCCGGCACGGTCGGGGAACGGGTCCGTTCTGGATCGTGGCGACGGTCGGCGAGGAAGGTATGGGCAACCTCACCGGGATTCGGCACGCGATCGCCACAGTGACGAATCCGCTGTCGGCTGTGATCGCCGTCGAGGGCAACTACCTGGGACGGATTGTCACGACAGGTGTCGGATCGGTTCGGCTGCGAGTCCGCTACCGTGGGCCCGGCGGGCACGCCTGGGAACTGGCCGACGCTCCGAGTGCGGTGCATGCCGTTGCCCGCGCTGCCTCGATCATCGCCGGGCTGACTGTGCCCGGCGCACGCTGTAGCGTCAATGTCGGCGTCATCGGCGGCGGCGAGGCGATCAACGCCAGGGCCCGGGACGCCTGGTTTGAGGTTGACCTGCGCGCCGATTCGATGCGGCCGCTGCAGGAGCTTGAAGATCAGGCCAGTCAAGTCATCCGCGATGCCCCGCCAGGACTTTCGGTCGAGGTGGAAGACCTCGGGCGGCGCCCGGCTGGAAGCATCTCGGTGTCCAGCCCGATGGTGCGGGCCGCCATTGCGGCTCTCGGAAACTCGGGGATCGCGGCCCAGATCAGCGCGGCGAGCACGGACGCGAATGCCGCTTACGAGGCTGGCATCCCGGGCCTTGCTATTGGCGTCACTACTGGCGCGGGCGAGCACACCCCAGCGGAGTGGATCGAAACGGCCCCGGTCGCCACGGGCTTGACTGTGCTCGCTGAAACTATCGAGCTCGTCCGGGAGGGGCGGGAATGACCAGCCCAAAGTCTGGCGTGGTCCTGCAAGGAGTAGACGAGCCGAGCGCGTTTTGCGGCATGGTCGAGGAGATCGACAGCCTCGGGTTCGACCACCTATGGCTTACTGACTCATCGCTGCACGCCCGCAACTGCTACAGCTACCTCACCCTGGCCGCCGGCCGAACCTCCAGGCTGCTGCTCGGCACTGCGGTAACCAACCCGGCTACCCGCCATCCGGCGATCACCGCTGCCGCTGCCGCCACAGTGGACGAGATCTCTGGCGGCCGGTTCGCCCTCGGCATTGGCACCGGCGACCGCCCGCTTCTCGCGCTGGGACGCAAGCCCAGCACGCTGGCGAGCCTCGAAGCGGCGGTTGACGGGATTCGCCGGTTGTGGCGCGGAGAGCAGGTGGACCTCGCGTCCGGTGATTTCGAGATGGTCGGTGCTCACCTCCGATTCCCGGCACGGGCCGACATTCCTGTGTTCATCTCCGCCAGCGGCCCGAAGACGCTCGAGCTGGCGGGCCGGATCGCTGACGGTGTGATCCTCCTGGTGGGGCTATTCCCCGAGGCACTGAAGTGGGCCATCTCCCATGTGGCTCGGGGCGCGGAGGCCGTCGGCCGGCCGCGTCCGCACGTGGCCGTCTTCGCCTACGGCGCCGTGGACGAGGACGAGGACGCGGCGCTGCACACCGCCCGCTCCATCGCTGCATGGTTCCCGCAGACCGCGCCGCACATCTGCGATCTGGCCGGCCTGCCACACGACGTGGCGGACCGAGTCCGGGCCGGCTACCAGGGCGGGGAATTCCAGGAAGCGGCTGCGGCGGCCGGCGAACTCCCGGACGAATATGTGCGGAAAGTCGCGCTGGCCGGAAGCCGCGAGCGCGCCGCCGGGCAGATCCGGGCGGCACTCGAGGCAGGCGCCGATTCCGTGCATGTCTTCCCGCTTGGGAACCGGCGGATGAACACCGTGCGGGCCTTCGCGGAAGCCTGGTCGGCCACCGTTGGCCAGCCAGCCTCACGAGAGACAGCGTCCAGGGGCGGTATCTCAGATATCGAACAAGAGATTTCCTAGAATAGATTTGAGCGAAGACCATGCACGAGGGAGCGCCGTGGCGAATCCTGAGACAGCCTGGCGGGTGATGGGCCTGCACCATGTCGCGTTCGCGCACGGCTGTGACGACACGCCCCGGACGGCGGCTGACCTGCTTGGCATCTCGTTCGCTCACTGCGAGTCCGCCCCTGGATTTGTTGAGCGAATGCTTCCGGTCGGAGATGCCTACCTTCAGTTCCTTGAAGCAACGGGTCCGGGGGACGTCGAGCGCTTCCTTGAGCGTCGCGGACCGGCGCTGCACCACGTTGCGCTCGAGGTGTCAGACCTTGATGAGGCAATCGCCGACCTGCGTGGCCGGGGAGTGCGCATGGCCGATGAGGCTCCTCGGCCCGGCGGGTGGGGAACGCGGATCGCGTTCGTCCATCCTGCGGCCTGCGGCGGGCTGCTGCTCGAGCTGGTGGAGTCGTCACCGGTCTCGCCGGCAGGCCCGCGAGAGTCGATAGCAGGGAGGTCCTAAGGTGGTCGCGCGCTCAGCTGGTAACGATGCGGCCCGCGCGGGCTCACTTTTCAGCGGTCACCATGACCGCCGGAAGGTGACCGACTGGGTTTACGAGGAACTCAAGGAGGCGATCGTAAGTCTCCGGCTGCCGCCGGGGCAGCCGCTGCGGGAAGCGGCCCTGGCCGAGCAGCTCGGCGTGAGCAAGACGCCGATCCGCGAAGCCCTCTCCCGACTGCAGCAGGACGGCCTGGCCGAGACCACCTCGTTCAAAGGCGCCGTGGTCACCGGCTACTCGCGGCAGGATCTGGTTGAGATATACGAGCTACGTGAGCTGCTTGAAAGCTCCGCTGCGCGGCTGGCGGCACAGTCGATGAGCGACGCGGACCGAGCTCGCCTCGACCAGATCTTGATCGAGAGCCGCGCGCTCTGGGACGGATCCGATCCAGTCAAGCTCGCTGCGCGGATCGCGGAATTCGACGTCGTACTGTTCGACCAGGTGCAGAACGGCCGCATCAGGGCCTTGATCGAGAACCTGCGGGCGCACATGACGCGCATCGGCGAGCTCACCGCAGAGATACCCGGCCGCATACAGACCTCGGTCGATGAGCACGAGAAGATCGTCGAAGCGATTGCCGCCCGCGATCCCGATCTTGCCGAGCAGCGGATGCGCGAGCACATTCACAGCGTCCGCGATGAGCAACTGCGCGCCTTGGAATGACCCAGGGGTCCGCCCTTGACTTGGCGGATGGTATCTGATGTGCTGCATATTATGTTCGGCCATGGAAGTCGGTCGGTGGTCTCCGATTGCCTGCGCGAGCGGGGCAAGTCGGTATGGATGGCTGCCACCAGCCATCCCATGGTCCGGCAGATCGGCGACGGCACGCTGCCTCACGAGTCCTTCCGCCGCTACTTCGAGCAAAATATCCTGTACCTAGAGGATTACGCGCGGGCGATTGCCCTGATCACCGGGAAAGCACCGGACCTGGCCGCCGTCGGCGTGCTGACCCGGTTCCTGCAGCAGATCGTCGGGACCGAGATCCCGGCGAACATAGCCTTCCTCGCTCGGCTGGACGGATCTCCTAGCGCAACAGAGGCGTCCGTTATGTTGCCTGCCACCTACGCGTACACGCGGCACCTGTTGTACTGCGCGGCGCAGGGCAGCTGCGCCGAGGGACTAACGGCGGTGCTGCCGTGCCAGTGGAGCTACGGGGCCCTCGCCGGTCCGCTCATGGCGTCGCTGCCGGCCGATCCGGTGTATGCCGACTGGATCCGCATGTTCGGGAATGCCGATTACGGCACGCTGGTGGATGAGACCACCGGCTTGCTCGACCGCCTGGCAGACCCGCACGACGATAGGGGCCTGCAGCGCCTCGCGCGGGTCTTCGATACTTCCACCCGCTACGAAGTGCAGTTCTGGGATATGGCCTACGGCCTGCCTGCCAGCCATGGCGGTGAGCCGGGGAAGGAGCATGCTCAATCATGCGTGCTGCCCGAATCTTCGACGACCTGAGCCTGCGCCTCGATGAGGTGGCGGTGCCGGTGCCCGGCCCAGGGCAGGTCCTTGTGCGGATCCGAGCCGCTGGAGTGTGCGGAACCGACCTGCACATTCTGGACGGCATGATCAAGCCAGACCCGTATCCGATGACTCTTGGCCACGAAGCGGCCGGGGTGGTGGAGATGGCAGGTGACGGCAGCTCGATGTCGTCCGGCGACCGGGTGGCGGTGTACAACAAACTGTTCTGCGGCTGGTGCAAGCAGTGCCTGGCTGGCCGACCCAACGTCTGTGACACCTTGCCAGGGCAGCTCGGCTTCAACATGGACGGCGGGGACGCTGAGTACGTGGTCGTGCCCGAGCGCAACCTGGTGCCGCTGCCCGATGCCGTCGACTTCGCCACCGCCGCCGTGCTCGCGTGCGCTGGCATGACGGCGGTTCATGCGGCCAAGCTGTCCGGCCTGCGCCTGGGCCAGACGGCGATCGTCGATGGCATCGGCGGAGTCGGGATACTCGTTGTCCAGGCAGCCCGGCGGACCGGTGCCCGGGTGATCGCCGTCGCCGATGGGCCAGACAAGATTCAGCTGGCCTTCGCACACGGCGCGGCCGACGGTGTTGTCGTCGCCAACGCCGAAGAGTATGCGAGCTTGCCGGGCCGGATCAGGGAGCTCACCGGCGGCCGCGGGGCGGACGTCTTCTTCGAGCTAGTAGGGACCACCGAGTCGATGACCGCCGGAGTGCGATGCCTCGCCAAGGGCGGGACGTTCGTGTCCACCGGATATACCGACCAGCCGCTGAACATACATCCGATCGAGTTCATCCTCTCCGAGGCGACCCTGGTGTCCACGGTCGCGGCGACCAGGGAAGACCTACACGACGCCGTAACGCTCGTCGCCAACGGCGCCATGACAGTGCCCATCACAGGGCGCTACCCACTCGAAGGGATCCAGGACGCGCTGGACGCGCTCCGTAAACGCGCAGTCCTCGGACGGCAGGTTCTCGACATCGCGTAGCGGCTCAAATAGCAGGGGAAGTGAAATGCCAAGCACCGTGACGAAGCCAAGGCGCGGGAGCAGCCATGGGCTGCCGGGACAGCCATGAGCGAGCGCATCATCATCAAGAACGGCTGCGTCGTGACGATGAACGACGCGGACGACGTGCTGTTCGACGGCGCCGTGGTGCTTGACGACGACCGGATCGCTGACGTTGGCCGGACCGCGGATGTGCTGGCGCGGAATAGTGCGGATGGCGCGCGGGTGATCGACGCCAGTGGCAAGGCGGTCCTGCCCGGCTTGGTGGACCTGCATTATCACACCGCTCTCGGCAAGGGATGGAGCGACCATCTGCCGCTGTGGGAGTACCTGGAGACGTGCTGGTACCCGATCATCAGGGCGCTCGACTACGACGCCGCGTACTGGGCGGCGCTGGCCAGCTACAGCGAGTCCATCAAGTGCGGCGTCACCACGGTCAATGACATGTACCGGCAGCTGACGGCGCTCGGTGACGCGGCCGAGGAGATCGGCATCAGGGCAGTTCTGTCTAACGACATAGCGGACGCCGAGCACGATCTTGACACCTTGGAGGACAATAAGGAGGCGTTCCAGGCCAAGAACGGTGCTGCAAAGGGCCGGATTGAGGTGTATATCGGGATTGAGTGGCTGCCGCTGGCGTCCGAGGAACTGCTCAGGGACGCGCGCCTGCTCGCCGATGAGCTCGGAACGGGCATCCATATCCACCTGAATGAGTCGCTGACCGAGGTCGAGAACTCCAAGCAGCGGTTCGGCCGCCGTCCCACCGAAGTGGCTTACGACGCCGGCATCCTCGGCCGTAACTGCATCGCCGCCCACTGCGTGTGGCTCTCGGACACCGAGATGGCCCTGATCCGCGCAACTGGCACACAGATCTCGCACAACCCCTCGTCGAACGCGAAGCTAGGCAACGGGATAGCGCGGCTTCCGGAAATGCTTCGGGCCGGGATCAACGTCGGGCTCGGCCATGACGCGGCTGAGTGCAATAACAGCAGGGACCTGTTCCAGGTCATGAAGTTCGCCTCGCTGATCCACCGCGCTAATCGAGTCGACGCGAGCCTGCAACAAGCAGGCGACGTCCTGAAGATGGCCACCAGGAACGGCGCGGATGCCCTCGGGCACCAGACCGGGCAGTTGGTGACGGGCAGAAAGGCCGACGTGATCCTGGTGAACCTGAACAGCCAGATGTTCACGCCGCTGATGCCTGAGAACAAAGGCCACCTGTACTCGCATTTGGTTTTCGCCGCCAACGGGACTTGTGTCGACACGACGATCATCGATGGCAGGATCGTGTTCGAGGACGGCCAGTTCACGACGGTGGACGAGCAAAAGATCCTGCGAGAGGCCAATGCGGCGTTCCGCCGCGTGGTCGACCGGATGGTGGTGCCCCCCCCGCCTAACACCACCCCGGGGCCGTGAATGGAGCGAGGCGAAGATCCATCGCCATGGCCGAGCTCCATTCACGGCTTTCTTGCGTTCTTTCCGTCACGGCATCTAGCTGGCACAGCGGAGCAGTTGAGAGAATGGTCTATGCCATGGCGGCGCCCGAAGCCGAGCACGTTCAGGCGGCGCGGAGGCCGAGTACCGCTGCGAAGTTGGCCCCCATGATGCCGACTAGCTTGCGCTCCGGGATTGCAGGAAGGCTCACGGCCGCGGCCTCCTCGTTGACGGTCATGAGCTTGTTCCGCAGCTTCACCGGGTCGTAGAGGAATCCTGGGTAATCGGTCCCAAAGAAGATCTTCTCTAGAGGCACGAACGCCGGTTCGCAGCGATGCAGGAACAGGAAGAGGTCACGCCGGGTCAGCGTCGCGATCAGATAGGACAGCTCGGCGTAGAAGTGCGGGTGTTTCGTCAGCAGGAATAGCGCCTCGTCCACCCAGGGCAGCCCGCAGTGCGCGATGATTACCCTGATTTCGCGGAACTCCCGTCCGATGTCGTCCAGCAATGCAGGTCGGCCCAGTTCCAGCTTCGCGTCGATCCGCGTGGATCCGGCCTGATGGATCATCACCGGGATATCGAGGTCGGCCGCTTTCCGATAGATCGGGAAAGCCAGGTCGCGATCGTTGGCCGCCCAGTGCTGGTACATCGGATAGAGTTTCACGCCAGACAGCTTTAGCTCCGTGATCGCGCGCTCGAGTTCGGCAACGGCTGCGGCCGGGCCGCGGTAGGCGGGATTGACCGACGCGAAGCCAATGAAATGCGCTGGGTCGGCATCAACCACCGCTGCGATGTAGTCATTGCATTTCTCCGGATCCGGCGGGCCATCGACGCCGAGAATCCCGCTCGTATCCACAGTGCCGATCAGCCGTCCGTCGAGGAACTGCGGTGACACCGCCAGCACAACGATCTTGTCGTAGCCCGGATGGTCACGCCGCGATTCGTCTGGGCCGATGGCCGGCCATCCGGTTCTGGCGAGGCCGCTGGCCGCCCACTCCGCTTCGGTGGGGAGCCGGTGCGACGGCAGCTTTCCCATGCTCCGGTAGATACAGAGCGATCCCTCGCGACCGTAGTCCACAGTGAACTCGGGATCCGCTGCAAGGCTGAGGATGTGACTGTGAGCGTCAATGATCAAGGCGTGGCCTCCCAGCGTGGGGGCTCAGATGGCGACGACGGCAATGTTCCTGTCCCAGCCACCAGGCGCACGTCGCCCGGGTCGCTGCTCACGACCGTGATCCGGCCTGCCGGATCTCTTCTGTGATCGTACTGGCCCTCCCTTCTCGAACGGAACGGCCAGGTATGGCGGTTGCAGCCGCTGTTCGGTGAGCTGGCAGCCGAGCTCCGCCGACTCGACCTGCGAGTGCTCGCCGCTCTCGAGGATGGCGATGCCTGTAGCCCGAGTAGCACTACCTGATCAAGCTCCACATCTCCGCGCTCCAAGATATTGTCAACGACCGCCGGGTGGAAGGACGGCGCTGACGACTCTGAGATGACGGCGGTGGTCGGGGGGATCGGTCATCTGACCCAGGCGCTGAGCCAAGGTGAGCCCGGCGACTGGCAATCGGGATCAAGCCGCCGTGGTGCCATCGAGTTCTGCTGGCGTGAGCTCGCAGGCAGCGGATCTGGCTGGGCCGGGCATGTTTAGAAGCCGACCGGCTTGCGGATGAGGATGACGTGGATGCGGCCCGGCGATTCCTGGTAGATCTCGAGGATCTTCCCGACGCGGCTGTGCTGGCCGTAGGCGGCCTGGGCGCGAGCATCCTCGAGTGGCAAGCTGTGCTGGTAGATCCGGTGATGAGCCGCGCCCAGGGTCGGGACGAGTTTCTGCGCGCCGACGACGAAGATGACGTTGGCAGCCCCCCAGGCGTAGGAGCCGAGTTGGCTGCCCGAGGCTGAGGCAATCACGAGGGTTCCGTCCCGGGTGACCGCGTGCGCGCTGCCGAGCGCGTAATCGGGCTGGCCGCTGATCACCTTCGCCTGCTGCACCTGGGGCGCCAGGCCCAGCGCGCGCATCTTGCTGCGCGACGAGTCATATAGCCCGCTTCTGTTTATCGCATCCGCGATCCCGGTGTCCTGCAACGTCATCGAGGTGTTGGTCATCACCGAGGAACCCACGGGGATGCGGGCCAGGACGGCCTCGCGCGCGGCGTTGAGGTCATCGACGACCTCGACGCTGAACCCGTGCTCCTCAAGCGCGACGGCGGTCGCTGCCAGCGTCTTTTCGTCAGGCAATGCGGTGAAGCGGCCGGTTGCGTGGATCGCGCTCATGGCTGGTCCTCCCGTCATGGGAGAGAGGCAGCCGGCGAGGCACGGGAGCGTGCCGGGCAATTCGAGAGCAGCCGGCCATTTCGGTCCAGGCCTTGCGCTCCCGTAGCTTGCCGACGTTCGAAATGAGACCTATACCCCGCGGAAGCGCATCGCATGCCCGGCCTTCGCCCGCGACCCTGGCGACCCCTCAGTGGCCGTTGAAGGTACCGTTCACACAGTCACCTGGCTTCGGCGACGGGGCGGCGACACTCGCACCTTCGGCTGATTCCGCCCGGCCGCCATCACCAGGCTGCGCCGGTAACGACGGCAGTCACCTCCGACCCGCTGCCCGGCCAGCTTCTCCCGCGCCATGACATGCCGAATACCCTGACCTGTCATCGGCGGATGAGAGCGCGTTGCCGCTCATCATCTGGATCGCCTCGTTCTCGCCGGTGCAACGAGACGACGCGCAGTACCGGGGCCGGAGACTTCTTCGGCCGGGCCGTCAGGTTGCAACTGGCGCGCAGATGGCCAGCCTGCTGGTGCGTGCCTCGGCTACGTTTTCGGCGAGGTGGTCAGCCAGGATCTTGTGGATGACGTCCATGGTGAAGGCGGCGTCCTGCGGGTCGGTTTTCAGGGCACCGACAAGAACCTTCATGGCTTTCCAGATTGCCCAGCCGCGTCCTCGGACCCAGGTGGCCGAATCCACGGGCAGCCGTTCCCTGAAGACACGGCTGCTCGTGCCAGACAGGAACGTCCAGGCAATCGTCGTGTCGCATGCGGGGTCGCCCACGCCGCAGGTGCCGAAATCGAGGACGGCGCTGAGCCGGCCGTGGTCAAGCAGCAGGTTGCCGGGCTGCGCGTCGCCGTGGAACCACACCTCGCTGCCATCCCAGGTGGCATCGAGCGCGGCCTGCCAGACCTCGGCGGCAAGCGCGGTATCGATGTGACCCTCAAGGGCCTGGAGCTCGTCGCGCGTCTCGCCGTCGTAGACAGTCAGCGGCCCGCCGCGGAAGAAGTTGTGGGTACCCGGTGGCGGCCCGCCGACCGGGTCAATCAGGTACAAGGCCGTGAGGAAGTCGGCCAGGTCGGCGGCAAACTGGGGCAGGTCCGCGATGGCCGCCGCAGTCGCCGGCGCGCCGTCGATCCATCGGTAGACCGACCACGGCCGCGGGAAGCCGCATCCCGGCGTGCCCTTTGCCAGGGGCTGCGGTACGGGAAGTGGCAGCTGGCCGGCCAGGATCGGCAGCCAGCGCTGCTCCTTCTCTACTGCCTCAACATAATGCTCGGCGCCGGGCAGCCGGACGGACATCGTCTCGCCCAGACGGAACGTGGCGTTGTCCCAGCCGTCCACCTCGACGGGCCGGACGCCCAGCTGCTCCCACTCCGGGAACTGCGTCCTGACCAGCTGCGATACTAGCTCGACCGTAATATCCACCTTGCGCACGAACGCATGCTTGCATCGCTACCGCTACCCGGGCCACCAATTATCGCCGCGGCCAGCTCCGGGACTCGAGATGGCAGCGCCTTGGTGCGGACGGCGGCTCACGTCTTGCTGGTTTGGCCGACGAAGCGCGCGCGTCACTTTTCGAGCTGACGGCGGCCACGTGAGGGCACGGGCTATCTCACGGCGGCAGAAGTGCGCCTTGCCCGTAACAATCGGCGATGCATGATCATGCAGCTCGACCCAAATGAGTCGTTGCGCTACTACAGAGGTTGAAAGGCCAGGATCTGTCATCTAGGGCGAGATTGCCGATGCTGTTCTTCATCTGGGCCCGGGCACCCGGGGCCGTGTTGAGTTGGGGGGCGCAGGCGGGCAGGCGCTCGACCGTCAGCCAGTCCGCGCGTGCGCCGATCCACTCGCACATGGCGGCGCTGATGTGGGTGTTGAGGTTGTCCCAGATCAAGGTGACTGGGGCGGCGAGCGGGGCGTGCGCGGCGGTGATCAGGCCGGCGTAGTCGGCTTCGGACATGGAGCGGCGCTCGCCCTTGCGGCCGCGGTGGACGCGGACCAGGTAGAGCAGGCGGCTGCGAGTGCCGGGCTTGAAGCAGATCAGCCCGGCCACCGACACCCGCCCGGAGCCTGTGCCGGACACTGTGACCGGGGGGTCTGCCTGCGGCGGGCTCAGGTGCAGGCCTTGGGCCGTCGCCGGGGACGAGTAGTCGACGTCGCGACCGCATCTTACGGCAGCGCCGACTACGCGCCTGCGGGCGTCGTGGTGTGGCACACCAACCTCCACGACGCTGCACCGCCGGGCACGCGCAGTTGCTGCGCCTGATGCGTTCGGCCTGGGAACGGGTCCGCCTGCCGTCGGGCGTTCCCTGCCCGAACGGGCCGACAGTACTTCGAAGCGGCGTAACAGAGCTTTCGGGCAACCGCCAAATCCGCTTGATTGAGGGATTTCGGCCTCGGGCTTGCTGATCTGCGGCTGCGGCCGCGAATGGCCAGTTCTGCGCAGGGCTGGGCAAGGCGATGCCTCTGCACTAGCGGTTTCCAGGGTTGGCGATTCGTCGTGGCTGCCTGGGGTGCTGGCGGGCAGCGCGTGCCAGTAGCCCGGCGATCAGCATTTCGATGACTTCACGCACGGTCGTGGTGAAGTCGAGTCGCATGGACGCCAGCGCCAGATCGGTTTCGTAGGCTGTCAGCATCGCGGCAGACGGCTCCGCGTTCGGCCACACTGCGCCGGTCATCATGACGGTAGCCCCGGCCAGCCGGAACGCGTCGTGTTCGCCAAGTTCGGGTACGCACCTGAGCGCCAGGCGGCCTAGCCCGCTCACGTTAGCCAGCGCCGCCCGTTTGTGTTGCGCGGCGACCTGCGGCGAGACGTTGCGCTCCAGCACCGC
>WNFL01053867.1_pt1 | contig 21112 bp, 17 predicted proteins | sample 5400361 | NCBI WGS metagenome assembly WNFL01 (sample SAMN13153351, study PRJNA577476) | soil metagenome | isolation source: 40 cm soil on Douglas fir-dominated hillslope | place: USA:California | collected 2013-09-17
GGCGTGACGTGGAAGAACGGCTTCTTCTCGATCGGGTCGAGCTGGGTCGTGGCGACGTATCCGAAGGGTACGCGCAGGATGTCGTCCTCGACGTAGCGGACTCGGCAGACCCCCTCGCGACCCTCCGGGATCACGCACCTGTGCCCGCACGAGAGACACCGGATCTTTCCGTGCTCCGTTCTTTCCAGGATCTCGCCGGGGACCGTGAGGGGCGAGAGCCGCGAGCGGACCTCGGTGCTCGTCGACATGTCGCAACCTCGATTATAGGCCCCACAGGGGACGAACGCCCCGGCCCGAGGCCTGCATGCGCGGCGTCTAGAATGCGCCGCGTGACACGCCTGTCGTTCCGGACGCTCGTTCTCTCTCTGCCGTTCTGCGCGCTCACCGCGACCGCGCAGACGCCCACCCCGACGACCACGCCCACGCCCGTGCCGACGACGGCGGTCTTCCCCGCCACGATCGTGAGCTACCCGATTCCGAGCGGCGGCGCGTACGACTCGTCGAACCTCGTGATCGACCCCGACGGCACGGTCTGGGCCGCGTCCGGCGGTGAGAACGTCGTGGCGAAGCTCTCGCCCGACGGCGCCACCGTGACGCGGTGGCCTTTCCCGGCGTCCGCGGCGCCGAGCTCGCTCCTGAAGGACGCGGACGGCTCGTTCTGGATCACCGAGCTCGGCGGCTTCAACATCGCGAACTTCGACCCGCGGAGCGGCACGCTGACCGAGTGGCCCGACATCGGCCGGCGCCCGACCGCGCTCGCGAGGCGCCCCGACGGCAAGTTCTGGCTGCCGGAGACGGGGGGCGCGCTCGCGCTCTTCGACCCCTCGACCGCCAGCTTCACGTACTTCCGCGCCGCCGGCTCCTACTCGCTCTCCTATCCGTGGCTCGACGCCGACGGCTCGCTCTTCGCCTGCGACTTCCTCGTGCCCGCGCTTTTCCGCTTCGCCCCCGACGGGAGCAGCGCGAAGCGTTGGGACCTGCCGCCGGGCTCGGCTCCGTCCAAGGTGATTCGCGGCTTCGACGGCGCGATCTGGATCTCGCTCTACTCGCTGCACGAGATCGCGCGGCTCGACACCGACACGAACGAGGTGAAGATCTATCAGCTCCAGTTCCACGACCTGCCGTACGACTTGCACAGCTACAAGAACCGCATCGTCTTCACGGAGCAGTACAACAACTACGTCGGCTTCCTCGACCCGGCCGGCGCCACTCCGACCCAGGTCGTGACGGTTCCTCCGGTGGACACCGCCGTCCTCAACACGACGCGCGCGTCCTTCCAGGTCATCTCGACGCTCACGCCCACGAGCGCCGCGGTCACGGCGGGCGCGGCCACGTCGATCCTCGGCTTCTCGAGCGCGGGGCTGAGCTATTACCCGGCCGGCGTCGGGACGAACTTCGCGCTCCTCGCCGACGAAGCGCGCGGGCGCCTCTGGCTCGGCACCGGCACGACGCTCATGACGCTCCTGCCGCCCACGAGCGCGGCCGGCGATCAGTTCCTGCCGTCCGCCGCCTCCATCGCGGGGCGCTTCGGCTCGCAGTGGAAGACCGAGGTCGTGACGTGGAACCGCGGCCTCGCGACGGCCACGCCGGGAACCCCCCAGCCCGTGACGTATTCCGAGCGGCTTCTGCCGGACAGCTGGATCGCGGGCTCCTCGCCCGCGGGCTCCGCGACGCTCGCGCCCGGCCAGATCCTTTCGCAGCCGGATGCCCTCGCGAACGAGATGCACGCGCCGGGCACGTTCGGAGGGCTGCGCCTCACGCCGGGCGCGAACCCCGACGAGCTCTTCGGCTCGGGGCGCGTCTATCTCTCGCGTGAGGACGGAGGGACGTACGGCTTCTCGACGAAGCTCGTGAAGTCGGACCGCGCGGTCGGGGCCGGCGAGAGCGCCTTCCTCTTCGCTCCGCCCGACGCGTCGGGCCAGCGGACGAACGCCGGCCTCCTCGTCCTCGAGTCGGCGGTGGGGAGGATCTCCGTCGTCGACGCCGACGGCGCCACGCGCGGCAGCGCGCCCTTCGATTTCCCCGCCGGCTACCACACGCAGGCCTCGACGATCTTCGAGGCGCTCGGCCTTCCGGCGCTCCCGTCGGCGCGCGTCGTCATCAGCGTCGCGTCGGGGAAGGTCTTTCCGTTCGGCACCTCGATCGACAACCGCACGAACGATCCGATCGGGCTCGACGTGATGAAGACGCCGGAGCAGTACCAGTCGATCCCGGAGGCGGCTCGTGGAGCGGGTCCGCTCGGAGCCACCGCCCGCACGGCGCTGCAGCTCTACAACCGCGGGAGCGCCGATCTCGTCGTCAGCCTCTTCTTCCATCCCGCGGCCGCGCCCGGCGCCGCGCCCCCGGCCGCGCAGAGCGGCACGGTGTCGGTGCCGGCCGGCAAGGTCGTCACGCTCGAGGACGTCCTCGGAACGATCGGGGTCGGGAGCGGCGTCGGGTCCCTCGACCTCTCCTCGAGCGCGCCGGTCTTCGCGTTCGCGCGCGTCACGGCCACCGCTGCCGGGGGCGGAAGCTACGGCTTCGGCACCGCCGGCCGCCCGGGCTCCGACGCGGTCGTGCCCGGCTTGCGGGGCGTCTTCATTTCGGTGACGCAGAACGCGGCGACTCGGTCGGATCTCTCGCTCGAGAACACGTCGGGCAGCCCCGCGACGATCGCGGTGAAGCTCGCGGACGCCGCGGGCGCCGACCGGGGCACGCTCACCGTCCCGGTGCCCGCGTACGCGACGGTCGTCGTCGAGAACGCCTGGACCGCGGTGACGAACGGCGGCATCGACCTGGGCCGCCTCGATGTCGTGCCGGCGGAAGGGTCCGGCGCGGTCCTTGCCACGCTTCTGCGTCAGGATCGGATCACCGGGGACGCCGACGCGATCGTGCCGTTCGTGATGGCGAGATAGCCGGCCCGTAGAATCCCGGCCCGGGAGGAGTCACGATGAGGCTCTCGCGAGCGCTGCTCGCCGTTCTCGCCGCTTCCATCTCGCTCGGAGCGCGTGCGCAGAACCCGCCGCCAGCCGACCAGAAGCCCGCGCCGGACGCCGCGAAGGCGAAGGCGGCGGCCCCCGCAGACGAGGCACCCGAGATCGGCTCCTGGATCGGCAACCGCTTCCTCCAGACCGCCTCGCCGTTCGTCAACGACAAGGGCATATTCGAGGCGAGCTTCAACCACCGCTTCTACGACTCCGTGATCAATTCGGGCGGCAGCCGGCTCCTCGGTCTCGACAACGGCGCCGCGGTCTATCTCTCGATGGACTACGCGATCCTGAAGAACTTCTCCGTCCAGGTGTCGCGGGCGACGCTCTACGCCGATTACGAGTTCGCGGTGAAGGGCACGCTCCTGCGGCCCACGCCGTCGCTGCCTCTCGGGGTCGGCCTGCGCGGCGGCCTGAACTGGCTCACCGCGAACTATTTCCAGAGGCAAAGCAGCGGCTTCGTGCAGCTCCTCGTCTCGGCGACGCTCGCGGACCGCTTCACGGTCGCTGCCGCGCCGAGCTACACGCAACGCACGCCCCTCCGGAAGGAAGTGATCAATGTGCCGCTGATCGCCGCCTTTCGGATCACGCGCTCGACGGTCGCGACGACCGAGTTCGTTCCGAAGTACGGCCGAGAGGAATGGAAGGCGCAGTGGTCCTTCGGCGTCTCGAAGGAGGTGTTCCACCACAAGTTCGGGCTCTGGATCGGGAACTCGGGCGCGACGACCGTGGACCAGATGCTCGCGTCCGATTACAACGGCGGCGTGCTCGATTCGAACATCAGGATCGGCTTCAACCTGATGCGGCAGTTCGACCTGGGAGCGGGGACTCCCTGATCAGTTCTCGGAGGGCTTGAAGCTGCTCGGAGCGAACACGGCGTCAGGAGCGACGATCCAGCTGTGATCCGTGCGCGGCGTCAGGCGGCCGCGCTTTTTCACTTCGGCGATCAGGAGCTCGCGGATCTCGTCGGAGAACTGGCGCAGCACCTTCGCGCCCTTGAGCGCGCGGTATCCGCCGGCGCCTTGCGCGCGATAGGAGTTGACCGCCAGCGAGAAGCGGTCCGCAGGTGCCACGGGGAGCCCGCGGTACGACAGGTCCTTCACGCGCGCCCCGACCGGCGCGGTCGGGTCGATCCGGTACGTCACGCCGTCGATGACGTCGAAGTTGTACGGGATCATCCCCGGCTTCTGCGTCAGGACGAGCCGCCCGTCGCTCCACGTGGCGCTCGCGTAGAACTCCGCCGCATGCTCGAGGAGCGACTTGACCGCGGCGCCGTCCACCTCGACGACGACGAGCTGGTTCTCGTACGGGTAGAGCGCGTAGACGTCGCGCACCTTGACGGGGCCGGCGGGGAGGCCCGCGTAGCGTCCCGAAGGGATCAGCGACGTGATCGAGAGGTCGGCGCCCGCGGCGGCACGCTGCGTCTCGTTCACGAGGTCGAGGAGCGCGGAGTCTCCGAGCCTCGCGCCTTCCGCGGGGAACGGCGCGTCCGAGACGGCCAGCGTGACGTCGAGGTACGCCCTCGCGGCCCTGTCGTGCGGCTCGGCGATGCGGACGATCGCCGGGTCCGCCGCGACGGTGGCGTTCGAGGGGAGGAGCTCGCCCTTCACGTCCACGGGGCGCATCCGGTCCCCTTCCTTCGCGAACGTCACGTCCACGCGCGCGAGCACTTCTCCCCAGCGGCCCGGCTGGATGATCGGCACGCCGAAGAGGCGCGTCAGCGGGATCTTCCGGTGCGTGTGCCCCGTCAGGACGAGGTCGATCCCCGGCCCCCCCTTCGCGAGCGCCGCGACGCGGTTCTCGTACTCGGTGCCGTTCGCCTCGAGCGTCGTCAGGTCGACCTCCGGGCCGCTGTGGATCAGGACGACGCGACCGGCTCCTCCCACTTCAGGCCCGGCCGGTTCGCTTCCGGCTCCCAGCCCGGGATGTTCGGCGTCGTCATGCCGAGGATCCCGACGCGAGCTCCTCCGACGGTCTTGACGATGTATTCCGGAAACGCCGCGGAGCCGTCGAGCTTCCGCGTGTTCGCGGAGAGCCACGGAAACGAGGATTCCTTCCGCGCCTTCTCGAGGACGTCGAGCCCGAAGTTGAACTCGTGGTTGCCGACAGCCATCGCGTCGTACTTCAGGACGCTCATCGCGGCGGCCATCGGATCGGGCCCCGAGGCAGGGCTCTTGGCGTGCAGGAACTCGATCGGCGTCCCCTGGATCGTGTCCCCGGCGTCGAGGAGGAGTGCGTCCGGCACCTCCTTCCGGATCGCGGCGACATGCGTGGCGACGCGGGCCAGGCCGACGTCGTCCGGCTTCTCGGCGAAGTAGTCCCACGGGAGGAGATGTCCGTGGAGGTCCGCCGTCTCGAGGATCGTGACGTGCGCCGAGGCGGGCGGCGGCGTCCTGTCGGCCGCCGCGAGCCCGAGCGCGAGGACGGCGCCGGCGAGGAGGGCTCGGAAAAGCACGGGGCGTAGCAAGCGCCGCGCAGTCTCGCACGAACCCCAGGAGCCCGTCCGAGTAATGGAAGGGGTCGCGTTGCTGGCGCCGCGGGGTGATAAGCAAGGCGGCGCGACGCACGCTGGAGTTGGCTCTCCGCGCAGGAGCGCCAACGCAGCAGATCGCCCCGCGCCGCCAACAACCCGAAGGGCGCGCGAGGGTACGTTGCTATCTCTAATCGGCTCGCGTGCGATCGCTACGGCATCTGCCCGCTTCGCCGACGCCTTGATCTCGGCCGCAAGACTCGCGCGCGCGGCCCCTTCGATTACTCGGACGGGCTCCTAGCCCTCTCGCGTATCCTGCGCCGATGCCGAGGACGGCGGGAACGAAGAGCCGGCGCGACCCCGCGCCGGTCGGGGAGACGTTGCGGCGCCTCGCCGCGACGTACCCGCAGGCCCGCTGCTCGCTGGAGCACTCGACGCCGCTCGAGCTCCTCGTCGCGACGATCCTCTCGGCGCAGTGCACCGACGCGCGCGTCAACATGGTGACGCCCGGGCTCTTCCGGAAGTTCCCCGGCGCCCGGGAGCTCGCGGACGCTCCGCCGGGCGCCCTCGAGGACGCCATCAAGTCGACCGGGTTCTTCAACGCGAAGGCGCGCTCGATCCGGGGCGCCGCGCGCGCGCTCGTCGAGCGCCACGGCGGCGAGGTTCCGCGCACGATGGAGGAGCTGCTGAAGCTCCCGGGCGTCGGCCGGAAGACCGCGAACGTCGTCCTCGGGAACGCGTTCGGCATCGCCGGCGGGGTCGTCGTCGACACGCACGTGGGACGGATCGCGCGCCGGCTCGGATGGACACGGCACACGGACCCGGAGAAGGTCGAGCTCGATCTGAACCGGATCGTGCCGCGGGAGTCCTGGGTCTTCCTGCCGCACGCGCTCATCTATCACGGCCGCGCGATCTGGCGAGTCGTGCCCGCTCTTCGACCTCTGCCCGAGGATCGGAGTCGCCCCGAGATCCGCGCGGAAGCCGGGAGCGGGGCGCGCGAAGGCCGCGCCACAATCGACGGCGAGGCGGGCGAAGCCGAGGGGCGCCGCTCCACGGAGGGCCTCGCGGTGAGGACGCCCGGTCCCGGCTCGATCGAGGTGATCTGCGGCTCGATGTTCTCGGGCAAGTCCGAGGAGCTGATCCGCAGGCTGACGCGCGCGAAGATCGCGCGCCAGCGCATTCAGGTCTTCAAGCCTCGGATCGACGACCGGTATTCCGAGGTGGAGGTCGTCTCGCACGGCGGGCTGCGGCTGACGGCTCTCGCGGTCGCCAGCTCCGGGGAGATCCTGGAGAGGACCCAGGACCGCACCGAGGTCGTCGGCGTCGACGAGGCACAGTTCTTCGACCCGGGTCTCGTCGAGGTCGCCGGGCGGCTCGCCGACCTCGGCAAGCGCGTCCTCGTGGCGGGCCTCGACCAGGATTATCTCGGCCGCCCGTTCGAGCCGATGCCCGCGCTGATGGCCGCGGCCGAGGACGTCACGAAGATGCGCGCGATCTGCATGCGCTGCGGGGCGCCGGCCAGCCGCACGCAGAGACTCGTGGCGTCGAACGAGCGCGTCGTCGTCGGTGCCGCGGGTCTCTACGAGGCGCGCTGCCGGCGGTGTTTCGAGCCGGGCGTCGCGCCCGTCGACGGAGACCTGCCGTTCCCCGAAGAGGATGCGGGGGCCTCCGCCTGAGAGCCGCATCGGTTGCTGTGCAATAGCCTGTGCATCGACCTGTGCAATAGCGTCGTAAACCCGGGTTTCATGCGGCTTGGACCTGCTCTGCACTGCAACCTGGGCACTCCCGCTAAGTCGCTCTCACAACTTGTGTTCGCAATGTGCACCGATAGCTGTGCACGCAGAAAACCCGCCTGGCTAGAGGCTCCATTCGAATTGCACAGGCGGCCGGGGCCTCGCGAAGCCTCTCCGGCGTCGTCTCCGTGCGTAGAACGCGCTCCCCGAGCGGTCCGTCTCACTTTGAAACGTCCTCGCGATGCTCGCCGAAAACGGTCTTGAGAGCGGCGACGATCTCTCCCAGCGTGACGCCCTCGTCCACGGCGTCGATCATCGGCGGGAGGAGGTTCCCGCCTTCGCGCGCGGCCGCCACCAGCGCGCGTTCGTGGCGAGGCAAGACGCCGGGAGGCCGTGACGCGCGGAGGGCGGCGAGTCGCGCCACTTGCGCCGCTTCGATCGAGGGGTCGATCGCGTGGGTCGGGATCCCGGTCTCCTCCTCGGCGACGAACTCGTTCACTCCGACGACGATCGCGTCCTTCTCCTCCATCGCCTTCTGCGCCGAGCGCGTGCCTCGCTGGAACACGATCTCGATCTCGGGCTACCACATCCGAGAGGCGCGCCTCCTCCACGAGGCGCGCCGTCAGCGCCTCGATCGCCCAGGCTCCGCCGAGCGGGTCCGTCACCCGCGCGATGCCCGTCTCGTGCGCGATCACCTGCTGCGTGCGAAGCGCGAGGAGGGCCGACGCCTCCGTCGGGAGCGCGAGGGCCTCGTCCTTGCCGTTCGTGTGAAGAGACTGCGTGCCGCCGAGGACCGCCGCGAGAGCCTGGATCGCCACGCGGACGACGTTCACGTCCGGCTGCTGCGCGGTGAGCGTCGAGCCCGCCGTCTGCGTGTGGAAGCGGAGCGACTGGGCGCGCGGGTCCGTCAGGCCGAAGCGGTCCCGCGCGATCTCAGCCCAGAGGGCGCGCGCGGCGCGGAACTTCGAGATCTCCTCGAGGAAGTCGTTGTGGACGTTGAAGAAGAACGAGAGCCGAGGCGCGATCCTCGCCGGGTCGAGGCCCGCGGCGCGCGCGGCCGAAAGGTACGCGATCCCGTCGGCCAAAGTGAACGCGAGCTCCTGCACCGCGGTCGCGCCCGCCTCTCGGATGTGGTAGCCCGAGATCGAGATCGTGTTCCAGCGAGGCACGCGCTCGGCGCAGAAGCCGAAGACATCCGTGACGAGACGCAGAGAGGGCGCGGGCGGGAAGGCGTACGTGCCGCGTGCGGCGTATTCCTTCAGGATGTCGTTCTGGATCGTCCCCGAGAGGCTCTCCCACGATGTGCCGCGCCGGCGAGCCACGGCGAGGAGGAGCGCGAGGAGGATCGACGCGGTCGCGTTGATCGTCATCGAGATCGAGACCCTCTCGAGCGGGATCTCGGCGAGGAGCGTCTCCATGTCGTCGATCGAGTCGATCGCGACTCCCACGCGGCCCACCTCTCCTCGCGCGAGCGGGTGGTCGGAGTCGAAGCCGATCTGAGTCGGCAGGTCGAACGCGACCGAGAGCCCCGTCTGGCCGCGCGCCAGCAGGAAGCGATAGCGCCTGTTCGAGTCTGCGGCTGTGGAGAATCCCGCGTACTGCCGCATCGTCCACAGCTTCGCGCGGTATCCGGCGGCGCCGATGCCGCGCGTGTAGGGATACGCGCCCGGGTCGGGGACGCGCCACGAGCGCGGCACGTCGTCCTCGCGGAAGAACGCGGGCAGCTCGAGACCGATGTCGGCGCCGCGCGGCTGGCCCGTCTCTTTCGCCATGAGCGGATCGTACTGCCCTCCGCCGCGCAGGGCGCGAGACGTGTCAGACTTGGGCACCCGTGCCGAAGACGCTCTGCGGCAACCTCGACACGTTCTCGCTCGGCGACCTGCTTCAGTGGCTGGAGATCAACGCCCTCTCCGGCCGCGTCATGTTCACGCGAGGAGACGTCAAGCGGACGATCGACCTGAAGCGCGGGTCGATCATCTACGTCTCGTCCTCGAGACCCGACGAGAGGCTCGGGTTCTTCCTCGCGAACCGTTCGCTCCTGCCCGAACCCGTCGTCTACGAGCTCCTCGCCGAGAACTTCATCACCGGCGTCACGCTGACGCGGCTGATCCTCGCGAAGAAGTACCTGACGCGCGAGAAGCTCGCGCACGCCGTCGAGAGCCTCGCCGTGCAGGTGCTCCTCGACCTCTTCCACTGGCGGGGCTCGAGCTTCGAGTTCGACCCGCTCTTCCAGACGGAAGACCTCCTCAACATCCATCTGTCGCTGCGCGGCCAGGTGCTCGCGTTCCAGGGCGCGAAGTCGATCGACGACTCGGCCCGGCTCCGGCCCTCGCTCTCGATGGCCGACATCCAGGCGCCCTGGGTGAAGGAGTTCGACGAGGAAGCGGTCACGTCTACGTTCTGGTCCGTGGCGGAGAGCGCTCGCGAGGAGAGCATGGCAGGCGGCGGGCTGCGAGACCGCTTCTACGCGTTCACGCTCTTCGCGAGCGAGGTGCGCCGCAAGCTCCACGAGCCGTTCGTGCCGTTGCCGGTCTTCGACGACACGGCGGCGATGCTCCAGGGCGTGCTCGAGGAGGAAGCCGACCCGGAACGCATCCTCCAGATCTCCGCGCTGGATCCTTTCCTGACGCTCGACCTGATCTACCTCGGGAACGCGCTCCTCATAGACCCGCGAAGCCTCATCTCCACGGCGCGCCAGGCGGCGGACGTGATCGGCGGAGCAGCGCTCGCCCTCTACATCCGTCTCCTCGCGGGGGCCGAGACGGCGAAGGCCCCGTCCGTGGAGAAGATGGAGCGCGCCGTCCGGCGGGCCGCGCTGTCCACCGCGGTAGCCGCATCGCACATCTCCGGGTCTCATTCGATGGACGCCGAGCTCGCGTACACGCTCGGGCTGCTCGAGCCGCTGGGAGGCTACGACCTCCTGAAGCTGCTCGTGTCGGTGGACTTCCCGCCGGGCTCGTTCCGTGCGAGCGCGCTCGAGCGCTACCGCTCGCTCTACGGGCGCATGCTGGCGCAGAAGTTGAATCTGCCAGCGGCGCACGAGGCGGTGCTCGGGTCGGAAGGAAGGATCACGGCGCGGAGCCCCGCCTCGGAGCAATTGATATTCCTCGCGAAGCAGATGGCGCCGAGCGACCAGATCGGCCGGGAGTGGACGAGCGAGGACCCGGAGCTGGCCGACCGCTATTCGGATCTAGCTCGTGAGCCGGAGCTCTCCGGGCGAATCGCGAACGACGCCTCGATGCTGCGCGAGATCCTGAACCTCTGAAATTGCCCCCGACAGGAGGCTTGATGCACCGCACTCCGGGAAACGTCGCCGCGCTCGTCCCCGCGCTCCTCCTCTCTGCAGCGTCCTTCGCCCAGCAGCCCGCGCCCGGGACCGAGTCTCCGGTCCTGCGCGAAGGCATCCGGCGCGCCGTCGAGGTGAAGGCGATGGACCTCGACGTCGTCGCCACGAAGAACGGCCAGCCCGTGAACGACCTGAAGAAGGAAGACTTCGTCGTGAAGGTGGACGGCAAGCAGGTGCCGATCGATTACTTCGCACGCGTCGAAGCCGGCGCGCTCCACGGCCCCGATCTCGCGAACGCCTCGCCCGACGTCGTCCTCGAGACGCTCAAGGACGACCGCGGGGACCGTTTCCTCGCGCGCCATTTCCTCGTCTTCTTCGACGACGAGCATTTGCTCCCGTTCGAGCGCAACCGCGTCATCGAGAACATGCGTGATTTCGTTCAGCGCCTCACGCCGTCCGACCGCGTCTCGATCGTGTCGTACGGCGCCACGAAGAGGCTCATCATCCCGTTCACGAGCTCGAAGGAGGAGCTCCTCGACGGTCTCTCGCGCCTGGAGAAGATCGCGCCGGGCGGGGTCCGCTGGGATAACGACTACCGGCGCACGGTGCTCGACCTTCAGCGGACGCGCGGGTCCTCACGCCAGCAGCTCATCCGCAGCTGGTCGCAGCAGGCGTTCGTTCGCGAGAAGTCCACTCTCGACGACCTTCGGCGCGCGGTCGCCGCGCTGGCGGCGCGCTCCGGGAAGCGGATCCTGGTCCTCGTCTCCGACGGCCTCGAGCTCCACCCCGGGCAGATCCTCTCGCAGACGTTCGGGCCGTTCTCGCTCAGCCAGTGGGACTACTCGGTCACGAACGACCTGAGCGCGGTGATCGCAGAGGCGAACAGCGCCGGCGTGACGGTGCACGCGATCGACGCGAAGGGACTCACGTCCGACTCCGACGCCGCGGAGAGCGGGCCGAGCCCGTTCAATTCGTTCTTCGTGAGCCAGACCTTGAAGGAGCCGCTCGCGGAGGTGTCGCGCCAGACGGGCGGGACGCTGCTGACGAACCGGAACACCTTCAAGGCCGCCTTCGACCGCATCTATCAGGACGCGTCGTCTTACTACACGATCGGGGTCACGCTCTCGAACCTCGACGCGCGCGCGAAGGAGCACAAGGTGGACGTCGCGACGACGCGGCCCGGGATCGAGGTCCGCACGCGGCGCACGTTCACACCGAAGACCGCCGACGAGGCGACGCGCGACCGGATGGAGATGGCGCTCCTGAACCCGGCCGCCCGCGGCGACTTTCCCGTCGCCGTCGCGATCGGCCCGCCGAAGAAGGGAGGCGGGCTCGGGCACCGACTGGCGCCGTACGAGGTGCGAGTGCCGATGTCGGCGCTCAGCTTCCGCGACGAGGGCGGCAAGAAGACGGCCACATTCGAGATCGCGCTCGCCGCGGTGAAGGACAACGGGGAGCGCTCCGGCTTCCGCCCCGACCGGAAGACCGTCAGCATCCCGGAAGGCGAGTGGGAGAAGGCGAAGGGCGACGCGTTCCGCTACACGGGCGAGATGAAGACCGGAACCGGGAACTTCCGCTTCGTCGCGACCGTCCGGGACGTGGCGACCGACGCCGTCGGGCTCGGCACGGCGTCGGTCCACATCGACTAGAAAGCCCTCAGGATTTCTTCTTGGGAGGAGCCGCCGGCTTGGGCGCGGGCGGTGGCTCGGGGCCGCCGACCACGGTGAAGGGCGCCGACGCCTCGACGGTCTTTCCGCTCACGGCGTCGGTGAACGTCAGCCGCAGCGTGTAATCCCCCGCCCGGAAGTACTTTCCGACGTCTTCCGGGACGATGTTCGCCGCGAGGTCGAGGACGAGGACGTCCTTGCCGTCCTTCGTCTCCGGCGCCGGGCTCGGCTGCTCCGGCGCCTGCGGCACGTCGATCGCCGGCCCGCCCTTCGGCTTGATCTTGACCGTCCTCTTCACGAGCGTCGTCCGTTTCGCCGGGTCGACCGCCGGGTTGTAGACGCGGACCACGTACGAGAGGCCGTCGCCCTTCTCGAAGTGCCCGTCTCCGCGCCCGACGAACTTCCGGCGCGCGAAGAGCAACGGCTCGTCCGCCTTCGGCGATTCGAGCTCGTAGTCGTTGTAGGCGAGGAAGACGGTCGCCGCGGCGAACTCGGTCGGCAGCGGCGCGACCGTGACGGACCGGTGCGCCAACGAGACGACCGCGCCGGAGGCGTCGAGGACGGCGGCCGCGACGTCGTAATCCCCGGGCGGGAGCGGAAGGCTCCGGTCGGCGAAGGCGTCGCTCTTGGACTTCTGGAGGCTCGCCGCCTCCTCGCGGCGCGCCGCGTCCTTGCCGTCCTTCCCCTTCACCAGGATCGCGAGCTTCGCGTTCTCGGGCGCCGGCACGCCGCCCGGCACGAGGAGCTGCACCATGAGGAGGGTGGCGCCGTCGCGATACGCGAGCGGCAGCAGGGTGAGGGTACCGAACGGCTCTTTCGCGAGCGCCTTCTCGAGCGCCTCGCGGACGGGCGGCGCCAGAGTGGGACCGCGGTTCGCCTCGGCCTGAGCCTCGGAGGCGGAGCGGACCTCGGCCTCCACCTGCTCGCGCGTCTTGTAGACGGGCGGCGCCTTCAGCTCCGGGTGCGCGAGCGCGACCTCGACTGCCTTCGTCTCGAGCTTCTTCACCACGGAGCCGAACTCGCGGGAAGCTGCGCCTTCTCGTAGTGGAAACGGTAGACGACCTGTCCCCCCGTCGGCTCGCCGCCACCGGGCAATCCCGGGACCTGCGCCGGCGCGCTCGGCTGCTCGGCTCCGGCCTGGGCCCGCTTCACGATCGACTTCGGCGGTCCGACGAGGATGAGGAGCTTGCCCCGCTCGGTGAGCGCGCCCCTCTTCTTGCCGAGCGCGAACGACTGGTCCGCCTGCGCGACGCGCTGATCGAACACCTGCTTGTATTCGTTCGCCGGCGTGCGCGGGTCCGGGTCGCGGCGCGCCCAGAAGAGCGCGATGAACTTGTCGGCGTCTTCGTCCGTCTTTACGGCGGCCCACTCCTTCTTCTCGGCGTCGTTGGCGAGGTAGACGAGCTCCGGCGAATGGTCCCAGTCCTTGTGCTTCACGAGGGCGGCACTCGCGGGGAACGCGGCGGCGAGGACCAAGAGACCGGCCATGACGAGCGGTCTTTTCATGCGCAGCTTCTCCAGAGCAAAAGATGGCCGCAAGGTAGAGCGGATGGCGCGTCCTAGACCCGTGGCCCTCATCGTCCTCGACGGCTTCGGCAAGGCGGCCGGCGGGCCGTACGACGCGGTCGCGCGGGCGAGGACTCCGGCATTCGACGCGCTCTACGCCTCGCGGCCGTGGACGATGGTCGAGACGTCGGGCGAGCGCGTCGGTCTCCCGGCGGGCCAGATGGGGAACTCCGAAGTCGGGCACATGAACATGGGCGCCGGCCGGGTCGTCTATCAGGACATCGTGCGGATCTCGAAGGCGATCCGCGAGGGGACGTTCTTCACGAATCCGGCGCTCCTCGCCGCGTGCCGCGCGGTCCAGGACAAGGGCGCTCTCCACCTCTTCGGGCTCCTGTCCCACGGCGGCGTCCACTCGCTGCAGGAGCACCTCTACGCGCTCCTCGAGCTCGCTTCCCGGCGGAGAGTCCCCCGCGTCTTCGTCCACGCGTTCCTGGACGGGCGCGACGCCCCTCCGACGTCCGGCGCCGGGAACGTCCGAGAGCTGCTGACCCGGCTCGAGCGCCACCCGAACGCGCGCCTCGCGTCGGTCGTGGGGCGCTACTACGCGATGGACCGCGACAAGAGATGGGAACGCGTCGAGCGCGCGTACCGGCTCCTCGCCGAGGGCGAGGCCGCGGAGGTCGTCGCCGACGCGGACGCGCCGGCGGCCGTCGAGCGCGCGTATTCGCGCGGCGTGACGGACGAGTTCGTGGAGCCGATCGGGGTGCGTGAGGCTTCGGACGCCTCGCCACGCGCGGTGAAGGACGGCGATTCGGTCGTCTTCTTCAACTTCCGAGCGGACCGGACGCGCGAGCTGACGCGCGCGTTCTTCGAGGATCCGTTCGAGGGGTTCGCGCGCCGCGTGCACCCGCGCGTCCTCTTCACGACGATGACGGAGTACCAGGCGCAGTTCCCGTTGCCCGTCGCCTTCCCGCCTCAGTCGCTCGTCAACTCGCTCCCCCAGGTTCTGGCGGACCGGGGGCTGACGAACCTGCGCATCGCCGAGACGGAGAAGTACGCTCACGTGACGTTCTTCTTCAACGGCGGCGAGGAGAAGGTCTACCCGGGCGAGGAACGGATCCTCGTCCCTTCGCAGAAGGTCGCGACGTACGACCTGAAGCCCGAGATGTCTGCGCCGGAGGTGACGGAGCAACTCCTCGCCGCCATCGCGAGCGAGCGCTTCGACTTCATTCTCGTCAACTACGCGAACTGCGACATGGTGGGCCACACCGGGGACATGTCCGCCACGGTGCGGGCGGTAGAGGTCGTCGACGAGTGTGTCGGGCGCGTCCTCGGGGCGATCCGTGCGAAAGGCGGCGCGGCGATCGTCACCGCGGATCACGGAAACGCCGAAAAGATGTGGGACGAGGAGCGGAACGAGCCGTTCACGGCGCACACGACGGGCCCGGTGCCGCTCATCCTCGACGCCTCGGCGGCGCCCGACGTCGACGCGACGTCTCTGGAGCAAGGCGGCGCCCTCGAGGACGTCGCGCCGACGCTGCTCGGCCTGATCGGGATCCCCGAGCCTCCCGAGATGACCGGGAGAGACCTGCGTCAGCGTCCGGGCAGCTTGCGCCCCTCCTCCAGCCAGGCCTTCAGATCGGAGAGAGAGCGCTCCCAGCCCGGGCCGAGCCCGGCGCGGTAGCCGTCCCACGCGGGAGCCTGGGAGAGCTCCTCCTGCGTCACCCTCACGAGCGTGCCCGACCCGGCGGGCTCGAACTCGACGGTGAGGCGCATCGGGCCGAACTCCTCCCCTTCGGGCGTCGAGAAGACGAGCGAGCCAAGGACGAAGCGGCGCCCCGGCTCGAAGACCTCGAACGTCCCGATCGAGTGGTAGCCAGCGTCGGAATCGGGGTCCGCGTACCAGCCGACGCCCCAGCGGCCGCCGAGGCCCCCGCCGATGACGGCGCCGTCGGCCAGCCAGTGGAGGACGTCCCGGACGTCGATGAAAGCCTCGAATGCGCGTTCCGGGGAGACGTGGACGACGATCTGCCGCGACACGGCGTCCATGGCGCGGCCATGTTACGACGCGCCGTTCGAGCGAAGGCGCATGCGAGAATCGCGCGCTCCATGATTCCCGGCCTGAAGAGACGCGTCGAGGAGGCGATCGCAGAGGCGTGCCGGGCGCTCTGGGGCGTGCCTCCGCCGCGTGTCGTCCTCGAGACGCCGCCGAAGGTCGAGCTCGGGGACGTCGCCATCCCGGTGGCGTTCGAGCTCGCGAAGGTGCTGCGACGCCCGCCGCGGAAGATCGCCGAGGAGCTGGCGCCCGCGCTCGTCCTTCCCGACGTCGTGGTCTCGCGCTCCGTGGAGGGCGGCGGCTACGTGAACCTGCGGCTCGACCGCCCGCGGGCGCTCGCGGCGCTCCTCGGCTCTCCTCCGGAGCTCGCGGCGGGCGGCGGAAAGGTGATCGTCGAGCACACGAACATCAACCCGAACAAGGCGGCGCACATCGGGCACATCCGGAACGCCGTCCTCGGCGACGTCCTCGTGCGCAACTTCCGCCGGCTCGGGCGGACGGTCGAGACCCAGAACTACCTCGACGACACGGGCGTCCAGGTCGCGGACGTCGTCGTCGGGCTCCTCCACGCGAAGGAGCTCGCGGAGCCCGACCGCGCGGGTGCCCTCGCGCGCGAGATCGAGGCGATCCTCGCCGCGTTCCCGTTCGACCCTCCCGGCGTCGCGACGCGCCGGCTCGGAGACCTGACGTGGGACCTCTACGCGCTCGTCGGGCGCAGCTACGCCGAGAGGAAGGATCTCGAGAAAGAGCGCAGCTCCGTCCTCCACGCGATCGAAGGCGCGGCGCTCGGGCGGGACCTGTCGGCGCAGGACCGCCGGATCGCGGCGACCGCGGCGCGCCTCGCGGAGGCCGTCGTGCGCGTCCACCTGACGACGATGGCCCGCATCGGCGTCGCCTACGACCTCCTCCCGCGCGAGAGCGACATCCTCGGGCGTCATTTCTGGACGAAGGCGTTCGAGCTCCTGAAGGCGTCCTCCGCGGCGCGCCTCGAGACGGAGGGGAAGAACGCCGGCTGCTGGGTGATGCCGCTCGAGGGCTCGCCGGAGTTCGAGGGGATGGAGGACGCGGACAAGATCCTCGTCCGCTCGAACGGCACCGTCACGTACACGGGCAAGGACGTGGCGTACCAGCTCTGGAAGCTCGGAGCGCTCGGCGTCGACTTCGAGTACGAGCCGGTTCCGTACCGCACTCGCTCGGGGGAGCCGGAGTTCCTCGCCTCCGACGGCAGGTCGCCGCTCTACCGGACGCGGCACGACGCCGAGGGTGCGGACCCGTCGGCGCGCGGGCGTTTCGGAGGCGCCGAGAGCGTCATCAACGTGATCGACGTGCGCCAGTCCTATCCGCAGAAGGTCGTCAAGGAGGCCGTCAGGCGCGCCGGCTTCCCAGACCTCGCCGCGCGTTCGACCCACTTCTCGTACGAGATGGTCGCGTTGACTCCGGCCTCGGCCGAGGCGCTCGGCGTGCCTCTCTCCGACGAAGACCGGGCAAAGCCCTTCATCGAAATGTCAGGACGAAAGGGCCTCGGCGTGAAGGCCGACGACCTGATCGACAGCCTCGTGGCGAAGGCGACGGAGCAAATCGTGATGCGCGAGGCGGCAACTCCGGTCGACCCCGGGCCGCGGAAGGGTAGGGGAAACCCGGGCGCGGGTCTCCCCGAGCAAGATCCAGCCGGGAATGGAGCGGCTCCGCCGCTCCTCGACCGCGCAGCGGTCGCCCCACGCGATGGACTGGGCGCACGCGCCCAGTCCATCGCAGTGGGCGCGCTCCGCGTCTACATGACGCGCTTCTCACGGAACAAGGTGATCGCGTTCGACGTCGACGAGGCGCTCGCGTTCGAAGGGGACACCGGTCCCTACCTCCAGTACGCGGCGGTGCGCGCCGAAGGGATCTTCCGGAAGCTGGGCGAGCGCGGGATGGCAGGCCGCCTCTCGCCGGCGGAGCGCGAGGCCGTCGCGGCGCTCCCCGCCTCGCAGCTCGACGACGAGCTCTGGGACGTCGTGCGGACGTGCGCGCGCACCGACGATGCGTTCGAGAAGGTGGCCGAGACGCTCGAGGTCTCGCTCCTCGTACGGCACGCGCTCGCCGTCGCCGGCGCCTTCCACCACCTCTATCACACGCATCCGATCCTCCAGGCCGAGGACGAAGAGACTCGGCGCGCGCGACGCGCGGCGCTCCAGCTCGTCACCGACCGTCTCGCCGACGTCCTCGGCGTCCTCGGCGTGCCGATCCCGGAAAAGATGTAGAAGGTCCAGGAGAAGAGGGAATGCTCACCGGCGCCGTCGTCCGTCTCCGTCCGGTCCGTGAGGAGGATCTCGACTGGCTCGTGACCGAATGCTCGAAGCCCTCCGCGTTCGGAGAGTTCGAGCCCTTCGTGCTCGAGAATGCCGAGCGGCTCCGCGACGCGTTCGACGAGTACGGGCTGCTCTCCGACGAGCGCACCAGGCTCGTGATCGAGGACCGGTCTGGACGGAGGATCGGAGTCGCGTCGATCGACGGCTTCGACCTGCAATCGCGCGTCGCGCGGATCGGGGCGACGATCCTCGACCCACACGAGCGCGGGAAGGGCCTCGGCACGGACGCCCACCGCGTCCTCGTGTCGTATCTCTTCCGGCACCGCGGCCTCGCGCGCGTCGAGTGCTTCGTGGGCGTCGGCAACCTGGCGGCGCGCTCCGTCCTGAAGTCGCTCGGCTTCGTCGAGGAGGGCACTCTCCGGAGCCGTATCTTCGCGCATGGGCAGCGGCACGACGTCATCGTGGCCGGCCTCCTCGCCGAGGACTGGGTGAAGCGGATGGGGCCGGAGATGCTGGCGATCTAGATCGCGATCGAAGATCGCGATCTTCGGCGCGCGCGAACCCGCTATGCCGTCCGCAGGTCCGCGCCGCCGAGGCGGAACCTTCCGACCTCGTCCTCCAGCGAGCCGGCCAGCGCGTCGAGCACAGCGCTGGCGTCCTCAACCGCGGAGGCGGAGTCCAGCGTCTCGCGGCTTCCGGTCTCCACGTCGCCGAGGAGCGTGACGAGGCGGTGGCTCTCGGCGGAGCGCGAGCGAGCGGTCCGCGGCGACAGCGATCTGCCCCGCCGCGCCCTTCTGCTCCTCGACGGTGCGCTCGACGAAGCCCGCCAGGTCGTTCACGTGGCGGACGAGCTGGAGAATCCTCTCCGCCTCGCGCGTGTTCCGCTTCCCTTCCTCCGCGAGCGCGTCGAGACCGAGCTTCACGTCGGCGATCGAGGCCGCCGTCGAGCTGACCGACTCGCCCTGCACGCGCGCGACCTCGCGGATCGCGGCAACCGCCTTCTCGGCGCGCGCGGCTCCCGCCTCGATCGCGGCGAGCGCCTCACCCGCCTTCTCCGCGGTCTTCAGGCCGCGCGCCACGAGCTGCCCCTGGTCGTCGGACGCGGCCCGCGCGGCGGAGACCTCCTCGCGCATCACGTCTATGAGCTGCGCGATGCCCCGCGCGCCTTCGGTCGTGCGCTCGGAGAGCTTGCGGATCTCGGCCGCGACCACGGCGAACCCGCGCCCTTTCTCCCCCGCTCGCGCGGCGAGGAGCGACGCGTTGAGCGCAAGGAGGTTCGTCTGGCGCGCGATCTCCTCGATCACCTCGAGGATGCGGCCGACTTCGCGCGACCGCGCTTCCACGCGTGCAACGGCGGCGCGCACCGTGGATGCCGAGCCCTGGATCGCCTCGACGGCGCCGTGCGCCTCGCGCACGACTGCTCCCCCCGCCAGCGCGTCCTGCGCGACGCGCGTCGCGTGCGCGCTCGCCTCGCCGGCGGAGCCCGTCACGGAGCCGACGGCCTGCTCGTTCCGACGCGAGGCGGCCGTCAGCTCCTCGGCGCGGTGCGCGAGGTCCGCGAGGGTGGCGCCGAGAACGGCGGCCCCCTCGACGAGCGAGGACGCCGCCTTCGTCCCCTCCTCCGAGGCGCGGTGGAGTCCCTCCGACCGCGCCAGAACCTGCGTGAGCGAGCCGTCCACCTCGGCGACCGCGGCGGCCGTCTCCTCCGAGCCGGCGGAGAGCGTCTCGACGCTCTCCGCGATCGAGCGAATCGCCCCGTCGAAGCCGGCGACGGCCGTCTCCGCCGCGTCGATCCGCGTCAGCGCCGCGGTCGCGCGCTCGCGGGCGCGGATCGACGCCGCGCGCAGAACGGAGACCTGCTCGTTCAGCCGCCCCTGCTCGCGGCGCACCGAGAGGAGAAGCCGGGACCCGCTGCCGCCGACGGCGTTCAGGAGCGCTCCGAGCATCCCCGCGATGCCGGTGCTCTCCGGCGCCCGCACCGCGAGGTCTCCCTCCGCCATCCGGCGGGCCGCGTCCAGAGTCGACGTCATGCGCGAGACGGGGCGGATCGTCAGGAACGCCGCGACGCCGCCGGCCAGGAGGCCGGCGAGCCCCGAGATCGCGAGGCCATACGTGACGCGCGGCGAGCCGAGACCGAGGCCTTCGATCCACGAGGAGGCGAGAGTCGCCGCCACGCCTCCCGCGGACGTGCATGCGGCCGCGAGCAGGGCTGCCGTGAGGACCAGCCGCTCGGGCTCTTCCCTGGGGGGCACGCGTCGAGTCTACGCCGCTCAGGAGAGGAGCGTGAAGCGCCAGCGGGACTTCTTCTGCCGGGCCTCCGCGGCCGCGAGCCGGGTCGCGAGCCTGCGCTTCAGCTCCTCGGGGCAGCGGTCCTGCGGCCGTCTCTCCCGGCAGAACTCCTTGAGACGGCGCACCGAGTCCTCGCGCACCGCGCAGAAGCAGCAGTTCGCGAGATGGACTCGAAGCGCGGCAGTGCCCGCCACGTCGAGCTCGCCGTCGTGGAGGGCTTCGATCAGGATCCGGGCGGTTCCGCAGTCCATTCTCGAATCCGGCAGCTCCGCCGGCTTCAACGCGTGCGGCGGCGGCGGTATTCCGACAGCGCGACGGGCGCGAGCGCCCTCGCCGTGCGCGCGGCGCGCGGCCCGCGCCCCGGCGGGCCCTTGCGCGTCCTCAGGTTCCGCGCGGACGGGAAGTAGTTGCGGCGGAGGCCGTAGTCGCGGAGCGTGTCCTCGAGCAGACGCCGGCCTCGGTAGAGGCGCGACATCACGGTCCCGAGCGGGATCTCCAGGATGCCGGCGACCTCGCGATACGAGAACTCCTGGAGATCCGCGAGCTCCACGACCATCCGGAACTCCTCCGGCAGGGCGCGGATCGCGGTCGCGACCGAGCCGTCGATCGTGCCCGAGAGCATCTCCTCCTCGGGCGATTCCCCGGGCGCGCCGCGGCGCTCGACGACGGACTCGAGAGCGTTCTCCGACGCGCCGGCCCCGTAGGCGACCTCGGCCGGCTCGACCTTCCGATGGCGGTAGCTGTTGATGAAGGCGTTCTTCAGGATCCGGAAGAGCCACGCCTTCAGGTTCGTGCCCTCGGTGAAGCTCTCGTAGTGGGCGAACGCCTTCAGGTACGTCTCCTGGAGG
>WNFL01360349.1_pt4 | contig 21111 bp, 20 predicted proteins | sample 5400361 | NCBI WGS metagenome assembly WNFL01 (sample SAMN13153351, study PRJNA577476) | soil metagenome | isolation source: 40 cm soil on Douglas fir-dominated hillslope | place: USA:California | collected 2013-09-17
GAGCCACCCGGCAGGTCGATGTGATACGTGCCACCCGAGCGCGTCACGGCGAAGGGATCGTTCCCGGGACGGCGCGCCGAAATAGTTCCGGCGTCCAGCAGGGCGGGATCGAATTGCGCGCAAGGAAGAGGCTCGGGCTCGACCGGATCGGAGTGCGAGAGCCCGGGAAACGAGCGCGGCGGGAAAGTCGTGCCTTGCGATTGCGGGAACTGAATGTCGAGCGCCGCCGCCTCGGAGAGAACACCGAAACCGCGCACCGAAGTGTTAGTCCAGCGAATGCTTCCGAGACTATCCGGCGGAAAATCGCGACAGACGCCTCCACCCCGGTGGACGCTGACGGCGACGCGCTGGCTGGAACTGCTCTGAAAGTCGTTCAACGAGAGTGCGACGGAGCACGACTCCGCCAGCGAATACGGGGTCCGAAAGCGATCCGCGTTCAGATCAGTCGACAATACGCCGGGCGCTCCCGGGACTTCGGCCAAGGTTCCTTTACTGAACGCTGTGTTGGGGGCCGCGCCTGCGAGTCCAGTAAGAGCGCCCGGCGGGTCGAGGGGTAAGGGGTAGCCGCGGGCAGCGCCGAGTGTCTGCAATCCTTCGCCCGTGAAAAACACGCGCAGGCCGGCGTCGTTTTCCGCATCGAAGCTCGCGGTGGGCGTGTTGAGCACGACCGAACCATCGCGGTGGATGTTGTAAACGATTCCCTGACCGCACCCCGATGCTCCTTGCGTGAAGATCCCGAGCGCACGGAAACCGATGGGCACGTTGACCGGAGCGCTATCGCCGCTAGTAGTATGAATCACCAGGGTGGCCGATGAGGGTCGAGGCAGGGCCGAGGGAACCTGAAAGTTGATTTGCGTGGGCGAAACATAAAGCAACGGCGCGGGAATTCCGTTGAGCGTGATGGACGTTCCCGCGGGACCGAGATTCTTTCCGAAAATGGTCGCGAGGGCGAGCGGTGCAAGCGGACGGGATGGATTGACCTCGGCAAGCGTGGCCGCGTTCCGCAGGCCGCCCGGATCGATTGCGGGCACTTGCGCGCAGACAACACCACAAATCAGAAGCCCGAGAAGAAGCTCCATGCCGAAAGGATAGCAGTCCCCTGTCGATTTCCGGCAAGCTTAAACGCTTGCGCCGCCACTTTCGCGGTCACCGCGCGGCTTTTCATAGCGGTCGCGCTCGCCGCGACTTACATCCCCGCGCGCCGCGCGAATCGATCCCATGGAAGCAATGCGGTGACGCTTTTTTAGCAGCGCTACTTCGCCCGCCTCGAATGAAGCACCTCTAGGTTAAGTCGTTTCACGAGCTTCGTCAGTTCGGCCGAGGCTAACGGTGCCCGATAAGCGACATTAACGAAAAACACTTAATGCCCGGGACGAGTATTCATGCCGGCCTGGGTTTCTTGCGACGGCCGAGGAACCAGCCGGCCAGTCCGCCGAGAACAAGGCCTGCACAGCCGGCGTACCAAAGCGCCCGCGTCAGTTCCGATATGAGGCTGTTTGTGAAAACGTTCGCGGACAGGTGCAGACTTACGATCTTCCACTCGCTACCTGATTTCGCGGCGGTCGCGCTCCAACGCGAGTTGAGCTTAAACGGGCCGCGAACGATGGGAAAGAACTCGTCTTCCATGCTGCCATCGGCGAGGGCGACGTCGGACCCGACGCCGACAAAACGCGCGTGCTCGCCCAGCTTCGCCTGAGTCGTGTATTTACTGATAATCCGTCCCGGATCCTTCACCATTCGCCGGTAGTAGGCGCGAATGTCGTCATAGCCGCGCGAAACTTCCGCGTTCCACCAGATCACCGTGCAGTCCGGACTCATTTGCGCGAGGATGCCTTCGATGTCCTGCGCATTGATAGCTTTTTCCACTTCGCTCAGAATCTTCAGCAGCGCCTGGCGGTCGTGCTGGTGTAAGTCCTCTTGTGCGGGCATGGGCGAAGTCCGCAGCAGCGCGGCTATCGCGAAAATGTAGCATAGTCCGGATCGTTTCCGCATAAGCGTTTTTAATGTTAGTACAACTGTATTGGTTGTCATGCCAACCCTGTACGATCTGAAGCCGCGGTTTCAAGGACTGCTGCGACCGTTGGTGGCGCGGCTCGCCGCGGCGGGGATCACGGCGAATCAGGTTACGATTGCGACCGGGGTGGCGTCGGTCGCGCTCGGATGCTGGCTGGCACTCCGACATCGGGGCTGGATCTTGCTCCCTGTATTTCTTATTGCGAGGATGGCGTTGAACGCGATGGACGGGATGCTGGCGCAGGAACATGGTCAGAAATCGCGTCTGGGCGCGGTGCTGAATGAACTGACGGACGTGATCTCCGATGCGGCACTCGCGCTCCCGTTCGCTACGCTGCCCGGATGGAATACGCTGGCGGTCGCGGGCGCGATCTTCTTCGCCGCGCTCACGGAAATGGCGGGATTGGCCGGACTGACCGTCGGAAGCACGCGGCGTTATGATGGTCCGTTTGGAAAAAGCGATCGCGCGCTTGCGCTTGGAGTTCTCGGCGGGTGGCTGGCTCTCGGTTGGCCGGTGAACGATTCGGCCAGGCGAGTGGCGCCCGTGGTTTGGATGGCACTATGTTGCGCGACCATCGTGCAACGTGTTCGGCGGGCTCTAGGATAGAGAGATGCAGCACGCAGTTGCCGCCATTGGGCGGCGTCCGGCTTCGCGAATTCCAGAAGAGCAATTCTTCCAGACCCACGATGGTGTGAAGATCTTCTTTCGCCACTGGCCGGGGACGGGCGACCGGGCGATCGTGCTGCTCCATCGCGGGCATGAGCACTCGGGCCGCCTTGCGCATGTAGTGGACGAATTGGATCTGCCTGACGTCTCTTTCTTCGCATGGGACGCACGAGCGCACGGCCGCTCGGGGGGCGAACAAGGCCCCAGCACGACCATGGCGACGTTTGTTCAGGACCTGGACGAATTCGTGCGCCACATTCAAAACCGGTTCGCCATCGGGGAGGAGAATATCGCCGTCGTCGCGCAGAGCGTGGGCGCGGTGATGGCGGCCGCCTGGGTTCACGACTACGCTCCGTCGATTCGCTGCCTGGTCCTTGTAGCGCCCGCGTTCCAGGTGAAGTTGTATGTGCCGTTCGCGCGGATGGGGCTGGCCATCTGGCACACGCTGGCCGGTGACTTCTTCGTGAAATCGTACGTCAAGGGCAGCGCGCTGACGCACGATCCGGAGCGAATCGCGTCGTATCGCACCGATCCGCTCATCCGTCTTCAGATCTCCGCGCGCGTGCTGCTGGATCTGTACAGAATGTCCAGCCGGCTGGTGGCGGACGCGGCAGCGATCCGCGTACCCACTCAGGTTTTGTTGTCCGGTTCCGATTGGGTGATCCGGAACGATCCGCCCCGCCACTTTTTCGAGCGCCTCAGCACGAACGAAAAAGAGATCCACAGTTTCGCTGGCTTCTATCACGACACCCTCGGCGAGACGGACCGGCACTTGCCAACTGCCAGCTTGCGGACGTTTCTCGAAGCGCAGTTCGCGCAGCCGGCCGCGCGTCCCAGCCTGCTCCACGCGGATCAATTGCTGCGGCCGCTCCCGGTGTGGTCACCGAAAAGGATTGTGTTCGCCTTGACGAAGCTGTTTTTGCGCACCATTGGGCGGCTTTCGAACGGGATCCGGCTCGGCTGTGAGTCGGGCTTCGATTCGGGCAGTTCACTCGACTACGTTTATCGCAACCGCCCTGCAGGCATCACCCCAATCGGCACGCTGATCGACTGGATCTATCTCAACTCGCCGGGCTGGGTCGGAATTCGCGCGCGGAAGCAGTTGCTCCAGGAACTGATCGGTCGCGCCATGCGGCGTACTCGCGACAGCGGACGTCCGCTGCGCCTGGTCGACGTCGCAGCCGGGCATGGCCGGTATGTGATCGAGGCCGTCGCACATTCCGGTGTTCAGCCGGACGATGTTCTGCTCCGCGATTTTGACCCACACAACGTCGAGCTCGGACAGCGGCTGATAGCAGAGCTAGGGCTCGGGCTCCGCGCACGGTTCGAACAAGGCGACGCGTTCGACCGCGCCTCGTTGGTCGCGCTGGATCCGAAGCCTACCGTCGGAATTGTTTCGGGGCTCTTTGAACTCTTCCCGGAAAACGATCAGGTGCGCGAGACGCTCGGCGGGCTGGCTGGCGCGATCGAACCCGGCGGACACCTGATCTATACAGGCCAGCCCTGGCATCCACAGATCGAGTTCATCGCTCGAACCCTTTCTAGCCATCGTGACGGCGCTCCGTGGGTGATGCGTCGGCGCACGCAGGAGGAGCTCGACGAACTGGTGCGCAGTGCCGGATTCCGCAAGTTGGAGCAGCGTATCGATCTCCACGGACTCTTTACAGTCACTCTGGCGGAAAGGGCCGGATGCGGGGCGGAGAAATAGATGAGCGGCCCTGGTTGCGAGCGCTGCTGTGGCTCGCCTTCCTCGGACCGTTTTTCTTTCTGACTTACAACTTTGCGAATGCCGCGGCGAGTTGGAGAACGCATGTCGCCGTGTTGAAGTTTCTGTGGGAACGATACATCCCATTCGTCGCCTGGACCATCCTTCCGTACTGGTCTTTGGACTTCCTGTACGCGCTGTCGCTGGGGATCTGCAAGACGCGCGAAGAACTCGATCTACACGGAAAGCGCTTGATCGCGATCCAGGTACTTTCGATTTTCTGCTTTCTCGCTTTCCCGCTGCGTTGCACATTCGTTCGTCCGCCCGTCGGCGGATGGGCGGGCGATCTGTTCGCAGGGTTGCTGAAATTCGATCGTCCCTTTAACCAGGCGCCCTCGCTGCATGCCGCCCTCCCGGTGATTCTGTGGATGCGCTATCGCGTGCACACTCACCGCGCGATTCGCGTCCTGCTGGCCGCGTGGTTTGTTCTCGTTACAGCCTCCGCGCTGACCACCTATCAACATCATTTCATCGACGTCCCGACGGGCTTGTGGGCTGGGCTGCTGGTGATTGCGGCGCTACCCGAGCGGCGCCCCGCCGTTCCGCAGGTCCGCCTTACAGTCTTGTATTTGACCGGGGCCATCGTGTGCAGCGCCGGTGCATTCCTACTACAAGGATACGCGTGGCTTTTACTATGGCCGGGATTCGCACTGTCGATGGTCGCAGCCGCATATTGGACGGACGATTCAGCATGGATCTCCAGCAGCGGCCGCTGGCTCATGCTGCCCTATACCATCGCCGCCTGGATCAACTCGCGGCTGTGGACCCGCGGCCAACCGGCGAAGAATCATTTGTTGGATGCGGTGTGGATCGGGCGCGCGCCGTCTCGGCCGGACCGCTGCGGTATGAATTCTGTGGTTGCGCTGGCGCCCGAGCTTCTGGTCCGTGGCGATACCCACATCGCCATGCTCGATCTGATGCCGCCGACCACGGAGCAACTCGACGCGGCCGTTCGCGCGATTATGAATCTTGCCGGGCGAAGGCCGACACTGGTGTGTTGTGCGCTCGGCTACTCCCGCAGTGCGATCGCGGCGGCGGCCTGGCTGCTGGCTGCGGGACACGCCGGGAATCCCGGTGATGCTCTCGATCAGGTGCGGCGCGCCCGCCCGCAAGTCGTCGTGGCGCCGAATTTCAGGCAGCGTCTCGAAGAATGGGACCGCGAGCGCAACCGAACTCGCACGCCTGGTTTGCTCGCATGATCGCCGGATTCATCGAATCGCTTTTGATCGTCTCGGTGCGCCTGCTCGCGGGTGCGCAGGCGCGCTGGCAGGGGTGTGGACAATCGCCCGAACAACGAATTTATGTCGCGAATCACACCAGCCATCTGGATGTGGTGCTGCTGTTTTCAGCGCTCCCCGCGGCGCTGAGGCGCAGAACGCGACCGATCGCTGCTGCCGAGTATTGGACCGCGGGTCCGCTTCGAAGATACCTGATTCATAACATTTTCCGAGGCGTGCTGATCGAGCGCGACCGCAGCCAGCTAAATCCACTCGAACCTGCCGCCAGCGCGCTGCGCCAAGGTGACTCGCTCATTTTCTTTCCGGAAGGCACACGCGGCCCCGGCGAAGGCTTGCAGCCGCTCAAGCCGGGCATTTTCCATCTAGCGAGCTGGTTCCCGGGTGTCGACATCGTTCCGGTGTGGATCGACAACTCGTACCGAATTCTGCCTAAAGGCTTCGCCATCCCAGTGCCTCTGCTATGCTCGATTACCTTCGGGACTCCGTTGCGCTGTAAAGCAGGTCAGCAGCAGAACGAATTCCTGGCTGAAGTTCGAACGGCGCTCGAAGCACTGCAGCCCTGCTGATGTCCGCGATAACCATGGACACGCGAACCCCCGAAGTGTACTGGATTCTTGGCAGCCTCCTCGCATTGGTGTCGCTGGCCAGTCTGATCGGGCTTCTACTCAGGCGCCGTCAACCGGCCAACCCGGCCATCGAAAATTTGAATGCTCGGATCCGTGCGTGGTTGGTCATGATCCTGATCGGCGGCGGCGCGCTGCTCGCCGGACGCATCGCGGTGATCCTGCTGTTTGCGTGCGTCTCGTTTCTGGCCCTGCGCGAGTTCGTGACGCAAACGCCCGTCCGCCGCGCGGATCATTCCGCGCTCTTCATGTGTTTCTTTATCGCGCTCCCGGTACAGTACCTGCTGATCGGCGCTGACAAGTACGGCCTGTTTTCGATCTGGATCCCCGTGTATGGATTTCTAGGGCTCGCCGTGCTCGCCGCGCTGTTCACTGACACCACACGATTCCTCGATCGTACCGCCGCGACCCAATGGGGCCTGATCGTATGCGTATACTGCGTCTCGCACATCCCTGCGCTTATGACACTACAGATTCCCGGCTACGGAAACCGCGCTCCGCTTCTGATGGTGTTACGTCTGGGGAAAGCTGTTCGGGCGGCATCCGCTGGTCCCGGCCGTCTCGCCCTCGAAGACGGTCGAGGGACTGCTGGGCGGGGTCCTCAGCGCGACGCTGCTCGGCGCTCTGCTGTGGCGCATCACTCCGTTCAAGATATGGCAGGCAGGTGTTATTGCCCTGCTGATTGCGGTTCTTGGGTTTCTCGGCGGATTAGTAATGTCGGCGATCAAGCGCGACCGTGGCATCAAGGACTGGAGCCACCTGATCGAAGGTCACGGTGGAATGCTCGACCGCATCGATTCTCTCTGCTTTTCGGCGCCAGTGTTTTTTCACCTGACGCGGTATTTTTTCGGGCACACCTGATCCAGCTTGGCCATTGTGAGAGGCTCGGACTTGGTCATCTCGTTAATTTGCATTACCGGAACCCTGAGAACTAGGGAGAGCCGCTGGGCGACGTGTGCGGTACCGCGGCCGTGCAAACCACCGATAATGCACGATAACGGCCGATCGTCGTGGCGCAGGTGCCGCAAGCCGGGTCAATTCTCACTAGGCCGCTGCACCTCATCGATCACAAACACCTTGACCGGCAGTTTTGCCGACTCCAGTCGCAGCCCCAATTGCTCCCGCGCGGCGGTGAAGAGCGATGGTCGCGAAGTGTCCGGTTCCGGAGTACCGCCCGCAACATCCCGCGCCCACTGCAACTCAATCGCATACGAATCTTTCAATCCGGTCTGATCGACCACAAGGCGCCTGGTCTCATGTTCCAGAATCTGACACAGTGATTCCAGCGTCAGGCGCGGCGCGCTGAGATTTCCCATCTGCATTCTTCCGGGCTGCCCTTCCTTTGCAGGGGCGAGTTTGGGGCCGCCCGGCGCGACTCGCAGCGCGTAAACGGTCATCTCGCGCATTTCCTGATGCCAACGAAGGTGGAATCGGTCCTCCAACAGCATCTGGAGCATCTGCAACGCGCGCGGACGTTCCACAAGAGTCGCATTTGCCGATGCCGTGGCCTGAATATCAAAGCCATCCGACTTGATCCACGCTGGACCACCCACCATCTGGCTGTCACGCAACCCGAAGGCCTGCCGAATCAGATCCCAGACGTCCATGTTCCGCGCGGTGAGCCGGCCGGCGCCATTGAGATCGAAGAAAGACTGACCGGTCTCCGACGAATTATTGGCGTGAATTGAGGCAACCTCGAACGCCGGCTTCTCCTGCGCCCACAACGTGCTCAGAAGCATCAACGCAGGCAGCCCGAACCATTTCATGCCGATAAGACTGTCCCGGCCTCCGAAATGTTGACTGCGAAATCCGAATATTTCGCCCGCTTCATGTGGCGTGGGCTGGATCGCGGGCGCGCAGTTTGGGATCATGGGTATCGATGAAGCTGTTTAAAACGACGCTGTTTCTTACCCTGGTGGCAGCCGCTTCTGCCCAAGTGAATGTGGGCCAACAGAAGGCCGAGGGCGCCCTGCCATTCAATCTGGCCACGACGGCCACCTTCGAATTACCTTGGCGAATCGCGTTCCTGCCGGATGGCCGCATGTTGGTCACCGAGAAAATCGGGCCCATCTGGCTGGTATCCGCGGAAGGTGACAAGATCGCTCCCCTGGGCGGCACTCCCGCGGTTTATTGGCAGGGCCAGAATGGGATGTTAGGAGTGTTCCTTTCGCCTCACTACGCAACCGACCAGAGCATTTACATCACCTACATTGAGCCGGGGGATTACGGTGGGGGCCAAGCGCTGGCGCGCGCCAGGCTAAATCTTGCCGCGACTCGAAAAGTTCGAGGTGCTGTGGCGCCAGATGCCTCGCGGAAAAGGCGGGCAAGCGGGAGGGCAAGTCGCTTTCTCCCCTGATGGCCAATCTTTGTATATGGCGGTGGGCGATCGGCAGCGCATGCCGCCGGCTCAGGATCCGAACCAGCCGGTCGGTAAGATCCTGCACTTGACGCTCGATGGCAAACCTTCTCCTGACAATCCCAACTTCGGCAAGGCCGGTGCCGCTACCGTTACGCTAATCGATCCTCCCATCGACACCGAAGCTGCCAAGAGCGCAAAGATTGTAAGCAACTATACGTTTCCAGGTCCCAATCTGACGCCGGCCGAAACCTGGGCGAGCGGCGTGCGCGCTCCCTATGGCCTGGCGTTTTCGCCCACCGGGGAACTGTGGGAGGTAGAACATGGCCCACGCGGCGGAGACGAATTGAATCTAATCGAGAAGGGCAGAAACTACGGTTGGCCGAGCGTCTCCTTCGGAATGAACTATAACGAAGTGCCCATTCCGAGCCACGGCTCGCGGCCCGAGTTCGCGAAGCCTGTGCTCTACTGGGTGCCGGTAATCGCGCCCGGCAACCTGATGTTTTACCGCGGCACCAAGGCATTCCCTCAATGGGACGGCAACGGCTTCGTCAGTGGCATGGCGAGCCAGGCGCTCGTGCGGATAGTCTTCGACGGAAATGGTGGCGCAAAGGCGGTCGAACGATGGAACATCGGGAAGCGCATCCGTGATGTAGCAGAAGCACCCGACGGAACCCTGTGGCTGCTCGAAGATGCCAATCCAGGCGCCCTCATGCACGTGAAGCCGAAGTGACGTTCCGCGTCGGGCCAACATGCAGGATACCGGCGCGGAGCGATTGCTCCCGGAGCGCGGCCTGACCTCATGAGAGCAGCGATGTTTCGAGTTGCCGGACTGGCGCTGCTGACCGCGGCACTTTATGGGCAGCGGCAGCCGGTTCCGTACAGTCACAAGACGCACCTGGCTCTGGGGCTGAACTGCAATTCGTGCCACCTAAATCCGGATCCCGGCGAAGTCATGGGGTATCCGGCCGAGAGTTTCTGCATGAGTTGCCACCGCGCCATCAAAGCGGATAATCCGAACATTCAGAAGCTGGCTGCCGCCGCCCGTGAGAGGCAGCCGATTCCGTGGGTTCGCGTCTATGAGATCCCGAAGTATGTATACTTCAGCCACCTGGTGCACACGAAAGCAGGCACCACCTGCGAGACCTGCCATGGCCCGGTCCGCGAACGCGACGTGATCACGAGAGAGGTGGTGCACAACATGCGGTCCTGCATGGCGTGTCATGCTTCAAGAAAGGCGCGCAGCGACTGCGCGGCTTGCCACGAGGAGCGCTGACAGTTCGTTTTGGATGGGCGCGCCCAGGCTCCACGAGTTTCACCGGGCGGCAGAGACTTCGCGCCGCGAATCTCGGCGGTGCCCTTGGGCGCGCGTCGAATGCTCCGTCGTGATCGTCGTGCGTACTGTCGAGTAGCCCTGACATTGGTCCGAAAACTTGCGTTTTGCAACTTGAACCTTCCTTAGAGCTACACATATGTTCTCCTCACCGGCGGTGGGCGCGGGAGTTCTCCGGTCCGCCGTGCCAAAAAAGATGCTTGCATAAGGACCACACTAGTAGTAAATTAGAACACATGAGTAGTAGATAGGAGGACATCGGTAGTCGTTGCCTATGCCACTTCCCAAAATGAGCAAGCTGGAACTCCAGATCATGGAGGCTTTGTGGAGTCGCGGCGCCTGTTCGGTCCGCGAGATTCAAGAGACCTTTCCAGCCAGGAAACGGCCCGCCTACACGACCGTGCAGACGATGGTCTATCGGCTGGAGGTCAAGAAAGTTCTGCGCCGCGTCAAGAAGATCGCCACGGCGAACATTTTCGAGGCGGCAGTGTCGAGACAGGCGGCCGAGCGGCGCTTGATCGACGACTTGCTGGGACTGTTCGGCGGGCGCAGCCGGCCCATCATGGCCCACCTGGTGGAGTCGGGCACACTCACACTCGAAGATGTGCGTGAAGCGGAAAGGGCTCTGCTGAAACTGGCCGAGGAGGACAACGCAAAATGATGCTGTCGTTGGTCTACGATCATCTGTGGCAATCTACTGTTTTTGCCGCCGCGGCGGGATTGTTCTCGGCGGCACTCCGCCAGAATCGGGCCCGCGTGCGGCACGGGCTCTGGCTGGCGGCGTCGATCAAGTTTCTGATTCCTCTGGCAGTGCTGATCGAGCTGGGCGGCCGCATCCCCTGGAATCGAGTCCCTCCTTCCGAGTTATCGGCGGTGGTGGTGGCGATGACCGAACCGTTTACGATGCCACTGGCTTCAGCAACCACACTTGCCGCATTACCCGCAGCGCCGGCCGCCAATCCATGGCCATCCATTCTGGCGGAGATTTGGGCGACAGGATCGCTCGCCATCGCAATTTCGTGGTTCGTCCGCTGGCGGAGGATCGCGGCACTGGTGCGCGCTGGATCGCCGGTCCCACTGGGGTTACCAATTCCGACGCTCGTGTCGCAGAGCTTGGCGGAGCCCGGAGTGTTCGGAGTGGTCAATCCAGTGCTGATTTTGCCGGCGAGCCTGTTCGAACGATTGACGCCTGGCCAGTTAAACGCCGTGATCGCTCATGAGATGTACCACGTACGCCGCCGGGACAATATGGTGGCGGCTTTCCATATGTTCGTGGAAACGGTGTTCTGGTTCCATCCGGTGGTGTGGTGGATCGGAACGCGGATGCTGGAGGAGCGGGAGCGCGCCTGCGATGAGGGCGTCCTCAGCACGGGTAGCGATCCGCGCTTGTACGCCGAAGCGGTATTGAGTGTATGCAGGCTCTATGTGGAAGCACCGCTGCAGTGTGTTTCCGGCATCGCAGGAGGAAATCTGAAGGGAAGAATTGAGGCAATCATGAGCAACCGAATCGTCTACGATCTCCATTTTGCAAAGAAGCTCGGCCTGGCCATCGCCGCCCTGGCTACATTGTTGGCGCCCATTTTCATCGGTATGTTGCACGCTCCCGCCGCGTTGGCACAAGCGGTGGCGCCGTCTCCTTTGCCCGCGCCAGTCGTGGTCGCGGCGCAGGCTCCGGCCGCAAAGGCGCAACCGCGCACGATCCCGCCAGTCGGGATGGCCCCGCAGGTGATCGCGCAGGCCAGGGCAGTCGCGGAGCCGCAGATCGCCCCCGGGACCCCGCCTAACGAGGCAAGGAAGATTCGTACGGCATGGGCGCAAGCGAATCTGCCGAGCCTTGCGATGGTCTATGCGTACGGCCTGTTCGGAGCGCCCAATCGTAAGGACAGCAGGGGGGCGGCTGTGACGTGGGACTACGATTTTCTGGAGGATTACCAGAGCCGCGTAACTCTTGAATTCTCGGCTACCTCCCAAACTGGCCCACGGATCACGTGGCCGGCGCAGACCACATTCGAGGCCGCGCCCCAAAATGACGTTGCTGGTGTTGCCCTGGCGAAGGAGCTCGCCCGCCAATTACACCAGGACACCTCCACACCGCCTCGGGCCGGTCTTCCGGGTCGCGGGGCGTTCCTGGAACCCTCGCTGCGGCTCAACCGCGTCGAGCGACTCATGAACCTCATGGTGCCGATGGATTCGCTTTCTGGCCAGCTCGATCTGATCGCCAACATCACGGACTCTTTTGGCGCTGTGGTGGCGAATGTACGGGACACTTTCTTTGCCCAGGCGGGCACGCGCCAGTTGACGTTTACCTTGCTCCCGGGCCCGTACCTTTGTAACCTCCTGGTACGGGAAGCCTCTGGAGCAATGTACGCGGAATCGATACCATTCAAGGTGTTGAAGTAAGGGACCGCGTGAACGTGTATGGGAAGAGGCGGGCGACGCACACTAAACCGCTTGTCTCGCGGGACTACCGAGGGGGGACCGTCGCCTGGAACATGGCGCCTGACGTTACCGGATCGCAGGCGTGGCTGAGAATGGGACGCCCAAGAAGGGCGTCGCCGAGCACTCGCCTGGCTTCCCGCGGGTCCGCTGCCCGCACTGCGACAAGATTAACGAGTTTCCGGAGTTCGCCTCAGTCGATATCTCTCTCTGTGATTCCTGCGGTGAACCTGTCGAGGTTCAGGAGCCGATTCAGTGGCGGAGAGACGCCTGGCAGAAGTGGGTCTAGGATAGACGCCGATAATGTGACATATCAGGCGACTTCCCCGACTAGACTTCGCGGCCCTTGGGCGCCACTTCCGCGAATCGGGCGGTCTACGTCCAAGTGGATGGAGGGCGTTACCGGTCGCAACAGGAGATATGTCACCCGTATGAGCAACTCGAGTCGATTTGAAGTCAGTGCATCGCGGATGTGCCCGGCGTCCCATCAGACCAAGTGCCGGCCAAAACCATGAAGATGGTCACCCGTTCTTCCGGATCGTTCCCCGCTATTACCGGAGAACCAGGGAGATTCGCTCCCCAGCTTTTCACGGCATCACCCGAAACGAAAAACATGAGATGGGGATGCCAGTTCATGTCGTCGTCGCTCAGATACTGCTGCTTCGCCATCATGTAGCACATCGCTCCCGGAGCCAGCGCGGGTAGTCCCTTCTTTTCCAATGCGGAGGTAGTAGCCGCGAGGATCTGTGCCTTAGATTTTCCCGCCAACACGAGCTTGGTTTTCTTCAGAAAGATCGGCAGAAACGTGCTCGAGGCTGCCGGATTGAAGCAGTTCGGGGCGCGGACCTTAGAGTTCCAGAATTCCGGATCATCGGTCGGCTTCGCCCAGGATCGCTCGACGATGCAGACGAAGCCGTTCGAGCCCTTTACAGCAGTTGCGTAGCCATCCCGTCGCAGCACCATCACTTCGGCTGCATCCGAAATCGATGCCGGAGCGGAACTCCGAGCCAGCGTGATTTCAGCCTTCTCGTCCGGAATCAAATACTGACCGAGAGGAGCCATGACCGGATAGGGAGCCTTCGCAGCTTGCGCTCGTGCATAGGCCGGCCAAAGGAAAAGCATCGGAATAACGAATGCTGTGATCGTGATATTGTTCTTCCGCATTTGATTCCCAGAGGAGGAGCATTTGTTTATGGTTTTCAGCCGCTAACCGTCAGGCGGCACAACGCGCCACTGATGATAGTATCCGATTCGTCCTGACAAATGCGCTTGCATCGGAAACCACGCGGACGTCGCCGACTCGGACACGTGTCGACAAACGCGCTCTGAGATTGCCGGGTTCGCCGGTGGAACTGGGTCGAAGCCTATGTTACGGCAGCGCGTATCGTGCCGCTCGGCGGGCTGCGTATCCGTTAATCCGTGACACTGGCGCGGGCCGCCGCCCTCGGCACAGCTCTTCGGATGCTCGCTCAGCTCGTTACTGTTCGGCGTGACGCCTTCCGACCCGGTGACATTCCTGATCGCACCGACGGTGCTCGCGGCGATCGCGCTGCACCAGGAAGAGTCCAGCCGGCCGTCAGAAATTGATCTTCATTCACGAAAGTGCCTGTGAACATACAATATCGGCATCATTTCCCGGGAGCGACGCAGCGCTCCTATTGTTTTCCCAAAGAAGATGTGTCATCCTTCCTGTAGGAAACCCAATGAAGAGTAAACCGGACGTCCTGCAAGGCACGCTGGCGTTGATGGCGCTAAGAACACTCGACGTGCTGGGGCCTCTGCACGGATATGGAATCGCGCGGCGCATCGAGCAAATTAGCGGCGAGCTTCTCAACGTCAACCAGGGCACGTTATATCCGGTCCTCCTGAAGCTAGAGCAGGAAGGCTCGATCGTCTCCGATTGGGGTGTTTCCGAAAACAATCGCAAAGCCCGCTTCTACCGGCTGACGCGCGCGGGACGCAAGCAACTGCAGGCTGAAACGCGGAGTTGGGAACAGACGGCGGCGATCATTGCGCGATTCTTCCGGGCGAAAGCGGAGGATCTCGAATGAGGATTCTGCGGCGATTCTCCAAGCGACTGAGTTCGTGGGCGACCGCGCGAAGAGACGAAGAACGGCTGCGTGCGGAAATCGAGGCGCATATCGCCTTTCAGACCGAGGAGAACATCCGCGCCGGGTTGTCGGCTGAGCAAGCCCGGCGCGAAGCGGTGTGGAAATTCGGGCCGGTAGAGCCCATCAAGGAAAGCTACCGCGAGCAAAGAGGATTACCGTCTATGGAAACTCTGATCCAAGACACGCGCTACGCGCTGCGACGCTTGCGATCGGCTCCGGCCTTTACCATCGCAACGGTGCTGACCCTCGGGCTGGGAATCGGCGCGACCACTTCCATTTTTACTTTGGTTCATGCGGTCTTGCTGAAATCGCTGCCCGTGGCGAACCCGTCGGAATTGATCCGGCTCGGCAAAGAAGCGCGCTGCTGCTTTTGGAGCGCGTACGATCAGCCCCAGGAACATTCTCTCGCTTCCTACGATTTGTATAAATATTTCCGCGACAACACCCGGGAATTCGAGGAACTCGCGGCGTTCTCGCCGAGGCCTCGCCTCCTGGGTGTCCGGCGGACCGGCAGCGCGGATCCGGCCCAAGGTTTTCCTGGCGAATTCATTTCAGGAAATTACTTCACGACCTTCGGTATAAATGCGTACGCGGGCCGTGTATTTACGGCAGCCGACGACCGGCCTGGTGCGGCCGAGGTTGCCGTGATGAGTTATCGGTTGTGGCAACAGAAGTTCGGATTGGATCCTTCGGTCATCGGTGGGCTGTTCACTTTCGACAACAAGCCCTTTACCGTAGTGGGGATCGCGCCGCCCGGATTCTTCGGCGACACTTTGCGCAACAGCCCGCCCGACTTTTTCATACCGCTGAATACCTCGATGGTGGCCGACATTCTTCAGGATGAAGGGCTCGCATGGCTGCAACTGATTGGACGCAGGAAGGCCGGCGCGTCGCGGACATCTATCGAAGCCGAAATGCGCGTCGAGCTTAAGCAATGGCTCCTTTCGCGCTGGGGCGACATGAGCGCGAATGCGCGGGCCAATTTTCCAAATCAGACGTTGTTTCTGGGCCCAGGCGGCGCCGGCATCACCAGCATGCGCGAACAATACCAGCACTGGTTGCAAATTCTTTTGACGGTCTCCGGACTCGTCCTGCTGATCGTCTGCGCCAACGTCGCCAATCTCATGCTGGTTCGCGGCATGGAGCGGCGGCGGCAGACATCGTTGAGTATCGCCTTGGGGGCGCGGACTGCGCGCGTCGTGAGGCAGCCGCTCATCGAAAGTATCCTGCTGTCGCTGTGCGGCGGTGCGGCAGGGCTGGGGATCGCATTCGCGGGCACGAGCCTGATCTTGCGTTTCGCGTTCCCGTCGCTGCCCGGCTTGGCGGAAATACCGATTAACGCATCGCCATCCCTGACAGTGTTGCTCTTCGCCTTCGCAATTTCGCTGATCGTGGGAGTTGCCTTCGGCATCGCACCGGCCTGGATGGCGACCCGAGTCGATCCGATAGAAGCCTTACGCGGCGCCAGCCGTTCCACTGCGCGCACCGGTTCGGCCTCGCGCAAGACGCTTGTAGTGGTCCAGGCCGCGCTGTCGCTTGTCTTGCTCGCCGTGTCAGGACTGCTTATGGCCGCGCTGCACAGGCTGGAGACTCAGGATTTCGGATTCGAGCAGGATCGCAGAATTATCGCTCACACGGATGCACGGCTCGGCGGCTACCGTGGGGCGCAACTTACACCACTGTTCGATCGCATTCATGATGCGGTCGTGAGGATTCCCGGGGTCGAATCGGTCGCGCTCGGCATGTTCTCGCCGTTCAATGGGAACAATTGGGGCACGACTGTCTGGGTGGATGGGCAACCGCCTCCCGGACCCAATGAGGATACTTCGTCGTCCATGGATCGCACCACAGCCGGGTACTTTGAAGCCATCGGTAATCCGATTTTGCGAGGGCGCGGGATCACGGAGCAGGATACCGCGGAATCACCGCATGTGGCGGTAGTCAACGAGGCATTCGCGCGAAGATTTTTCGGGAATCAGGATCCTATCGGGAAACATTTTGGGCGGCTGGAGAGCCAATCGTCGCGACTGTATGAGGTTGTCGGCGTCGCGAAGGATGCGCGTTATTTTATGTCTGAACTCGACAAGCCCGTGCCACCGATCATTTTTCTGCCCCAGGTGCAGCATGACGTTCCGGATAATGATCCGGGCTCGCACTATTTGCAAGACATCGTAATCGTGACGAGGCCGGGAGTGAATCTGTCCGTTGTGCAGCTCACGCAAGCCATGGCTTCGGTCGATCCGAATCTGCCGCTGATTTGGATTCGGCCTCTGCGCGAGCAAGTGGACAATGTGTTCCGGCAACAGCGGCTGATCGCACGACTCACCTCGTTCTTTGGGATTCTCTCGCTGGCGTGACTGAGATCGGTGTGCGGATGGCTCTGGGCGCGAGCCGGTCCGAGGCAGTTGCGATGATTCTGCGCGGGGCGCTCGGGCTCATCCTCGTCGGGCTCGTTCTTGGCGTGCCGTTGACGTTGGCCGCGGGCCGATTCTTGGGCAGTCAGCTGTATGGGATGAATCCGAACGATCCTCACGTGGTACTGACTGCTGTCGCGGCGTTGGGGTTGTCGGCGTTTTTGGCCTCGTTGATTCCGGCGCTCAAGGCCGGCCGTATATCGCCGGCTGAGGCGTTGCGCGGGGAATAAGAGACCCACGGCAGACAGGCGACGTGCCCAACAGACCTGGAACGCAGCGGACGCGAATCAATAACAGTCCGGTAACATCGTCAACCGTGCGTGAATGGAAGGCCGATGTTCCCGATGAGTCCGGTTTGGGAAGTCAAGCCTGCAATCGGTCCCGATAAGCGACATTATCGGTAGCGACTCCGGTGGCCACGCTTCGAGACGACGGTTCACCCAGACTTGGTGATTCTGCGGCCAGCCAATGCGACACGTCGGGCGACTTCCCGAGGCCTTCGGGCGCCGCTTCAGCGAGTCGGGCATGAATCGAGAAATGTGACCGCGTCTGCTGCGTGCAGGCAGCGCGACGCCTAATCCCACGTTTCCGAATCCGGTACTACAGTTCGGGCATGTTTCTTAGCGCTCGATCTAGATCAGTCCAAAGATCCTCGATGGCCTCGATACCCACGCTTAGCCGTAGCAGCGTCGGAGGCAGGTGCTCCTGCCCAGGAACGCTGGCCCGCCCTTCGATCGTGGACTCGACCGCGCCGAGGCTGGTGGCGTGTTGGATGAGCTGCAAACCGGAGCACACTGCGTCGGCAGTGGGGGCGTCGCCACGCACGTCGAACGAGATAATCGTGCTGAAGCCTTTGAGCTGGCGTCGCGCGGCATCGTGAGTTGGGTGGCTCGCCAGGCCAGGATAGCGGGTCAGAGTGACGTTAGGATGGCGCGCGAGGAGCTCGGCCAGTTTCATCGCGTTGCGCTGCCCCCGCTCCAGCCGCAGTGCCAGCGTCCTAGCCCCGCGGACCGCGAGAAATGTTTCGAGAGTGCCAGTCGTGGCACCCGCGAGCTCGCGGGTCAGCCGCAGCAGCCAGCAGGTTCGCGTCGCGCACGGTAACGACGCCGCCAAGCAGGTCCGAGTGGCCACCGATGAACTTGGTCACTGATTGCACGGCCACGTCGGCGCCGAGCGCCAGCGGACGCTGAATGAGCGGCGTAGCGAAGGTGTTGTCCACGCCCAGGATCGCGCCACGCTTCCGCGGTGCGGCGCAGATGACGTCCAGGTCAGCCAGTGTCAGCAGTGGGTTCGAAGGCGACTCCAGCCAAATCAAGTCGGCGGCGCCGCACATCTCGATCCAGCCTGCGGTGTCGGTCACGGCGAGGCGATGCACGGTCCACCGGCCGCGGTTTTGACCGGCGTTGGCGAGTCCCACGACACCCTGGTAACAGTCGTCTGGCAGGGCCACGATCGAGCCTGTCGGGAGTTGATCGAAAATCGCGGCGATCGCCATGCCGGAGGCGAAAGAGACCGAAGAGCCACCTTCAAGGCCGCCGACGATGTCTTCAGTGCCTCCCAGCCCGGCGTGCCGTCGTCGCGAGAGTACGCACGCTGCTCGCCCAGCACGAAGTTCGACGCCGGCCATGGCGGCACGTTTAGCGGCGACCCCGAGCGCCGGTCTCGTCCTGCCGAGACCAGCCACGATTCGACCGAACCTGGATCACTCGCGTGGTGCCCTATCGTATCCATCCATGTCATCGCTCGATGTTAGCGAAAGACCTCTGTCTACTGGGCTCGTCTTTCTGGGAAACACGATCCAAGTTGACGGCTTGTCGGCGCTTCGGACAAGTGTCGACAGACTGGTCTGAGATTGCCGGGTTCGCCGGTGGAACTGGGTCGAAGCCTATGTTACGGCAGCGCGTATCGTGCCGCTAGAGCGGGTGCCGTATCCGTTATTACGTGTTAACAGGCAGCTCACCACTTTAAACGCCGGAGCCGCGGCACTTCCTTCCGTTTCGCCCGCTCTCATAGTGATACCTGATCGTCCCTGCCGACACAGCTGCGTAAGACTCGCTAGCCGCGCTTGGGCGGCAACACTCGAAGGCTCTAATTCAGGCGAGGGAATCTCTAGACAGGAACCGTGATATCAATGCTGAAAGCACCACGCTGATCCACGACTTTGTAGTCGGGAAGGGGACGAAAGAGGCTCTCGTCGGGCTCCGCAAAAGTCGCCTTAACCAGTCGTGCCATCGAGTCTCCCCACTTGGAGTTGTGACGGGTCGAAAGAACTACTATTTTTAGCTCGTCTGAGACCCAGGCGTCCGTGGTAATCAGCAGGGCGGTGCCGGCCGGGCACTCGGCAGGATAGTCGATGATCGTACGCACGCCTCGAGTTGGTATGCCTTCGATGGTTCGATTTCCGATGTCTTCGGAAACAATCGTTGGCCGCGCACCCGCGAGATTTTCTACGATTAATACATCCCGATGAAAGGATTTCAGGCTCATTTCTTCGATCGAGGGTGCGGATGGTTTCGATTCCACACGGTCCTTGGGGCTTGGAGGCGGCGACAGCGGGACTTTGATCCGATGCGCCACTTTGTTCACCGCGTCGATGACAAATTGATGCCCCGCAATGGGGTCGACGATCTGGACCAGCCGAATGTTTGGATCGCCGCTTGGATAGAACATCGGGCGCTCGCCACGTGTCCGGCCAAGCGAATCGCGATACAACCATTCCCCTCCCGCATGACGAGACCGGCTATCGTCGGAATTCCGTATCATCCGTCCGTTACCTGCTCGATCGCGAACGGCGCGCCAGAGATCCCCGGCCTCGCCGAAGCAAACGGTCCGCCAAAACTGGCACGATAATGTCTGGGAGCGATCTGCCCGATGGCGGCCGAAAAAGGTGTAATTGCGCTAAGAGCCAAAACACTTCGCCGAGTTGTTTCCGAGGAGCACCCCTGCGGCAATCATACACCGTAAGCCGACCGTGCATGACCTTCGATACATTCTCAGTCTCCGCGTGGGTTGCCGGACGGAGCGAATGCTACAGGAGGCACCGCCGACAATGCTCCGTATGAGGCAAAGTCAACGAGTCAAGCGTTTTGCGCCAATGGAGGAAATGACCCTTTGGGACAGCCTCCGGGAGGTTAGAGCATCACGAGACCTCGCCGGATCGCTTGGGAAACGGCTTCGGTCCGGCTGGAGGCGCCGATTTTCGCGAAGATGGATGCGATGTGAGTCTTGACGGTATGCTCCGAGATATTCAGCCGGTGCGCGATCACCTTATTGCTGAGCCCCTCAGCCAGCAGGTCCAGCACTTCCAGTTCGCGATCGCTCAGCGGTTCGGCAAGCTCGTCCGCGACCGGCTGCTGCTGCTCCGGCAGAAGGTCCGTGAGCGATGCTGGCATGACAACCACCAGCCCCGCGTGAACCGCATGGACCGAGCCCTCGATCTCTTCTGAAGTCGCGTCGAACGGAATCACTCCTCGAATACCGGAGCGCAGAGCGGAACGAACGACAGCGTATTCGGCCAAATCCAACATCAATACAACGGGAATGGGTAGGTCTACGAGGACCGGCCAATCGTGCTCACTTGATTCTCCGGCCTCGATCAGCAGAACATCCGCGGTGACTTCGGATGTGGCGCGGTGGGATACATCGATGGTCCCGGCGAATTCAAGCGAAGGGATCGAGCGAACCAGGCTTTCCAGGCCCGCCCGAACCATGCTCGATCGCGACCCCACCAGGACACGAATCACGCCGCTCTCACCGAGGAGGGAACTATTCGCGCCGTCACCGTGCGAATGTTCTCGCCCGCGCCCCGGCGGAACTGAAGCTCCAGAATTCCGTTAGGGCTCGCATGGATACCCATCTCCGGATCTTGGATCGAGCGGAATCGCTTGCCGCCCGCGCCCACTAAAATATCACCCTGGAGAAGTGAAGCTCTTTCTGCAGCCGAGCCTGGAATCACTTCCAGCACTAGGAGCGCGAGTTCTCGGCGGGCGCGATCCAGGAGAACGGGTTCGACCAAGACTCCCAGTCTTGCTTGACCGAGCGGTGCCCCGAGGAATGCCGCCACGTCCTGCGAGGGAATCGAAAACGCCAATCCGCCCGCAATCATCGTATTGATCCCCACCACCTCACCATGGGCGTTCCCCAAGGGTCCGCCGG
>WNFL01018808.1_pt1 | contig 21103 bp, 24 predicted proteins | sample 5400361 | NCBI WGS metagenome assembly WNFL01 (sample SAMN13153351, study PRJNA577476) | soil metagenome | isolation source: 40 cm soil on Douglas fir-dominated hillslope | place: USA:California | collected 2013-09-17
TCGTCTAAACAATTTTTTATTTTTTGCAGCGCATTAGTGGGTCTTTCTGCGGGCGCTGTAGCTGTGGCAATGAAATCCTTCACGCATAAGATTGCCCATTTTGTCGAAGCCTATTCCGAAAGTCACCACTTGTTTTGGCTTTTTTCATTTCTTCCGCTAGTCGGAATTTTTCTCACGGTATTATATATAAAAAAGATTTTGAAAGGGCCCTTTCGCAAGGGTACGGCTGAGATTCAGTACACCATCTTAAAACACTCGAGCCTTTTGCCGCAGTCGCAAACGTATAGTCATGTCGTCACCAGCATGCTTACTGTTGGACTTGGAGGTTCTACCGGATTGGAGTCTCCCATTGTAAGCTCAGGCGCTGCTATTGGTTCCAATTTTGGAAGACCCTATGCACTCAGTTACAAAGAGCGTACAATTTTGCTGGCATGCGGTGCAGCTGCAGGAATTGCTGCGGCTTTCAATGCACCTATTGCCGGTGTGTTGTTTGCCACTGAAGTTGTGCTCACCGATTTGACCTTCTCCGCATTCATCCCGTTAATTATTTCAGCGGCTTGTGGGGCACTGCTTTCCAAAATCGTTTTGCATGAAGGAACAATTCTGATTTTTAAATTGCAACAAGCATTTGACTACCACAATGTTCCTTATTATGTTTTACTTGGATTACTCGCAGGCTTCGTGTCACATTACTACTCCACGTCATTCATGTTCTCGAATAAATTGATTCAACAAACAAAGGGCCCTTGGGTCCGAGTTTTCATTGGAGGAACTTTTCTTGGACTGCTGATTCTGATTTTTCCTCCACTCTTTGGAGAGGGCTATCAAACGATAATTGCGCTTGCTGAATTAAAGTCAAAAGCACTTCCACGCGAAAGCTTATTCAACGGCTTGGTGAATGGCGAGTGGTCACTACTTATTTTTTTAACGTTGGTGATGTTCTTTAAGTCAATTGCCGCAGGACTGACCCTGGGAAGTGGTGGCAATGGAGGAAATTTCGGCCCCTCACTTTTTATGGGAGCCTACCTGGGGTTTTGTTTAGCGCGAATGATGAACCTTACGGGATTATTGCAAATTCCGGAGACCAATTTTGTTTTGGTGGGCATGGCCGGGGTTTTGAGTGGCGTTTTTCATGCTCCACTCAGCGCCATCTTTCTCATTGCCGAAATCACGGGAGGCTACGAGCTGATGATTCCTTTAATGATTGTTTCGGCATTAAGTTTAGCTGTGACTAAATATTTTCACCCGCTTTCGATGGAAGCGAAAAAACTTTCAGAAAAACTAAATCACTCGGTCGAAACCCGTGATCATTATTTGTTAGGCAAATTGGAATTAAACCGGCTGATCGAAACTGATTTTGTTCCTCTTAAGGCAACTGATTCACTTCAAATACTTGTGAATGCGATCTCACAATCGCATCGGAATACTTTTCCTGTTCTCGGGCCATCGGGTGAACTGGTAGGTCTTGTGCATTTAGACCACGTACGCACTACTATATTTCAAATCGAATTATATCAATCTGTTTTCGTCAAAGATTTAATGACGGAACCGCTCGCAAAAATCTCTCCTGACGAAAGCCTTCATGATGTGTTAAAAAAATTTGATAAGGCACATCAATGGAATCTGCCCGTGGTTGAAGAAAGTAGATATGTCGGTTTTGTTTCTAAGTCAAGTATTCTTTCCAGGTACAGAGAAGAACTTGTGAATACACTTTAAAAAAAAATCAGAAACTCTCGGAAAAACCCAGGTAGAAATAGCCAGGGTGGTCAGGATCGCCAAAGGCATAATCCATTCGCAGATTTAAGTGCTCTCGCTTATTGATATTCACTCGAATGCCTGTTCCATAAGAGTAATGAAGGCCATTAAAGTTAGCTTCTGATGGGTTGTAAACTTTACCAACCCCGGCAAAAGCGACCATGCCCAAGCGGTTATAAATAGGCAGCCTATACTCTGCCTGAAAAGCGGTGAGATAATTGTCTCTGAATCTTCCGCGGTAATATCCACGCATGATTCTTGGCCCACCCAACTCGGCTAATTCTTTAAATGGCGCGTCACCGCGTATAAAAACTCCGACCATTTCGAAAGCCAGAATCTGTCTCTTCGCAGGGTTTACATTGAAATACTTTCGAAAGTCGATAAGTAATCGATGATAATTCACAGTACCTCCAAGCGACTTTGCATATGATGAATAGCGCAGGTCCCAATAGAAACCTTTGCTGGGGTTAACGACATTGTCACGCTTGTCCCATGTAAGGGCAGGGCCAAGCCCGATGGAGGATGAGCCTGCATAACCCGTGACCCGTGATGTATCAAGCTCTCCATTCGTCACTCTCCTGATGTTATAATACTGTAACGCGCGTACCTCAACCCCCATAAATAATTTTTGGCGTTTGAATACTTTTCTTCCAGCGCGATTTTCCCAACCGAGCGCATCGTAGATAACTCTTTCTCTGTTGTGCTCAGAGGATTCATCTCCGCGACCAAAGTAAAAATCACGAAAGCCGATCAGCTCTTCGCCAAATCCTTCAAAAAGATATTTTTCTCCCTTCGTAAAAATAGTGTAGCGAGGAATAAGGATTACCTGCTGCCTACTTGTATAAAGCGCAACAAATTCAGCATTGGACGTGCGTGTCTCGTTAAGGCTATCCTGGTTTTTCCATAAACGCACGCCAAGAGCACCAACGCCCACATGAGTTTCCGGTGTGTAGACTACAATTGGAAGAACGATGTTCCTGATATTTTTGGATGTGTCTGACCAAAAACGGAATTTCTGCGCCTCAAGAGATGACGATAAAATTAGAAGCGCACTGATGATCGCAAATTTTCTCAAACCTGGGGCTTTTAGCTGAGCAAGTATAAATCTTCAGTTATAGTTTTAATTGGGCTGAGAATAACACACCAAAACTTCGAGTGTTAGGACGATCGAGGTAGGTGAGGCGATGAACGAAATCCACGCGCAAAAATTTAAAAATGTTTTCCACCCCATAACCTGCTTCTATGTATGGCTTTCCGTACTCCAGGTGCCCGGCAGGCAAACAGGTTTTTCCGGCAGGTGTCAATTGAGCAATTAGGTTTTGGTTGCTTTGGCGCATACCCCCTATGATAATGTTTCCAGTGGCAACAATCCGCCACTTTAACTTATGGATTAAGGGAATACGGTTAACTAAAAATCCTTCCAAAAACTGATGGTAATTCAAGGATGCGTATTGATCGCTCACGAATTCTCCGAAGTTCATCAGGTTGTAGGTTATTGGCGTGTAAAAATGAGATCGGTTCCCTAAGTGAACTGCCAAAAGTGGATAAGGTAAATCATTGAAGATATGCTCGCCCGATAAGGTAAAGCGACCCATGCCCAGTGGCCCCATGCGCACGCGCTTGGAGACGCTCAGAAAGATTTTATCATAATCAAAATTTCCCCCCAGGCTTTTCAAACCATGAGTATAGCGTACTGTGATAACGGGTTTTTTGAGAGTACCTAAACTGATACGCTCGTTTTTGTTTTGGATAAATAATTCATCCGGGGCGTACCTGGATTCCAGAGTTACTTCAGAGTAAGTAAAATTATCATTAATCTTTGTCTGGTCATTCAGATCCAGGTATCCAAAATCAAATGTCGGTTCAAAAGATCGATTTCGATAAGAGACTCTTTGAGTAAATCCTCTGAAAAGTTCCCGCTGAAAGGAAGCATATGCTTCATTAAAATAATATCCTCTTCGGATGTTGCCCCATCGTGTAGCTGACCTGAACAATGAGTTGATGCCCAGCGTTTCATCGTCCACACCGAGGCGCACGATGTCACTACGTACCTTTAGGGTGAAGCTCGTCCATCGCTTGGTAGAGAGAACTCGCGTTGCTTGTAGTTGGAATTTTGTTCGTTTGTCTGCAAAACCATAAGCTGCATAGCCTTGATATACCCAGTGCTTGCTGAACTGATAAGTGGTTTTAAAGCCGAGTTGCCCGCGAAAGCCCTCGACACTATTCCATGCCACGGTGTTCAGATAAGGCCCCAATTTGATCTTTCCAAGATTCCAATGACCATCAATGACCAGTTGAACAATGTCTGCATACGTTTTTACTATGGGTATATTCTTTAATGTGTCAATCATTTTGAACACATTTTTTTCTGTTGCGGTTAATGGCTCATGCCTCAACGTATCCCAGTATTTTTCATCCTCGTACATGCGCGCATCTTCTTTCATTTCAATGGGGCGTTCGTAGAAGGAAACAGGGTGCGGCTTGCCTGTCACAACATTTTTTTTACTGGTATAAAATTTGGCGATCATCCCCGCGGAATTAGCGGAGAGATCTCCCACGTCAATGAGTACACGGTTTTTTACAGGAATCCACGGGCCATCTGCTGTTGGCGCTAATTCTTGTTGAATTTTTATGCGGTCAATAAAATTGACATCGGAGTGATTGCCAATATTGGCTTCGATTTGTTTGATGGCGTATTCCTTTTTTGTTATCCACATCGTGCCGGTGAAGGCCAACTGCTCAGGGCTTCGTGGATAGAAATCAATTTTGTAACAGAAATCACTGCCTACTTCAACACTATCCATTAAATCATATTTATAGTACAGGCTGTAGTACAGGCGCCATCCATCGGCAATCGGTGAAACGAACTCTTTACGTAAAATGCTAAGCCAGTTTTGATAGAAATTATATTCTTGCAATGAGGAGCCGATCATTTGGGTGAGCATGGTACCATCTTGTACTCCTACTCCGTTGATTTTACTTTTTTCAACCACTTCTTTTTTCAAGTTCCGGCTGCCGAGATAATAAAATTTAGAAACCGACTCGGTGATGAACAAGGGCAAAATCGGTTTGCCATCTTCTCCAGCAATTCGCTGTACGCTATCTAACACACTTGCAATTTTTTTCATCACTTTCTTTTGCCTGAATTTGTCAGTGATGTGGTCGATGTCTAATTCCGTTTTTGTATAGGCATCGTATTCATAGCTATCAAGATTGCGCTTGTCATTTTTAGATTTGTTAGTCACCACGTTTCTCAGGATGGAGTAGGCGGGGTTCTCACCTGAATTGACTACTATTTCGTGGAGTTGAGTAACCGCTTCTGACAATTGAAAATTGATCGTTTGCAAAATACCTCGCTTAATAATTTTTGTTACTGTGTTATAGCCAACAAACGATGCCGTCAGTGAATCAACTTTTAGTTTAGTCTGCAATCTGAAGTGACCGTCAAAATCAGTGGTTGTTCCCTCCGTTGTGCCTCTAAAAAAAACATTTACGTAAGGAATCGGATCACCAGTAGAGGCCTCCGTTACTTTACCGGTAATTATAGTTTCTTGCCCTGCGGCAACGAATGAAAGCAATGTCAGAACGAAGAGAAGGGAAGCTTGCCGCATTTAGGTTTTTGAACTATAGAAATTTGGCCGCAAGATAGCATGAAAACCAATACCAGAACCGGTGAGTTTTAGGACGCGGTTTTTAAACCATATTTGAGTGTTGGATCACTTTTGAAAGGTGAAATCATGACGTTTTGCGTTTTACATGTAGGACTCAATCCTAGAATTTTTGAAGCGCGGCCCCCGTTACCAGCCATTGTTTGTTTTGAATAAACAAGATCAACGCTCCGTTCTTGGTTTCCTTTGGAATATCGATTTCAATCACACCTTCTTTTTGAGCAGCCAAAGTTGTAAATGATCTAACTACATTTCGATGGGTGAGCTTCCTGCCGGAGTTTTCACCACTCGTTACTTCATTGCCGACATTCTTTTCTACTAATGCGACATTGATCGTTTCTTCCTTTGGATTTTTATTGACCGAATAAGAGATTAAAAATTTTTGACTCAATTTCTTAACCTCCTTGAATGAAATTTGAAATTGCATTTTTCCCTGAAGCGCTTTGTCAACCTCATTGCTGCTTGTTCTTTTGTCAGATCCTACAAATTCTATTTCGCCATTCACAATCATTTGTGGCGTATAAATACTCTCGAAGTTTTTAATTGATGCATACTTCTTTTGTCGCTCGGTAAATTCTGCTTTACTGTAAGGATCTTTCCAACCAATGTAATTCCAGTAATCAACGTGAAAGGAAAGACCATAAACCTGCTGGCCATTTTTTTCAGCGTTTTCAATTATTTCAGCTAAATTTTTATCGGCCGCCGGGCAACTGGAACAACCCTGTGAAGTAAATAACTCAATTACAACAGGATTTTGTGCAGACAAAAAATTCATTACGCAGGCAAGGGCAACCGCTAGCCAAATCTTCATGCATCAAATTTGCATGATTAATTGGTTATTTTTTGTCCTTCACCCGACTTTTAACTCTGAGATTCAGTCTCCAGGTATTTTTTCAACGAGGTGTGAATAATATAATTCCAACCTTCAGAGAAATTTTCCTTTGCAAAATCCGGATTGCTCATCGGGAAGGTATCCAATCCATCGTGTGTAAGTTTCAGTTTGGTGTGCTCGCCTTCACGGGCTAACTCGAAGGTTACATATGATATTCCCTCGTATCCGTCATAACGCCAACTGTACTTAAGTTTTTTGAAGGGTACTACCTCTGTCACTTTACATAGATGCAAATAAATCCGGTCATCCTTTCCTCCTTCAAACTGAAATTCAAAACCAACTTCCGGTTTGAAGGCAGCCAGATCAAAATACCATTGTTTCATTTGGTTCTTGTCTATAAGCGCTTGCCAGACTTTTTCAATCGGAACATTGAAAACTCGCTCAACTATAAGTACTTCTGTTGACGTTGTGCTCATAAATTTTTTTTTAATGTTTATACCCTTGCATAATGCAGACAAACAACACCCGAATCCATCGCTTTGCTTTTCAATAATTTCAACTTCATTCTTTTGTCTTTAAACATCGGAATGCCCTGACCAAGTACGATTGGGTTTACAAAGACCCAAAATTCATCAATGAGGTTTTCTGCCATGAGAGAGTGCCCGGCAGATGGACTCCCAAAAATGATGATCTCACTTCCGATGTCGTTCTTCAATTGATTAACTTCTTTGGCAAGATTTTCGCTAATGACTTTTGTGTTTTTAAATTTCGATGCATCCAATGTTTTTGACAAAACCACTTTCTGCACTTTGTTATACCAAGTCGAATGCTCGATATCGTGCCTTGAAGCATTGGGCTGATTAGCTGCCGTTGGCCAATAGCCCTCCATCATTTCGAAAGTTACTCGTCCATACAAAGCGAGGTCAGCTTCATTCGTTCGGTTGCCTGCGTAGTCGAAAAGATGGAGGGCTATTGGCCAACGGCAGCTAATCAGCCCAATGCTTCAAGGCACGATATCGAGCATTCTAATTTTCTCATATGGGTTTGATTAATTGTTGGCTTTAAAAAACTCTTCGATGAGCGGAGTACAGAAATCGAAAAACTGATTGTCCTTACCTAATGTTGTGATTTCCCCCATGTACTTGCCATGCCCGCCAGGTAAAATCGCCAGCTGGCAGTGAGGGATGAGACGATACATTTCAATCGCGTGTTCTGGTGTTATCACATCGGTATCACCATTGATCAGCAGGGTAGGGGTAATGATTGATTTGATTTGCTCATCGCTCCAATCTTTGAATCCAATCATTCGCTCAACATCTTTGTTAAACATGATTCGTAGTTTGGCAGAGTCGGCATTTACTTTCAAAAAAGCTGTCTTTAATTCTTGAGGCATAGTTGCAAACGTTGCTTTATTCATGTTGTCAAAAAAACCGAAAATAAATCCACTTCGCTTGCAGGGAGAAGAAGCGATGATAAGTTTGTTTACAATTTCAGGATGGCGAATCGCTATTTGCATAGCGGTGTGCCCACCATTGCTGAAACCGAGAAAACTCGCCTTGCTGATGCCTAAATTTTTGAGCAGTTCCGCAACGTCATTGGCATCCTGCTCAAAAGTTTGAGGAATTTTTCTGTTGCCAGAGCGCCCGTGATTTTGCAACTCTACAGCAACGACTTGATAATGCTTAGAAAGTTGAGGAATTATTCTGCCAAAAGATGATTGAATGGTGGAGCCCCCTCCATGTATTAAAACAAGAGGTTCGCCTTCTCCATAGATTTCATAATACATTTTGAGTCCGTTCACCTCAGCATAATCACTTTTGAAACTGATGCTACCCTCAACGGTAGTCTCATTGTTGTTTTCTATTCTTTTGTCCTTACTACAGGAGGACAGAATCAGAATAATAAAGATTGCTGTCTGTAAGGGACGAAGGGATAAAACTAATCTTCTCATAGTCGTGAAATTTTAATTCGACATTGTTTTAAGATATTCTTCAAGACGGTTCATGGTCTGGCGGTTACCTTCAATTGCTCCGTATTTCTCTACCACCAAATCGCGCGCTTCTTTTGTCTTGAACACCATCCGCATCATGATCTCCGTTTTAGAGGATTCAAGTGCAGCGAAATTTACGGTGACCTTAAACTGCCCCGGATCATTTGGATCGTCCGATCCGTGATCGAACTTCAGCAGTTCGGGCTTTACTACTTCGGTGAAAACAATTTTATTTGGATAGTCGGTGCCGTCAGGACCGTGCATGATAAAATCCCAAACGCCACCCACTTTCACTTCCATTTTATGAATAGTGTTGGTAAACCCGGTTGGTCCCCACCAATGAGCTACGTGTTTGGGATCAGTCCAGGCGGACCACACCAGGTTTCGCGGAGCATTGAATACTCGGGTGATCGCAATTTCGCGATCAGCGGTTTCACTTTTTCTTTCCATGTTTTTTAGATTTTGTTTTGGTTCTTCCTTTGGCTTGCAATTGATTCAAATAAATTTCCAGGGCATCAAGTTTCTTATTCCAAAACTGACGGTACTGCTCTATCCAATCCGATACTTCGCTCAACTTTTGCAGTCTCACTTCGCAGTGGCGCTCCCGACCTTGCTGACTGACCACAATCAACCCGCATTCAATCAAAATTTTGATATGCTTAGAGATGGCAGGCCTGCTCACTTCAAAATTTTCTGCTACGGCATTTAAGTTGAGTTTTTTGTGGGCTAGCATGTTGATGATCTCCCTGCGGGTGGGATCGGCTATTGCCTGAAATACATCGCGTCTCATAGTTTCATTTATTAAGTAACCATTCGGTTACAAATATAAAATGAAACCTTTCGGTTACGCAAATGATTATTGAAATTTTTCTTGGAGTGGTGAAAAAAAGGCGGTTAACAGGTAGAAGCGATGTTAAACTTGCCTTCGGCTGTAGCTGATAGATGCTGAATTAACTTTGGAAGACAGATATTCAACCATACGGTGTATTTTTCAGGTGATGCAACAAGGTCTTTTTCAAGCGATGGCAAATCAACGTATTTCCAGTGGCTCACCTCAGAAACATTGGGTTTTGGCAGATCATTGCTCACTCCATAATATACGTGGTCAAACTCGTGCTCTGTCAGGCCGTTTTCAAATTTTGATTTGTATATGAAACTGAAAATAAACTGTGTCTTACAATGAAGGCCCATTTCCTCTTCCAGGCGCCTTTCCACCGCATCGGTTAGTTCTTCACCAAATCTCGGGTGACTGCAACAAGTATTTGTCCATAGCCCCGCTGAATGATATTTCCCTTCAGCACGCTGCTGCAAAAGCAACTCTCCTTTGGAATTGAAAATGAAAACAGAAAACGCCCGATGAAGTAATCCGAGCTGATGCACCTGATCTTTTTCCAATTTGCCCCAGGGCTTGTCATGTTCGTCAACCAGGATTAGAAATTCATTCATAGGGATCGAAAGGTATTAAAACTTACTGAAACAAAAATTCTCAACTCTCTATTGAAACTTCGCGAGCTTAGCTGTTCAAACTCTGTGATTTCCTCTGTGATTCTCTGTACTCCCTGTGGTTTGGGTATTTTTTTTAACAACAGGGAGCACGGAGGGCCACTGAGAATCACATCCCAAAAAAGATTCTATGCTTTTTTTGCTAACGTCACGATATCTGTCACTTCAAGTATTTGCTTTTCGTAGCCTTTTGTTGCTGCGTTGATCATCGCCAAGCCAACTTCCTCTAGTTTACAGATGGATTGGGGTGCAAACAACCGGATAATCGGAATCAGCCAACCCAAATAGTTGTAAAAACTCAACGTGTTTTTCATTCCCTGGATAGGTATCATTATTCCAGGCCTGAAGTTGTAGGTGCGCTTGAATATTTTCGCCAATTCATTTTCTGTTTTGCCTTTGACTCGCGCCCACATCGATCGCCCTTTTTCGGTGCTGTCAGTGCTCGTCCCCGAAATATAACAGAAGGTCATGTTTGGATTTTGCTTAGCAAGTGCGCGGGCAAAATTAGTAGTGAGCGTATAAGTTAACTTGTAGTACTCCTCTTCTTTCATGCCCACCGAAGACACACCGAGGCAAAAGAAACAAGCATTGTATTGACTAAATTGATTTTCAATGGCGGCTATATCGAAAAAATCGGAGTGAATGATTTCTCTTAGCTTAGGATGAGTGACTCCGCATGGTTTTCGATTAACGACTAATACTTGCTCAACATCAGGATGATTCAGGCATACGTGCAACACGCCTTCACCTACCATGCCGGTAGCACCTGTAACCATGGCTCGGATTTTTGTGGTTCCATTCATAGTATTAAAAGACGATAAAGGAGCTAAATTATTTTTTGCTCTTGGCCGATTTTTTCTTTGCAAGAGCTTTCTTTGAGCGCTTCACCGCTGAAATGGATTTCACAATCGTTAGGCCTTCTTTAATCTGTTGGGGATCTTTTATTTTCGCAAGGGAATTGGCATAAGCTTCTTTCACTAATTTGTTTATGTAGCCCTTCGGGAATTCTTTTTTGCCTTTCACCAAAATGTAACGATACTGATTTCCCTCTCCGATTAATAATTTCTCCGGATCAGACAATTCACTTCCCCAATAAAATCCAAAGTGAATGTTTTTGCTTGTCCTTCCCACAGCAATCGAACAAAAAGTGTGACCCACCTTATCTGTTGGCGACCACCCAAAGGCAAGGGCGTTATAATTGTCGTAAATCAGCTCGTTTGCCTTCAGATACAAATCCCAAACAAACTCTCGCAGCCACAAAACAATTTCCGTCTGATCAGGAAATGGCTTCAGGAATTTTAACAAGTCTTTGGTTTCGCTTTTGCTCATGGCTTTTTCAAATAGCCTGTTGGGATTAAATCACTGTCGGCAATTTTAAGTTTCGATTTTATCTCAAGGCACTGATTCTTTAATTCTTCGACTGTAAACCTGTCTTCTCTGTCGATAGCTTCAATTTCGATAAATTCCTCCTGGTTTGGAAGTTTGTCGAGATGAATCTTTAGGTTACTGAGATTATAAATCCTTCGTTCCTTTTTTGTGATGCCGATGGCCCTGTGGTTTTGGATGAGTTCGCTGATCTGATTTGGCGAAGGATTTAGGTCATACTGATAAACAATGGTCCGTTCCATTCCGGAGTCATCAAATCGTTCGTAATGCGTGATCAGGTTCTCGATAGTTCCTTCCCGCCATTTCAATTTCCCTTTTTCTGTTTCGAAGTAATGATCTGTTTGCAAATCAAGCCCAATAAACTCCGCTTTAATTGCGATAAGCTGTGCAGCAATTTTTTCTGAGTCAAGCAGCTTTGCTTTAATCGTAAAATCTTTGTAGGGCAGAGGAGTAGGGAGCGGGTTCATTTCTGATCAATCGCTATTCAAATATCGCATAATTGTCTTTTTGTCGGTCTGCGATTTTGCAAGCGGAAGCGCTTTCTGAAAATTGATTTTGGATTTTTCCCGGTCAATTTCTTTGTAAAGTATTCCAAGCAAAGCAAAATAATAGTGATTGTTGCTCAAATTCAATTTTTCAGCTTCGGCTATAGCTAATTTTTTCCCTTGATCGTCAGCCAAGTGAGCGTTGGCTTTCGCGAGCGCGAATGTTCGGTTTAGCGCTGCAACAGGTGAGTATTCTATTTGTAATAATCGATTGTATAATTGTAAAATCGATTCCCATTTTTCTGGTGAATCTTTTTTTACTGTATGCCAATAGGCAATGTTAGCCTCCAGATGATATTTCGAAAGTATTTTTCCCTGCGATGCCTGAAGCATGTAACGAGCACCTTTGTCGATGAGTCCTTGATTCCAAAGGGATTCGTCCTGGTCTTGATACAATATAATTTCACCGTTATCATTTTTACGGGCAGCAAAACGCGAGGCGTGAAAACACATCAATGACAACAAAGCATTTGCAGCGGGTAAATTGGTTTCCCTGTTTTCGACAAGCAGGTGCGTCAGTCGTATGGCTTCAAGACACAAATCTTCACGCAGTACTGCATCATCGCTTTCTGAATAATATCCTTCATTGAAGAGGAGGTACAACGTTTTCAAAACTGTTTCGATCCTGCCGCTGATTTCTGAAGCTGCTATCGGCACGATCTGCACTTTTTCAATTCGCAATGTTTCTCTGGCCCGCACCAGTCGTTTGCTGATGGTCTCTCTATTTGATAAAAAAGCATTGGCAATTTCGTCAATACCAAAGCCGCAAAGAATGCGAAGAGCCAATCCAATTTGGGATTCTACTGAAATGGAAGGATGACAAATGGCAAACAGCATTTGCAGCTGACTGTCGGTAATGTTTTTTTCCGACAAGTCAATTTCAATAGACGCTTCCTCATTTGGGGAATGTTTTAAGTCCTCAGAAATTTTCTCTTTGAAAATCTCGATACGCCTGATTTGATTCTTCGCTTTGTTTTTTGCAACGGTATAAAGCCATGCCGTAGGATTTTCCGGAATCCCCTTGTATGTCCAAGTGTCAAGCGCCAACGCAAAAGTTTCACTCGCGATGTCTTCAGCGGCCTCGATATGATCAACTCCTAAAAACTTACAGAGCACAGCAGTAATTTTGCTGTACTCTGTTCTGAACAAATGCGGTATTAATTCCTTATTGTTCAATGCTTTCCCTTAATGAATACCATCGCGCCTGGCGATTTTTCGCACTTCCACAGTATTGCCATCTCCTTGTAAGACAGGACACCCCTTGGCAAACTCGACAGCCTCTTCAACTGAATCGGCTTTCACAATAACATATCCGCCAATCGTTTCTTTGATTTCACCAAAAGGGCCATTAGTCACTATATTTTTGTGATGCACCACTTTGGCATCATCAAAAGGTAAGCCGTTGCCACCACTGAATTTGTTTTGCGCGGCGATTTGGATTTGCTCTGGCGAGGCAACCTTGTTGCCGTCCTCGTGCCTGAAAATCAACATGAATTCGTCCATAATTTTTTAAGTTTTAGTTATTGAATGTTTTCGTCTACATCTCAATAACAACCGGGATTACTTAATAAGGACAAAGGCGCTGTAATCTTTTTTTTGATGTTACTCCGCTCTACTGACAACTATTTTAGTTAACCCTTTGATATTTCTTCTCCCTGTTTTGAAGTCGGAAGGAGTGATGACTAAAATCCGTTCGTTCATCTCACTAAGTTTCTTCCCCTCTTTTTCGGTAATCAGATAAATATGATCTCCCGTAGCGGTGTTGAAGATCTCATTCCATGAATAAACGACTTTGTAATTATCGGTTGCAATGAAAGTGAGATAAAATTCACTAAGCACTTTTGGGCTTTCAGTTTTGAATTCAATCTTGTCAAGAAGGCCTTTGAGTTGAATTCCCTTCAAGTCTTTGGCTGTTCCTTTTTTTTCACCGAGGTGATTGGTGACTACAACATCATCAATTTTCTTCGCTTCCAATTTTTCCAGGTCGGCCAGAGTGAACTTGAGCTCACGCTGAATTTGACCTGCGATGACGAATTCATTGGAAGGTGAGATTTCTTTTTGAGCGAAGACGATCAATGAAGAGAAGAGTAGGACGATGGTCGTAAGTTGTTTCATATTTTGAGTTCATTTTTTCAATAAAACGCAGCCGACTAATCGCTGAGGTTAAATATACGGAGGAATTGATTTTGGTTTTTTTGTAAAATTAGGAGAACGATGAGTACCAGTCGACTTCACATCCTGATCATCGTTAGGCCTATCACCGGTAGCGTTGTTGATCCTGAACTAAATTCTGGTAATCTGGTAGCAAGTTGCCTTCGTTTGAGTTACTGCGAAAGAAATAGTCAAATAAAGACCACGAACGATAAGACCACCTCTTATCAGGACTAAAAAATCTATCACCTTAATAAAACCTAAAATGAAAATGGATTCACAAGTAATGTCTGGAAAAAATTATGGCTTAAAAACGGTAAAGTACCTGGCGGCCCTGGCGCCTTTAGCGCTCTTGTTCTTTTTATCTTGCAGTAAGAAAGACGTTGCACCAGCAGTGGCGAAAGGAGTTGCTTTGAAAGCAAACCCAGCCGGTGCGGGGAGCGTAATTGTTGATGATTTAGGCAACACACTTTATTTTTTCGCGCAGGATTATGCAGGGTTAAACACGTGTCAGGGAGATTGCGCAGCTAAATGGATAACATTTTATGTAAGCAATATCTCTATCGGAGCCGGTCTTGATCAGGCGGACTTTGGAGAGATCACTCTTACTGGCGGAGGGAAGCAGACCACATATAAAGGCTGGCCACTCTACCGGTATTCTGGCGATGCTAAACCAGGTGACATGACCGGAGACAACTTTAATCATGTTTGGTTTTTTGCCAAGCCTGACTATTCAGTAATGATTGCCGTCAATCCAACGAGCCCCAGAAAATACTTGGTTGCCCCTAATGGGAGAACGCTTTACACGTATGACAATGATATTAATTTAAATGTCAGCACTTGCACAGGAAGTTGTTCAAACACCTGGCCTGCCTTCTTAAAGACAACTCCAAACATCGTTGTTCCAACTTTTCTTTCTGCAACCGACTTCGGCACAACCACGGGAGGTCAACAGTTTATTTACAAAGGTCATCCACTCTATTATAATGTGGGAGATGTAAACCGGGGCGATGCTGCAGGCCTAAGCAATAGCGCTTGGCATGAGTTAGACGAAACAAAGTTTTAAATCATCGAAATTTTGGAGAGGGTAGACCCGGTGCTGTGGTGGCATCGGGTTTTTTCTTTTTATGAGGTAATCAAGAAACGAAAAACTCTATAACTACACTGTCTTAGGTTCTTTTTTTATGGGTTCCTCGCAATCGCAATTATATGCGGGCTCATGGCAATCAAGTCTGTGTTTGATTCTACGCTAGTGATTATCTTCTGAATTTTTTTCGGTAAGTTCATCTATAACCCAGCCCAAACTTTCCACGGCAAGCAATTCCTCCGGTTTCAGCCCACTTTCTGATATCTCGTTTCTTATTTCCTGGGGAGTATGAAAGAATGAAGTCGTAAAGTATTCCAGATTATCCGAGACCATGTGTATTGTCACCTTAAATGCATCTGTTGTTATTTTGTGTCATTGTGAAGCAAGGGAAATGCCTAAGGCCGACCTCTCAGAAACTGTCCTCAGGTGAGCAACGTTGTAACTTGGCCGGAAACGCTGGTTTAATGTCCGGCTTCCTGGCTAACTAACTACACGGATCTTCGTACCTATGCAGTAGAATCTATGAGAAAGGTTATCTTTTTTATTCCGAATGATGATTCATTATTTAGTTTGGTTGGCTCTGCGGAAATTTTTGTAGAGGCCCGCGAGTTAGGCCTTGAATATAGGATCAGCTATTGTTCGATTAATCCGAATCTGGCCGGACACACAGGGCTGCACCTCTCTGAACTGGAATCTTATAAGGATGTTAAACTGAAAAGGGGGGATTATTTTTATGTGTGTGGCAGATTTAAAGGTAGTACATACAGCAAAGCAGAGCTAATACAATTTTTCAGCTGGCTTCGCGAACAGCACGAAAAGGAAGTTATCATTTGCTCAACGTGCACAGGCGCCTTTGTTTTGGCAGAGGCTGGGCTGCTTAACCACCGCAAGTGCACAACACATTGGAAATATGTCGAAGAGTTGCAAAAATCATTTCCAAAAGCGCAAGTGGTGAGCGATCAATTGTATGTGAGGGATAACAACATATACAGTACTGCAGGTTCTGCTGCAGGCATTGACTTAGCGCTCTCTATTGTTGAAGAAAATCACGGCCCTCTGGTGGCACATCAAATTGCCCGCGAGCTTGTACTCTATATTAGACGTGATGGATCATCTTCACAAAAAAGCATTTACCTGGATTATAGAAACCATATTCACCCCTCTATTCATCACGTGCAGGATTACCTCGTTTCAAATATTGACAAGAAAGTGGTCCTTGATCAACTTGCCGATCTTGCTAATATGAGTGTTCGAAATCTCACACGAACTTTTCGTAAGAGTACAGGTGTGAGCATTAAAGAATATACCAATGAGTTGAGGATTGACAGAGCAAGTAAGCTCATCTACAATAAAAACCTCAGCCTTGATCATATATCAAAAGAATGCGGCTTTGAAGAAGCAACGCAATTCAGGCGCCTGTGGAAGAATAAATTTGGAACATTGCCTTCGGTAGCCAAATTCCAAACTACGATGTAGATCCACTACTTTATCGATGCCCAAGTAGGCCACTCGATCACCAAATAATTTAGTAGAACATAATTTAAAACTCAGGATATGAATGAGATGAGAATCATTTTGTGCATTTTTTTGCTTATGCCGGCTACAACTTTCGCGCAGGATACACTTCGTTTAGTGAAGCTTGAACACCCAATCGTTTTTGACGGTATGCCCACGGAAGAGGCTTGGCAGGATATAGAGCCATTACCATTAGTAATGTTCTCACCTACGTATAAGGGGGTACTGACAGAAAGAAGTGAGATAAGAATTGCTTACAACAACCAATATCTCTTTCTCTCTGGAAAATTATTTGATTCTGATCCGAAGAGAATGCAAGGCAACACACTCGTAAGAGATGGAGACACTGGGGGAGATTTTTTCAATATGTTTATTGATACATTTAATGACAATGAAACCTTATGGTATTTCGGTACTATGCCATCGGGGCCGCGTTTGGATGGAGAGGTTGCCAATGACGGGGAAAATCCTCAGCTCTATAATCCTGATTGGAATACTTTTTGGGATGTTAAGACAGTACAAACCGATTCAGGCTGGTTCGCAGAAATGCGAATACCGTTTACAAGCCTGCGCTTCAATCCTAAGAAAAATGAAATAGTTTTTGGCCTTATTGTTCACCGTTTAGTTGGAAGAAAATTTGAGCGACAAATATTTCCAGCTATACCACCTAACTGGAGTTACTCGCCCTGGAAAGCATCGCAGGCCAGGAAGGTACTAATTAAAGATATTGAAATTCGTAAACCGGTTTATATAACACCCTATGTGCTCTCGGGATTCTCCGAAGACAGGAAGTTTGAAGTTCCTAGTTCAACATACAAAAACTCAAACCAATTTATAAGAGAAGCAGGACTGGATGTTAAGTATGTACTGTCACCTAATTTTACATTAGATGTAACGGTTAATACAGATTTTGCGCAAGTGGAAGCCGATAATTTTCAGGCTAACATTACGCGCTTTTCACTTTTCTTTCCTGAAAAGCGACAATTTTTCCAGGAACGAGCCGGAGTATTCAGTTTTCCCACCAGCGGTTTAAGCAATCTATTTTACAGCAGAACGATAGGCCTTACAAAAGAGGGTAACCCGCAATCAGTGTTGGGTGGTGTTCGCTTAATTGGTCGAGTTAAAAATGTTGACATTGGGTTTCTTACCATGCAAACCGATGCACTGGATATTATTCCGGCAGAAAATTTTGGCGTGCTCCGTGTGCGCAAAAGGGTGCTTAATCGCAACTCATACATTGGAGTTCTGGCCACCTCACGCATTGATGGCAGAGGGGTCTATAACTTTACGTATGGACTGGACGGACTATTCAGAACCAGTAAACAGAATTTTCTCTATTTAAAGGGAGGACAGTCGTATACCTCAACCAAAGAAAATGACAAAAATTATTTTCTTTATGCTAAATGGGAGAAGAGGGCTTCAAGGGGTCTTGGCTATTTCGTTGAAGCCGATAAAACAAGCGATGGCTTCGATCCCGGTATTGGCTTTATCTATCGCAGAAACCTTGTGCTAAACAGTGCTATAACGTATGGAATTTTCCCTGGCAAAAATAAACTGGTAAGAAGTCTAACCCCTGGCCTGACGAATACATTTTACCTGCGCAACATTGACAGTTCGATTGAAACGCAGTTTACCGAAATAAGATTGACCACTTCATTTAAATCAGGAGCTTCAGCCAACCTGGCCGTGCAGCGAACTTACGATGAAGTTGTTCAGGCCTTTGAAATCAGGAAGGGCACATCCATTGCTGTTGGAAATTATGTCTTCAATAATTTCCAACTAACCTATGGTACAAATGTAGGCAGTCGTTTTCGTGTGACCACGACAATGGATTATGGAGATTATTATGGTGGATCGAAGCAGACCATAAACATAAGCCCGGCATGGAACCCGTCAAAACATTTAGAAGTTTCTGCAGGCTACATCTTTAATCGACTAGCATTTAACTCCGGAAGGGAAACGATTCATGCTGATCTCTGGAACATTAGTAGCGTTATTGCATTGGACACTCGGTGGTCTCTCAAGTCCGTTGTCCAATATAACATGCTTACACAAAAGTTTGGTATTAATTCGCGTTTGCGGTTAAATCGGAAAGAAGGAAACGATCTCTACATAGTATACAATTACCTGGATACGGTTAATGGATTGCTGAGCGAATCGCCCAGCGCTCTTCCTGATGAAAAATCATGGAGTATAAGATTAAAGTATACCCACACTTTTGTTCTTCATAGAAAATGAAAATAAGATAAATCTTCAACGTGACGCACCCATATCTCACTAATTGCAAATTACTTTCTCGTCTCCAATTCTAGAGGATACTGTCTGCTTAAGTGTGTAAGTGTAGCGACTTCTGCGTCCATAATAGGTACAAATTTTCCGTAATCTTAAGCTGCTATGCTGTCAAGTATTTTTTGGGTCTTCCACAGCTTGCGAAAAATGTTGCAAGCGAAATTATTGTCAATAATTCTTCCATCCTGTTTTATGCTTATTTATTGCAAATAGCATTGCTGAAGAAATGGTGCACATCACTAAAGCAGCAATGATAAGTGAATTTTCTTTTTGCGAAATTCCTATAAGGAAGTCGCCAACAAACATTACTAAAAAGAAAATATATGCAATGGTCAGCATAGGAACTGATTTTTTCGATGTCGCAAAGGCAAAGATGAAACCAAGAGCAAATTGTCGGGCAGCCCACATATAAATGATGTAGTCAACGCCTTTTGCGCTAAGGTCAACTGTCTCCAAAACGGATTGCGGTGAAAAGCATAATGAAAAGCTTACCATAAGCTCAAGTAGTGCAAAAATTCCTGATACTATAAGTATCCATTTTGGCAATGATTTTTGTGCTTCAGTCATAATTTTGGTTTGTTTGGTGGCTGGTTTTATTCTACTATTTTAAATAAGTAGTTGGATTAAGATAGAACATCTTTTTCCATCCTTGGTGGTCTCTGTCAATTCTCCACAAATACGGAATCAAAGTCATTATTGAGTAATGCAAATGTGGCGATTTTCCCTTTGCATTTCCAGTTGTTCCAACTGTCCCAATTTTTTCTCCCTTATCTATCCACGAAAATAGCCCAGTGTCTATGTCTCTTAAGTGTGCATAATAATGAAGCCTCCATTTTGGCCCTATTATTAAAACTACCTTTCCTCCCATTTCAATTTCTCCTTTGAAAATAACAAGCCCGCCCGTTGAAGAGTTAACGGTCGTCCCTTCTCTTGCAAAGATGTCCACGCCCTTATGTGTCCCGGATTTTCCCCAAGGATAAAACCAAAATGATTTTGAGTTGTAGCTATTCTTGTCGGCCTTGTCAACTGGATTGTTGAATCTTTGAGGCACTACAAGTCCGGTGATTAACACAATCAATAATCCGAGTCCGAATAAATTCTTCCGTGAAATACGTGCCATTGTCCGGTAAAACTTGCCCACAATGATTTTCTATTTCGGATACTTCGGATGTTTTTTTACTTCCCTTATCTGTCCCAAGTGTCGAAATGAATGTCGGAAAAACATCATATACCTTTGATGGATATTCGGTCCAAAACAGATATAATGTATTCTTAAATTATCATTTGTCTTTTTTAAATAGTCAATTGATTCATCCCGCATTTTCGTGTACCAAATAATATTATTTTTCCCTTCATTGTTTCCAAGAGGAACACTATACGTGAATGGTTTTGTATAATCTGTAGTAATAGACTTATTTAGTCGGCCAGGGTCTTGATCTATAAAAATGCTGTCGGGAAGATGCTGAGGAAAGTCTGGCATTGGCCCCATTCTCAGGGCTACAGAAATTTCATTCATCTGAATTAATTCCCAAAAGCAGATGTGCTCGATAATCTGATTAATGCTCCAACGGTCAGGGCTTTCTTTAAAATTCCATTGTTCTTTTGTTAGATTTTTTGTCTCTTCAATAATTTCCTGCTTTGAACGGACAAGATTATCCACCAGGTATTTCCTGTCAGCTTCTGTCCATACCGGCACTTTTGAAGATTCATTTGTCTTTGTTTGTCCTTTACTAAGAATGAAGAGTCCAAAGACAAAAGTCAGCGTTACAAGGAATGATTTCATGTGGATTTTTTAATGTGGGTTAAAAATACTGTTAGAGGTTCGTTGCTTGTATTTTTTGTCCGCCAGGTTCAATTTGTTTAAAGTCTTCCTGTTTGGTAAGATACTCCAAGCCTTAAAATATGCCACCTGCTATATGTTATAAAAAAATCATCAACGTAACACTTCACTAATTTGAACAACTGGTTGAATATTGGTGTAGTTCAGAACGTCACCTCTTATTTTTTCGGCATTTGGTCTGAAAGAATTTTGATATGCGGAAAGCTTGTCAAAGTATAAATATCCGATCGCTAAATATGGAATGGGATCATTCGGAGTCCTGCCGGCTATGCCTTTGTCAATTTCGATCAGCTTTAATGAGTCGCCCAATAAACTTGCAATCATTGGCATGTGCTTATTGGAATAGTAGTCCATATCAAATTTTTTCCCTTCACTATTGGGGTATAATATTGTCACTTTGATCATACCTTTTTTTATTTTGGCTTTATCTGTTGGTGTTTTTTGTTGAAAGCCAAAAAGAAGTCCAATGAGTACAACGAGTCCAGCAGTTAGGATAATTTTAGTATTCATATTAATTAGTTTCAAAGTAGTTTTCTAAAGTT
>WNFL01173671.1_pt2 | contig 21103 bp, 19 predicted proteins | sample 5400361 | NCBI WGS metagenome assembly WNFL01 (sample SAMN13153351, study PRJNA577476) | soil metagenome | isolation source: 40 cm soil on Douglas fir-dominated hillslope | place: USA:California | collected 2013-09-17
GAGCCGCAACCGGATGCGGTTCCATTTCCTGTCGCACAAGTTCTCGCGCCTGCTATTGCCGTGGGCGATTGTGTTGATCCTGTCGGCGACCGTGGCCCTGCCTGCCTCAATCCTCCGCCAGTCGCTGCTGGGCGGAGAACTCGCGCTGGCAGTGCTGGCGCTCCTGGATTCGGTCATTCCGCGTGGCTTTCCGGGCAAGCGATTCTGTTCCATGGCGCGTACATTTGTAAACATGAACGTCGCTGCCGCATTGTCAATGATCGTGTTTTTTACGCCCGCTGAAAAGCTGTGGCGGCCGACGCGCGTCAAATAGGAGATCGGGTTAGACTTGAACTCATGTGCGGCGTCATGGGCTTCGCGAACACCGGCTCATGAAGATTCTGTGGGTGAAGTCGGATTTTCTGCACCCGACGGAACGCGGCGGACAGATCCGCACGCTCGAAATGCTGCGGCGGCTGCACCAGCGGCACGAAGTGCACTACGTCGCCCTGGCTAACTCCCGCTATCCTGAAGGTCCCGCCCGCGCCACCGAATACTGTTCCTTCGCGTATCCGTTGGCTCATGACCTACCGCCGCAGGGGACCGCGGCATTTCTGTGGCAATTGATCGCGTCCGTGATTTCGCCGTTGCCGCTCTCCATTTCGCGCTACCGTTCGGCGGCTATGCGCAGGCAGCTCACCGATCTGTTGACGAAACACACTTTCGATGCGGTAGTGTGCGATTTTGTCTTTCCGGCGCAAAACCTGCCCCACCTCGACCAGAGTTTTCTGTTTCAACACAACGTCGAAACTCTAATTTGGCGGCGCCACGCGGCTAATCCGCGCAATCTTTTTAAACGGATCTATTTTCGGATGCAAGCGGCACGGATGTTCCGGCATGAACGCGCGGTGTGCCGTGCCGTCAAGCAAATCGTGACCGTATCTGAGGCCGACGCCCAGCTTACGCGGGAGTTGTTCGATCTTTCTACACAGATCGCCGTGGTTCCGACCGGCGTCGATTGCGACTATTTTGCGCCTCCACCGGCCGTCGAACCGTTCTGCGACCTGATCTTTATCGGCGCGATGGACTGGATGCCGAATATCGACGGCGTCCTGTACTTCGTTCGAGAGATCTGGCCGAAGGTACAGGCAGCGTATCCCAACAGCACCTTGGGAATCGTCGGCCGATCTCCCTTCCCGGAAATTCGCCGCCTGGCCGAGGACCCGCGCATCAAAGTGACTGGCACGGTGCCCGACATCCGGCCCTATCTATGGGGCTCCAGTGTTTCCATCGTTCCGCTACGCATCGGCGGGGGTACCCGTTTGAAGATTTACGAATCCATGGCGGCCGGCGTGCCTGTGGTATCGACCGGAGTCGGCGCGGAGGGCTTGCCCGTGGAGCACCCAACACACATTCGGCTGGCGGATACGCCGGACTTGTTTGCCGCGCAGTGCGGGCAGCTCTTGTCTGATCAGGCGGAACGGAGCGGTATGGCAGCGAGGGCGCTTGAATGGGTCGCTTCGAGCTACTCATGGGAAACCGTGGTGAGGTGTTTCGAGAAGATCCTGGCGGGGGCGTAGCGCCGTCGCATCTGATGCGCTCGATAGCGATGTCCTCGCCCGACGAAAACCCCCTTCCGGCCGAAGAAGGGGGTTTTGAACGGTGGGGTCGACTGACTCCTTAAAGGGAGTTAAGGTACCGGCGTGATCTTGCCGCCGCCCTTGCCGAAGTTACAGATGTCTTTCTCGTTTGCAAACAAAGTATTGTTAGATGCTTTGACTCCGTCTGCTTCGAAGTACAGAATACCGCAGGCCAAATCGGAGGTGGGGGTATAGTTGTTGCCCGACACCGAATTGCCTTTTATCGTGGCAGTGCCGCCAAAACCAATCTGGATGCCGTTTTGGGCAATGTAATTTACAGGCCCGGCCCCGCTGACGGTATTGTTCGTTATAGTCGCAGCGACGGAACCATTGACTGTGATTCCGTTCTTCTGATAGTTGGTCACGACGTTACCGGAGATTGTTATTGCCAAGTCAGCGCCTGTGTTGTCGAAGGGTTCATTTCTGACCTCAATGCCATTCCCTTCCTGGCAGCCGCTTGACCCTTGGTTGACGCTCCTTACGGTGTTGCCCGTAATTGAACCGCTGGCCCCATCGAAAAGAATACCGCGCAGTCGATCATTTCCACCATCACAAACGTCTGCCAGTGCTAATGCCTCGACGGTCAGGTTTACGACGTTAGCGGTTCCGCCTCCGTTCTTTACGACCGCTCCATGAAAATGGTCGCCTGTCGGATCCACAGCGGTGATCGTAAACCCGTTGCCGTTCAAGGTATGGCCGTCANNNNCAATTGCCGAGCAGCGTGTCGGTCGTGCTCGCCGTCGTAAAGACGCAAGTCGTACTCGCGAAAGCTGGGCGAGCGATTGTTGCCATCCCGCCGATGAGGACCGAAAGCCCTAAAATCATAGAGAAACAGCGCGAAGCTGCCCTCGGGTACGTCATTGTGAATTGTTTCAATTAGTTTCCTTACTGCAATTTACTACGTTAAAAGTGAGGGTGGAACCGCTCCAGACCACTGAAAAGTGAAAAGTCACCAGTGGTGAACGTATTCCAGAAATGACTAAAAGAGGTACGTGTCCGCTAGGTTGGGCGTTCAAAAAACGGTGTCCGCCCGCACCCCTTTTACCTTAGATCCTGACTGGAGTATACCCGATACTAGCCCCACTGCGGCGCTTTCGTGCAAAATAAGCACAAATTGTACTCATATTCTCTATGCGCGCGCCGCGGTGCGCAGAGACGCCCGACAACGCATCGGTGGTCCGCCGGAGGTACCAGACCATCAGGAAGCGGTCCGTTTGTGTTCAGCGACCTCTATTGGGCCTGGCGCACCTTTTTCTCGCTGAAAGACGGGGCACATCTCTTATCCGGCGGGGCGGGGGAAGGTCGCGCCCGCGGCCCGCTGTTCCCGCCGGCGCGTGCCCGCATTGCGCTACGTGCTGGGATTGGCCTTCGCATGAAACAACTAGTCGTAGCCCGAATGCTTGTGACCGCCGTCGCCGCGGGCAACGTCCGTTAGCCATCACGCTTCGGGTACCGTCAAGATCCTCGCGGGCGCGGGCGTCTTGGATGGATTCGTCCGAGCCGCGCCGGCCGCCTGCATAGCATTGAGATCGAGGTCGAAGATTTGACATTAGGTTGATGGCGTCGCGACCGACAATCGCTGAACCAAGTGGCTAACGATCATGCGCCAGCGTCTTACTGGGGAAGTGGCGCATGCGCAGGATCTGAGCGGTATACTCGTCCTAGCCGCGACTGTCGTCAGTACCGCCACCACTGCTGAGTAAGTGACCAGTGAAGGAGATCTGCTTATGCCGAATCGATTTGCATACCTGGGTTGTGTGCTGCTATTGGCGTTCGTAATCCCCGCGGCTGGCCAAGCGCAGCCAGGGAAAAAAGCGCAGGTCCCGACGGCCGCGACTGCGGGCAAGTATAATCCGCCGCGCATGCCCGACGGACACCCGGATCTATCAGGCACCTACGACGCTGCCACACTTACGCCGCTAGAGCGAATGCCGGGCTCTAAGCTGGTCATGACCAAACAGGAGGCCGCAAAAGAGGAAGCCACTGCGGTTTCGCTCAAGCAGGAGGGCGATAAGTCCATCGAAGGGAATCGGGCCGCACCTCCCAAGGGCGGCGACGGATCGCCTGGTCCGGCAGGCAACGTGGGCGGCTACAACAGCGGTTGGCTCGATCCGGGTAACACTTTCACCGTCGTGGATGGCACCATTCGCGCGTCCCTCATCGTCGATCCGCCGGACGGCCGGGTGCCGCCGCTACTGAAAGGAGGAGGGTCGTCGATGCCCATGCCCAGCGGCGTTGGCCTGCTGAAGTACCTCCTCACAACACGCCCGACATCGGACGCGACGGAAAGCGGCGATCCAGGACTGGAGCGAGCTCCGGACGCTTATGACAATCCCGAAAATCGCCCACTTGCCGACCGCTGCCTGCTAGGTTTTGGATCCACATCGGGACCGCCCATGCTGCCGGACTACTTTTACAACAACCTCCATCAGATCGTGCAAACACCGAATGCCATCATGATCCTCACGGAGATGGTGCACGACGTCCGAGTTGTGCGCATGAACGCTCAACATCTTCCGAAGAACATCCGCCTGTGGCTGGGAGATTCGGTGGGTCACTGGGAAGGCGACACGTTGGTGGTCGAAACCACGAATTTCACCGACAAGACCAATTTTCGGGGAGCCACGCCGGACTTGCGCGTGATTGAGCGCTTCACGCGAATGGACGCGCATACCCTGCTGTATCGCTTTACGATCGACGATCCCAAAACCTGGACCAAGCCCTGGACCGGTGAATACAGTTGGCCGGAGGCGCACGGGCCCATTTATGAATACGCCTGTCACGAAGGGAACTACGCGCTGGGGAATATTTTGAAGGGCGCGCGCCTGCGTGAGAAAGAAGAAGCGGCTAAGGCCGCTGCGAAGTAACCAATAAACCGCAGCACGCGTTACCGATTTCTCGCACTTAACGTCTGCCCTGCTCCGTGCCGTTGTCATTTCAGTTGAAACGGCGTTCGGAAGCCGGTCGCAAATACGGCCCCCGTCAGGTCGCTTTTGGAAACGCAGTGCGGCCACGAAGCGTGAACCAGCCGTCGCCAATCTTCAAACGTCAGGTGCAGGCTCGCGTCTAACCCGCTATGATGCAGTCCCTCTTCCGCCCCGCCGCCTGCCTTTTGATCCTCGCGTTCAGCGCCATCACCGCCTTCGGCCAGGGTTCTGCCGACGCGGTCCCTGCCGAGAAACTCTTCGCCGCGATGGACCTTCACGAAGGCAGCACCGTCTGCGAAGTCGGCGCGGGCGACGGCCAGATGAGCATTAAGGCCGCGAGACTGGTCGGCCCCCAAGGCCGCGTCTACGCCAACGAGCTCGGCGATTCGAAAGCCGGAAAGCTGCGCGACAAAATCACCGCCGCCGGTCTCGCGAGTATCACGGTCGTGAGCGGTGAGGCTACCCGCACAAATTTTCCCGACGAGACTTGCGATGCCCTCTTCCTGCGGGACGTCTACCACCACTTCAGCAATCCGGCTGCGATGAACCGCTCGATCGCCGCGTCGCTCAAGCTCGGCGGGCGTGTAGCTGTAGTCGATTTCAGACCTCCCGGCAGGGAGGCCGACCAGCCGGCCGATCGTGGAAAGGACGGTATGCACGGCGTGACCGCGGACACGGTTTCTCGCGAGCTGAAGGAAGCGGGATTGGAGCCCGTTTCGGCACCCGCATCCGGCAGCCGCTGGTTCATGGTAGTCTTCGCGAAGCCCAAATCTTGAAGCCGTCGGGTACGCCTCACGGAGGGGCTAGACCCCGGGGACGGGCGTTCGCGTCCGGGCAACCCAGCGATTCTTGACCTAAGGACGAGCGGTTCGCCCTTTGAATTGACTGATGCTGGTTCGGCGATGCGCCCCGTTTTGCCTCAAACCGATTCTCACCCCTGAGCCATTCCGACAGAGGCCGGGTGCCGATCCGTATTTGCGCCCGCCTTAGCATCGAACTGAGGAACCGAACCTCGGCCACAAGGTTTCTATCCGCGTGTCCCCGCGCCTCCCGCTTTACGATCACTACGCCCTTGTCGGCCCAGAGCAGCCCCCACTTCGGAGGAAGATCCTTCACCTGGATCGTATTTGGTGGACACAGGTAATAGCGGCGTTGGCCCATGCCGACTCGCGGATTCTTGCGGAAGGGCTTGGCTGCATCCCTTAAGAAGTCCGAACGATTCACCTTACATTCGATGAGGACTGAACCCGCTCCGGAAGCCCAGCCGATGACATCGGGGTTCTCATCGGCGGCTGCGGCAAACTCGTAGAGCACCACAGAACTCTGTCTTCCAAGCCAGCGGACCCCCATCGCAACTAAAGTCGAATGCTGCATTCCTGCTCGTCAAACATTGTAGCTCCCAAATGTTCTACTCCTGACAGCCCCTTTGCCCGCCTACCGGAAATCCAAAGTTGTGTCAGTTGAGACCTGCGCTGGGTCCGTGCAGAGAGTAACTCGACCGGCCAAACCCACGATTGTCGATGCGCTTTTGACCAAGCTGCTCGCACAATTCCGCCAACTGCTTCGAGTCTGTAATCTTGAGCGCTTTATCGCGAACATCGGCTTGGATTAGGATGATATTCTAGTGGGCAGTTCTCACCGCTTATGCGTCGTCAGCAGAGGGAGGCGCGATGAAATCTACCTTGGCGTTTTCGATCGCGGTTCTGGCTTCGGTTGCGATTGCGGCCGAAGTTCCGTCCGCGAAAGTCCAGATTGCCGGCGCGGTCCTAGCGGCGCCGATGGAATTGCGAGAAGGTGCGGCTGTACTCGGGTTTGACGCCCAGGGTGGGCGTGTGCAGATTCGTGAAGGTACGAATGAACTGATCTGTCTCGCTACTGACCCAGCCAAGACGGCCTTCGAAGTCGATTGCTATCACAAGGATCTGGAACCTTTCATGGCGCGGCGCCGTGAGCTCCTTCTCTAGAAGGTGACCGGGGCAAAGCGCAACGAGATACGCTTCAAGGAAGTGTCTGACGGTAAGCTCGCCATGCCCAAGGAGCCGCGAACTCTTTACGTGCTGACGGGCACAAGCTTTGACGCCTCAAGCGGGACGGTGCAGAACCCCTACCTGCGCTGGGTGATCTACGTTCCCTTCGCCACTTCTCAATCCACCGGCCTCTCGACCAAAGCGAGCGAAGGCGCGCCGTGGCTGATGTCCCCCGGGACGGCGGGTGCGCACATCATGATCAATCCCCCGAGGAAGTAGACCAACGGATTATGCGCGCGCTTGACCGCGCCGCCGCTAAGAAAACGGTCGATCAAGAGAGCACCTTGAGCGCTCCCATTTGCCGCACTGGCCCCCTTGTTTCGCAATGCGATCCTGAAATCAGGTGACCTGCAAAACTTGTAGAGTTTCGATGAAGGAACTGAAGGGCCACATCTACCACAAGAAACGAAAGTGGAAGTGCCCAAAGTGCAACCGAGTCAGGATGCAACACCACGGCTTGGCCTCACCACACGGCAAGACCAGGTAATCCGGCGTTAGCTTCGTGCGGCCATGGGCGCCGATGCTCGCGGCGAAATCGAGTTCGAGCAAACCGATTTCGAACTCCTGATCGATTTTCTCCATCCGATGCGCCCGTCTGAGCGAAGGAGAGAAAGCATGAAAAACCAAAAGCAAACCATGGTTCTGGACCAGGGCACGGGCAGCCGCAAGGAAACTGCCATCCGCCTGAAGAGCAACCTGAAAGCTGGCCTGATCACCGTTCGCAAGGCCGGCGAAAAGCCGCTCGAGTACTAATCGAGGGGCCGTTGCATACATCTGCCTGTCTTTCAAGAAAAGCAGCAGAACTTCGCCGGGCAACCCGCCTGGCGATGGCGCAAGGTCGGTGGCGGCGGGCCGCGTGGCTCTGCCGCCGCAGCCTGCGTCTAAAAAATCATCCAGCTGCCCTACACCTCATCGCCGGCATTCACTCCCGCCAAGGCGAGTTCGCAAAAGCTACGGAGCTTTACCATCGCACGCTCGCCACGCTGGGTAGGCAATCTGATCCAGCGCTACAGATCGACACGCTGCTCCAACTTGCGGATTTGAGCGCATGGCGAGCCTGGTTCGATGAGGCCGAAACATATCTCCAGCAGGCCCTTTGCGTCGCTCAGCAAGAGGATGTTTCCGTATCCCGCGTTTTGCAAAATATAGCGTTGCTCTACCAGATCACAGGTCGCGTCGCAGAAGCGATGACGGTGTGCGATCGTTGGTCCACGCTAGCCGCGGAACATTCCGCCGAGGCTACGTGGGCGCTGCGTCTGCGCGGTGAACTTGCATCCGCTCTCGGCCATCCGCGTCGCGGTGAACGTCTGCTATGTCAATCCATCGAAGTGCACCGGCGAATTTTCGGCGACACCCACACTGAGGTCGCCGCAAGTCTGACTTCCCTGGCATCGCACTACGAGGCGCTCTCGAAGTTCGATCGAGCCGAGGCCATGTATCGCGAGGCACTCAAGATCACTGAGAAATCATGCGGGCCGGAAGCGCCCGAGACCGCCGCCTTGTTGAACAACCTCGCGGCGCTGGCCTTTCGCACCGGCGATGGCGACACGCCGGCGGATTTGTACCGGCGCGCGCTACGCATCAAGCGGCGTGTCTTTGGCGGGAACCATCCGGAAGTCGCAATGACTTTGAACAACCTGGGGGCGCTATACAAGGCCCTGGGACGCCTCCCCGAAGCCAAGCAGCTCTATCAGCGCGCGATTCGAATCTTCGAAACTTCTCTCGGTCGCGCTCATCCGCGAACCTGCGACTGCCTCAAGAATCTGGCCCACCTGACAGCGGCAGAATCGAAAGAAATGCTGGCGGGGGCGCGTCGCCTTGAGATCGAGTTCCGCGATGTGACCCGCTTGGCCAATCTCCTCGATCCGGCGGCTGCCCAATTCCGCCTGGAAGCGCGCCGCTCGCCGATTCACGACGTCGGAATCTTCGCGTGCGAAGACATTCCGGGTGGCGCGCAGGTGATCGAATATACCGGCAAGCTGGTTCCGCGGCGCAACCTCGCCGCACGTTTGGTTCGTAATCGTACCTACTGCGCCCGGCTCGATGAGCGCACCGTGATCGACGGATCGGAAGGCGGCAGCGGCGCGCAGTACATCAATCACTGTTGCGAACCGAACCTGCGTCCAGTACGCGAGGAGGGCCGCCTGTATCTGTTCAGCAAACGGCCGATCGCCGCCGGCGAAGAGCTGTCGCTCGATTACAACTTCTCGAAGTATGTGGAGATTGTGCCGTGCCATTGCGGGTCTCCAAAATGTCGCGGGACGATTAATCGCAAATAGCTACAGGGCTATCGCAAATAGCTTGACTTCACGGATGGGCGACCATCAGCACGGTCTCTGCGCGCCGATGCAGAGTGCGATAAGCCAGCTCAAGTGATTCCGGATCGAGCGCGGCAAAGCATTCGTCCAGCACCACCAGGTCGCCACCAGCGAGCAGGGCGCGCGCAAGGAATATGCGGCTTCGCTCGCCTTCGGAGAGCTGCCATCCCGATTCACCGACGATCTGTTCCAACCCCGCGGGCATCCGCGCGAGCAGATCGCCGAGGCCTAAATCGCGACATACTTCATCCGCCTCCGCCATGTCTTCGTAACGCGGCGGCCACGTCCGTCCCATCAGAAGATTGAACGCCAGCGTGCCGGAGAAAATATGATTCTCATGCGCTTGGGGCGCGTAAGCGATGCGACGGCGCCAGCGCGATTCGCCGAGCGTGCTGCGATCCAGGCCGCCTGCCAGCAGCAGCCCAGACTCGGGCGTGCGCAAACCGGTTACTAGCGAGGCGAGCGTCGATTTTCCATTTCCCGACGGACCTTCGAGCACCACCCAGTCGCCGCGTTGCATGGTCAGACTGCAACTCCGCAACACGGCATCGGGACGATCATGGTAGCGATACGTCAGATCGTGCGCCTGCAAGACTGCGCAGCCGGCGGTGCGCGACGAAACCGCGACGGCTCCGCGCTCCGGCAGATTTTCGGCGGCGCTAAATAGCGGCCCGGCCTGTCGCCACGCTAGCGCGGCACCGGCGATGCTACCGAATCCGGAGGCGAGAGTTCGTAGCGATCGCTGGGCCAACAAGACGGCCGCCACCGAAACCGCGAGGCTGCTTTCCGAAGTGTTCCGCAAAAATGCGGGAGCCAGTGCGGCGATTCCCGTGAGCAGCCACAAACGTGGAACCAGAGTGTGCACGCGCGCCAGGCTTCGGTCGAGCGCCGAGGAACGATCCAGATAATCCGCCAGCGCCTGGTCTTCTCCCGCATGCCAGCGCTCGGGCTGTTCCTGCGCGAGTCGCGTGCGATGTCCGGTCATGCGCTCCACCAGGTCGGCAGTCATGCTCATGCGTGATTCCATCCAGGCGCCGCGTACGCGCACGTCGCGCCAGATGAACCATCCAAGCGTTGCGGCCCACGCGGCCAGCAGCGCAGCGTGAATCGCGCCACCCGCGCCCAGCCACAGGATCACGCCCGCCGCGATCAATTCCAGGGGGGCGAAAATCGCCGCCAGTCCGCCGCCCACCGCCAGGGATTCGAGCGCTTCGGATTCAATCACGCGCGCCAGCATGCCGCCCGCGCCGTCGCGCCGCAGCGCGTCAGGGTTGAGCCGCATCGATCCGGCCAGCAAACGCTGCTTCAGCAACCCGCCGATTCCCACTGCGAGACGTTCGCTACTGGATGATTTAACGATCCGCAGCAGCAGCGACGTGGCCATCAGCATGGTCCACGCGATCATCCATCCCAGTTCGAACCGGCCGCCCAGCGCGGCCTGACCCAACAACCACCAGGCGCCCAGCGAGAGCGCGTATTCGCCGCCGTACGACGCGACAAAAAGTAGCAAGCGCCCGTGCATTCCGGCATGCGTCGCTTGCGTGACGAAATCGGATCCGGGCGGAACGCGAATTTGCCACCCTAAATCGATTTCCGCCGCGGCGGCGCGATTGCGTAAGAACGCACGACGCGCACGCTCCGGTCTGCGCAGCTCGCATCCGTCGAGCAATCTATCCACTTCGGCGGCAACCGCGCTTTCGGCGGGCGCGCAGAGCGCGTCACGCAGCGCCGACAGCGGAATCGTGAGACTGCGCAGATCGGTAGTGATAAGCCGCGCACGTTCACGTCGCACCGCGGCCAGGCCCACGAATCCGCCATCCGGCAGCCGGACCAGTGCGGGCGCGGCGTACTCCAATTCTGCTTCGACCTTCTTCAGCGCGCAGTGCGCGGGTTCACCCTCGACCCCCAGTCGCGCGCAAGCGGCCTCGATCCATTCGGACAAATTCGCCGCAGCGGCCGGCGCATGCGGTGGATCGTCGTGCGTGATCGCGTGCGGCGCGCCACCCACCTCAGCGAGATTCTCGACCAGTAGTGGGAGTTGGTCGCGTTCCCAGCGCACCTCTGCGGGGATCATGCGCTCACCTCGCGCGCGGCCGCGATTTGCGATTCTTCCTGCAGCCGTCCATTCTCGAGCGTCATTCGCCGCCAGGGATGGCCGGACCAGATGCGATCGCGTACGGCATCCTCGGCGTCCAGCATGTTGCGATAGCGCGAGCCGTCGGTTCGAAATAGTTCGCGCGGCGATCCGTCTTCCACCACCCGGCCGTGCGCCACCACCAGCACGCGATCGAAACCCAGCGTGTCGCCCACGTCATGCGTGATCGTCAGCAGCGTTGCGTCCTTCCAACGGCGGCGCGCGGTTTCGAGCAACTGGCGCCGGCGTCCGCGCTCCAATCCGCGAAAGGCTTCGTCCAGAATCGCGAGCCGTACCGCGGGCCGCTGCAATCCTCGTCCCATGCGGACGCGCTGACCTTCGCCGCCCGAAAGCAGTCGTCCGCTTTCGCCTAGCGCGGTCTGCAATCCCTGCGGAAGATTCTCGACCACGCTAGTGAGATGTGCGTCCGCGAGAGCTTCGCTGGTGGTTTCCGCGGTGCTGTTTCCGTAACCCAGGTTGTCGAACAGCGGACGATTCCAAAGCTGCACTTGCGGCGAGATCCACACGGTGGAGCGTCGCAATTGCGCAAGCGCGTCGCCATCCAGCGCGCGATGGTCGACCCGCATTTCGCCAGCCGAGGGTCGATGCCAGCCCAGCAGCAAACCGGCCAGGCTCGACTTCCCCGCCCCAGAGGTGCCAATCACCGCGACGTGCTCTCCCGGCGCGATCCGCAGTGTGACGTCTTCCAGAATCGCAATGCCTCCGGTTCGTACGCTGACATTTTGCATCTCGATCGCGACGCCCACGCAGGCGTTCGCCGCCACCCCACGGCGATCACAAGAATCGGCACAGGCGTCCTCTTCTCGCGCGCCCAGCGGTTCCGTGAAACGCATCAGCACGTTTCGCAAGCGAGGATACTCGCATGCCAGCGCGGCGATTTCCTGCCCCAGCGCGGGAATATTGAGCGCCCAATAAATCAGCAACAAAAGTCCGCCGGCGTCCGCGCCGCCGTTTCCGGAGTGGCCCAGACGCGCGATTAACAACCACGTCACCATCGCCAGGCACAGCAGTGCCTGCACGCCTTGCAGTGCGACCGATGCGCGTCCCGCACGCAGCGTCGCACCCGCCCATTCACCCAACAAGGTCTCTTGTCCGCGCGCGATTGCGCGACCGGCGCCTTCCGCTCGAAGCGCTGTGAGTCCCATCAATGAATCCAGGAAAAAGTTGCTGAGTGCACCGGCGTGACTGCGCGCGCGCAGATCGCGTTCGGCCAGCCAGGGTTGAGCGAGCAGCGGCGCCGCGATCGCCACCACCGCGGCCGCCAGCGCGGGCCAGGTGCTTTCGGGATACAGCCACGCGATCCCAGCGATGGTGAATGCCAGGCAGAAGCACGCCCGTGCGAGCGCGGCCACTTGCACCGGCAGCTCGCGTACGCGATGCGCGGAATGCGCGCGTGTCGCCATATCCGACAGCAGGCGGCTGCGGAAATAACCATCAGCCAGGCGCGGGAGCTTCGAAAGAAACGCCAGACGAAGCCGCGCTTCGAAACGACGTCCGGTCTCGAAGATTACGCCGGTCACCGACATTTCGAGCAACGCGACGGCTCCAAAGAAGACGCCGAACGCCGCTATCGCCCACCAGCGCTGCGATCCGATGGTCAGCGCGCGGGCGAGGTCGAAAAATCCGCGGAATAAAACCGCTTCGGCGACCACTCCTGCCGCAGCCAGCGCCAGCGCCGCGGTTAGCGCCAGCGGGAAACGCAGGCCGTCCGGACGCAACGCGCGCCACAGTTGCGCGAGCGGCGAGTAGCGCGGCTCGGCCACTTCGGCAAAAGCGGCCAGCTCGGGCCGCGCCGGCTGGTCCGCCTGACTCCTGCCAACGCCCTTCACGCGCAGCAGGACCATTCCGCGCATGCGCACCTGATCCTCGTCGGTCAGCCGCGCGCTCCACCATTCTTGAGGGATCGCGCCGGGATTGCACGCCAGGTTATCGATCAGCGTCGCGATTCCGCGCCCACGATCGGCAGCGCCTTCTTTCGCGAGCGATTCAACTAAGCGGGTCGCGGCATCCAACGCAGCCAGCGTATTCGGCGAAGCATCCGCCGTCCCTTCCGTGATCATTCGACGGCGATCACCGATGCTCACGCCCAACTCCGCCAGTCGAATTTCGAGTGGCTTTAGAAAGTCCGCGGATCCGGCCCACTCGCGCCAATTCGACGCGGGTACCGCTTGCGTGTGCAGGTAAACCTCGGAGAGAAATTCACTGCGCCGCCGCCACTGGCGGCCCACGCCAGGATCCATCACTTGAACCCATCCGCCGACGCAGCGCCACGCCACAATGAAATGCGTCGCGCCCGAAGCCTGCCGCATCACGATCAGCGCGGGCAATGCGGCTTCCTCCAGGAACAAATGATCCACCGGCAGCATGATCTGCTCCGCATCAAGTCCCAGGGCCACTGCTGCTTCTTCCACCTGATCGATCGAGGTTCCGTCGACGCCGGTGAAACAGGCCTCGCGCAGACGGCCGTAGCTGGCATGCACGCCGAACCCGTCCAGCAGGGCTTTGAGCGATGCCGGCCCGCAATCCATGGCGGAGGTCTGCACCACTTCGGGAACCAGAAAGCGCCGCATCTTAACGTGCTCCTTCGGCGTTCATGGCGCTTAAGGGAGCCGCAGGCGGAGCGGCTTGCAGTGCGCCCGCCGCTCGCAGCAACAACGTAAACGGCGTGACCTGTTCCAGCGCGACTTCGATCGATCCCGGCAGACCGTGCTCCATCGCGATTCGCGATCCCGTTCGCGGCTCGACCATAAATTCCGCACGGACCCATCCCGAACTTCGCTGCCAACGCGGCTCACGGTCGCGGGCACGGTTCCGTATTGCACCCACGGAAATCCGTCGAGCCGCAGACGAGCCGATTGTCCGGGCCGGATCCGTCCGATCACCGCGGAAGGCGCGAACTGTGCCACTGCAATTAGTCTTCCCGACGGCACCACCACTCCGAGCCGCTGGCCGGGTTGCACCACCGATCCCGGTCGCAGCGACGCCACCTCGCCCAAACGCCCCGATGCCGGCGCGCGAACCACGTAGCGCTCGGTCTCCGCCGCCAGCCGTTGCACCGCGGCCTGGGACCCGCGCGACTGACCGGTGATGCGCGCTACCTGCGCCTGAATCTGATCGAGCGACGCGGCGCGATCGCGATCTCGGGTATTGTGTTCCTGTTCGATGCGCGCGAGCGTGGCCTTCAACCCTTCCAGCACGGCGCGCGCACGTTGTGCTTCAGCGCGACCCTGTTGATAATCACGCTCGGAGATCAGCCGCTCGGCGCGAAGTTTCTCGAGACGCTCCAGTTCAGCTTCGGAATAACGCGCGGTTGCCTCGGACTCGCGCAAACGCGCACGGGTTTCTTCGGTCGAGGCCTGCGCGGCGCGCGCCTCGTCCCGACGGGCTTGCGCGATGCTCGCCGCTTGGGCCTGCAGCGCCGCCAGCTCTGGATCGAGGGCCGCCAGCTTCTCGCGTTCCTCGCGCAGCGCGAATTGTTGCGTGTCGCTATCCAGCCGCAGCAGCATCTCGCCCGCGATCACTTCCTGCCCTAGCGTCATGCGCGATTCGATCACGCGCCCGCCGGCCGGGGCTTCCACCGAATGCACCGCGCGCCCGACTTCGAGACGCGCCTGTGTGCTGACCTCATAAATGGTGACGTGTGCCAGCGTGCCCCATGCGGCCCATGCCGCGAGCACGGCGGCGACCAGCGCAGTAGCGCGAATAGGCCGGTGCAAGCCCGGCGCGTCGAGCCGGCGAAGAGTTCGAGTGAATGCGGTAGCCATGCCTTTTCCTCACGGATACGGGCGCTTCCCGGCGGTTCAATCGATCACGTAAAAAACATTTGGGCCGGAAACTGTCCTTGGTAAGGAAAGTCTCCGGCCCGCGAGGAATGGTCGGCTGTGGCGAATCGCGTTACCGCGAGCAAACGACGATGATGCCGGCGTTTACGTTGGTCTTGGTTTTCATGATTTGTCTCCTTTCTCACACTGGCGGGCGGAACTGTGGTGCGAATTCGATCACTCGAAGTCGATGATTGATTCCGAACAGCGGACGCGCCCTAAGAGTAAGGAACAAGGAAAGGAGATAAAGCCATGAGAAGGATCCCTACGGAGAATGAAACCAGCAGCCGGCCGGCGTCGCAGTCCTTGGGACGGCACGCTACGCATGCGGAGAACCTGCAGCGGCGCTCGCTCACGCTCAAAGAACGACTGTTTGGGCCCAATCATCACCAGCTAGGCGTGACACTTTTCGCGAAAGGAAGAATCGACCACGAAGTCATGTGAGCGATCACTGATCGATCGGGCGCGCCGCCTGCGCCCCTTACATCGAGGGCGAACGAATCGCCAAAACAAAATTGAAAAGGAGAAAGACGACCATGAACAATATCAATAAAAATCAGACCAGCGTGAATCAGCAGTCCGTGCTGCGCGACACCCCCGGCGGCATTCCTGTGAAGACGCGCCTCAAGGCCGGCAAGAAGATCGCCCAGGCGAAGTTCTAACGGGAGCGACGACCATGAGCAACATCAAGAAGAACGAGACCAGCGTGAACCGGCAGTCCGTGCTGCGCGACGCCCCGAACGGCATGCCCGTGAAGACCCGCGTCAAGGCCGGCCTGAAGCTGGATGGTATCAAGGGCTAGTTCCACCAGGAACAAACTCAAATGGCTACGCCACGACCAACCAACGCGTACGAGCGCGCCGTCCGGCTTCACAATCGGGCGGCGAAGTGCCAATCGGCGGGTGAGCCAGTGCGCCCGGAGAGACTGTATCTGCGATCGCTCGAACTCAAGGAGCGGATCTTCGGGCCTCAACATCTGGAAGTCGGGCTGACGTTGAACAACCTGGGCCTATATTACAAATCGCTCGGCCGGCTGGCCGAAGCGCGCGGCGCCTATACCCGGGCGCTGGCGATCTTTCAAACGGCTTACGGCGCATCGCATCCGATGGTGGGCGATTTGCTCTACAACCAGGCGCAACTCCTCAAGAAGGAGTCGGAGGCGATGGAGCGGCGCTCCGAGATCATCCAGGAAGCGGCGGCGGAATTGGCCGATCCTTCCTGGCGCAAGAAGGCAACGATACGCCAGGAACTGGCGTCCTACCGGCTCACCGTCGCGCCGTCACGAATTCACCGTTTCGGAGTGTTCGCTGGGGAAGCGATTCCCTCGGGCGATCGGATCATCGAGTACACCGGTGAACGGGTCGGCCGTGGCGTCTGGATCGAACGCACCACGCGCCGAACCTACCTGCTGCGGATGAGCAAATACTGGTGCATCGACGGTTCGGTCGGCGGCAGCGGTGCGGAGTTGATCAACCATTGTTGCGAACCCAACTGCGTCTTCGAACGCCACGTCGGCCGGGCCTGGATCCGCAGTCTGCGCGCCATCGCGCCGAACGAAGAACTGCTGCTCGACTACCATTTTCCCAAGGACAGCGCCCTCACTCCGTGCTACTGCGGCGTCCCGACCTGCCGCGGCACCATCAATATGAAGCGTTAGCCAGATGTCCGGAAAATAAATCTTTCGGGGAGACCCCAGGAGACCTGATGCCGGGTGATCCGCCCACCCAGGGCAAGCCGATGAAAGTGTTCCTATTGCGTCGGACGTCCACCTCGTTCGATTCAAAGAAATAATGATTCGGATGCGGCCATCGAACCACTGGCTAGGAGGGTACGGGATGGAATGCCGTTTCCTGAAGCTCAATGTGTAGACTGCGGTCTGGCTGCGGGCGCCGCCTGCAACCTGGACGCTCGAAACTGCGGCTACGACGGCCGCGCAAGCAGGGTGACTCCACCGCGTATTTGTGATACCGTTCCCGCAAAGGAGTCAGCAATGTTTCACTGGCTGGTTCGTTTGTGGAGGAGGCTGGACGCCATGATACGCCAACGTGCTGTCGTTCCGCCCGTTTCATATCGCCGGTCGAACCTTCACGGTCGTCGTCGGTAGAAGATCGCCCAGGAACGGTCGACATTCTTTGGTTTTCCATGTGGCTGGCGCGGATCTCAAACGCCGAGGCTTGCTCAAACACTCGCACGGCTGTACACCGTTGCCCGCCGGTTTGCGCTTTCTCGGCGTCGCGGCTTAGCCGGCGGCTTTGTGGCCGAAAGACCGGGCGGCCACCGCTTGGTAGGCTGCAAAAAGCGCGACCGATGCGCAGAGCACGGTTTGCCAATCCATTGGGTAGCGGTATCGTCTAGTCCACTGGACGATATAGTAGACATCCGGGAACGTAAGCCAAGTGAGAAGGAACAACCAGGCGACCAGCGGGTGGTGCCGAAACATCAGCCACAGCCCGGTGAAAGACAGCAGCGTTAAGACCAGTAAGGGCGCCAGCAGGATGGCCGGGCGCGGCGGAAACCACCATGCAGCGAACCGTTGCGCGGTCAAGCGAATGAATTCCCCAGGATAGGCCCGGACCCAATTGATAGTCTCCGTCAACCTCAGCCGATTGTATTCCACCTCCCCCAGGCGGACTAACGTTTTCGCTTCGATTGGGGAACTGCTGGGGTGAAATTGGGCGTAGTCGTAGGAAAGGTCGAATGTTCTTCCTGGTCCATTCGACACCCAGAATTCGAGGCCGAAGTTGCTCCGCGTCAGGATCGGCGTGCCCAAGGTCCAATAGTTTCGAATCGCCCAGGGCATCAGGAACACCAAGATGCACAGTACCAGAAGTGCCGTTTGGCGCAAATATCGCCTTCGCGCCGCCGCGGGGCAGGCGACGCCGCCGGCCAAGAGGAACGCGCCCAGAACTGGGAGAAGATTGGGGTTGAGCAGGGCGCAGAACCCGCAAAACGCGAAAAACAACCACGGCGTCCGCGTTTTCCAGGATCCGTCGCGCCACATCCGCAGGACGGCCCAAACCAGGATCAGCAAGGCGATCGCCACAAATGGCCCGTCCACCCCGCCACTGATATCTGTCTGTACTGCGCCGATATACAGAACACTGATGCCGCCGGCGAGTACGCCCACTCTGGGATCGAGCCCGGCGTCGATCGCGAACAGCGGCACCAGCCCGCAGCGCACAGCCGAGACTGCGCAGGTCAGCGTGATTTTCACGATTTGGGCCAGCAGACCCGTTCCGAAAATGCTATATATACCGGCGAGGTACAGCGGAAAGACCGGTGTACTGTGCGCTGTCGGTACGCCATTGAGTTCATAGCTGCCGAATTCAGCAACGTTGAATGCGATCGCTTCCATTTCAGTGCGGACATGCTCGTTCAAGATGTCTCGTTCCGCGAAGTCGTGAAATTTCAAAGCCAGGACAATGGCAAACCTGAATACAAGAGCAAGCACAAAGAACACGACGAACATGCGTCTGCGCGGCATGAACCTCCGTAAGCAACTCAGGATATCCCTGGATCTGTAGGCAGTTCAACTGCCGCAGCTTCCTGAAAAGATAGACAGACAGGATGCTCGAACTGTTGAGCAACCTAGACCCGCCTTGGCCAGGAGCGCGTCAGCGAGTTGTTAGAATATACTCCGCTAACATGGCAGGCACCGACCCGGGAGCATCACCTTCGGATCATGTTGGTCATCCGCCCGGAGAGTTTAATCCAGTCCGTGCCGAGGAGCGCATCCTCATTCTGGACGTTCTTCGCGGATTTGCCATGTTCGGCGTTCTTTGGTCGAACCTCAACGATTGGTATGGCACGACAGATGCTATTTCCGGTTTCCAACATGCGCTGGAGTTCTTTCAGAACTGGCTGATCGAGTCTCGGTTTTACTACCTCCTCGGTTTTCTCTTCGGCATGGGTTTTGCGATCTCGACGTACGCGTCATGTTCATGCGACGCATGGCGGTGTTGCTAGGGATCGGGATCCTGCACGGTACGCTGATCTGGCGCGGCGACGTCTTGACGCAGTATGCTTTGCTCGGCATGCTGCTGCTGTTTTTCCGCCGGTTGTCACCGCGCGCGCTGTTGGCCGCTGCCGCGGCGACATTGTTTCTGCTTCCCTACCTGATCAACATCGCGATCGCCGCTACTGGGTTGAAGTTCCCGGCCCGGCTCCCAGACGACCAAATTAACTGGATCTACATGCATGGAACCTTCACCCAGATCGTCTCCCGGGGAGCACTCGATTACCTGTTCTGGTATCGCCGCTGGCCGCTCTTCGTGTTTCCGGCGTTTGTTACGTTATTCGTTCTGGGATTGTGGGCGGTGCGCGTGGATCTGGTGAAGCGGCTTATGGCTCGCCGGAGCCGGTTGCTATGGGTGCTGGTAGCGGCGGTAGCGGGAACGTTGGAAAGTGGTGGCCCCCACCGAAATCGCCACCGACATTAGGTGAGGTTGCGTTTTCTCTTCGCGCTTTGCGCCTTACGATCGCGCAGACAGCCTGGCACTTGTTCGCCTGGAGCAACACTGTGGTGTATGCGGCTGCGTTAGCGCTCCTCGTTTCGGTGCCGGCAGGCGCCCGTCTACTGGCACCGTTAGCAGCCGTAGGACGCATGTCCCTCACGACTTATCTGACGCAATCGCTGGTTTCGGTCACGCTGTTCTACCATTACGGATTTGGCTGGTACGGCCGCGTAGGCCATGGCGGGATGCTCACGCTTACCGTAACTCTCTTTGCTCTACAGATGGCCGCGAGCGTGTGGTGGCTGGGGCGCTACCGTTTCGGACCGATGGAATGGCTCTGGCGATCTGCGGCCTATGGCAGGCTCCAGCCGATGCATCGAAAAACTGAGCGGCCCGTCGCGGTACCATCCACCGCCGATCGGTTATAAACAGGACGGGCACGCTTCGAAAGGTCAGCGCTTAGTGCACCCTCCGCAAGAACCCTTCCGCGTTCAACCTGGGAGTGCCGGAACGTTCGAAGTCAGGAGGCGTGCTCGAAGAGCAACGGTCACGCTCGGCATGTCCACCGATACGCTGTGGCAGCCGGGAACCGATCGAGGTTTAGCGGCTCAGTTGTCGCGACGTTGACTCGAATCGCCACGCAGGCCCTTAAACATCGATAAACATCTCGTAAACCAATTCATGTTCTTTGCGATACATGCAACGGAACGGCAAGAGGTTGCCGGCAGGATTCCCGTTCGATGAGCTCAACACCGAGCCGGCGATGCTCGGGAATCTGTTTACCTTTATCGCGCGCCAGCCGCAGCAGAATTTCGACTGCCGCATATCCCATCTCGTATTTTGGTTGATGCACGGTGGTTAGGGGCGGATGCACAACTCCCGAGAATTCGATGTTGTCAAAGCCGATGAGCGACAGGTCCTCCGGAATGCGTAGCCCGCGCTGAAGCACCGCCTGCACGACACCCAACGCCATTACGTCGTTGGCAGCGAAAATCGCGGTGACGTCCGGGTGTCCGTCCAACAACTTCCTGGTCAATTCGGTACCGCCATCAAAATTGAATTTTCCGTGGAGCACGATGGGCTGAACGGGATTCTTCACGGACTGGAGTGCGCGCACGAAGCCGCGCGTGCGGTCGCTCAGGTTGCCGTGCTGGCGCGGTCCGGTGAGATGGGCAATCTTCCGGTGGCCCAGGCCGAGTAGATACCGGGCGGCCAAAGTGCCTCCCAATTCGTTGTCGGCGCAAACCGTGGAAAATGTTTCGTTCGACGCGGAGCGGTTAAGCAGAACGATCGGCACTCCCGAAGCAGCCAGTTGCGCCTGTTGCTCCCGGCTCAGCATCGACACCGAATTCATCATGATGCCGTCTATGCGCTTTTCCAGTAGCGACTGAACGTACTGCATCTGTTTGTCCGCATCCAGGTCGCTATTGCAAAGCACCAGATCGCAGTTCCCGGTCCTTGCGGCATCCTCGGCGCCGCGTGCAACCTCGGCGAAAAAAGGGTTGCGAATGTCACTTATAATGAGCCCCAAAGAATGCGACCGCCCGGTGACCAGGCCGCGAGCTATGCGGTTCGGGCGGTAGTTCAGGCGGGCCGCGACAGCAATCACATGCTCGCGGGTTTGGTCATTCACTCCATAGCCGTTGTTGAGCGCTCGTGAGACGGTTGAAATATTGACGCCCGACTCCCGAGCAACATCCTTAATCGTGACGGGCATCAGTTCTCACAAACGTTTTCAATTATCACTGGCAACGGCGACGCAAGTCAATGCCAAATCGCTGG